>Ga0335073_10006689_pt1 | contig 16203 bp, 14 predicted proteins | sample Lox_Sample_22_FD_207093 | JGI IMG/M metagenome (GOLD analysis project Ga0335073, IMG submission 207093) | Soil microbial communities from Loxahatchee National Wildlife Refuge, Florida, United States - Lox_Sample_2.2 | ecosystem: Environmental > Terrestrial > Soil > Wetlands | place: USA... | reverse complement strand
TCTTCCGCGGCGTCGGGATTACCGTGCTGGAGGGCTACGGCATGACGGAAAGCTCGGCCGCGGCGACAGTGAACCGGCCCCGGAGGAACAAGGTCGGCACCGTCGGCCAGCCGTTGCCCTCCGTCACCGCCAAGATCGCCGAGGACGGCGAGATCCTGCTGCGCGGCGGCCTGGTATTCGCCGGGTACTGGCGGAACGAGGCCGCCACCGCGGAGACACTGGACGGCGACGGCTGGCTGCACACCGGCGACCTCGGCTCGCTTGACGACGAGGGCTTCCTGCGGGTGACCGGCCGAAAGAAGGAACTGATCGTCACCGCGGGCGGCAAGAACGTGGCGCCGGCCGTACTCGAGGACCGGCTCCGCGCCCACCCGCTGATCAGTCAGTGCATGGTGGTCGGCGACAACCGGCCGTTCATCGCGTGCCTGATCACCCTGGATCCCGAGACTTTCGAAGATTGGAAGAAGCAGCACGGCAAGCCAGCCGATGCGACTGTCGCGGACCTGGCTAGCGATCCCGACCTGGTGGCCGAGATCCAGGGCGCCGTCGACGACGCCAACAAGGCGGTTTCCAGGGCCGAGTCCATCCGCAAGTTCACGATCTTGCCGGCGGACTTCACGACCGACAATGACTACATCACTCCGTCGCTGAAGGTGAAGCGAGCCCTGGTAGCCCGGGACTTCGCCGCGGAGATCGAAGCGCTGTACGCGAGCTAGCGCAAGCCGCCCGGCCGTACAGCCCGGCCCGCCGGTACAGCCCGGCCCCCGCGCGCGCTGGGGCCGCCGGCACAGGCCCGCCCGGTCGGAGTCTGGGCGACTCATGCCCACTAGCTCGCAGCCGCTGCGCCCCGCCCGGACGGCCCGCCAGGCGCGGTCGGGCACCCGTCAGCTGGCGTGGCCAGCCGCGGACCTGGTGCGGATTCCGCGCCGGAATGCTGACCGGATCGACTCCGCGACCTGAGCTGGCGCGTCATGAATGTCGTGCCAGCCGAAGTGCACAACCTCAAAGCCCGCATCCCGCAAGTCCGCGTCCCTTCGCAACTGATGGGTCGCCGCGAACTTGTTGTCGTACTTCAGCTCGCCGTCCGCCTCGGCGATGGTACGGAATCGCGCCCAGTAGAAATCCACCCGCGCGATGATCTGGCCGTCAGCACCCAGCAGCGCCTGCAATTGTGGCGGCGGCAGCCCGCAATCGCGGAACGCGACCCTGGCGATAGATTCCAGCGGCGACTCCGCGAGTTCATCGGCGAACGCTACGACTTCAGCCGCGCGTTGCACGCCAGGCCAGCGGCGGCAGCTGGTGACGACCGACTCCAGTTCTGCGAGCGTCGTGCACCCGAGTCGTAGCGCCGAATCCGCCACGACGACGCCTGCCCGCAGCGATGAGCAGCGCGCCAGGTCGGCGACCGTCCTCGCCGCGGTGGTCACAGGCACCCCGTGATACAGGCCGACCTGGCCTTCCGGTAACGCGGCGTTATGAACGCGCACACCAGGCAAGCCCGCGCGAGTGCCGGTGCCAGGAGCCCGGGTGATCGCAATGCCCGCGGGCGCGCGGCCGAGAAGGGCCAAGCCCAGCAGCTGAGCGGCCGTGTGGTGGCTAGCCACGGCATGCGGCCCGAGCGTGGCCAGGGTGGCTGCGGCGCGCAGTGCGAGCGCGCCGCGGTTTGTCGCAATGATCGACTTGACGCTATCGGCGGGGCCGTAGACACCGTGACCCAGCCGGGTCAGCTCGCCGTGGCTGACCATAGTCCTGATCTGCTTGGCTGATATGCCAGCGGACATGACCTCCGCCAGCGTCGCAATATTCGCTAACCTGCCTGTTTCAGGCAAATGATCGAGCTTCACGAGGTCCAGAATGCCGCCCGCCACCGACATAGCACTCGATCCTGCCCCTCGGTCGCGCCGCTATCCATGCTTATGCCGGATTTGCGAGGGCGCTTTCAAGTGCTAAGTCGCGGGAGCGGCGGGCAAATGTCGCATATCGGACGCGGATTACGGGGCCAGCGCTGACCCGTCAGGCGCTAGCGTTCGGTGCTACCGCTCAGGATGCGCTGGAGCCGCCCGGCCACCAGATCCCAGGTCCACTCGCGGTCGATCCAGGCCTGGCCCTTCTCTCCCATGGCTGCAGCCCCGGCCGGATCGGCCAGCAGTTCGGTCAGGCGTTGGGCGAGCGCCGTTTCGCTTCGGCCGGGCACTACGTAGCCGGTTTCGCCGTCCAGGATGGCGTCGGGCGCACCGCCGGAGTCGCCGCCAACGACAGGCAGTCCTGTCGCCGAGGCCTCTAGATAGACGATGCCGAGTCCTTCGACGTCCAGGCCGGCCCGCCGGGTCCGGCACGGCATGGCGAAGATGTTGCCCGCGTCGTAGTACGCGGGCAGGTCATCCCAGCTCACCGGACCGGTGAAGACAACCGAGTCGCCAACCCCGGTCTGGCTGACAAGCCGCTCAAGGGCCGACCGGTACGGCCCTTCTCCTACTAGCAGCAGCAACGGATCTCCGGCCGTTGCCGCGCGAACCGCCGGCCACGCGCCGATCAGCGTGTCCTGGCCTTTGCGCGGCACCATCCTGGATACGCAGACGACTACCTGGCGGTCTGCTGCGATGCCGAGCTGACGCCGGATTCGAGCACCACCGGACCCGCGGGAGAACACGGCCGGATCCACGCCGGGCGCCAGCTTTACCATCCGGCCCGCCGCCTCAGCAGACAGCGCCCTGGCGAGCCGGACCCTGAAGTACTCAGCCAGGTACGTGAGGACGTCGACCTCATCGCCGATCCGGCGCAGCATTGACCTCGCTCCCGGCAGGGCAGCCCAGCCAGCCTCGTGCCCGTGAGTAATCCCGACGATGCGCCTCGCCCCGGCCCGGCGCAGCCGCGGCGCCAGCAGCCCGAGCGGAGCGGCCGCGCCGAACAGGACGGTGTCGCAGCCGTGCTCGGCGAGCAGCGCGCAAGCCCGTGCTGCCACCGACGGCAGCGGCAGCATCAGCGAGCCGGGATGCCGGATGACCGGGTACGGCTGCCGCGCGTCAAACTCCCTGGCGCCGTCCCAGGCCGGAGCGTAGACCACAACCCCGTCGGCCGGCAGCCGGACCGAAAGCGCGTGCACGAACGACTGAATTCCGCCCCGGCGCGGCGGGAAGTCGTTGGTGACGATCAGCACCTTGGTCATGCGGCTGGGATATCTGGCTGGGTCATCTGGCTGGGATCATGCGAGTCGAGTCAGCTAGCCGGGCTCATCGTGCCGGGCTCATCGTGTTGGGCTCGCGGCTGGCGGCGTCGCGGAAAACATGATCATACGCGCCGCCTGACCGTGCCGCAGGACAAGACACCGGCCGGCCCGGCATGCCTGGCCGGGCTGCCGGCGCAGTCCACGGCCGGCTGTGCCGGACAACCGCCGGGACGAACGACTCGCGCGCCGGACGACCTGGCGGGGATCGGCGGCCGGGCATGCCGTCGGCCGGGCACGCCGGCGACCGGGGTGAGCGGCGACCAGCGTGACCGGCGAGCCAGCGGGATCCGATACGACCGCACCCGTTGCGGCGCGACTCGCGGCGATCCGGGCTGCCGTCAGCTACGGGCGGACAGCCTGGTCGAGCTCTTCCGCGTACCAGCCGCTTAGCGAGATCAGCTCGACGTCGGCGCCGGTATGCGGCGCATCGATGAGTTTCCCGCCGCCGACGTAGATGCCGACGTGGCTGTTGCCGGCGAACCCGAGGATGTCGCCCGGCTGCAGGTACTTCGTGACGTCTCCGGAGGCCAGATCAACCTGCGGCAAGTCTGCCTCCTGGTCGTAACTGGTCCGCGGAATGGAGACCCCGGCGCTCGCCCAGGCCTCCATGGTGAGTCCAGAGCAGTCGAAGCCGTCCGCGCACGGGCCGGTGCCGCCGTACACATAAATGCAGCCAACCTGCTTGTAAGCGTAGGCAACGGCCTTTTCCGCCTGGGTCGAGGTCGGCCCGGTGTACTTAAGGCCGCCGGTCTGCCCTCCGCCGGCGCCGAGCCCGACTTGCTCAGCGGGCGACAGCCGATTTAGCAGCGACGTCTCGCTGTTGACCAGCTTGGTCATGGCAAGCTTCCGCTTGGCCAGGTTGGCCTTCAGCTGAAGGATGCCGATCTTCGTCCGTTGCGCGACTAGCTGGGTGTTGGTGAGCTGCCTGGCGACCGCGAGGAACTGCTCGATCTGAGCATTGTTGGTGTCCGACAGCTCGAGCAGGATCGACGACTGGTTGAGGATTCGCTGCGGGTTGCCGGAGGTGAACAAGGCAATCGACGAGTTGATATTGCCGTCCATGTAGTCGGCCACCGCGATGCGGCCGATCTCGTCGCGCATCCCGGCGAACCGCAGTGAGTCGGCCGCCACTTCCTTGTCGATCAGAGCCAGGCGCTGATTAGTGGCCTGGAGCTCCTGCTTGACCTGGTCATACTGCTGGTCGAGCTGGTCAGCCTTGATCTGGTCTGCCTTGAGCCTCGCCTCAACTTGGCTGACTGTCGGCGCCGGCGCGGCACCAGCGCTGGCTGTGACGCCCAACAGCAGTCCGGCGACGAAGACCGTGGCAGTGGCAGCCGCGACACGATGCCTGACGATCCTGCGAACCGACGGCGGCGTATGCACCTGCGCGACACGCTCCTTCTTCCACTGTCCGCCTGCCGGGTTAGCTGACGGGTTCGGGCTGTGGAAGCCTGCCCTACTGCCCGGCTCAGGTCCGGGCCGATTCACCCCTGACGGGCATCGCACCTGCGCGCCCGCCTCGTGGGTCCCCGGCTCTCCAGTCGGCCTCGTGGCCGGCTATCGGAGATTCGGCTGAACGACCGGTCGCCGCCGCCGAGTGGCGGCTGCTAAGCGATACGGCTCGCTGCATGACCTTAGTAGCGGGCCGAGGGTGGATTCAACCGCTTCGCACACTCTGCCGTCGTGTCCTTTATTTCCGCCTGGCGTGCGGCGGCGGAACGAAACGGACCCGGCGCGCCTTTCCCGGACTGTCAGCACCGGGCTCTAGCGTGAAAGCCGTGATCGAAGTTCTGGCCAGCCTCACCCTCGTGGTCGTCGATGTCGAGACGACCGGCTGGCTGGATCAGCAGGGCGAGATCACAGAGATCGGGGCGGTGCGACTGACCGGCGGACAGCTCACCGGCGAGTTCTCATCGCTGGTCCGGCCCTCAGGCCCGATCCCTGCCGACATCACGGCACTGACGGGTATCACTGACGCCATGGTCAGCCGCGCGCCGCTGGTGGCCGCGACCATCCGTGCGTTCCTGGCTTTCGCTGGCGACTGCGTGCTGGTCGCGCATAACGCTCCCTTTGACACCGGCTTCCTCGAAGCGGCGTGCTCAGCGGCCGGGATCGCCTGGCCTCGGGCAGCCGTGCTGGACACTGCAGTCATGGCAAGACTGCTGCTGAGCCCGGACGATGTGCCCGACTGCCGGCTAGCTACGCTCGCGGACTATTTCGGCGCCAAGACCGCGCCCACACATCGCGCGCTGCCGGATGCGAAGGCGACGGCCGACGTGCTCGCCGGGCTGTTCGGTTACGCGGCGGGCCAGCGGCCTCCAGCGACGCCGCGGCTCCTCAGCGTCGCGAGCTAAGCCGCTCCCGCCGGTTGCCGGGACCGGGCACCGCCAGACCGGCACAGCGCGACCGCCCGCCGACCGACACCATGCGGGCCGCACAGCACGGGCCGGACGGCAGAGACCACGGCTGCGGCGTACGCTACTGCCGCGGCCGGGGCGCAGGATCCCGGCAGGCGCAGGAGGAAGCTGTGGTCACCGCAATAGTTCTCATCAAAACCGACGTGGCCGGCATCCCTGAGACTGCCGAGGCCATCGCGCAGATCCCGGCCGTCACCGAGGTCTACTCAGTGACCGGCGAGTTCGACCTCGTCGCCATCGTCAGGGTTCGCGGGCATGAGGAGCTCGGAGACGTGATCCCCGGCACCCTGAACAAGGTCGCGGGCGTGACGCACACTGAGACCCATATCGCGTTCCGCACCTACTCGCGGCACGACCTTGAGGCCGCGTTCGCGCTCGGCTACACGGAGTCCTGAGAGCAGTCAGGTCCTGAGAGCGGTCAGGTCCTGAGAGCGGTCAGGTCCTGAGAGCAGTCAGGGCCCGAGACCGGTCAGCTCGCGGCGAGCCGCTGGCTGGCGCTGACCCAGCGGTCCAGCAGGTCGGCCGCCGCGCCAGAATCGACCGCGGCCGCAGCCCGGGAGTAGCCGTCGCTCAGCGCGGGTGTCAGAGCGTCCGGGCCGGCCACGCCGGCCTCAGCGGCCAGCGCCGCCCCCGCGTTCAACAGCGCGGTCTCGCGCACCGGGCCAGGCCTTCCGGACAGGAACGCCCGCACCACCTCGGCGTTATGCGCAGGGTCGCCGCCCAGCAGGTCCGCGGGCACCGAGCGGGGAATGCCGAGTTCGGCCGGGTCGAATGAAGTCTGGCTGACCGTGCCGTCGTGGACGATCCACACGGTGGACGGCGCGGTCGTGGTGAGCTCGTCAAGGCCGTCCTCGCCGTGGAACACCAGCGCCGTGCAGCCGCGCGCGGCCAGCACTCCGGCCAGGATCGGCCCGATCCGGGGGTCGGCCACTCCGAGCGCCTGCGCCGCGGGCCTCGCCGGGTTGGCCACCGGCCCGAGGATGTTGAACACCGTCGGCACGCCGAGCTCGCGCCGGGGGACGATCACATGCCGGAGCGCCGGGTGATACAGCGGCGCGAACAGGAAACCCGCGCCGATCTCGGCCACGAGCTGCTCCGTCGCCGAGGCCGGCAGGTCGATCACCACGCCGAGTGCTTCCAGCACGTCCGCAGTCCCGCTCGCTGACGAGGCGGCCCGGTTCCCGTGCTTGACCATCCGGGCGCCGGCAGCCGCCGCCGCGATCGTGCCCATGGTGGAGATGTTCACGGTGCGGGCCCCGTCGCCCCCCGTCCCGACCAGGTCGACGGTCCGGCCGGGGATGGAGACGGGCGTGGCGTGATCGAGCATCGACTGGGCCAGGCCGGTGACCTCGCTGGCGGTCTCGCCCTTGATCCGCAGCGCGACGCCGAACCCGGCGATCTGCGCCGGCGTGGCCGCGCCATCCATGATCTCGTTCATCGCCCAGGCCGTCTCGTCGGCCGTCAGATGCTCACCGCGTATCAGCGCGCCGATCAGCGCTGGCCAGGTTGTGCGTGAATCCATGTGCGGCCACCTTGGTCTGGTCTGGCTGGCGGGCTGGCGCGAGGGTGGCGGGCCCGCCTCCATTGTGGTGCAGAAGGCCGGGCCGATTCTGCCGGAGCCGGCGAGCTTCCTAGGCCTGGACGACTTCGCTGCCGGCTGACCGCTGGCGCATCAGCACCGCGAGTTCCCTGGCCAGGTCGACCGGGTCGATCGGGTGGCTGACTACCGCGTCGGCCCGTGACCACGTCGCCAGCCAGCCGTCGTCGGGCCGGCCGATGATCAGCAGGACCGGCGGGCAGTTATAGATCTCGTCCTTGGCCTGCCGGCAAACGCCCATCCCGCCCGCGGGCTGGGCCTCGCCGTCCAAGATCATCACGTCCACTTCGCCGGCGTCCAGCTTCCGGAACAACATCGGCTCGGTAGCTACCTCGGTGATCTCGGCCTCGGGCACGTCAGGAGCGGGACGGCGGCCGATTGCAAGCCGTACCCGGGCTCGGGTATCGGCATTATGGCTATACACGACAACCTTCATGGCACAGGATGCTACCGACCTGGGGGGTCGGGCTACGCACGCCTACGCGGTGTCGTAATAATGGCCCCGTGGTCACAGCATCTACTGAGGTAGCCCCGCGCGGGATTACCAGTCGGCCCAACCTCGTGAGCGTGGGCACGATCATCTGGCTCTCGTCGGAGCTGATGTTTTTCGCGGCCCTGTTCGCGATGTACTACACGATCCGGTCGGTCGACAAGGGCCTGGGCCAGCCGTGGCCGCAAGCGCACCTTGACCTGAGGCTTGCCACGATCAACACGATCGTGCTGCTGCTGTCCAGCGTGACCTGCCAGATGGGCGTGTTCGCGGTCGAGCGGCACCAGATCCGGCGGGGTGGCTACATCTGGGATGTGCCGAAGTGGGGCCTGCGCGAGTGGTACGTGCTCACCTTCTTCATGGGCTTGTACTTCGACCTGGGCCAGGGCTGGGAATGGCTGAGCCTCATCCATGACCAGCACGTTACGGTTGCATCCAGCAACTACGGGTCGGTGTTCTACCTGACCGAGGGCTTCCACGGACTCCACGTGGCCGGCGGCCTGGTGGCGTTCCTGTTCTTGCTCGGCAGGACGTACGCGGCCAAGAGGTTCACGCTCGAGCAACAGACCAGCGCCATCGTGGTGTCCTATTACTGGCACTTTGTCGATGTTGTCTGGATCGGCCTCTTTACCACCATCTACCTGATCCACTAACCGGGAACTGGGGTTTAGCTGTGAGCTGGATCACCGCGAGGCGCCGGCACCCGGCCGCGGGCTACATCGCCGTGGCGTTCGTGCTCGTCATGATCGGCACTGCCTACGCCGTCATCACCGGCAGCAACGCCTCGGCGTCGTCGCCGACGACTGCGAACTCGGCGCAGATCGCCGAGGGCCGCAACCTGTTCGTCGAGAACTGCTCGACGTGCCACGGCCTGTTCGCCGAGGGGGTGACCGGTCAGGCGCCGAGCCTGATCGGTGTCGGCGCGGCCGCCGTCGACTTCCAGGTGAGCACCGGCCGCATGCCTGCCGCCGAACTCGGCGGCGAGAATCCCCGGAAGCCACTGCACATCACCAACCCGGCCGAGATCCACGCGCTCGCCGCGTATATCCAGTCGCTAGGCGGCGGCCCGCCGATTCCGTCTGCGGCCATGGTGAGCACCGCCGGGGCGAACCTCGGCCTCGGCCAGCAGCTGTTCGTGGCCAACTGCGCGGCATGCCACAACTTCGAGGGGGCCGGCGGCGCGCTGACGGACGGCAAGTTCGCCCCGGCGCTGGTCCCGTCGACCCCGACGCAGATCTACGAGGCGATGCTGACCGGCCCTGAGGCGATGCCGTCCTTCAACGACCTGACCATCACCCCGCAGGAGAAGCGCGACATCATCGCCTACGTGACGCAGGTCCGCTCTGAGCCCAACCCCGGCGGCTTCAGCCTGGGCCGGGTCGGGCCGGTGACCGAAGGCCTGGTCGCGTTCCTCGGCCTGCTCCTGTTCATGGTGCTGGCAGCACTCTGGATCACTGCGAAGCACGGGAAGGCTCATGAGTGACACCAACTCCCCAGGACAGCCCGGCAGCGAAGACTCGGGCGAGAAGTCCTGGCCCGAGTACCTGACTGGCGGCCAGGGCCACGGGGATCTCCCGGCTGGCGCCAGTGCTGCCGACCCCGAAGGTCCGGCCGGCCCGCGCCGGGTCATCGGCACGCCGTCGCCCGCAGCGGCAAGGACGCTGCTGCCCGCCGCCGAGGTTGATGGCGGACGTCAGGTGACGCCGGAATTGCCGGCCGAGCCGGACGACCCGAGCCGCGCCAAGCGGGTCGAGAAAGTCGTCGCTGCCTGCTTCATCATCGCCGCGCTCGCAGGTTTCGCCTTCCTGGTGTTCTACGCCACGATCGGCGTCGGCTCGATTACCAGCGTGCTGCACTCCAACCTGGCGCTCGGCGGCTCCATGGCGCTCATGTTCCTGCTGCTGGGAATCGGCTCCACGCTCTGGGTGCGGCACTTGATGCCAACGGTCGAGCTCACCGAGCAGCGGCACCCGATGGCCTCGACTCCGCAAGAGCGCGCCGCGTTCAAGGAGACGTTCCAGGAAGGCGCGGACACGAGCCAGTTCGTCAAGCGCCCCATCGTCCGGCGGTCGCTGATGCTGGCGACGGTCCCGCTGGCGGTCGCGCCGATCTTCCTGCTGCGCGATCTCGGCCCGCTGCCGGGCACGAGCCTCGACTTCACGGTCTGGCGGAAAGGGCAGCGGCTTCTCATCTACGGCACCGGACGGCCCGTCACTCCGGCGGAGTTCAATTCCCCCGGCTCTATCATCAGCGTCGGGCCGGAGGGGTATCTCGACGACGACGACGCGATGGCGAAGGCCGCGGTCACCCTCATCAAGTTCCGGCCAGGCGAGCTTGTCTTCGGCCCGAACGCGCGGCCCGGCGGGCCCGCGACGCCCGACAGAGTGGTACCGAACTGGACCGTGGACAACATCGTCGCGTATTCCAAGATCTGCACGCACCTGGGCTGCCCGGCAGCGTTGTATGACCAGAACACGCACCACATCCTGTGCCCCTGCCACCAGTCGACCTTTGACGCCACCCTGGGCGCGAAGGTGATCTTCGGGCCGGCCACCAGGCCGCTCCCGCAGTTGCCGATCGGCGTCGATTCGCAGGGCTACCTCATCGCCCTGGGCGACTTTAACGAGCCGGTTGGCCCGAGCTTCTGGGAGCGGTCATGAGCGTAGAACGAGCGCTCGAGGGCACGGGCGTCTGGCTCGACGACAGGCTGCACGGTGCCCGCGGCGTGCGGGTCCTGCTGAGGAAGGTCTTCCCCGACCACTGGTCGTTCCTGCTCGGCGAGATCATCCTGTACTCGTTCATCATCCTGCTGCTGACCGGGACGTTCCTGACGCTCTGGTTCCAGCCGAGCATGACCGACGTCATCTACCACGGCTCGTACATTCCGCTGCGCGGGCTGCGGATGAGCGAGGCCTATGCCTCGACCCTGAACATCAGCTTCGACGTCCGCGGCGGCCTGCTCATCAGGCAGATCCACCACTGGGCCGCGGACCTGTTCATGGCCGCGATCATGGCGCACATGATCCGGGTGTTCTTCACCGGCGCGTACCGCAAGCCGCGCGAGATCAACTGGCTGATCGGCATCGTGCTGTTCACGCTCGGCATGTTCGAGGGCCTGTTCGGCTACTCGCTGCCCGACGACCTGCTGTCCGGCGCGGGGCTGCGGATCACCGAGGGCATCCTGCAGTCCTTCCCGATCGTGGGCACCTACCTCGCGTTCTTCCTGTTCGGCGGCCCGTTCCCTGGCCACGACATCATCCCGCGGATGTACATTCTGCACGTGCTGGTGATACCGGGACTGATCCTGGCGCTGGTTACCGTGCACCTGTTCCTGATGTTCCATCAGAAACACACCCAGATGCCGGGCAAGGGCCGGACGAACGAGAACGTCGTCGGCGCCCCGATGTACCCGTACTTCATGGCGAAGACCGGCGCGTTCTTCTTCTTCACGTTCGCCGCGCTGGCGCTGGCCGCGACGTTCACCCAGATCAACCCGATATGGCTGTACGGCCCGTACAACCCGGTCGCCATGTCAGCCGACTCACAGCCGGACTTCTACATGGGCGCTCTTGAAGGCGCTCTGCGTCTCTTCCCGGCCTGGCAATGGGTCTTCTTCGGGCACACGTTTGCCTTCAACGTGTTCGTGCCGGCGCTGCTGCCGCTGGGCATCGTGTTCGGCGGGGCCGCCGCCTGGCCATTCCTGGAACAGTGGATCACCGGCGACAGACGTGAGCACCATCTGAACGACCGGCCGCGGAACGCGCCGACGAGAACAGCGCTCGGCATCGCGATGATCACCTTCTACGGCGTCCTGTGGGCCGAGGGCGCCAACGACATCATCGCCGACCACCTCAACATCTCGCTCTACCTGACCACGTGGATAGCGCGGTTCGCATGGCTGATCGCGCCCATTTTGGCATACATCATTACTAAACGGATCTGTCTGGGCTTGCAGCGAAAAGACAGGCATCTGCTCGAACACGGCGTGGAGACCGGCATCATCAGGCAGCTGCCCGGTGGTGAGTTCGTCGAGGAGACCCGACCTGTCGACGAAGAGGCCCTCGCTGTGCTCACCAGCAGGTCGGAACCGCCGCCGCTACGCGCGCTCGAGATCCCCGAGGCCGAGGTCCCGGCACCGGGCATGCGCGGCTCACTCGGCAAGGTACGCGAACGGCTTTATAACGTCGTCACCGAGAGCATCCCGCTGCCCGACGGGCACGCCAACGGCCACGGAAATGGTCACGGAAACGGCCACGCGATCGAATCCGACGGGCACGGCCAGGAGTCGCTCCCGGCCGGTGCCGACCAGAGCGGCGGCACGGACCAGCACTAGCCAGCTACCGCTCCTTACCAGCGGGCCAGATCAGGCCCGCCGCCACCTGGCGCCGGGCGTGATGCGTGCCGGAAGCTAACTGACAGTCTGGCTGCCAACCGCAATCATGACGGAAACGGGCTATTGCGCCGCCACCGCCAACGGCACCACGCGGCCGGCTTCGCGCAAGCCATTGCCTCGCTTCCTATGGAAAGCTGGCGGAATGGCGTCCTTCGATGAGCTCGTCGCAGAAGCTCTCAGCGCCCCGTTTTCAGGCTGGGACTTCTCCTGGCTCGCGGCGCGATCGACGCAGGGGACCTTGCCCTGGAGCTACCAGCGCGAGCTCGCTCGCCGGGCCAGGGCGGCGGACAGCATGCTCGACATGGGAACTGGCGGCGGCGAACGGCTGGCACGGCTTTCCGCGCGGCCGCCGCTGACCGTCGCCACTGAGGCGTGGCCGCCGAATGTCCCGGTCGCCGCAGCGCGACTGCGCCCGCTCGGGATCGCAGTCGTGCAGGACGAGGGCGCGCCGGACAACATGGATCAGGACGGCACCGATCAGGACTGCACGGATCAGGACTGCGCACAGCGCGGCCGGCTGCCGTTCCGCGATGGCGCGTTCGGTCTCGTCGCCAACCGGCACGAAGCCTTCCTGGCAGTCGAAGTCAGCCGGATCATGTCGCCCGGTGGCGTATTCATCACCCAGCAGGTCGACTTCCACAGCGACGACGATCTCTACCGGCTACTCGGGCTGGAGATCCCCGGGCAGCCGGACAGCTGGCTTCCCCTCGCCCGGCGGCAAGCAGAGGACGCCGGCCTGATCGTAGAGACCGCGGTGCACGGCGAGGAACGTCACGACTTCCGCGATGTCGGCGCCGTCGTGTACTACTTGCGCGCGGTTAGCTGGGCGATCCCGGAATTCAGCCTCGACGCCTGTGCAGGACAGTTGCGGGCCGCTCACGAAACGCCGGAGATCTGGCCGGTTCCGGTGCGCCAGCGGCGGTTCATGCTGGTGGCCGCCAAGCCGGCCTGACCGCCGCGGCCGCCCTGGCAGCAGGCACCCCGCATCAGCAAGTCAACGCCCAGGCGCACGGAACGGGTCGCGCGGCCGGATGATGCTTCCGGGAATGGCGTGCATAATGGCTCAGCGCGAGGTAGCTTTGCCTCTCGTGGGAACGTGTGATGCCGATAACAGTCAGGCCTGGCGGAATAGCCGTCGGCCAATTCCGGCAGCGCCCACATTACGCAGGCGATAACCGCAGCTTTGTGACGCCCGCGTAGTCCAACCGGCAGAGGCACCGGCTTTAAACCCCGAGAGTACGGGTTCGAATCCCGTCGCGGGCACTCTGCGCAGTCCTGTTCACTGGCGAGCCGTCAGAGCATCGAGGTCCCGCTCGGCGTACAGCCGGTGCTCCCACTCTTCGTTCAGTACGATCAGCAGGCACTTGCGTACCGGGAAGCTCCGCGGCGGGGGCCAGCCCGGCGCCTCGACCGGCTCGGTCTCGGCATTCAGCGACTCGGGCGTGAGGTCGTCGATGACCTGGCGCACCGTCGCCATCCGGTCCCGGCGCAACTCGAGCACCACCTCGAGAGACGGCCGGGCGTCGCGGTCGCGGGGCACGCCGAGGTCGTCTGGCATCTCATCCCACGGCAGGCCCAGCGGATGCCACGGAGCCGGGTCGCCCAGGATCGCCCGCCCCACCCAGGAGTCAGTGGCCATTACCAGGTGCCGCAACGTCTCGATGAACGACCACTCGCCGTCTACCGACTCGTGCAGGAGCCCTGGCGGCAGCAGGCGGGCCCGGTCGACCGTCCCGGCCCAGAGCCGCTCGACGATTCCCCATGCCTCGCGGAAGCCGGCCGGGTCGACCGGGCGCATCTTTGCCCGGTCCGGATACCTCCGGTCCAGCTCTGCTTCGACGAGCGGCCCGATGTCGACGCCGTTGATCGTCACATTCTGGATCTCGCCGTCGATGGAGACGTCGACAAGCTCGACGCCGCGCATCACTGCCCCGGTCAGATCCACGCCGCGCAGCCAGGAACGGCTCAGGTCGACCGCCCATAGCCGCGCGTCCGTCAGGTCAGCCCGCTCGAACCGAGAGCCCCGCAGGTCGGTACCAATGAATTCAGCCACGTCGTCACGCTATCGGCAGGTACTGACAACCCGGCGGCGTCGTGCCAGGCCCGCTCAGTGCGCGTAGTGGCCGCGGTAGTACTCGAAGACGAAGCCGATGATGGACAGGACCGTGGCGAGCAGCCCGATCAGGAAGAGCCACCAGCCGATGGCCACTCCGAGCGCGGCGGTCGCGGCAGCCAGGCCGACGAACAGCGGCCACCAGCTGTGCGGGCTGAAGAAGCCCAGCTCGCCGACACCCTCGTCGATCTCGCCGTCCGGGCTGTCCTCCGGCCGCTCCGGCAGCCGGCGGCCGGTGAACAGCACGTAGAAGCCGACCAGGAAAGCCAGGCACACCGCCAGCGCGAGCGCCGTGGTGCCCGTCGGGTCGTGCGAGAAGTACCAGTAGACGATGTCTGACGCGCCGAAGAACGCTGCGCAGCCCAGGAACAGGTACGCCTCTACTTTCACGAGCCAGCTCCGATCGCCTGCTGCTGATGCTCCAGTTCCCGGTCACGGCCCGACCTGATGTGCGGGTAGTGCAGGTCGAAGGCCGGACGCTCGGACCTGATCCGCGGGATCGAGGTGAAGTTGTGTCGTGGCGGCGGGCAGGACGTCGCCCACTCCAGCGAGTTGGAGAAGCCCCACGGGTCGTCCTCGGTGACCGACTCCCCCGTCTTCCAGGTCTTGTAGACGTTGTAGAGGAAGACGAACGTCGAGGCGCCTAGCACGAACGAGCTGATCGACGAGATGTCGTTCAAGGTAGTCGCCAGGTGCGGCAGGAACGGGTAATTCGCGATGCGCCGCGGCATGCCCATCAGGCCCAGCCAGTGCTGCACCAGGAAGGTGCCGTTGAAGCTGAGGAAGACCAGCCAGAAGTGCCACTGGCCGAGCCGGTGGTCCAGTATCTTGCCGGTCCACTTCGGCCACCAGAAGTAGAACCCGCCGAACATGCAGAACACCACCGTGCCGAACAGCACGTAATGGAAGTGCGCCACCACGAAGTAGGAGTCACTAACCGCGAAGTCCAGTGGCGGGGACGCCAGGATGACCCCGGTCAGGCCACCGAACAGGAACACCACCAGGAAGCCGAGTATGAACAGCATCGCTGGCTCGAAGGTGATCTGACCTCGCCAGATCGTGCCGACCCAGTTGAAGAACTTCACCCCGGTAGGCACCGCGATCAGGAACGTCATGAACGAGAAGAACGGCAGCAGCACCGCGCCGGTGGTGAACATGTGGTGCGCCCACACCGTCAGCGACAGGCCGGCGATCGCGATGGTGGCCGCGACCAGGCCTTTGTAGCCGAACAGCGGCTTGCGCGAGAAGACCGGCAGCACTTCGGTGGCGATGCCGAAGAACGGCAACGCCACGATATAGACCTCGGGATGGCCGAAGAACCAGAACAAGTGCTGCCACAAGATAGCGCCGCCGCTATTGGCGGCAAACACCTGCGCGCCGAGCTTCCGGTCGATCTCCAGCACGAGCAGCGCAGCGGCCAGCACCGGGAAGGCCAGCAGCACGAGCATCGAGGTGAGCAGGATGTTCCAGGTAAAGATCGGCATCCGGAACATGGTCATGCCGGGCGCGCGCATGCACAGGATCGTGGTGACGAAGTTGACGCCGCCCAGGATCGTGCCCAGGCCGGAGAGCACCAGGCCCATGATCCACATGTCACCGCCGATGCCGGGCGAGTACTGCGCGCTGGTCAGCGGCGAGTACGCGTACCAGCCGAACGAGGCCGCACCGCCTGGCGTGAGGAAGCTGATCAGCAGGATGCAGCCGCCGAAGGTGAACATGTAGTAGCTGAGCAGGTTCAGCCGCGGGAACGCCACGTCCGGCGCGCCGATCTGCAGCGGCATGATCTCGTTCGCGAATCCCACGAACAGCGGCGTCGCGAACAGCAGCAGCATGATCGTGCCGTGCATGGTGAACAGCTCGTTGTACTGCTGGTCAGACACGATGTGGTTGTCGGGGCCCATCAGCTGCGCTCGCATGATCATGGCCATCAGGCCGCCGATCAGGAAGAACACGAACGACGTGATCAG
>Ga0335073_10006687_pt1 | contig 16204 bp, 15 predicted proteins | sample Lox_Sample_22_FD_207093 | JGI IMG/M metagenome (GOLD analysis project Ga0335073, IMG submission 207093) | Soil microbial communities from Loxahatchee National Wildlife Refuge, Florida, United States - Lox_Sample_2.2 | ecosystem: Environmental > Terrestrial > Soil > Wetlands | place: USA... | reverse complement strand
CATCGTCCTCGATCAGCACGCTGCCGACCTGCGGAATCTTCACGAGGCCGCCGTCCGCCTCGACGTAGCCGAAACCGTCGGCGCCGATGACGGCGTTGTTCATGATCGTGACGCGATTGCCGATCGTCGTGCCTTCGCGGATCGACGCGTGGCTGTGGCAGGTAAAATTGTCGCCCGCGGTGACATTCGGATAGATCGTCGCATGCGGATGAATGACGGCGTCGCGGCCGATTCGCACACCCGCGCCGATCACAGCATAGGCGCCGACCGAAGCATTCTCGCCGAGCTTGGCATCAGGCGCGATCTTCGCGGTTGGATCGATTCCGGGCGCAGGCCGATACGGCGGAAAGAAAATTTCCAGCACGCGCGAAAAGTCCGCGTAGGGATTTTTGCTGATCAGCGTCGCGCATTTCGCATCGGCGGCGAGTTCGGCGGTCGTGATTGCGGCCGACACTTTCGATTGCAACGCGGATGCGTACTTCGGCGCTGCGACGAAGATGATCGTGCCGGGGCCGGCGGCCTCGACCGGCGCGGGCGTGAAGATTTCGATCGCGCCGTCGCCGCGCAACGCGAGGTTCAGTCGTGATGCGAGTTCACTGAGTTTCATCTGATCACCGAGTGATAGTTTCCTCCCGCGATAAAGCGCGGGCACGTTCATCAGGATATTAGACGCGGCACTCCGCGCGAAACGCTTCAGGCGGGTTTGTTCAGAGCGAGCAAAGCGTCGGCGACTTCGCCGGGAACGACCTGGCGCAGGCAGTTGTAATGACCGAAGCGGCAGGTGCGCGCGAGACAGGGGCTGCATTCGAGGCGATGATAGATCACGCGCGTCCTCGGACCGAGCGGCCCCGTGCGATCGGGATTGGTCGAGCCGAAGATCGCGACGGTGGGAATTCCGAGCGCGCCCGCCAGATGCATGCATCCCGAGTCGTTGCCGATGAAGGCGTCGCTGAGCGAGAGCATCGCGATCAGCTCGCCGATCGTCGTCTCGCCGGCCGCGACTGCCGCGTCGATACGTGACGCGCGCACTACGTCCTCGCAGCGCGCACGTTCTGACGGTGCGCCAACGAGAACGCAGTCAGCGTCGTAGCGCTCCGCGAGCAGATCGATTAGAGCGCCGTAGTTCTCCGCCGGCCATTCCTTGGCCGGACCGTATGCTGCCGCGGGTGCGATCGCGATGAGACGTGAGCGCGGCGCTTTGCGATGCGCCCCGAGCCATTCGCGCATGCGATCGCGATTGGCTTCGTGAACATCGACCGCGTAGTCGCCAGCGTCTCCGCTGATGCCGAGCGTTTCGTGAATCATGGATAGCCAGTAGTGAACCTGGTGCTTGGCCATCGCCGCGGGCGGCGCGACCGCGCGATGCGTGAGCATCGCTCCCCGCGCATCGGCGACAAACCCGGCGCGCCGTGGCACGCGCGCCATCGTCATCCAGAACGCGGACTCGAAGCTGCGTGGAAACAGGATGGCCAGATCGAAGCTCCGCGATCGAACCTCGCCGACGGTTCGACGCCGATCGAAAATGCCGGCCAGTCCGCCTCGAACGACGTATGGAATTACTTCATCAATCCACGATGCGCCGTCGAAGAAGCTCGCAAGCTCCTTTTTCACGAGCACCGCGAGATGAGCTTGGGAAAATTCGCGGCGAATCGCGCGCAACGCCGGCAGGCTCATCACGAGGTCGCCCAGCCAGTTGACTTCCTTGACGATGACCCGGCGTGGCGCCGATTCGAGCGCACGCAACGCGCTAAGATGAGGGGCGCTCTGCGCGAAGGTACTTGTCATTCCGGCGGGATCCACGACAAGGCAATGATAGCATCGCACGCGCGGGTAGAATGACACCCACACGCATCGCAAACAGTTGCCGGATCGAAGCGCGCGCTATCTCTTCAGCGCGTCGATAACCTGATCGACGATCGCGTCGGCTTTGGCGCGCATCTCGTCGTCAGTCGCGTCTTGGATCGGATGCGGCACGAAGACGCGATGCAGCTCGGGGAGGCCGAGCGCAGCGGCCTGTTTTTCTGCGGCGTCGACAAAAGTATTCGACGCGATCATCACCGCGGGCTTGCGATTATTTTCGAACCATACTGAATCGTGCACACTGCACGTTGTGCATGACCCTCAATCGGCTAGCGCTTCGATAACGAAGTCGCTTTCCTCCGCGATGCGGCGGCGCAACTCGTCGGGCGCCGGCTTGGTGAACGTGGGTTTGCGATAGCGCTTCACTTCGACGCCGGGTAGCCGATCGATGAGATGATCGGCAAGACGCTCGATCAGCACGTCGCCACGCGGCTTGGAAATGTCGAGGATCGCAACGCGGCCGCGAATTTCGCCGGACCGCGGCGTGAGCGTGCGGCGAATCGGCACGCGCTCGTCGGTGGGATCAAGAATGACCTGCTTCATGGCACCTCCTCGATGCGCCGGCTCACGCTGGATGAGCCCATCGGGCCGGAAACCCAGCCCGCGAAGATAGCGGAGAACTTACCGGCCTCGCCGCCCGCGACGATCATATTTATATTCTCGGGCCGGCGGAACTTCGGAATTTTTTGTTCGAGCTGTTCGGGCGTCGGATTCGTGAGGCCCAGCGCCTTGAGCGGAACTCCTTCGCCGCTCTCGTCGTCGGGGATCAACTCGCGCAGCGGCCGCGACGTGATCTCCTGGATGCGCGCGCGAATCTGACCCTTGGTCCATTTGTCACGCGCAATCGTGTCGGCATGCTCGGGGCAGATGATGAGCAGCACCTCGCCCGAGCCATGCTGCTTCGGATGCCAGCATGCCTCGAGGCCAAGGCCCAGGCTGCCGACGAGCGCGCGCGCCGTGCGCGACGTTTGATCGGCGATCTGCCGCGAGCCCGCTTCGAGTCCGAACACCGTCACGACATTTTCGTCCTTGCCGAAGCCGCGCTCGACATGAAGCGGCTCGAAAGGGCTGCGCTCTTCCCATTCGGCGAAACAAGTTGTGAACTTGCCAATCGCGCCGAGCGTCGAGCGCTCGATGTCGCCGGGCTTCGCGCCGCCGACGTTGCGCAGCGCGAGCTTAACCGCGCGGCCGATTGTGGCGTTGGCGCGATTACCGTAGCCGAGCGCCATCATGCCCATGTTCATGCCGAGGCGGCGGCGAATCGGACCGTTGACGACAATCACCGGCGTCGCGCCCCACGTCGTGGACATGATGCCGTGGATATTGAACTCGTCGGTGCAGACCGCTTCGAGCACCGCGTTGACGACCGGCAGATACTCGGGCCGGCATCCGGCCATCACGGCATTGATCGCGACTTTTTCGATCGTCAGCGGCGCCAGATTTGGTGGCACCGTCGCGATCACCTCGCGCGGATCGCGCATCGTTCCGGTGAGCATTCTGGCTACGCGCTCGGGCGTCGGCGGCACGGCCGGCAAGCCGTCGGTGAGGCCGCGCTCGAACATGAACTCGAAGACATCTTCGTGGTCGCCGAGCTCGATACGCCGCGCGACCATCCGTTCGCCGCGCGCCTCGGCCTCGAGCCGCTCGGCGATTTCGGGATCGACGGACTTCGAGCCGCATCCCGGCCGCAGCTCGGGATACGAATTCCAGTCGAGCGCAGGCGGCGGCTTGCCAGTCCGGCGCGCCGCTTCATTCATCAGGTTACGCCAGTCCTCGCGACCGAACCCGACGAAGCGGCGCAGCTCGGCGCCGTTTGCGTCGGCGAGAATGATCGTCGGTACCGTGTCGAGATCGTAGGCGAACGATATTTTGAGCGCCGAGTCATCGAGCATCGGTGTCGTGAGATGATGCCGCTCGACGAGCTTGGCGTTGCCCTCGCGATCCTGCCCGATCGCCCACACGTCGATACCATCCGAGAATGCGCGATGCGCCGCCTCGATCAGCGGCATCGTGAGGCCGCAGGTCGGGCAATCTTCCTTGACGAAGCAGAGCAGGGCGATCCGTCCGCTGGGAAATTTGCGCTCGCGCGCGCCGTCGCCGAGTGCGAACGACGGAAGTGTCGCGGGCATCGAGCTTTCAGATTTTGCGTTCACCGCTTCCCATTGCGACGTAACACACGACGCCGATGAGGTAAATCGCGGCGGTGAGATAGAACGCCGCGGCGAACGAGTCGGTCTTTTGCAGGATGAAGCCGGTCGCGGCGACGCCGACGATTCCCGGGATCGTTGCGAACGTGTTCGACAGTCCCATCAAGATTCCGGCGTAGCGCGGCGCGACATCAAGATGATTCACCGCGAACGCGCCCGCGCCGAGACCGCCGCCGCCGATTGACAATGTGACAAGTGCAACCGCCATCGCCGCGGAATGCGCTGCCGGCAATGCGATCAGCGGGATTGCGCCGAGCGTGAACGCCGTCGCCTGCATCCACTTGCGCACCGCAGTGAGCCCGATGCCGCGGCGATGAAGGTTGTCAGCGATCCATCCCGAAGCATTCTGCATTACAAATGTGGCGGCATACGGGATCACCGAGAGCGCGCCGAGCCGCGCCATCGGGACCTGGAAATTGTGCGCGAGGTAACTCGGCAGCCAGAGCAGGATTATGTAGAAGCCGAAGTTGTTGCAGAGGTGCGCGATCACGATCGCCCACACCGCTTTCTCGCGCAGGATCGCGCCCCACGGGATCTGTTCTGCCAGAGGAGCCTCGGGCCGGCCCGCCGCGATCGCCGCCATTTCATGGCGCGATACGCCAGCACATTTTTCGGGACCGTCGGCAGCTTTGATCTGCCACGCCACCAGCCAGACGATCCCGAGTACGCCGGAAATGTAAAAGACCGCCGGCCAGCCGATCGCAAGGATGATCGCGGGACTGATAAGCAGCGCGATCATCGTGCCGAATGCGACGCCGCTGAAGTGAAACGAGATCGCCCGCGCGCGCTCGGATGCGATCGTCCAGCGCGCCGCGATACTGTGTACTGCCGGAAAGTTCAGCGCCTCGCCCGCGCCGAGCATCGCGCGCATCGCCAGCAGAGCGCCGAACGAGGCCGACGCCGCGAGCGGCGTGAAGAACGTCGCGAGCGACCACGTTGCCACTCCGGCCGCCAGCACGCGCTTGCCGCCGAAACGATCGGCGAGCCATCCGCCGAGCATCTGCAGCCACAGGTAGCCCCAGAAGAACGACGACAGCACGAGGCCTTTGGCCTCGGCGTCGTAACCCTTGTCGCGCGCGAGCGGGATGATCGCGATCGAGATATTGACGCGGTCGACGTAGCAGAGCGCGGTGCCGAGCGCGAACAGCAGGACGACGGTGTAGCGGCGGGGCCAGGCGCTCGCGCCAGTTTCGATCGTAGCGATCCCCGGCGAACTCGCCATCCGAATTATTCTGTCGGCCCTTCGGGTTCGAGCTGGAAGATGCGGCGGGTCGGAACGTAGAACTCGATCGACGCGCTGATATTGCTGTTGGCGTCGATTCCGCCGGCGACCAGCACTTTGCCATTGGGCAGCAGCGTCGAAGTTTCCTCGAGGCGCGCGACGTGCGTCGGCGCGACGTGGACGAAGATTCCCAGGTTGCGATCGTAGAGGTCGGCGTCGTACATCCCGACCACGGTCGGACCTTGCTGGCGATAACCACCAATCACAATCACTGAACCGTCGGTGAGCATCGTCGCTGTGCCGAGGTAATGCGGCGCCTTCATCCCCGGTCCTTTGTGAAAACTGTGCGACTCAGGATCGTAAAAGTCAGTCGTGTTGAGCGGCGCGAACGATGCGATATTGCGCGTGCCGCCGAAGAATCCGCCGGTCAGGACTTTGCCGCTCTTGCCGCCGACGATAAGCGCGCGGCCGTCCTGTAGCAGCACTGCGGCCGGACCGACGCGATCGCTGGTCATGTGCGAGTTGATCGGGCGAAACGTGCTGCTATTGGGATCGAACATCTCGGCGGTGTCATATGAAATATAGCCGCCCGGCATTCCGCCGCGGCCGCCGCCCGCGATCAGCACCTGGCCGCTCAGCAGCAGCACCGCGACGTGCGCCTCGCGCGGGACGGTCAGGTGGCTGGCGGGCTGGAACGTGCTCGAAACCGGATCGTAAATTTCAGCTGAGTCCGAAGTTGTGATGCCGTTGGTGCTGCCACCCGCGATCAGCACGCGGCCATCGCGCAGCAGCGTCGCGGTGTGGCCCTCGCGCGGCTTCGACATCGAGGCGGTCGGGGTGAAGGTGCCGCTCGACGGATCGTAAATCTCAGCGCTCGCGAGCGCGGTGCGATAGCCGATGTTGCGCTGACCGCCGGTGACCAGCACGCGGCCATCGTTGAGTATCGTGATCGTATGCCCCATGCGCGGCACGCTCATGCCGCCGGTCGGCATCAGCGTTTGGGTCGCGGGATCGTAAATTTCGGCGCTCGAGAGCACGCCGCCGACTGTACCGGTCGCAGTGCCGCCACAAATCAGCACGCGCCCGTCGCGCAATGCGATCGCGGCGGCGTCGGCGCGCGCCGTTGACATCTGGAGTGCCTCGACGCGCTGGCCAGTCGGACTGTTGATATAAACCGGCGCTTCGGCGACGCCGCCGCCCGCACCGCATCCCGCGATCGCAAGCGCGATCGCGCACAAAACCAGCTTCGTAATCTCGCAACGCAAACGTGGAATCGCCATGCTGATCGAACCGCCTCAGCGCGGGCTATAGCCGCCCGCACATACAAGCGTCAACTGGCGAAATCGGGCCCGGATTCGTATCGACGCGAGCGCTGCGCGATGTTAGCGTCGCCGCCGATGGCAATTCCCGCCCAGCGCCGCCAATGGCCGCGCGACCTGAAGATCTTCGCCGGGATCTGCGTGGCCTGGGGCGCGATGCTGCTATTCCGCGTGGCGTTCGATCACGGCTCGGCGGCGAATCCGTTCCAGGACGTTTTCCTGGGCGTGAAGCAATACGGGCAAGCAGCCCGCATCACGATGGCGATCCAGGCCGCGATTTTTTTGGCCTTCGGCATCGGCATCCTGATGCGCCGTCGGTGGGCGCTGCTGCTGGGCCTGCTCTATTTCGCGCAAGTCGTCTTCGGCCACGTGATCTTCTTCGTGCGCAACGTGCGAGTGCCTGACCAGGCGATACACGTGAAGATCACCGCGATCGAAGCGCCGATCGTATTCGCGATCCTGATCTACTTCTGGATCCGCGCCCGCCCGCTGCTGAAACACAAGTCAGCGTGAAGTGGTCGACTGATGGACCCTTGAGATCCTGCCATCGACGTAGTCATACCAAGAGGCGAGTCCTTCTGTATTGGTCAAAGGAATTTCGATCTCCCGGCTGCGAGCACGTATTTTCCCCAACTTCGGATAACCTGTGAAGGCGGACTCATCCACGCTCGGCACCGGTTTCTTTGCGGCGACCGTCCACGCGCCATTGACGAGTTTCCATACCTCAAGCCGGCGTGCGGTCGATTCGCCGTGAGGATCGACTACTGCGACAATCTCTTTGTGATCATCAGCTGGGACGCCCACGATCTGCGCGTAAATGACGTACGGCGGAGATTTCCAGTTTGGCCACCAGAGCTGATAACCGTGGCCGTTCCATCGAAATAGCGCCGCGCCCTGCGAGGCCGTGCGATCGCGACCGCGCGCCTCGACGAAAATCTCCGCGGTTCCGTCCTTGTCGATGTCCTCGAAGGAGACACCATGCGGAATTTGGTTGCCCTCGATGTAGTAGCTCGCCTTCGCGAGGTCAGTGATCGGCGTTAGCGAGCTATTGTGCGCGTCCAGATAGACGAGGCATCGGCCGAAAGAACCACCGCAGCGAGTCATCACGACCACCTTCCGCGGCGACTCGATCAGAAACCAGGCGTGAGGCGCATATCCCATCGTCGGAGAACTCAGCTTCATGAAAGGTTGATAGCCGTCAGGATTACGTTTCAGCACGTAGAGAGATATGAAGTCGCAGCCGTCGTTGGTGTTGGTCTTTTCCCGGTCCGCGCAACTGCTATCCTTTAACTCGGGCCACCACTCGAGAAATACATCCAGCTTACCGTCAGCATTAAAGTCGAAAAGTCCATCGAGGGTGCAGTATCGGTCTCTGCACTCGTCAAGTATGCCTTCCGGAATTTTTCCGAGTGGCTCGCATTGAGGAGGATCACCCTTCGTTCGACAAATCGTTCCGTCTTTGAGGAGTGCCGCCGGAATTGAACCGTAGCCGATCGCCGGCGATAGCACTTGATCGTTCTTGATCGGGAACGGTGCGCGCGCGGCGTTCGCCGATGGCCGCAACAAAGCGGCTGTCGCGATCACAATCACACAAAGGAGAACCCTGCGAATCCTCACGTGTCCTCCCCTTTGAGTACGACGACGATGCATCAAGCGTTGCGGATTGTTAACCCTCCATCAACTGGGATTACTGCGCCTGTTATGTATGACGATGCCGGCAGGCAGAGGCTGAAGGTGATGTGCGCGACTTCCTCGGGATAGCCGTAACGCTTAAGCGCCGTGCGGCGCTTGCCGAAGATCGTCTTGTGCTCCTCGGGAATCGCATCGGTCAGGCTCGTGCGGATTGGTCCCGGGCAGATGCAGTTGACCGTGATTCCCTCGGGGCCGAGATCCACCGCCATTGCACGCGTGAGTCCCGTCACCGCCGTCTTGGCGGCGACGTAGGGGCTGTCGCCGGGAGTAGCGCCGAGGCCCTCGGTCGACGCGATATTGACGATTCGCGCCGCGTCGGACTTGCGCAGATGCGGCAGCGCCGCGCGCACCAGCCACTGTTGCGAAGTCAGCAGACCGGTCAGCGCGCGATCCCAAATCCTGTCGTACTCGGGACCGTCGAGCGGATGGAACGCGCCGAAGCCGGCGTTGTTGACGATGATATCGAGGCGGCCGAACTTCTCCGCGACCTCGGCGACGACGAATCTGATCTCATCGTGATTCATCACGTCGAGCCTCCAGGCTTCGGCCTTGCCGCCTGCTTCTTTGATCTCGTGCAGCACGTGCGCGAGACCAGCTTCATTGATATCGGTGATCGCGACCGTCGCGCCTTCGGACGCGAACACGTGCGCCGTGGCGCGGCCCATCCCGCTCGCGGCGCCGGTGATAAGTGCCACGCGATCCTTGACCGAGCGGCTCAGCTTTCTGATCGGTTCCATTTGCATCTCCTTCGTCTCGCGCGGCGCGTCGACCGCGTGCCGCTCTTACATCTACTTCATCGCGGCCCGCAAGCGTGAGCAGCGCGATAGGCAAGCGCCCGCCGAAGGTTGTATAGAGTCGGACAAACAGCAGGAGGCCACGGTTATGGGAATCGACTATAGCGACTACGAATTCCTCAAAGTGGACGTTGTCGACCGGGTCGCGACCATCACGATCAACCGGCCCGACTCGCTCAACGCGGTTAATGGCATCGTGCATCACGAGCTCGAGCAGATCTGGATCGATGTGCGCGCCGATCACGACGTCAATGCGATCATTCTGACCGGCGCGGGGCGCGCGTTCTGCGCCGGCGGCGATGTCAAAGGGATGGCGGAGGGCAACCTGGCGGGCGGCGGCAAGAAAGGCAAGGGACGCGGGCGTGGCCCGATCGCGGCCTCGAACGGACGGCGCCTCGTTGAGAACATGCTCGATGTCGAGCAGCCGATTATCGGCGCGATCAACGGCGACGCGGTCGGCCTCGGCGCAACGCTCGCATTGCTGTGCGATATCACGGTCGTTTCGGAAAAGGCGCGCTTCGCCGACACGCACGTCAAAGTTGGAATCGTTGCGGGCGACGGCGGCGCGCTCATCTGGCCGCTGCTCATCGGGCCGCATCGCGCCAAGGAATTCCTGATGCGTGGCAATTTCATCAACGGCGCTGAAGCCGGCCGCATCGGGATGGTCAACTATGCAGTCGCACCCGATGAGGTGATGTCCAAGGCGCGCGCGCTCGCGCAGGAGCTGGCCGACGGCCCGACTTTGGCCATCAGATGGAGCAAGCTGTCGGTTAACAAATGGCTGAAGCAGCAGGCCAACCTGATAATGGACGCGTCGCTCGCGTACGAGATGATGACGTTTAACACCGACGATCACAAAGAAGCGGTGCGAGCGTTCGTCGAAAAGCGCAAGCCTAACTTCGTGCGCGCGAAGTAGAGAGAATTTAACAGCGGATGAAACGGCGATTTGCGGTAGCGGCGACGATCAAGTTTGTCCTGGCGTTCCTCCTGTTGATGACATGGCATGGCAGCCAGACCATCCTCGACCACGCCAAGAGAGCAATGGGAGGAACGTCATTCGATCGCGGCCACGCGCTGCTCGCCCCGGTCAATGAGTTCCTGCATCACCATGACCACATAGCCAATGCGGTACTAATAGCGACATCTGGACATATCGACCTGGTATTAACCGGCATGGTGTTGTGGGGGATATTCGGTGAGACTATCCGGCCGACAGTCGCGATATTTTTCATCCTGCTATTTCGCCAGTTCAGCCAAATCTTCGTCAGCGCACCGATCCCGCAGGGAATGATCTGGCACTATCCGGGATTCCCTTCCCTGATAGTCACTTACTACACGACTTTCGATTTCTTTTTTTCAGGCCATACCGCGTCCGCAACGTTGAGCGCTTTGGAAATCGGCCATCGCGGATACAAAAACAAAATCTATGTCATTCTTGCCACTATAATGGTCGGGTTTGAGATTTTCTGCATCCTGTCAATGAGGTTTCACTATACTGCGGACGTGATCACCGGCATTTTCGCGGCGGTGACCGCGTTCACTCTGGCCGTGAAAGTATCGCCCAAGCTGGATACTATGTTCGATAACCTGGTCAACCGCATCACGGGCGCGAGCGATTCAACCTCAGAGCTGGAAACCCGACTGGTCGCCAAGTAGCGCGGCACCAGCGCCAGACAGCCACGTCTCCGCAACGGCAGCATGCTGCGTCAGCGTATGAATATCGCGCAGGCAGCGCTGCAGCGGCGACGTCTCGTAAGGCGCCGTTCCACCGCCGGCCGCATAACAGGTATCGACGACAGAAGCTGCAGTATGCGCGGACCATGTGACACTGCCCATGATACGTGCGCGCTCGGCGGGCGGCACCACGCGGCCTTCGCAGGCGGATTTCCAAACCAGTTCCGCTTCGCTGCGCAACAGTCCGCGGATTGCACGAACGGTCGTTTCAGCATGCCCTATGCGATACTGAAACAACTGGCTATTCGCGATCGTTGACTGAGTATAGAGCCGCTGCTTGTTCGTCGCCGCGAGTTTGAGTATCTCTTCCACGCCTCGGGTCGCGATTCCGAGTCCGACGGCGCCGATATGCAGTGCTGCGTAAAGCAAAGGCTCGGCGAAGCAGGGGCCAGGAATAGTGGATTTGCCGCCGAAGATATCGAAAGTGTCTTCGCCGGAGATAGTGAGATTCTCGACCGCGATATCGTGGCTGCCGGTACCGCGCAGTCCGCTCACCGACCAGGTATCGATGATGCTGCCGCGCTCCGGCGCGAACATCATCGCGCGTGTTTCGGGAGCGCCGGGAATCGCGCCTGGCTTCGCTTGACCATTCTCGGTAACTACGCAATTGCCGAATAGCCAGTCGGCGTGCTGGCATCCGCTGGCGAAAGCCCATCGGCCGCTGACTATGTATTTGTCGCCCTGCCGCTCCGCCTGGCCGCGAGGCGCGAAACCACCGCCGATTATCAAGTCCGGCCCCGGCGCATAGAGCTCGTCGAAGCGTTTCGGCGACATCAGCGCGAGCAGCATCGGCGTTTCGCATCCGATCATCACGACCCAGCCGGTCGAGCCGTCCGCCCTTGCAAGCGCCTCGATAATTTCCATGCTGGTCGGGAAGTCGATTTCGAGTCCGCCATGAGTTTTCGGCGTGAACATCCGAAAGCATCCGGCTGATTTAAGCTGAACCAGCAGATCGAGCGGAAGACGGCGCCCCGATTCGATGTCGAGGCTGCGCGCGCTGATTGCGGGAGTGAGATCGATGACGGATTCGAGGAGTCGCGCGGCGTCAGATGCCATCGGCAAGCCTATTTCGTGGTTGGGATGTCGAACTCGGCCCGCATGCGATGCTCATGCTCGGGCCATCGCGCCGTTATTGTTTTGAGGTGCGTGTAGAAGCGGATGCCTTCGGATCCGTGCATCGCAGTGTCGCCGAAGATCGATCGCTTCCATCCGCCGAAGCTGTGAAAAGCCATCGGCACCGGGATCGGCACGTTCACCCCCACCATCCCGATTTGAACGCGGCTCGTGAACTCGCGCGCCGCGCATCCATCGCGCGTGAAGATCGAAGTGCCGTTGCCGTACTCGTGCTCGTTGATGAGCCGCAGCCCCGTTTCGAAATCGGGAGCGCGCACGACGGAGAGCACTGGGCCGAAAATCTCTTCGCGGTAGATCTTCATTTTGGGTGTTACCTGATCGAAGAGGCATCCGCCGATGAAAAATCCGTCTTCGTGATCGCGAACCTTGAGTGCGCGGCCATCGAGCACGAGCCTTGCGCCCTCTTTGATGCCGGAATCGATATAGCCGCTGACCCGCTCCACGAGCTGTCGCGAGACAAGCGGACCCATCTCGACGCCGTCCGCAGTGCCGGGACCGACCTTCAATTTTTCGATGCGCGGCACGAGTCGCTCGACGAGCGCGTCGCCGGCTCTGCCGACCGCAACAGCGACCGAGATCGCCATGCATCGCTCGCCCGCCGAGCCGTATGCCGCCCCGACTAGCGCATCGGCGGCCTGGTCGAGGTCGGCGTCGGGCATCACCATCATGTGATTCTTGGCACCGCCGAGTGCCTGCACTCGTTTTCCGCGCGCCGCTCCGGTTGCATAGATGTACTGCGCGATCGGAGTCGAGCCGACGAAGCTCACCGCCGCGATTCCGGGATGTTCGAGGATCGCATCGACGGCGCGCTTGTCGCCATGAACGACATTGAAGACGCCGTCAGGCAGACCGGCCTGCTTGAGCAGCGCGGCGATTCGCACGCTCGCAGATGGATCGCGCTCAGAGGGCTTGAGGATGAAGGAGTTGCCGCAAGCGATCGCGACCGGGAACATCCACATCGGCACCATCGCGGGAAAGTTGAACGGCGTGATTCCGGCGCACACGCCGAGCGGCTGGCGCATCGACCATGAGTCGATGCCGCGCCCGACCTGCTCGGAAAATTCGCCCTTCAGCAATTGCGGGATGCCGCACGCGAACTCGACGACCTCGAGGCCGCGCGTCACTTCGCCGCGCGCATCGGACAGCACCTTGCCGTGCTCGGCCGTGATGATCTCCGCGATCTCGCTCGAGTGTTTGTCGAGCAGTTCACGGAACGCGAACATCACGCGCGCTCGCGCGGGAGCGGGAGTCGCAGCCCAACTTGGAAATGCCGCCGCGGCCGCCTTCACGGCGGCATCGACTTCCGCCGCGCCGCCCATCAGAACCTTGCGAGCGCATTTGCCAGTCGCGGGATTGAAGACCTCGCCGAGCTCGCCGCCGCCGTGAGCAAATGAAGAGCCGCCGATAAAATGAGCGATCGCGTCCATGCATCCTTGTCCCGCGAAAACGCACGAGCCGCAAGCTCATTAAAAACAAAAACGGCGGACTGCTCTCGCAACCCGCCGCGCACAACTCTTAGGATCGTTCTATTCTTTTGCAGCCAAGCGAAGTTCCGCGCTTAGGGGAACTTCAAATGTGTCGCCGCGAAGGAGGCGAGCCGAGAAAAACAAAACCTCAAGATTTTCGACTTCGCTGGTGTCTGGATTGAGTCGGGCGATAGTTTCATCGCCAATCTCCTCCGATTCCTGCCCCGCGTATGGCGCGCACTTGCTGATGTAAAGAATGTCTGCCAGCGGCGGCTCGAAGCGGCGTCACTCACGACTAATACAGTCAGATGCTTCCCGCCTTTCAAGTTAGCGTGGAAGCGAGTGAACAGCCTCGCCGATCGGAAACGCCTGCTGATCCTTAGTCGGGATCTGCAAGCGTACTCGCTAAGAGGTCGCGATGGTCTGGCAACAGGTCTGGATGATTGTCCGCGATGTGCCCTTCGCGTTCGTTTCCAAGCTCAACTTCGGCTTGCAGACGAGGGCACGGAAAGCGAGTCTTCGCATCACGCGACGTGAATCGCTTTCGCGCTTTACCTAGCGTTGCCGGCCCGGCAACTTCCTACTTGCCGACGATGAAGACGCAGCTGGTGGTGCCGCTGCCGCCGATGTTCAGCATCGCCATCGTCTTGGCGTTTTCTACCTGGTAGTCGCCGGCGGTGGCGGTGAGCTGGCGATGTACGTCGAGCATCTGGCGCACTCCGGTCGCGCCGACAGGATGGCCGGCGCCGATGAGGCCGCCGCTCGGGTTGATCGGGCACTTGCCGCCCATCTCGATCACGCCTTCCTCCACCGCTTTCCACGATTCGCCCGGTTTGGTCAGACCGAAGTGATCGATCGCCATGTACTCGGAGGTGGTGAAACAGTCGTGGGTCTCGATCGCGGAGAGCTGCTCGACGCCCGCGATACCGGCGCGCTTGAAGGCGTCGAGGATCGTCTGGCGCGTATGCGGCAGCACGTAAGGATCATCCTTGCTCTCGAGGACTTTGGCCTCGAACTCGAGCGGCGCGGTGTGATGGCCCCATCCGAGGATGCGCGGGATGTCGCTGAGGCTCTTGCCGTTGCGCTTGGCCCACTTCGTCGCGAATTCTTCCGACGCCAGGAAGACCGCGACCGAGCCGTCTGTTACCTGCGAGCAGTCGCTCACCTTGATGCGCCCGCCGATCACAGTGTTGAACTTGCTCTGCTGCTGCGCGTGGCTCTCGCTCATGAACCAGTTGCGCGTCTGCGCGTTGGGATTGCGTTTGGCGTTGGAATAATTGACGGCCGAGATGTGCGCGAGATGCTCATCCTTCAGGCCGAAGCGCTTGTCGTATTCGTCACCGAGGCGGCCGAAGAGTTTTGGAAAGGGAAACTCGATTCCCTTGGCTTCGCGCTCGTACCATGCGGCGGTGCCGAGATAGTCGCCGCCGGTGGTGGAATCAACGGTCTTCATCTGCTCGACTCCGCATACGCAGGCGAGATCGTAACGGCCCGCCTCGATTTCGGCCGATGCCGCCAGCAGCGCGATCGATCCCGAGGCGCAGGCGGCCTCATGCCGCGAGGTCGGCATCCCGGAAAACTGTGGATCGATCTCGACGAAGAACGCGCCGACGTGACCCTGCTTGGCGTAGAGTTCGGCGGCGAAGTTGCCGACGTGCGCAGTCTCGACTTCGCGCGGTTCGATCTTCGTGGCCTCGAGACCGCCGAGCGTTGCCTCGCGCATCATCGCGACAAAATGTTTGCCCTCTTTAGACCAGTTGCGAGCAAAGTCAGTCTGCGCGCCACCAAGGACATAAACGGGTTTAGCCATCGCGAGCTCCTTCTTCGATTCTAGCCGACCAGCGTGCGGCCGTATTCGAGCACGCCGCCTTTGAACAGTTTACCATCGTTGGCCGCGAGTTGCTCGATCGCATGCGGCACCACGAGCTTCGCATTCTTCAAGAGCGCGACCGTGTTTTTGGCGCCCAGCAGATCGACCAGCGCGCACGGCGGCGCCCAGTTGAAACCGTAGCTCATGATCGTATCGACATCGGCCGGCGATTCGGCCACTTCGCCGACGCGATTCAGCCCGTAGCTCACATAGCCGAGCACGACGCGCCGGCACAAGTCGGCGTCGGCACCCTCGGCCTCGGCGAAGACCTTCATCGCCGCGCGATACTTGCCGACGCGGTTGAGCGACTTCATCTTCTCGACGAATTCGATCGGCGCCGGCTTCTCGAGCGCTTCATGCTTGCCGGTTTTCGGATTGAGCGCGAAGACGGCCTTGCCTTCCTTGCGATAGAAGCCACCGCGCTCCGGAGTCTTGTCGCCGAGGCATCCCGCGGCGAGGCCTTTTTCCATGTAGGCGGGCATCTTGAAGCACTCGTGCGCCTCGTCCTCACAGTTGGCAAAGACGTTATCGACGATCGCCTTGTGCACGTCCCATCCGACGAGATCGATTGTCGCAAGCGGCGCCATAGCGCGCCCGGTATGCGGGCCGATTAGATAGTCGATGTACGCAACGCCATGCTCGCCGGCGAGCTGCGCCGTTTCGTTGAGAACTTTGAATCCGACGCGATTGCCGACGAAGGCCGGGCGATCCTTGGTCACGATCACCTTGCGCCCGAGATGTTTGGTCAGCATCGCGACGACGTTTTTGACCACGGCGGGATCGGTGTCGCCGTGAGGGATAACTTCGGTGCCGACGATCACGTGCGGCGGATTGAAAAGATGGATACCGAGGAAGTTGCGGCGGAAGGAATCGCTGCGCCCGCGCGCCATCTCCGCGATCGAAAGT
>Ga0335073_10006686_pt1 | contig 16206 bp, 16 predicted proteins | sample Lox_Sample_22_FD_207093 | JGI IMG/M metagenome (GOLD analysis project Ga0335073, IMG submission 207093) | Soil microbial communities from Loxahatchee National Wildlife Refuge, Florida, United States - Lox_Sample_2.2 | ecosystem: Environmental > Terrestrial > Soil > Wetlands | place: USA... | reverse complement strand
CCACAGGAATCATGCGAATGCCGTACGTTTCGCAAATCGTGAAATGCCGGTCGTAGCCGGGCACGGGACACAAAAACGCAATCTCGCCATGCTTCGACCACGCGCTCGCGCCGTCGCACGTTCCCTTCAGCAGCGAATACGCAATCACGTCGTGCATCAGCGCGAGGCTCGAATTATTCGCCGCGACAACCTGCTCCGCCGGCGCGCCCATAATCCCCGCAAACAGCCGCCGCGCTTCCGCGAGCCCCTGCAGCACTCCGTAGTTGCGCGTGTCGGTCGCGCCTTCGGCCGTGTAATCCGCCGCGCCCGGCAGCGAGAGCAGCGCGGTGCTCAAATCGAGCTGCGCCGCCGACGGCTTTCCTCGCGTCAAATTGAGCTTCAGCCCTTTCGCCTTCAACGCTTTGTATTTTTCGCGCGCCTGCTGGACGGCGAGCGCGCCGTTCTGCAAGCGGGTCTCTGCGGCCTCTGTCATGTTGAACGCTTTCCTTGGTCGAAATCGTATTGCGCGGACAATTCCTCGCAAGCGGCGCGAATCCGCCGCGCCTCTTCTATTATCGGTGGTTTACAGGTCTTTGCGAAACGCCTTCTGCGTTTTGTGGTGGCGGTAGCCGTGGCGCAAATAGAATTCGTGCGCGCGTTCGCGAATCACGTTGGAACGCAGCCCGATCCCGCCGCAGCCTCGTTGCCGCGCCCATTCCTCAGCGCGATCCAGCAGTTGCTTTCCCGCTCCCTGCGACCGCGCCGCTTCGTCCACCACCAGCCCGCTGATTTCCGCGCGCGCGTCCGTCTCTACCGCGCGGTTCACGAACACGCCGATAAATCCCGCGATCTCTCCGCCGCTTCCTTCCGCGACAAACACCGCGTGATCTCCCGACTCGCGCATTCCCTCGAGCCGCTTCGCCACTTGTTCGGGAGTGGAGGAATAGCCGAGCTGCCCGGCCAGCTGCGCCAGGCGCGCAACGTCGTTCGCGTGCGCGGGCCGCACGGTCACATTCGAGGCGCGCGCGGCTTTGCTCATATTCCCGCCACCGTTTCTGCTGGCTTCATTGCAGCGCTTTTTTCAGGATGGCAATCTGCCCGGCGTGATACAGATCGTGTTGCACCAGCCCGTGCAGCATTACGTAGCGCGAATATTTCTGCCCCGCCGGCGTTTCGTTCAAATGAGATTCGTTCAGCTTCTCCGCGTCCGCGCGCAGCCGCTCGCGCGATTCATTCAGGTGTTCGAGCGCGCGCTTCCAGGAAACTTCGGTCGTCTCCCACACGGGCGGCCAGTCCATGTCCGGAGTCACTTCCACGTGCTCGCCGGCCAGTTCGCGCCGCACGATTTGATGCCACGCCGCCACATGGTTCACCAGCTCCCAAATCGAATGCGCGCCCGTCACGCCATGCTTCGCCGCCTCCTGCGCCGTTGTTCCCTCCAGCAAATCCCGCAGGCAGGGACCGTGCCACGCCTCGCCGCGGTATGCCCTGTCCAACTGATCGAGAATTCTCGCCACCTCGCTCATCCGGTTGCCCTCATAAAAAATCGTAGCGCCGCAAACGCGGCAGCGCAATACAGCTTTTCGATTACGATCGGCGCAAAAAAGCTTCGCTTCCTAAAATGTCTTGTCGGAATCGAGCAGAATTGTCACCGGCCCGTCGTTCACCAGCTCGACCGCCATGTGCGCCTGAAACACTCCGGTCTCAACGCGCACGCCAAGCGCGCGCACGGCGCTGACAAATTCCTCATAGAGCGATTTCCCCAGCTCCGGCGGCGCAGCCTGTATAAAACTCGGCCGCCGCTGCCCTCGCGCGTCGCCATACAGCGTGAATTGCGAAATTGCCAGCACGCTTCCGCCCGTATCCAGCAGCGAGCGGTTCATCTTTCCCGCGTCGTCGCCAAAGATCCGCAAATTGACGATTTTCTCCGCCATGCCCGCCGCCGTGGCGGCCGTGTCTTCGCGTCCCACGGCGATGAGCACCATGAGACCCGCTCCAATTTCGCCCGTGACGCGCCCATCCACCGATACGCTCGCCCGCGTGACGCGTTGTAGCACTGCTCGCATAATTCGATTTCCCGGCTCGGTCTCCCGGCCGCGCTCTCCACGTTATGGAATTTCTCTTACGAATACAATTATGCTAGAAACGATTCGCGGCGTCTGCGAATGCGGCGGCGCGCAAAGGCACACCGCTTGAAGCTCGCACTCATCGGCACGCACGGCGTCGGCAAGACCACTCTCGCCTACGAAATCTGCTCGCTGCTCAAGAAGGCCGACTACAACGTCGAGCTGGTCACCGAAGTCGCGCGCCAGTCTCCCTTCCCCGTCAACGCCGCCACCACGCTCGAAGGCCAGCTCTGGATCCTCCACGCGCAAATCGCCGCCGAGCTCGACGCCGCCCGCCGCGCCCCACACGTCATTTGCGACCGCGCCGTGCTCGACAACTACTGCTACCTCGTCAATAAATTCGGCCGCCAGCCGCAGCTCGAATCGTGGCTTGCCTGGTGGATGCGCACTTATTCGCTTCTGATCGGCGTTCCGCCGCTCGACAACGGCATTCAGCCCGACGGCTTTCGCTCCGAAGACCGCTCGTTCCAGCTCCGCATCCATGTTCTCCTGCAAGAGCTGCTCGCCGCCGAACCGTTTGCCGATTTGCGCAGCCGCGTCCTGTGGCTTGAGGTGCGCGAGCGGCGCGTCTGGGCCGAGCGGATTTTCGCGGCTGCCGTTCCGCTGCTCAATGCGCCCGCTTCCTCAGCCGAATCCGCTGCCGACGCCGCCGCGCGATAATATGGGCCCCAGGAGCGGCCTTTTAGGGGGCCGGAGCTTGACTGGCGCCCGCGTGTGGGCAGGCGAGGCAGGCTTTAGCTCCAACATGGCGCGCACAAGAACACCGTGCCTTAGAGTTTCTGCGAGAATTCGAGGATGTTTGTAGGTCGCGGCTTTAGCCGCGACGTAAGCTGCAAAACAATCGTGGGGCTTTAGCCCCTGAAGTTTCTTGCCGTTCTTCATTCGGCGAGCTGTTGACCGTTCAACTTTTGAATGAGCGAAACCACCACAACGCCGCCTTCCTCGCCGCGCTGGCTCACGCGCGGCGTACTCGGCATCGGCCTCGCCAGCCTGTTTTCCGATTGGGGCCACGAAGCCGCCACGGCGATCCTTCCCGCGTTTCTCGCCAGCCTTGGCGCGCCCGCCGTCGCGCTTGGCCTGATCGAAGGAATTTCCGACGCGCTCTCGAGCTTCGCGAAACTCGCCGGAGGCTGGATTGCCGACCATCCACCATGGCGCAAGCCAACCGGCATCGCCGGCTATTTCGCCACGGGTCTTTCGACGTTCGCCTACGCCTTCGCGCAATCCTGGCCCACGGTCCTGCTGCTTCGCGCGCTCGGCTGGACCGGCCGCGGATGCCGCGGCCCTTCGCGCGATACCTTGCTCGCGGACGCTGTCGCTCCCGGCAAAGAAGGCCGCGCGTTCGGCTTCGAGCGCGCCATGGACACGATCGGCGCCGTCGCCGGACCGCTCTGCGCCACGGCGCTCGTCGGAACGCTCGGCATGCGCGGCGTCTTGCGCTGGACGGTCGCGCCCGGCTGCGCTGCTGCTGTGTGCTTCGCGTTTCTCGCGCCGGCGGCAAAGCAAATGCATGGCCGCCACGCGCCGAGCTTCATTTCGAGTTTCCGGCAACTGCCCTCAAAATTCTGGCGCTTTCTCGCGGGAGTCTTCACGCACGGCATCGGCGCGTTTGCTCCAACTCTCTTGATCCTTCGCGCGAGCCAGATTCTCACGCCGCGCATGGGCGTCGCCCGAGCGGCCACGATTTCCGTCGCGCTGTACACGCTTCACAATTTCGTCAGCGCGCTCGCGTCGTATCCCGCCGGTGCGCTCGGCGACCGCATCGGCAAGCGCGGCTTGCTCGTGCTCGGCTACTTGATCGCCGCGCTCGCCTACGCAGGATTCATCTTCGAGCCGCCGACACTCCCGATTCTCGCCGCGCTTTTTGCGCTCGCCGGCACGCACGACGGCGTGCAGCAATCGCTCGAAAAATCTCTCGCCGCGGAATTGCTTCCCGTAGAAGCTCGTGGAATGGGATTCGGAATGCTGGCGACGCTTAATGGTGTGGGCGATCTGGTGTCGAGTGTCGCCGTCGGCGCGTTGTGGTCTGCCGTCAGCCCCAGCGCCGGATTTTTCTACGCCGGTGTCTTCACCTTTGCCGGCGCCATTCTGCTCTTCCTCTGGCGCTGAGCGATGCGCGTCGTTCGCCGCGCACCTCTGCTTCAATTCACTGGTTAGCGCACCCTGTCATTCCGACCGGACCAGACCGGGTGCATCTTCTTTGCGCCGAAGGCGCGCCCGCCTGCGGAGCGGAGGAATCTCTCTTCGATTTTGAATTTCATCCAGAAGCAAATTTAGCCAAGCAATTACCTGGTCGAGCGCCCAGGCCGTATCTGTTTTTGCTTTCTCGGAGCCCTCTGGCACTGCGCGCAAAAATGACTGCTGCGCCCGGCCACAATCGCGCGGCGGATCGCCGCTCCGCAGCGATAACACTTCTTCCCTTCGCGCTGATACACGCGATGCCGCAGCTGAAATTCTCCGCGCGCGCCTTCCGCATCCACATAATCCGAAACAGACGACCCGCGCAGCCGGATCGCTTCCCGCAGCGTCACTTGCAGCGCGCGATAGAGCCGCCGCAGCTCTTCCGGACGCAGCGAATCGCCCGTTCGCATCGGATGAATCCTCGCCCGCCACAGGCTCTCGTCCGCATAAATATTTCCCACGCCGCGCAGCACGTGCTGGTCGAGCAGCAGCGCCTTCACCCGCGCGTGGCGCGCGCCGAAGCGCGCGGAAAATTCCTTCTCGCTCGCTTCCAGCGGATCGAGCCCGAGCGCGCCAAGCACTCGCTCTCGCTCGCCGTTTCGCAGCAGTTGCATTTGCCCGAACCGCCGAATGTCTGTGTAGCGCAACTCTCGCCCGTCATCGAGCGCGAAAAAAACATGCGTGTGTGGCGCCACCGGCGCGCTCGATGGAGGAACAGTCAGTTGCCCGGTCATCCCCAAATGAATCAGCAGCGCGTCATTCTCCTCCGCTCCCTTCGTCGCTGGTTCCTCCGCCCCTTTCGTCGCTCGTCCCATCGCTCGCTTCGTCGCGGCCCCCGCCGCTGGGTCGCGCGGGCCCGCGGAATCGGCCGCCTCGCATTCCACCAGCAAAAATTTTCCGAACCGCCGCACGCCCGAAATTGCCCGTCCCGCCAGCCCGCTCGCGATCGCCTCCGGCTCGATTACAAAATCCGTCTTCCCGAACCGCACTTCCACAATCTTCCGCCCCGGCAGATGCGCTTGCAGCCCGCGCACGACTGTCTCGACTTCCGGAAGTTCCGGCATTCACGCGTTCCTCATGCCTGCATCGTCCGCGTCGTGCCTCGATTTCGAACCCAACCATCGAATCCCCACACTTCTCCCGCGCGCGCCGCAAAGAAAATCGCGAAAAGAAACAGCAGGGCGATGTGGTCACCGTTCGCGCCAAAATACCGCCAGACACGAACTCCATGTCCTGGATAGAACCATGTGGATAGCAACAGGCTAAGCATTTCGATCGCGCCTCCGACGGACGCCGCTCGCACAAACAGTCCGGCAACCAGGCTCAGCCCGATGGCGAATTCCCCAAGACCCACGAGCCATGCGCACATCACCGGATGGGCCAACGCGACGTGAACCAGGATCGGCTTATAGAAACCCACAACGGCGCCATCCTTCAGGAACCCGTTGATCCATCCTTGGAATCCGCCGTGCGCCCACTCAGGCCCCGCAATCTTGTATTCGCCAAAAAGCAGAAAGATTATGCCGGTAGCAATTCGCACGACGGCAATCGTCTTCGCTCCTTCTCCCACTCTCGTTTCCATGTCTCTATTGTCCACGAACCAGCCCAAAAATCCGCACCGGCCCGCCCGAGCCTCCCTCCAACTTGATCGGCGCCGCAATCACGAACGCGCCCTTCGCCGGCAATTTGCCGAGGTTCGCCACATTCTCCAGTTGATAAAGCCCCGCCGGCAGATCCACCCGATGCACCTCAAACTCCTTCGACGGCCCGTAATCGATGCTCAGCGTGTCGATCCCCACGGCATACACTCCGCGCGCGATCAGCATCTTCGCCGCCTCCACCGAGTACCCCGGAAAGTGCATCACGCCGCTCGCATCCATATTGCGGTAGCGCGCCTGATCCGGCCAGCGCGACGCCCAGCCCGTCCGCAGAAACACAATCGCTCCCGCCGGAATCCGCCCGTTCTGTTGCTCCCACTCCTCCACGCGCTCCGTCGTCAATCGGTAATCCGCATCCTTCGCCACTTCGCTGCGCACATCGATTACCACCGCTGGGCCAAACAATCGCTTCGCCGGAATCTCATCCACCGTCAGCTTCCCCGGAGGGAAATGCGCCGGCGCATCCAGATGCGTTTCATAGTGCTCAGGCATGCAGAACGTCCGAGCGAAATAGCCGTCCTTATCCGGTGTCGCCACCACTTTCGCCGTGAACGGATGATCGTCGCCCGGCCACGCCGGCGAATGGTCGTTGATCGCGTAGCTCATGTCGACCACCGTCGTCGTTCCGGCCGCAATGCCCGCCAGCAGCGCATCGCGCGACGCCTTCGCCTGGCTCGCGCCCTTCTGCGGACTCGCCGCCGCCGCGAACGCCGCCAGCAAAGCAACCGCCACCGCCACGGAAACGCGCATGTGTCGCCTCCTAAAAAATCGAAATGTGCCGGAAAGAATTATTGCGGAAGGAAGAATAGCTCAATGCGCGGGCGAAGAAAATCTTGCGAAAATCGCGAAGCGAAAGCCTACGGCAGGGGTATTCCCGGCGACGCGACGATTCCCGCCATGCGCAAAATCTCGGAATATTCCTCTTCGGTCAGCGGGCAGATCGTCAGCCGCGTATTTTTCAAAAATTTCACTTTGCGCAGCGGCCTGCTCTCGCGCAATTCCGCGAGCGCCACCTGCCGTGGCAGCCGCTCGATGGCCCGCAGGTCGATCACCAATTTTTTCCCGTCGCGCTCGTGCGGATCCGGATACGGGTCGCGCGTCACTTCCGCCAGCGCGTAGAGTGCGTGCTCCGGCTTCCCGTGATAAAGCAGCGTGCGGTCGCCCTTGCGCACCTGCTTCAGTTGCCGCAGCGTGTCCGGGCGAGCGCCAGCCTGCCGCCACATTTCTTTGCCCTTCACAAAGAGTGTGTCCCAATGATAGGCGCGGGGGTCGACGGCCAGCAGCCAGCGTCTTGGCTTGTGGGGAGCTTGCGTCATTCGCAAAAAGTGTCGCGGGCACTATACACGTACCAGGAAGGTACTGGGAAGAGGGACTTGCCAAGATTTGATATTTTCCTTGCGCCGCAATCGTGCACAGCGAGGCGGACCGCCAGTCACCCCCATCGAACGGCTGCCAGCATCGCCGATCCACCCGCCGTCCTTGGCACTCATTCAACATCCACGAACACCTCATCTCCCCTGATTTCAACGGGATACTCCTTAACTCCCACGTCTGGATTCAGGCAAGACTTCCCCGTCGTCACATCAAACTGCCAGCCATGCCACGGGCAGGTCACCGTATTCCCTTCCATGAACCCCTCGCCCAGCGGCCCCCCTCGATGCGGGCATACTCCGTTCAATGCAAAGAACTTCCCGTTCACGTGCGCCAGCGCCACGGCCTTCTCGCCCACCTGCAGTTCCCGTATTTCGCCCGCTGGTATCTCCCCCACCGCCGCTGCTTTCACGAATGCCATTCGCCTCTTCTCCTTTATCTACCGAGTGCCGTGGCGCCGCCTTGCCCTGAGCAACGCGAAGGGAGTCACATATCGACGAAGGCACCCGTCGCGCCGTAGTCCGCCGCGGCGGACAAAGGCGGATCGCCCACACCAAAAAGCGCCGCTGAGTCTACCCACAGCCTCTCTCTCCGTCAAACGTTTCGGCTTGTCTCGCCGAAGTCGGTTGTCGGCGTGGGCGCAACCGTTGCGCCGCATCCAGCTTTTGGCGAACGCGGCGGCTCAATGTTAGGCTTGGCACATGACGCGCCCGCGCATCTCTACCTTGCAACTCCTCGCGCTGGCGCTCGCTCTTCTTGCAGGCGGAGTTTCCCGCGCCCAGGACGTCAAAGAAAACAAAATGGGGATGTCGCTCGACCAGTTCAAGACGGTCCACGCCGAGCAGTTCAAAGGCTTTCACGCCGCTCGCTGCTACACCGGCCATTTTCACAAGGAAGAGCTCTTCCCCGGCATCGAAATGTGCCACATGCCGGCCGATGATTTGAAGCTCGCCGACGTCAGCGTCCGCTCCTGGCGAGCGTACTTCTACCAGGGCAGCCTCTATCGCATCCTCTACGAAGTAGACCCGCAGGGCTATTTCAACATTGTGGACGTCTTGACGAACCTGTACGGGCCGCCCGTGAAACACGCGGAGGAACAGGACTACGCCGTGCCGGACGATCTCGGCGATTCCTCGGGGCTCGAATTTCAGTTCGGTTCGGGCTGGATCTCCGGCAATATGCACGTCAACCTGTGGGACACGGAAACCACTCCCGACATGTACGAAACGCCGACGCGCAAAAATTGCACCGCCGAGTTCGTTCTGGTCACCGTCGAAGACCAGCTTTACAAAGCCGGCATGCCCCACCCCAAGCGCAATTCGCTGTAAGCCGCGCCATTGATCTGTCGCCCGGCTGGTGTCCGCCTTCGCCTTTCTTGGATTGCGGCGAGTGATCGCCGCTTTGCTTTTGCCCTCCCTTTTTTGTGGAGTGCGGCGAGTGATCGCCGCTTTGCTTTTGCCCTCCCTTTTTTGTGGAGTGCGGCGAGTGATCGCCGCTTTGCTTTTGCCCTCTCTTTTTTGTGGAGTGCGGCGAGTGATCGCCGCTTTGCCTTTGCCCTCTCTTTTTTGTGGAGTGCGGCGAGTGATCGCCGCTTTGCCTTTGCCCTCCCTTTTTGTGGAGCGCGGCGGACCTGTCGCGCCGTAGCCGCATTCCCGCGAAGGCGGAGCTTCGCCCTTCGCTCCTTAGGGGGTCGGACCTTCAGGTCCGACAAAAAAAACTGCCTCACAGCGGCTACCGCTCTGCCGACTCGTCCTGAGCGAAGCGAAGGAAGGCTGTCGCGGAGCCGGCACGCCGAAGCGACCTTCCTTGCCTTCCTTTGAATTTTCAAATTTCAGATTTGCAATTCCGATTCGCTTACAGCCATTTCTCTTCTCAGCCTCTTGGTGGAAGCGTGGGGCTTAAGCCCCACGAAAAAACGCAACGCCCTCATCCGCTACCGCTTGCGCAGAACTCTTGCGCAAGTCGTCTACTCGTCGTGTAGACAAAACCCTTAAGCAACCGATTGCGCTGTCTCCGACGGCGAATTACTTCGTGGTATATTCCCGTTCTTACTTCGATCTATAGCCATATCAGGTTGCTTCATCGTGGGGATAGCCATTGGAAACGACCGACCAAAGACGAAATACTGTCGACAAGGCGCGCCAAGCCTGGATAAAAAAGCTAGTCGACCTGTCGCGCCGAAACAATCTCCTATTCTATCGCCCTTTAAAGTGGGGGACGCTGACCCTTTCTCTCGATAGCGGGGAGCGTTGGGCCGCTCTCCTTCGAGGTGACACCGTCTCCCTGCGGTCGCTGGTTGAGGGCATTCCCGATGAAGAATTGGTCCAAAAAGCCCTAGCAGTCTGGCGGCGAGCTCAGGCAAACCAGGAAGAAAAAGGCCTCGCCACAATGTTCGTTGCACTAGGTATGGCGAGCTGGAAAGCCCCCGATGGAGGAAGAGACCCGGATGCGGCGATTCTGCTTCTGCCCGTCGCACTTGAACTGAAAGGACATTCGGGGGGGACCCTCTCCATCTGCCGCACGGGCCCCGTCCAAGTGAATTTGGTTCTGCTGCAGGCCCTGGCGACCGAATTCGGACTCAAGATCTCGCCCGAAAAAGTGCTTTCACTCCTACAAGCAGACGAGGAAGGAGAAGCCTTCGACCCGTCTCCCATCCACGAGCTCTTCGACAAGATATGCTCATCGGTTCCGGAGTTTAGGATTCGCGACGCTGCCGTCCTTGGCAATTTTGCCTTTCAAAAAATGGCAATGGTTCGAGACCTTCAGGATGGGCTGGACAGCCTTGCGTCAAGCGAAGTCATTGCCGCGCTTGCGGGCGATTCGGAGGCCAAACAGTCGATCGGGGAGAAGACTCAAAACCCAAATCCGAGGGAGTTCGACTCAATACCGCCTCAGTCCGAATTTCTTGTTCTCGATTCCGATTCCAGCCAGCAGTCAGCAATAGCTGCTGTCCTCGCTGGCCAGAGCGCGGTCATTCACGGTCCACCTGGAACAGGCAAGAGTCAGACAATTGCAAACTTGATAGCTGGCCTGGCAGCAGCGGGTAAGAATGTGCTGTTCGTCGCCGAAAAGCGAGCTGCGCTGCAGGTTGTATTGAAGCGGCTCCAACAAGTCGGTCTGGAAAATATTGCTATCGACCTGCATGGAGCTGACGTTTCGATGAAGCGGGTAATGGAGCAGGTCTCCTCGGCATTGAGCACTGTCCGGCAGGCAACCCTCGTCGACTGCGAGAAAATGCACCTACAATACGTCGACAGACGCCAACGACTAAACCGCCACGTCGAAAGCCTGCATCGGCGAAGAAGGCCGAGCAACATGTCCATCTACGAACTCCAGGGCATTTTGTTGCGACTCCAAACAGAGGCGGAGGTCGAAACGCGGTGGCGCGGATCTGAGCTTTCTAGGATCGAAAAGGCAGAGCCAGGAAGAATTCGCGACCTGCTGAGAGAAGTCACTGGGCTCGCTTCCCTCTTCCTCCGACGCGACCCCTCTCCCTGGAATGGCGCAGCTCTTAAGGACGGGGCGTCCGCCCAACGCGCGGTCGACTCCGTAGCTAGGCTCGTATCGCAGACGTGGCCTGATTTCACAGCGACACTCAACGAGACGGTGGAAGAAGCGCGTTTCCGCGCCCCCAAGACAGTTAAGGATGCGCAGCAGATTTATTCACTCTTTGCCGCCGTGGGCAAAACCCTCGCTTGCTACTCCCCGACTCTTTTCGCACAGAACATACAAGGAATGATTCGGGCATTAGCGCCTGGCAGGAAAGGAGGTCTTAGAAGCGCTTGGAGTTGGTGTACGAACGGAGAATATCGGCGTGCACGAAAACACGCTCTGAGCATGCGGACTGCGGGAAAGGCCGCAGTGACGAATTTGCTTACTGAATTGACGGCGGCTGAGGAGCAGAGAATAAAGTGGCGTGACTTGAGCAGACAAACGTCACTCCCCACTGTGCCAGCGAGCTATCTGGAAGCCCGCACCAAAATGGAACTCGCACTGGCCGACCTCACAGGACTTGCCACAATTATAAACAGAAAGCAATTTGACCTTTCACCGATAGCCGAACTCACAAACTATCTCACCGCCCTCTCTAAGGATCGGCTGACGCCGATGAAGCTTCCGAAATTGTTTGAAATCGAGAGCCATCTTACCGAGTACGGTGCCGGGAAGTTAGTGGACGAACTTCGAAAAAAACCGATGGCGCCCGAGAAGTGGGTCATTGCTTTCGACCAATGTTGGTTTGCTTCATGCCTCGAGGCTGCACAGGTCGAAGACCCGGAAATCGCGGGCTTCAATGGTAGAACCCATGACGAGTACGTTCGAGAATTCAAACAGCTCGACAAAGAGAGAATCCGAATCGCAGCCGCACGTGTGCGACGCGCCTACGCCGAACGCGCCATCGCAGCCATGAACGAGCACAAGAATGAAGAATATACCATCCGCGCAGAGGCAGAGAAGAAGCGGCGGCATCGTCCCCTCCGCGCGCTATTTGCCGAAGCAAGGCACGTGCTGACAACCGTGTGCCCGTGCTGGATGGCGAGCCCCCTTTCCGTCAGTCAATTGCTCGATACCACGCGATGTTTCGACTTTGTCATTTTTGACGAGGCCAGCCAAGTGTTACCAGAGGACGCCATCCCTGCCGTCATGCGCGGATCTCACCTCGTCGTCGCAGGAGACAGATGGCAGCTGCCTCCAACAACATTCTTCGCGACCGCCGATGATGATGAACTCGCGGAGGATGAAACCATTTCGGCCACAGAAGGCTATGAGAGCCTTCTCGACACTACAAACGCCTTTATGCCATCGTGGTACCTTGACTGGCACTATCGGAGCAGGGACGAGGCGCTGATTAGCTTTTCTAATCACCACATCTATAAGGACCGCCTCGTGACTTTTCCCGGACCCGGTGGCCCGCCAGTAATCCAGCACACTCTCCTTCACCAGCCACCAGGTGTAGACGGACAAGAGGAAAGCTCCTCTGTAGAGGTTAACAAGGTCGTGGACCTTGTTCTCGAGCACGCCCACAAAAAACCACAGGAGTCTCTGGGTGTGATTGCACTAGGAATCCGGCATGCAGACAGGTTGCAGCGTGCCCTGGACCAGGCACTCTCCCAAAGGTCCGACTTGGGCGACTTTTTTGACGCGAACGCCGAGGAGCGTTTCTTCATTAAGAACCTAGAGCGAGTACAGGGAGATGAACGAGACGCCATTATACTTACCGTCGGTTACGGAAAAGACAGAGGCGGAAATCCTCCATTCAGATTCGGGCCTCTCCTATCGGTCGGCGGACAGAGACGACTCAACGTGGCCATCACTCGCGCCCGACAACGTATGACGCTTGTTTCCTCCTTCTCTCACTTGGATATGGATCCTGGGAAAGTCAGATCAGGGACGGGCGTGGAGCTACTTCGCGATTACTTAGAGTATGCCGCGAGCGGAGGCAAGAGACTCGGAGGCTTAGGCTTGACTGATTTTCCTATGAATTCTTTCGAAGCAGAGGTCTTCGACGTATTGCAGTCAAGGGGCATCCCGCTCGTCTCTCAGCTAGGAGCCTCCAGCTACCGCATCGATCTCGTTGCTCAGCACCCTAGGCAACCCGGAAAGTTCGTCCTGGCGATCGAGTGTGAGGGAGCCTCATACCATTCAAGTCCGACAGCGCGTGACCGAGACCGCCTGCGACAGCAGCAGCTCGAGAACCTCGGCTGGAAATTCCATCGCATATGGTCGACAGATTGGTTCATGCGAAAGGATGAGGAGGTGAATCGGGCGCTGGCCGCCTATGAGAGCGCGGTTGCATCAGCTGACGATCTACCCACTGCTCGGGAGCCAGAAACAACTGCATCGGCCCACAAGGAACAGATCATGTCTCCCACCAACACGCCGGGGCGCAAGGCACGACCAAATGTCACCCGACGTGAAACGATTGGTGAATATTCTCGATGGGAACTCTTGGCGATGATCGATTGGATTCAGTCAGATGGACGCTTACGCTCCGATGAGGAGATCATTGCCGAATTAGTTTCTGAGCTAGGGTTCCAACGACGCGGCACGCGAATTGACCAAGCGTTGAAGTCAGTGCTCGAATTTCACAGGAACCAACCAGGAGTGGGAGGAGTGCAAACCTAATTATGACCCCGCCCAACAGTTAAGAAGTGCAAGACGAAAACCTATTTCTGAACCATCCATTCACCACTCATAGCTTCTTCTCGCCACTGACCGCTCGCTTGTCCCGAGCGAAGCCGAAGGGCCACTCGCCACTTCCTCATTTCTTCCAATCCAAATGCTCGGGCGGGTCGTCCCAGCGATACTCCTTGACGAAGCTCACCGCGTAGCCGTCCTTCAGCTTCTCGCACAACCGCACCAGCGTCTCTTGCTCCCGCCCGTCGAGCGCCTTCAAATAGCTCTTCACCAGCTTCGAGTGCTTCGGAAACACGTCCGCCATTTTCTTTTCGCCCTCCGGCGTCAACCGCAGGCATATCACCGGCCGCCCTCGCGCCGCCTTGGGATTCTCCGACGTCTTTTCCAAATGCCCCTTGTCCCGCCGGACCCAGCCCGCCTCCTCCAGCCGCCGCAGGACGTGCTCCATGCTCTGCTTGCACGTCTTGAATCGCCGGCTCAGCTCCTGCTGGTACTGCAAGCCCTCGTGATACAGCACGTCGAGCACGCGGAACTGCGTCCACGTCAAATCGAAGTTCGCGAGCTGCGTGCTCATCTGCTGGCGCAGCCAGTCGCCCGTCTCGACCAACTCCAGATACGTCCGGTAGGCCCGCTTGGTCCGGATCTGTTCCGGGATATGGCGGGAAAGGGTCACGTCGCGTCGCATGCGTCCTCCCAACCGCCAAAAGCCGCCAAATTTGGCTGTGTAAGCGCAAATTAAGGTCAGCCTGGCTGACTCAGATGTAGCAGAATTTTTCAGGCTTTCTCAAGTCCACAGCTACGGTGGGCAAATTTTCGAAAAAATTCTCGGTGCGCAACAAAAAAAAACAAAGCGGCGATGACTCGCCGCACTCCAAAAAAAAAGCAAAGGTGGAAGCAAGGTGCAAAGCGGCGCCAGGGCGCCGCACTCCGAAAACGGCGAAGGCAAGACGGCGATCACTTGCCGGCCATTCAGACAGAGACAACCGAAAGAGCGCCGTGCTCCTTGCGCGTGGGGCGCACGGTGATTTCCACGTCGCGCCGCAGCGCCATAAGGAATTCCATCAGGCGGCCGACAGAGAAGTTGCCCGAGCGATTTCGCATCAACAGGGAAACTTGGGGCTGCTGCACGCCGAGAATGCGGGCGATTGCCGCTTGCGTCATGCCGCTGTCCTTGAGGATCGTGTGAATTTGCAATGTGAGCTGCGCCTTCAGCAGCTCCTGCTCGGGATTGGGAACGCCAAGGTCGGCAAAAACATTTCCGCTGCCTTGGATTACGCGCGTGGAGCGCCTGCGCGCCTTTTTCGTCTTCGTTTTCATTTCAATTGCCCCTTTCCCGAAAATCCCGCTCGGCTTCTGCCAGCCGGCGCCGAATCAGCTCGATTTCGCGTTGCGGCGTTGCAATGCCCCTCGTGGACTTCTTTTGAAACGTATGCAACACATAGATGAAATCCTGAAAGCGCACCGTATAAACCGCCCGCCACGTGTTTCCATCGTGCGGGGCCACGATTTCCATTACGCTGGCACCGCCGAAGCCTCTGAGCGGCTTCGCGGCAGGGTCGGTCCTGCCCTCCTGGGCCGCAAAGAGCGCCTGCCCAATTTCGATGCGGACCGCGCGAGGGAAAGAGCGCAAGTCCCGCAACGAGCTTCCCACCCACCGGACAGGCTTCAGCGCCCCTTCCATCGTTATACCAGTATACATATGTTCATATATAAGGCGAGGCGAAATGCCCGGAAGGTGCGAACTCGTCATCCCAGCCCGCCTATTTCGTGGCTTGGACGAGGAGGGCGCCCATTTTTTTGAAAGCGGCGAGCTGAGAGGCGTCGCGGAACCAGCGGCCGGTGTAGACCTCGGGAGTGGGCGTGGGGTCGGGGATGAATTGATGCGCGACTTCGCGGAAACCGGCGGCGCGAAAAAGAGATTTCCATTCGCCGGCGGAGAGCAGGTGCGTGGGAACGTTGAGCAGCGCGCCCCACTGATGGCTGTTGGGATTGTCGCGGTAATAGTTGATGTCGATCCAAGCGCGCCCGCCGGGCCGCAGGACGCGATGGATTTCGCGCAGGCCCGCCGCGGGATCGGGCCAGTAATACGCCGATTCGACGGAGACGGCGTGCGCGAACACGCCGTCCGGGCGCGGAATGGCGTCGACGGTGCCGACGACGAACTCGACGTTCGCCAGCGAGGCGCTTTTCTCGCGGGCGTGGCGGATCATTTCGTCGGAAATGTCCATCCCGACCACGCGCCCCTGCGGGACGCGCGCGGCAAGGATGCGCGAAAGCCAGCCCGCGCCGCAGCCGACGTCGAGAATCCTGTCGGCGGGCGCGAGGCGCATCTGCTCGACCGCGGGCCGCGTGATGGGCCAGTGGTCGTGCTCCATCTCCTCGCCCTTGCCGGAGTCCGCCCAGCGGTTGAATTCCTCGCGGAGCTGCTGCTCAGGCTTTTCCGGCGGCATGGGAAGAAGAGGCCGCGCCGGAAGGAGCGGCGGCGGGGGACGCGCCCGGGACTTCGACCTTGGCGAGAAGCTCGGCGAAGCGCGCTTCGCGTTCTTTCTGGTCGAGGCCTTGATAGGCTTCGGCGATCTGCGTGGTGTTCATGGAGCAGAATTTCGGGCCACACATGGAGCAAAACTTGGCTTCTTTATAATAATCATCTGGTAACGTTTCGTCGTGCATTTTGCGGGCGGTCTCGGGGTCGAGCGAAAGCTCGAATTGTTTTTTCCAGTCGAAGAGGAAGCGGGCGTAGCTGAGCGCGTCGTCGC
>Ga0335073_10006685_pt1 | contig 16208 bp, 14 predicted proteins | sample Lox_Sample_22_FD_207093 | JGI IMG/M metagenome (GOLD analysis project Ga0335073, IMG submission 207093) | Soil microbial communities from Loxahatchee National Wildlife Refuge, Florida, United States - Lox_Sample_2.2 | ecosystem: Environmental > Terrestrial > Soil > Wetlands | place: USA... | reverse complement strand
CCCGCAGGACGCCGCGCTGCTCTACGTGCCGCTGAGCGTGCTGCACGAGCTGGCCGTGCAGCTCGCCCTGGGCAACCTGCGGGACGAGGACTTCGACACCATGACGGCGGCCAACGAGCGGCTGCGTGAGGCGGCCGAGCGCGGCGACGCGGTGGCGACCAGGCAGGCCGACGAGGAGTTCCACGCCGTGCTGCTCGAGCGGACCGGCAACCCGTTCCTGGTCCAGGTGATCGACTGGCTCTCGGTCCACTCCCGGCGGCTGAACACCTTGTACTTCACCCAGGACCGGCCGACCACCAACTCCTACCAGGATCACCTGGAGATCATCGCGGCGCTGCGCGACCGGGACGAGCCGCGCGCCCGCCAGCTGGCCCGGGACAACATCCTGCGCACCATCGACGTGGTCCAGCAGCCGGTCACCTGAGCACGTCGGCGGGCGAGCCGCCCGCGGACAGCCGGTCCAGGGCCCGGACCTTGGACTCGTCGACGTCGATGCCCAGGCCGGGTCCGGCCGGGATCGCGACCCGGCCGTCGCGGACCTCGAGCGGCTCGGCCAGCAGGCCGGTGCGCATCGGGTTCTCGAACACGTCCCACTCGAGCAGCCCACCGTAGCTTCCCTCCACCTCGGTCGGTTCCGGCGTCACCGCGAGCAGCTGCAAGGTGGCGGCCAGCAAGATGGCGCCGCCCCAGGCGTGCGGCACGCAGGCCCGGCCGCGCAGCGCGGCCAGCTCGGCCACGAAGGCGGCCTCGCCGATGCCGCCGCAGATGCCGACGTCGGGCTGCACGATGTCGATCCCGTCGTCGAGCAGCCGGGCGAAGTCGGTCCGGCGCTCGAGCCCCTCGCCGCCCGCGATGGCCACGCCGAGGGACGCGTCCAGGCCGCGGTAGCCGGGATAGCGCTGGCTGCCGCGGAACCGGTTGACCGGCTCCTCCAGCCAGGTGAAGCCGAGCTCGCCGAGGGCGCGGGCGACGCGGAACGCCTGCGGCACCGAGTAGGCGCCGTTGCCGTCGACCATCATCTCCAGGTCCGCGCCGTAGGCCGACCTGATCCCGGCCAGTATCGGGAGCTCCCGCTCAGCCGGGTAACGGCCGGTCCGGAACTTGATCGCGCCGAACCCGGCCGCGCGTGCCTCAGCCGCCTCGGCCGGCCACAGCTCCTCGGGCTCGCGGGTGGCGTGGTACCCGGCGGTGGAGGCGTAGGCGCGCACCGTGTCCCGGCGGCGGCCGCCGTACAGGTCGGCGACGCTGATCCCGAGCTGGCGCGCCCGCAGGTCATCGAGCGCGACCGCGATCGCGCTGACCGCCCACTGGTCGGCGGTGGTCCGCGTGAGCTGGTCGAGCAGCGCCCCGGCCCGGCGCGGGTCGGCGCCGAGCAAGGTGGCGGCGAGCTCGCGGGCGGCCTCGACCACGCCCGGCCGCAGCCCGGCCTCGCCCCAGCCGGTCACGCCGTCGGTGTCGGCCAGCCGGACCAGCACCGACTCGCGGGTGTCGTACCAGCCGCTGGAAGGCCCGCGGGGCTCGCTGACCGGGACCACGCACAGATGAACGCCGAACGAGCCGATGACAGCCATCTCAGGTCAGCTCCCCGCCCCGGTCGCCAGCACCCATTCGAGCTCGGCCAGCGAGAGGTTGGCGCCACTCTGGATCAGGACCGTCTGGGTCGGCCAGTCGGCGCCGTACCGGCGCAGCGCCGCGAACGGGGCCGCCGCCGCGCCTTCGAGCAAGGTCGCCCTGGTGGCCAGCGCGTGCCTGATCTCGGCCCGCAGCTCGGCCTCGCTGACCAGGTACATCTCGTCGACCAGGCGCTGGATGACGTGGAAGGCCAGCTTGCCGGGGAACGGCGTGGCCAGGCCGCCGGCGAAGGTGGCGCAGGGCATCTCGACCAGCCGCTTGAGCTCCCAGGAGCGCACCACCGCGGGGGCGGCCTCGGACTGGACGCCGATGATCCTGACCGAGGGCTTGAGCCGCTTGGCGGCGAGGGCGACCCCGGCGATCAGGTTGCCGCCGCCGACCGGGACGACGATGGCCCCGGTGGCGGGCAGGTCCTCGAGGATCTCCCAGCCGACGGTGGCCGCGCCCGCCATCAGCTCGGGGTCCTCGCCGTCCTCGACGTAGACCATGCCCTCGGCCAGCGCCGCCGCCTGGGCGGCCTGGGACGCCTCGCCGATGTCGGATCCGCTGATCCGCAGCTCGGCGCCGAACTCCCTGATCCGGTCCATCTTCAGCGCCGAGGAGCCGGCCGGGACCACGACCACGCTGCGGATCCCGATCCGGGCGGCCGCGTAGGCGACGCCCTGGCCGTGGTTGCCGGTGGACGCGGTGATGACCCCGTGGCGGGCCTCCTCGGGGCTGAGGCAGGCCAGCCGCCACAGCGCGCCGCGGCCCTTGAACGACTTGATCTCCGCCTCGTCCTCGCACTTCACGAACAGCTCCCGGCCCGCGGCCAGGCCGGCCTCGAGCAGCCGCCGCAGCGGGGTACGGGCGTGGCTGGCGGCGACGAACCGGCGGGCCGCGAGGATGTCCTCGGGGGTCGGCGGGGCCAGGTCCGCCGTGGTGGTGGTCGTAGTCATGCGTCCTTCCCGGGGTAGCCGATCAGGCCGGTGAGCGGCAGGCCGCCGGCGGCGAGGGCCGCGTAGGCCCGGGCGGCGTCAGCCGCCGGCACGCGCATGACGGGGATCTGATCGAGGTCGAGGCGGCCGTCCGCGGCCAGCCGGAGGAAGGCCGCCATGTTGCGGTTCTCCGTCCAGCGGACCACGTTTATCGGGTAATCCCAGTTGTTCTCCTCGTACACCGGGTCGTAACGTCCGGGCCCGTAGGCGATGGACGGAAGGATCGTGGCCTGCGCCCCGAACCACCGGTCCCGCCCCAGGCCCAGGCCGAACTGGCCGACCCCCACGACCACGCCGCCCGGGCGCAGCACGTCCACGGCCGCGTTGATCACGTCGGATCTCTCGGTCGTCACGGTGATGATGGCGGCGTCGGCGCCGAAGCCGTCGGTGCTGGCCCGGACCTGCGCCGGGAGGTCGCCGCCGGTTTCGGCCGGCATCGCCCCGGCGGCGGCCGCGACCGCGCGGCGCTCGGAGTCCGGGTCGATCGCGACCACGTACATCCCGGCCGCGCGGGCCAGCATCGTGATGAGCACGCCGAGGACGCCGCAGCCGAACACCGCGATCGTCTCGCCGAGGGTCCGCTGGCTGCGCCGCAGCGCCTCGAGCGCGATCGAGCCCAGGGTCACGAAGGCGGCCTGGTCCGGGCCGAGCCCGGCGGGCACCCGGACGGTCAGGTTCCGCGGCACGGCCACGACCTCGCTGTGGAACGCGCACTGGCTGCCGCCGCAGGCGACCAGGTCGCCGGGGGCCAGATCGGCGACACCCTCGCCGGCTGCGATGACGCGCCCGGCCACGCTGTAGCCGAGCGAGGCGTAATCCGGGCTGGGCGGGCGGGGCAGCAGCAGGTCCTGGCGGACGCCGCCGGCCCGGACCTGCGGCCAGGCCTGGTCCGGCTCGGGGTACTCGTGGCTGGCCCAGCCGGGGGCGCGGGTGGCCTCGAGGATGGTTCGTTCCGTGCCCGGGCTGATCACCGAGTACTCGGTGGCGACCAGGACCTCGCCGCGCCGCGGCTCCGGCCGCGGCTCGGTGACCAGCACCACCTCGCCGCCGCGGGCGACGATCCGGGTGACGTCGCTCATACGGGCTGCCTTCGCAGCTGGCCTCGGACCTGTGGGTTGACCACCGAGTCGGCCCAGCCTTCGGTGAACCACTGGATGGTGGCCCGGCACATCTCGGCCCGCAGGTCGTCCTCGGCCTCGGCCGAGCTCGAGGCCTCGTGCGGGGTCAGCACGATCTCGGGCCGCGCGCGCAGCGGGCTGTCGGCGGGCAGCGGCTCGGTCTCGAAGACGTCCAGCGCCGCCCCGGCCACGATCCCGGCGTCGATCGCGGCCAGCAGCGCCGCGGTGTCCACGATCGGCCCGCGGCTGGTGTTGACGAACAGCAGCCCCGGCTTGGCCCCGGCCAGCAGGTCCGCGCTGACCAGGTGCCTGGTCGGCTCGGCCAGCGGGGTGTGCGTGGTCAGGTAGTCGGCCGCCGCCACCACCTCGGCCAGGCTGGCCCGCTCGACCCCGGCCGGCCCGGCGGCGTCGGCGCGCACGTCGTAGCCGATGACCCGGCAGCCGAAGGCCAGGCCGAGCTCGGCCACCCGGCGGCCGATCCGGCCGAGCCCGATGATGCCCAGGGTGTGCCCGCGCAGCCGCTGATGGTCGACCGGCCGCTGCTGCCCGGCGGGCGGCTCGCGCCAGCGCCCGGCCCGCATGGCGCGGTCGTCGGCGACGACGCCGCGGGCCAGGGCGAGCAGCAGGGCCAGGGTGTGCTCGGCCACGTTCTCGGTGCTGTACGCGGGCGCGTTGGCGACGGCCACGCCCAGGTCGGTGGCGGCGGCCACGTCGATCTGGTCGTAGCCCGCTCCCCACCGCATGACCAGCTCGCACTCGGGCAGCGCGGCCAGCACGGCCCGGTCGACAGGCGGCGTCCACTCCAGCCACACGACCTGCGCCCCGGCCGCCCGGGCGATCAGCTCGCCCGCGTCGGCACAGCGGGCGGTGACGAGCTCGGCCCCGGCCGCGGCCAGCGTGGCCCGCTCGTAGTCCATCGGCCCGAGGTCACCCACATAGTCAGCGTGGAACACGCGTCTCATCGCTGCCTCCTCCGTGCTGCTCAGCCCCGTGCTGGCCGGCCCCGTGCTGGCCGGTCCCGTGCTGGTCCGCGTAATGCGCGGCGGGGTCGGGGATCGACCTGACCAGGGTCGCGGTGTACTCGTGGCGCGGCGCCTCGAGCAGCTGGGCCACCTCGCCGGCCTCGCGCACGTGCCCGGACTCCAGCACCAGCGCCCGGTCGGCGACGGCGCGGAGGACACCGAGGTCGTGCGTCACGAAGATCATCGCCAGGCCGCTCGCCCGGCGCAGGTCGCCGAGCAGCTCCAGGATCGAGGCCTGGACGGACACGTCGAGGGCGGAGGTGATCTCGTCGCACAGGACCACGGCCGGGTCGGCGACCAGGGCGCGGGCCAGCGCGACGCGCTGCCGCTGGCCGCCGCTCAGCGCGGCCGGGTACCGGTCGAGCAGCTCCGGTGACAGCCGGAGCTGCTCGAAGACCTCGCCGATGCGCTGGCGCCGGTGGCCCGCGTCCAGGTCCGGGCGGAACTTGCGCAGCGGGTGGTCGATGATCGCGCCGACCGACTGCCGCGGGTTGAGGGAGGCGTCGGGGTTCTGGAACACGATCTGGATCTCGCGCCGGGTGTCCTGGCCGCGCCGCGCGACCGGCCACGGCACCGCGGCGCCGTTCACCGCCAGCGTGCCCGCGCGCGGCACGAGCAGGCCGGCCAGCGCGCGCAGCAGGGTCGACTTGCCGCTGCCGCTCTCCCCCACCACGCCGACGACCTCGCCCGGCCCGACCGACAGCGACAGGTCGTGCAGCGCGGTCATGGACCGGCCGGCGTGGGTGTAGGTCACGCCGACCCCGGTGGCGGCGAGCAGCGGGGCCGGCCCGGCGCCGCCCGCCCGGGTCCCGGGTTCCGCGTCGCGGTCAGCGGGGACGACCGGGCGGTCCTGGGCCAGGGCCAGCTCGCCGGCCCGGACGCAGCGGACTTCCCGCCCGTTCGGCCGCGGGGTGAGCGGGACCGGGACGGCGCAGGCTTCCGCCTGGAAGCCGCACCGGGGCCCGAACGCGCAGCGGTCGAGCACGACCGCCGGGGGCGGCGTGCCGCGGATGCCGCGGACCGGCCGGTCGTCCAGGTGGTGCGGCACCGCGGCGACCAGGTCCTGGGTGTAGGGGTGCCCGGGGGCGAAGTACACCTGCTCGGCGACGCCCGCCTCGACCACCTGCCCGGCGTACAGGATCCGCAGCTCGTCGCAGAGCACCGCCAGCAGCGCCAGGTTGTGGCTGACGTAGAGCGCCGTCATCCGCTCGGCCCGGATCAGGTCCACGATCAGCGCGTTGACCAGGGCCTGGACGGTCACGTCGAGCCCGGTGGTGGGCTCGTCGAGGATGACCACCTCGGGCCCGGGGCCGAGCGCGATCGCGATCGCGATGCGCTGCTGCTGGCCGCCGCTGAACTCGTGCGGGTAGCGGTGCATGGCCCGCTCGGGGTCCGGGAGGCCGACCCGGCGCAGCATGTCCGTGCCCGCCGCCAGCGCGGCCCGCCGGTTCATCCCCTTGTGCAGCTGGAACACCTCGGCGAGCTGCCGCCCGACCCGCAGCGCCGGGTTGAGCGCGGTCGCGGTGTCCTGCGGCAGGTAGGCGATGTGGCGGCCCCAGTAGCGGCGCAGCTGGCGGGCGCTGAGCCCGTCGATGCGCTCGCCGCGGAACGTCACGCTGCCGCCGAGCAGGCGCAGCCCGGGCGGCCGGTAGCCCGCCATGGCCAGCGCGAGCGTGCTCTTGCCGCAGCCGGACTCGCCGGCCAGGCCGATGATGCGGTTCTCGGGCAGGTCGAGATCGACGTCGGCCAGGATCTGCTTGGTGTCCGCGCCGTCGCGGTAGCCCGCGGAGAGGCCGCGCGCGGACAGCAGCACGGTGCCGCCGCTCATCGCTTCTGCCCCGGCCTGCTCATCGCATCTGCCCCGGCCGGCCGCCGCCGAAGAAGATCGTCAGGGCGTCGGCGATCAGGTTGACGGAGATGGCGAGGACCGCGATCGCGGCCGCGGGCACCAGCACCGGCAGCGGGTAGGCGAACAGCAGGTCGCGGTTCTCCGCCACCATGACGCCCCAGTTCGGGCTGGGCGGCTGCACGCCCAGGCCGAGGAAGCTCAGCGAGGCGATGAACATCACCGCGAAGGTGAGGCGCAGCGCGATCTCGACCAGCAGGGTGGGGACGATGTTCGGCGCGATCTCGCGCAGCGTGATCCAGCCCAGCGAGTCGCCCCGGGCCCGGGCCACCAGCACGAACTCGCGCGGCCTGATCACCTGGGTGGCGGACCTGATGACCCGGGTGATGCTCGGCGCGTACACCGCCGCGACCGCGATCACGATCACCGACTCGCCGGTGCCGAACCCGGCGATGATGACCAGCACCAGCAGGAACGGCGGCAGCGCGAGCAGCACGTCGACGGCCCGGGTGATGATCTTGTCGGTCCAGCCGCCGAGGTAGCCGGACAGCAGGCCGGCCGCGCAGCCGATGATCAGCGCGCCGGACACCGCGATCAGCGGCAGCACGATCACGCTCAGCCCGCCGGAGAGCAGCCGGCTCCAGACGTCCCGGCCGAGCTCGTCGGTGCCGAGCAGGTGCGCGGCGGACGGCCCCAGCGCGGGGGCCGCCACCGTGGCGGTCGGGTTGTCCGGCGCGACCAGCGGCCCGATCAGCGAGATGGCCAGGATCACCAGCAGGCCGATGCTGCCCGCCAGCCCGGCCGGGATGGCCAGGAACCGGCGCACCGCGTTCTTCTTCGGCGCCGTCGGCTCCAGGACCCTCAGTTCCGGCGGCGTGACGTCGGCGGCGGTCATGTCGCGGCCGCCTGCTGGGTGGGCCGCAGCCGCGGCGTCAGCGCGACCACGCCGGCGTCGGCCAGCGTGTTCACCAGCACGTAGACCGCGCCGATGATGATCGTGATGGCCTGCACGACCGGGAGGTCACGCGAGCCGACCGCCTGCACCAGCAGCTGCCCGATGCCGGGGAAGCCGAAGACGGTCTCGGTCACCACCACGCCCCCGATCGACCCGGCGAACTGGAGCGCGAGCGCGTTGAGGACCGGCGGCGCGGCGTTGGGCAGCACGTGCTCGAAGCTGAGCCGGGGGCCGTGCACCCCGCGCAGGATGGCCGCCCGGATGTACGGCTCGGAGTCCACCTCGCGCGCGTTCGCCCGGGACAGCCGGGTGATGTAGGGGATGATGGTGAACGAGATCGCGATCGCGGGCAGCACGTACGACGAGAAGTCGCCCCACGGCGTGGTGGCGTAGCCCGCCTGGGTCGAGTTCACCGGCAGCCAGCCCAGCTTGACCCCGACGATGAACACCAGCAGCAGCCCGATCACGAACTCGGGCAGGGCGGCCAGGCCGAGGGTGGTGCCGGAGACGGCCGAGTCGGCGACGCTGCCGGCCCGGCGTCCGCTCCACATGCCGACCGGGATCGAGATCAGGGCGGCGATCACCCAGGCGATCAGGACCAGGAAGAACGTCCGCTCGAACCGGTCCCCGATGACGGCCGTGACCGGCTGCCCGGAGGCGTACGAGGTGCCGAGCTGACCCTGCACCAGGTGCAGCAGGAACCGCCCGAACTGCTCCCACAGCGGCGCGTCGAGCCCGTGGGCGACGTCGAACGCCTTGAGCTGGGCCGGCGTGGCCGCCTTGCCGAGCGCGGCCCGGGCCGGGTCCCCGGGCACCGCCACGGTGAGCAGGAAGACCAGCACGCTGATGGCGAGCAGGGACAGTACCAGCCGTACCGCCAGCCAGGCCACGGGGCCCGGTCCCCGCCACCTAGCCGAAGTAGGCACCGTCGAGGAACACCTGCCCGCCATTGGCCAGCTCGACGCCGTGCAGCTTGGTCGAGGCGCCGTACAGCTGCGGTTCCCAGCCGGGGATGATGCCCGACGTCTTCTCGTTGATCATGGCCAGTGCGTCGCCGTAGAGCGTCTTCTGCTTGGTCGTGTCCGTGGTGGCCACGGCCGAGGTCAGCAGCCCGTTGAACGAGCTGTCGTTCCAGTGGAACTCGTTGGGCTGCGCGGCGAAGGCCGACTGGAGGATGACCGAGGTGTGCAGCCGGGCCCAGCTGTCGCCGACGAACGGCTTCTTCAGCCAGACCTGGGTCCAGTAGGTGGCGTGCGGCCAGGTGACGACCTTGATGTTGATCCCGGCGGGCTGGGCCGACTGCTTGAAGGCCAGCGCGGCGTCCAGCTTGTCGCCTTCGTAGGCGTACAGCGTGAGGTTGAGGCCGTCCTTGTACCCGGCCTGCTGCACCAGGTGCTTGGCGTGGTCGGGGTCGTAGGCGTAGGCCTTCAGCCCCGCCGGGTAGAACGGGTCGCTCGGCGGGACCGGGATGTCGGGCCCGGTCAGGTAGGCGTTCGGCGCGACCAGGCTCATGATCTGCTCGCGGTTGGCCGCGTACTTCAGCGCCAGCACGACGTTCGGGTCGTTGAACGGCTTGGTGTCGCCCCAGGCCGCCAGGTCCACCCAGCCGCCCGCCTTGATCTGCAGGGTCTGCACGCCCGGCTGGGCGGCGAGCAGCTTCACGTCGGCCCCGGTGATGTTGTCCACCAGGTCCTCGCTGCCGCCGATGAGGGACTGCACCCGGGTCGAGTCCTCGGCGATGCTGACCAGGTTGACCCCGTCCAGGTAGGGCCGCCCGCTGCGCCAGTAGCCGGCGTTCCGGGCGAACTTGGCGTTGGCCAGCGCCTGGAACTCCTGGAGCGAGAACGGGCCGGTGCCGGCCGGCTTGGCGAAGCTGGTCGTCCCGTCGGGGATGATGCCGAAGTTCAGCCCGGCCAGGATCTGCGGGAAGAACGCGTTGGGGGCAGACAGCTGGAACTTGACCGTGCTGGGGTCGGGCGCCGAGATGCCGGAGGCCTTGAGGAACGGCGAGATGTTGGCCAGCGCCGGAGAGGCCAGCTTCGGGTCCAGGATCCGGGTGATCGTGTACGCCACGTCCTTGGACGTCAGCTTGGCGCCGCCGTGGAAGGTGACGCCGGACCGGATCTTGAACGACCAGGTCTTCGCGTCGGGCGTGGAACTCCAGCTGGTGGCCAGCGCCGGTTCCAGGCCGAAGTTCTCGTCGGCGCGCACCAGCGTGTCGTACAGGTTCGCGGCCATGTACAGGGTGAACGAGTCGCCGGCCAGGGCCGGGTCGGGCGTGTCGGCCGAGGCGCCGCCGGCCACCGCGAACCGCAGGGTGCCGCCGCGCTTCGGTGACCCGCTGCTGCCGGTGGCGGAGGTGCTGCTCTTGCTGCTGCTGCCGCAGGCCGCCAGGATCGGCGACGCCACCGCGGCGGCGGCCAGGCCGGCCCCGGCGCGGCCAAGGAACTCTCTTCGGCTGGGCGGAAGGTTCATGGCACGAGCCCTTCTGGTCGCTGGAGGCCCCGTCTGTCTAGGCGACGCTCCTCGTAGTCGGCAGCGCTGCCTGATTGAATGCGCTGTATCGTATGCAATGTGCTGCATGCTGTCAATGATCATGGTGGGCGCTCGTGACCTGGGGACTCCAGGCCGACGACATGTTCCGGCTGAACCTCGTCTCCGAGCCGTGCCTGTCGGCCGGCGGGCGCTACCTCGCGTACCGGCGCGGGCGCCTGGATCGTGAATCGGACCGGATGACCGCGGACATCGTGGTCACCGACCTCGGCACCGGCTCGGAGTGGCACCCGGTCCCGGCCGGAGCCAGCGCCAGCCGGCCGCGCTGGGCGCCGGACGGGCGGCTGGCCTTCGCCTGCGACGCGGACGGGACCGCGCAGGTCTGGCTCTGGGCGCCGGGCGAGCGGGCGGCGCGGCGGCTCACCGAGGGCGACGGGCACGTCACCGACCTGGACTGGGCGCCGGACGGAAGCAAGCTCGCGATCACGCGCGCCGGGCTGGTGACTCCCGGCCGGGAGCCCGGCACCGCGGTGACGCGCGGGCCGTACCGGGTCGACGGCCAGCCCGGGCTGGCGTCCGGGCGACGGTGGGTACAGGTGGTGCAGGTCCGGCCGGCCGGTACCGGGCCGGCGTCGACGGAAGACGACGAACGGGCCGGGGTGGCTTGCGCCGACTCCTGGTTTCCGCGCTGGTCGCCGGACTCGGAGCGGCTCGCGTTCCTCACCGGGTCACGGCTGATGATCGCGGACGGCCGGGGCGCCGCGCCGCGGCCAGGCCCGGACCACGGCCCCGTCCTCGCCTTCACCTGGGCGCCGTCCGGGACCGAACTGGCCTACCTGGCCCCGCGGGTACCAGACGAGGCTGACGTCGACGTCCGGCTGTTCCGCTGGGACGCCGGGCCGGGCGGGAGCCCGGCCGGGACCGCGGAGCCGGCCGAACTGGCCCCCGGGTGGGACCGCAGCCTGGGCAGTACGGTGCGCTCCGACGACGGCCGGGGCGGCGGCCCGCCCGCGCTGGCGTGGTCCGGGGCCACCGGGCGGATCTACTTCACCGTCGCCGACGGCGGCCGGGGCCGGCTCGGCTGGGCCGACCCGGCCGGCGACGGCCACGGCTACCTGCTCGGCGGCGACCGGACCGGCCTGGAGCTCAGCCTGGATGCCACCGGGCGCCACCTCGCCTTCGTGAGCACCAGCCCGGCCGAACCAGGTGACGTCCATCTGGCCGGGGCGGGCGGAGAGGACGAACGCCGGGTGACGGACGCCAACCCGTGGCTGCGCACGCGCCCGCTGGCCGGCACCAGGCCGGTGACGGCGGCCGACCACGACGGGGTGCCGGTCGAGGGCTGGATCACCGCCGCCGGCGGTCCCGGCCAGCGGCCCCTCGTGGTCAGCGTGCACGGCGGCCCGCACTACCCCGCGGGCTGGCGGTTCTCGTTCGAGGCGCAGCGGCTGGCCGCGCGGGGCTACGCCGTGCTGACCGCGAATCCCCCCGGCAGCGGCGGCTACGGGCGGCGCTTCGCGACCTCGATCCGGGGCGCCTGGGGCACGGCCGACTGGGCCGGCCTGGACCGGCTGATCGATCAGGCCGCCGCGAGGCCGGATATCGACGCCGCCCGGATCGCCGTGACCGGTGTCAGCTACGGCGGGTACCTGTCCATGCTCGCGCTCACCCGGTCGGCCCGGTTCAGCGCCGCGATCAGCGAGAACGGCATCAGCAACCTGCTCGCCGCGTGGGGGGCCGAGGACGGCGGCGGCTGGCTGACCGCCGAGCTCGGCGGCCCGCCGTGGGAGCGCGCGCAGGCCTACGTCGCGGCCTCCCCGATCGCCGCCGCCGACCGGATCCGGACGCCGCTGCTGCTCGTCCACGCCGAGCTCGACCGCAACTGCCCGGTCGGCCAGAGCGAGCAGATGTTCGCGGCACTGCGCTCCCTGGGCCGCGAGACCGAGCTCTTCGTGATCGAGGGCGAGGGGCACCTGATGAACCTCACCGGGCGCCCGTCGCGGCGGCTGGCCCGGGCCCGGGCGGTGGACCGGTGGCTCGACCGGCATCTCGTGGACGACTAGCGAAAGGTCAGCTCGTGGAGATAACCGACCAGCAGCATGCCCTGCTCAGGCGGAGCCGGAACGGCGTCCTGGTGACCACCGGACCCGGTGGCTCGCCGCACGCGGGACCGGTCTGGTACCTGTGGGACGGCGCCGAGGTCCGCATCAGCACCCCCGGCACCACCCAGAAGGTCAGGGACATCGAGCACGACCCCCGGGTGGCGTTCTGCGTGGACGACCAGGTGGCCGGGGAGTACGTGACCCTGTACGGCGAGGCGGCCATCGTCGCGGACGAACGGGTGACCGAGCTGACCTGGCCGCTCCTGCTCGCGTACCTGCATCCGCAGGAGGCCGCTACCCGCTGGGACCGGATCAACGCCGACGGCTCCCGCGTGGTCATCGTCCTGCGGCCGGTCAGGATCGCCGGGCGCCAGCAGGTCAGGTGAGCATCAGCGAACCCTGGATCCGGGGCCGCTGAGGGGCCGGCCGGCCGGCCGGCGGGCGTGGTCATCGGGCTGGGTCTCCGGCGAGATCAGCCCCAGCAGGGCGGCCACGCCGAGCACGGCGGCGGCCAGGCCGAAGGCCGCGCCGTAGGAAGCCGAGTCGACCAGCAGCCCCCCGGCCACCGGCCCGGTCACCGAGCCGACGTCGCCCGCCATCTGGTACGACGCGACCAGGGTGCCGCCGCCGCGATCGATGATGTCGCCGATCATGGCGGCCGGGGCCACGTCGAGCAGGCCCGAGCCGAAGCCGGCCACGGCCAGCGCGGCCAGAAACGCCGCCAGTCCGGGCAGCAACGCGAGCATCACCATGCCCAGCGCCGATATCAGGCAGCCGGCGACGACGACGGGACGGCGGCCGAGGCTGTCCGCCACCCGGCCGCCAGGTATCAGCGCGGCCCCGTTCAGCATGGCGAACAGCAGGAACCCGATCCCGGTCCACAGCGCCGACCGGTGCAGGACCTCCCGGACGAACAGCGGGACCAGGGCACCGCGCACGCCCAGGGCGGCGAAGCCGTCGGCCAGGTTGGCCGAGGCCGCCGCGCGCCAGGTCCGGCTGCGCACCGCCACGCCCAGGGTGGCCAGCAGCCGGGCGGGCGGCCGGCTGGCCGCCTCCGGCCGCCGGCTCGGCGCGCGGCGCAGCACCACCGCGGCCAGGACCGCGGGTATCACGAGCAGCAAGCCGTAGATGAAGAACGGGGCCCGCAGCGACCACGCCGCGACCAGCCCGCCGACCGCGGGGCCGCTGATCCCGCCGAGCAGGAAGCCGCCGCTGAACAGGCCGCTGGCCCGGCCGCGCTGGCCGCTGGGGACGGTGCCGAGGAGCAGGGCCTGGGCGCTGATGCTGAACATCGCCGACCCCACCCCGCCGCCGCCGCGCAGCACCATCAGCTCCACGAAGGACTGTGAGAACCCGGCCAGGATGCTGCTCACGGCCACCACCGCGATGCCCGCCGCCATCACCCCGGCTTCGCCGAAACGGTCTACCAGCCGGCCCGCGGGCAGCGCCCCGATCACCCGCATCAGCGCGAACACGCTGATCACGCTGGCCGCCGCGGCCACGCTGACGCCAAACTGGCGGGCGAAGGCCGGGATGACGGGAGCCACGATCCCGAACCCGAGTGCGACGCAGAACGAGACGGCGCTGAGGATCGCCACTTCAGGCGGCAGATCGCGGAACGGGCCTCCTCGGGCACCTCGCACGAGACGGCATTGTGTCAGCTTACTCGCGGGTACCAAAGTTTCCTGATGGCCTTAATGTGCTGACCTGTCCAATTCCGTAGTAGTGGTCATGCAGTGACCAGGCGGGAACCACAGGCCAGCAGGGAGAATGGGACCATGGCATCACACGTCGCACTGCTGCGCGGCATCAACGTCGGCGGCCGGAACAAGGTCCCGATGGCGGAACTGCGCGAGGTCGTGGCCGCGCTCGGCCACACCGGGGTGACCACCTACATCCAGAGCGGCAACGTGCTGTTCAGCACGAAGGACACGGACAACGCGGCGCTGGCCGCGGCGCTGGAGACGGCGATCGAGGACCGGTTCGGCCTGTGGTCCTCGGTGGTGGTGCTGAGCCGGGACGAGCTGGCCCAGGTGCTGGCCGCCAACCCGTTTCCTGACCAGGCTGACCCCCGGCTGGTACACGTGGTCTTCCTCAACGGCGAGCCGCCGCCGGACCGGCTCGACCGCATCGCGGCGGCCGAGAGCGCCGCCGCGGCCAAGGGCAGCCGGGACGTCGTCCAGGCGGCCGGGCGCGTGCTCTACCTGCACACGCCGGACGGCTTCGGGCGCAGCGAGCTGGCCCTGAACCTGTTCAAGATCATGGGGCCGCCGGCCAAGCAGGGGAAGCCGGCTGGGCAAAAAGGGCAGCGCCTGGCCGCCACGGCCAGGAACTGGGCGACCGCCACCAAACTGCTGTCGCTGTGCGAGGAGAAGCAGTAAGACTAGGCAGTGGCGCCAACCACCCCCTGGTGGCGACCGGAAGGAGTCCTGCCATGTCCGAAGCGACCGCCTGGCCCGCTAGCCGGCGAATTACCATCAGCGACCTGCAGGCCGCGACCGATCGCGGTGAGCGCTGGTCGATGCTCACCAGCTACGACACCCTCACGGCCGGCATCTTCGAGCAGGCCGGAGTCCGCGCGCTGCTGGTCGGCGACACCAGCGCCGAGATGGTGCTCGGCTACGAGACCACCGTGCCGGTGACCCTCGATCACCTCATCCCGATGGTCCAGGCGGTGGTGCGGGGAACACGCACCGCCCTGGTGGTGGCCGACCTGCCGTTCGGCAGCTACCAGGCGGGACCGCAGGCCGCGCTGGCCAGCGCCGTCCGGCAGCTGAAGGAAGGTGGCGCGCAGGCCGTCAAGTGCGAGGGCGGCCGTCACGTGCTCCCCCAGGTCCGGGCGCTGACCACGGCCGGCATCCCGGTGATGGGGCACCTGGGCCTGACCCCGCAGAGCGTCCACGCCCTGGGTGGCGTGCGGCGCGTGCAGGGCCGCGGCGACGCGGGCGAGACGCTGCTGGCCGACGCGCGGGCACTGCAGGACGCGGGCGCGTTCGCCGTCGTGCTCGAGTCGGTGCCGGCTGACCTGGCCCGGCGGGTCACCGCGGCCTTGCGGGTGCCGACGGTCGGCATCGGCGCGGGGCCGCACTGCGACGCGCAGATCCTGGTCTGGCAGGATATGGCCGGGCTGACGACGGGCAGGCGGCCGCGGTTCGTCAGGCAGTACGCCGGCCTGCGGGACACGCTGCTCGAGGCGGCTCGCGGCTACGCCGGTGACGTGGCGGCCGGCCGGTACCCCGATCAGGCCCACAGCTACGCGTAACCCGGAGGGAGAACCTTGGCTCAGCGAGCGGTCCTGGTGACCGGCGCGTCCCGCGGCATCGGCCGGGCCATCGCCCAGGCGTTCGCCGAGCTAGGCGACCGGGTGGCGGTGCACCACCGCGGCTCCCCCGGGCCGGCCGATGAGGTGCTGGCCGGGCTGCCCGGGAGCGGCCACGTGGTGGTCCAGGCCGACCTGGCCGACCCGGAGGCCGTCCGCCGGATGGTGGACCAGGCCCACGCCGGCCTCGGCGGCCTGGATGTCCTGGTCAACAACGCCGGGACCTTTGTGCCGCACCCGGTCGCCGAGGTGTCCTACGAGCAGTGGCAGGACGCCTGGCGCGAGACCCTCGCCGTCAACCTCACCGGCGCGGCCAACGTGACCTGGTGTGCGGTGCGGTACATGAAGGCGACCGGCGGCCGCATCGTGAACGTGACCTCGCGCGGCGCCTACCGGGGCGAGCCCCGGCATCCCGCTTACGGCGCGAGCAAGGCCGGCCTGAACTCGTTCGGCCAGTCGATGGCGCAGGCCCTGGCCCCGCTCGGCATCGCGGTCGCGAGCGTCGCCCCGGGCTTCGTCGAGACCGCGATGGCCCGGCCGGACCTGGACTCGGCCCGGGGCGAGGAGATCCGGGCGCAGAGCCCGTTCGGCCGGGTCGCGACGGCCGCGGAGGTCGCGGCCGCCGTGGTGTACCTGGCCTCCGAGCCGGCCGAGTGGGCCAGCGGGGCCGTGCTCGACCTCAACGGGGCCTCGTACCTGCGCTAGAAGAAGCCGGTGACCGGCTCGAGCAGGTGGCTGAAGGCC
>Ga0335073_10006684_pt1 | contig 16208 bp, 22 predicted proteins | sample Lox_Sample_22_FD_207093 | JGI IMG/M metagenome (GOLD analysis project Ga0335073, IMG submission 207093) | Soil microbial communities from Loxahatchee National Wildlife Refuge, Florida, United States - Lox_Sample_2.2 | ecosystem: Environmental > Terrestrial > Soil > Wetlands | place: USA... | reverse complement strand
TGGTTTCATCGTTTCGACCCGACCATCCTTCGTCTCACAATGTACCTCAATACTCAAGCTCAGATGGCGCCGCTATCATTTTCCGTTCGTTGCAATCACTGCTGTATTCGTACGATAGGGCAAACTGGTGGAGAATGAGACAATAGTGCATGTCTCTCATTTGAGACTGTCTCCCGCGATAGCAGGTCTCCAGTTCGAAGGTGAACAGTCGACTATGCTTGCTAGAGGAGAGTCATCGTGATTTTCCGAATATCTTATTTCCTCAGATATACTGTTCTTTGGTCTTCATTGTGGCGGAATAATGAGTTTGGTTTAATCGGATAGCTCTGGATTTAGATTGCGTGAGAATTTGTGTGTGGTAGCTAATTCTCGCTTTGAGGAGGTTATGGACTAGTTTTTATAATGAGAGTAGCTTTTCACGGTCACACCGAGGGCCAAGGACGGGGGAGAGTTGCCTGATTGCGGTTGAGCTCAGATAGAGTTTGGTTGTGGAGCTGTTGCTGTGCCGACTGCCAGCATATTGTCCCGCGTGTCTTCGGAGTGACGTACCTTATATAAATATTGCTTGTTACGTTATTAGTTTAGATCTGCTACCGTCACACTGAGCACTCAACATCAACCCAACTCCTGACAATTTTCTTCCAACTTTCTTCTTGACCTTCCCCACCTCTAGTCGCCTTCCTTCCTTGCTACTTATTCGTTGTTCGCGGACAATTCATCTTTCAATTCCCCTTCGATACTTAAACAGCACAGTTACTCCCTTCTTTCTTGTCAGCTCATGGCTACTCAGGCGCAAGACGGTACCGGAGTTGTCAAAGTCGATTCATGGCTCGAACCTTACTCTCAATGGCTCCGTCAAAGATACTCCTCATTCCAAAAATGGGTCAATACCATCAATCACCACGAAGGCGGTCTCGCAAAGTTCTCTGAAGGATATGAGAAAATGGGATTCAACGTCCTACCCAACAACGACATCACTTATCGAGAATGGGCTCCTCACGCAACAACTGCTCATCTCATCGGTGACTTCAACAATTGGGACCGTCAAGCTCACCCAATGAAGAAAAATCCTTTTGGAGTATTCGAAATTACTCTCCCTGCCGTCCATGGGCACCCTGCCATTCCTCACAATTCTAAAGTAAAAATCACCATGACTACTCCGCGCGGAGAACATATTGACAGACTTCCCGCTTGGATTACTCGTGTTACTCAGGATATCGCTGTGTCGCCTGTCTACGATGCCATTTTCTGGAATCCCCCTGAAAAATATGTGTTCAAGAATAAACCTCCTCAACGTCCCCTCTCTGTTCGAGTTTATGAAGCCCATGGTACGCAGTCACTCTTCGTGGTGTTACTTGATGCGCTGACATTGTTTGATAGTGGGCATTTCGACAACTGAGTACAGAGTTGGAACGTACCCCGAATTCACTGCAAACGTCCTCCCCAGAATTAAAAAGCTGGGATACAATGTAATTCAACTCATGGCAGTCATGGAACATGCCTATTACGCTTCTTTCGGATACCAAGTAACCTCGTTCTTCGCCGCATCTTCGCGCTATGGCACTCCGGAACAATTAATGGAACTCATAGACACTGCCCACGGAATGGGAATTACAGTCTTATTAGATGTAGTCCATTCTCACGCATGTAAAAATGTTCTCGATGGCCTAAACATGTTCGATGGCTCAGACCACTGTTACTTTCACGCAGGCGGAAAAGGCCGTCATGAACTCTGGGACAGTCGTCTCTTTAACTATGGCAGCCACGAAGTTCTCCGGTTTCTCCTCTCAAATCTTCGTTTCTGGATTGAAACATACCAATTTGACGGATTCCGTTTCGATGGCGTAACTTCAATGATGTACCTTCACCACGGCATCGGCACTGGTTTCTCAGGAGGCTACCACGAATACTTTGGTCCCTCTGTCGATGAAGAAGGTGTTGTCTATCTGATGTTGGCAAATGAAATGTTACATTCCACTTACCCCGAGATTATCACTGTTGCAGAGGATGTCAGTGGGATGCCTGCTTTGTGTTTACCTGTGGGAATTGGAGGTGTGGGATTTGATTATAGACTTGCAATGGCGATTCCCGATATGGTATGTCTCTTTTCCACTCTCAGTTTGGCGTTTGGGCTAGAGGGTTAATGGGTAGTGGATTAAGATGTTGAAGGAGCAGAAAGACGATCAATGGGATATGGGAAATATTTGCTTTACCCTCACAAATCGACGACATGGTGAAAAGGCAATCGCATATGCTGAATCTCATGATCAAGCGTACTTCCCGTTTGAATTAATATACTTACATCTCACCAGACTAGTTGGCGATAAGACTTTGGCATTTTGGCTTATGGACAAGGAGGTCCTCTCTTTAGATATACTTTTTCTCACCTTGTTAGATGTACACTCACATGAGTCTATTATCCCAACCAAATCTCATTATCGATCGCGGGATGGCTGTACAAACCCCCCATATTCAAACACTAATTAAAGCTCCACAAGATGATAAGATTGATTACCCATGGTCTGGGAGGTGAAGGCTGGCTTTGCTTCGAAGGCAATGAATTCGGTCATCCTGTACCAATCTCCAAATTCGAAATTTCTAACGTGCTATAGGAATGGTTGGATTTCCCTCGTGCCGGAAATAATAGTTCATACCATTATGCTCGCCGACAATGGAACGTATTAGATGACCATCTCCTTCGATATAGGTATCTTAATGAATTTGATGCCGCTATGCAGCATCTCGAGGAGAAATATGGATGGCTTCATTCTCCTCAAGCTTACATCTCGTTAAAAGTACTTTTGTTTTCAAGTTCCTATGGCTAATGGTTCAGCATGAGGGTGACAAAGTAATTGTTTTTGAACGTGCGGTATTATTCCTCGTCTTAGTTTTTCTCATACCCTTAGAACCTTCTTTGGATATTCAATTTCCACCCTACAAACAGGTACTTTACTTCCTGTTATGGAGATTAATGACACAGTTTTACGGACTACAGAGTGGGTGTTGAACTCGCCGGAGAATATCAAATTGTGCTTAACACGGATGATAAGATATTTGACGGACAAGGCAGAATCGATCCTGCAGGGAGATATTTCACAACCGACTTCCGTTGGAACAACCGATCCAATTTTCTTCAGGGTAAGAAATGTGCAAAACAATGGTCAGAGTTAACTTTTTAGTTTATATTCCCTCGCGTGTAGCTCTTGTTCTGGCAAAGGTGGGCTGAGGTTGCATGGGTGGCGTGTATTTCTTCTGCGTCATTACGAAAAATAGATTGTTGTTTGGGAATTGTGGTTTAGGATTGACAGTATTGTTAAGGAAGTAACGATGGTACCCGTTCGTACTAAAGTACGATAGCGAAACAATTGAACTAAAGGTTTGGCAAATCCATCTCAATCATGACATGGTGTTCTGTGAGTGATTTCCGTGCAATATGTTTGAGACATTCATTCACAATCTCTGTCAGACAACCTGTCAGATAGTGCATAGTCTATGTTTCTTTTCAGATCATTTATCGTTTTCTCTGTATCCAAATAGCTCCCACAGCAAAGTCATCTCCATCCTCTTTCCGTTCTTACAATGGCCCCCATTGCTGAACCAGAACCCAAGTTCCCGAACCCGCTTGCCCCCATCCAAAACAACTGGGACAAAATTGAGCCATGGCACAATGCATACATGAATATTCTAGGATCCTTGGGAACCATCTTTGCAGTTGGCTCAGTAATCGCACTTATCGCAGAACACAAATGGAAACTTCCCAAATGGCCTTTTACACACGACAGATGGAATCCTAAACCTAATGTCGATGACGAAAAGCCACCTGAGGTTACTGAAGAGGATCTCATCGAGGATGAATTGGCAGAGATAGCAGCAGGCGTGGGACCCGCACCCGGCGCAGCCAAAAAGGAGTCGAGAAAGGAAATGGAACGCATTTGGGCAGATGGAAAAGTCGCTGAACAGGCTGAACAGACTTCAACCCTGAGCCGTACCTTCTTCTTCCATGATTTGGCTGATAAACAGGACGAGATGAAGGAGAAGATGCAGTTGAAAAGGATAAAGATGGTTTTGAAGAAATCAAAGAAGAAGTCAAAGAGATCATCGAGACCGCCAAAGAAGTCGGCAAGGAAATTTGGGAAGACGTCAAAGGGATTTTCGGAGAGGGAAAGAAGGAAGTCGAGAAAACCTTTAACGACACCAAAGAGGCAGTCTCGCAGCTCAACAAAACGAAAATAAATAGGAAATTTCGACGTCACTTTGAATACGCTGAATAGCAAAATAGAGTAGTATGAGCCAATAGTCAATTCATCATCAACTTGTCGAAGCTCAGAGATGCAAATGAAGCCACGATGAATAGTGTATTGAGAAGAAAGCAGAAAGGTCGAAATTGATGCCATTCAGTTTCTGTACAAACTACTATTACAGGAACATGTTAATTCCTCGCCACCTATGATTAGACGAGTGCCAACAACTGAGGTCTCTTACCAATATGTTATTGATGGGTATATGAATGAGTTTCACAGCAAATCCAATGAAGCCCATGATCAAGAATCCAACTCCAACTGCTCTTGAAATTTCAAGAAACTCTATAGTTAGCATTCCATCCCGTTAGGATGATATACCTTTCCTGCTTGGCTTTGTGCACCTATTTAGAAAGAACGCGCCGTCTTTGAAGAAGTCTCGTGGGGCATCGAGCAGTTGTGTTAGTTGTTCAGACATGATGTACCGTGAAGTTGGAAAAAGTTCGAGACGTGGCCAGGAAAATCACCAAAAACACCAAACCCTATAAATTTTCGCATCTCAACGTAGATCTTGGCGTTAAATAATGCACCCGAACTAAATGCTAAAAGTGTCGTGTTCAAATGTCCTTAATCCTACATCTTCGTGATGAAGAACTACTGATGGTATAAAGTATCTAAGTCTCCGTACTGGTTTGCGATATCTAATACAGAAAAATAAACGCCAAATCTGACCATCAAATGTCCGCAGATATTCAACTGCATGATCCTACCACGACGTGATATCCTAGATAATCAGTAATGTAAGGCATGAAAGAAGATACCTCAACCTCTGCCTCCCCAAACACACTACTTTTAACCGCTCTAAGCTCCTCTCCCGTGTCAATATTTGCCTCTGCATTCACAATTTCTGGAATAACCTCCCTCATAAACTTCATGATATGCCTGTTAACCTGATCAAACTCCAACAAAAACCCATCATGTCCTTCAGGACTCCTTATTTTCTCCAATCTTCCGTTAGAAAGTCCCTCTGCGATCTCTTCTTGCTCAGCAAAAGTGAATAAACCATCTGATTCGATTCCAAGTACCAATGCAGGTTGCGGTAATGCTGCCAGAGCCGCCTTGATAGAAGGGAAACGACCACGTGCTATGTCGTGAGTATCCAACTTTCTGGTTATAGCGATATAGCAATTCGGATCAAAGCGCTTTACAAATTTGTCGCCCTGGTATCGAAGGTAAGACTGTGCCGAGAAGTAATGTTGAGCTGCACTTTTCCGTGCAGTCGATGGAGAAGATGGGGCCGGCGAAGAAGGAAATTCAGTGTCGAGAACAAGTGAATTGGACATAGATTCTGGCGGAGATATGGAGGATACTTGGCGAGATCGAGGAGTTGGACGCTCGCCTCGAAGACGATGACCCTCGTTGTGGAGGACCCAATGCTCTTCAGAGGGAGATTGAGGGGGAACCCGTTCGGGATAGGGATTCCGAGATGGATCAGCGACTTTCCGCCCGAACCGAGATTCGAATGAGTTCCTTGAACGGTAAGTTAGTAATGCAGACATACGCGCTGCGGCTAGTCCTGATAGCGGAGGCTAATATTAGTACAAAACATAGAGCCGAAGATACATCATCAGGAGGATAGTATCCATCAACTTCAGTTAGTTGAGCCACGCTGAAGTGCACATACGGTATTTTGGATCAGCATAAATGCTTTGCCTCTGTGCTTCTCCCCAACTTATACACCATGCCGAATGACATGCTGAGGTGGCCATGGGAACAATAGACTTGACATAATCTGGGCCATAATATGCCCATTCTAGGACATTCATTCCTCCCATCGACCCTCCTATTACAATTGCAACTTGCTTCACTCCTAGGTCATCCAATACAATTTTATGAATTCTGAACATTAACCATATTAGGAAGGGTGTTGATACTTGACATCATCTCGGATGGTCACAAGAGGAAATTCGGGTCCATAAATCTCTCCACTGTCAGGATTGATGGTAACCGGCGAAGCAGAGCCATAAGGCGAACCCAAAGCATTTCCACAGAATATAAAGAATCTGGAGGTATCGAATGCTTTTCCAGGTCCAATGAGTGGACCCCACCTAACCAAAATCAGCAAGAGCGCTGAAGTGTAACTACCAGTCCTCAACATCTGCACTTCCTGAAAGAGCATGACAAATAATCATGACATTTGATCCTTCGGCATTCAGTTTTCCCCAAGTCTTGTACGCCAGGGGCACTCGCTTCAATATAACACCGGATTCGAGTTCGAATTCAGGGACGATTACAATAGATTGGTTGTTGACAAGCTTGGAGAAAGGATTCTCCGGCTGTGAGTCACAGTGTTCTAAGGCAATCTCAGCGCTTTGCACCGACAAACACAAGAGACATACCTAATTTCTTCAATCCTTGCATCTTGTGACACGTTCAGCATCTGCTTGAGGTATGCTGTAGTTGGGTGAAGGGAATGTTCGTTAGTAAGTTCTCAACGAGATCGCCATTTATGGTGTCATTTCACGGGTCAAGTTTAAACTTTTTATTTTCAAATTTCCCTTCTGCGACGCTGCGAAAGTTGCTCCCTTCACGTGATAGACAATCTCACAATCTGTGTCATTGCGCCGGGAATCTCCGTTTAGCCGATTGATTGAGTCGACCGATAGAGTGAGATCAAACCACACTCGCTAATTTCGCTCATCAATCGGTTGTATTCAACAGTTGCGAGTCGCCCAGGCTCTGCATCTTCGTCTCTTGATGGAGGCATCGGCGCAGCCATCTAAGCTCCTTATCGATGCTTTCGTCGGAGAAACTGAGAACAGACCCGGAAAACTGGTTGAGCCAGATGTCGAGGAAGACATGGGAACAGACGGTGTCTCTGTACCGCCGTGCGATCAGGAATCGGAGCCTCTCACCTCTCTTCAATCCAGTGAGACTCCGCGACGACTCCTATTGAACTACTACAAGCGAATACCTTACTTGCGGAAAGTTCCTTCTTTCGTCACATTCCCAATAACGATTTTGATTCTCATCAATTTCACTGTGTGGGCTATAGTGGGGATAATCCTGCGTTCTCACCCGTAATGCAATGCTGTGAATAAAAGCTCATTTCAGGACACTGGTTGGCCCAGCTGCGTTGGCCTATACCTTTGGACTAAGGCATGCGCTGGACGCTGACCACATCGCTGCAATTGATAATGTAGTGTTCCTGCTAATGTCGCTAATGGAAGGTAAGCCGAAAACTCGTTGCACTTGGACAAACACCTGGCACCGTGGGCACTTTCTTCAGGTATCTCTCACCTCTCGAATTAGCTTGATTGTTTAGCCTTGGCCATTCGACAGTGGTCATTATAATGACGATTATAGTCGCTGCGACATCCGCAGCTTTGGCGGATAGGTTCGATGAGTTTCAGACAATCGGTGGAATCGTTGGAGTAAGTGTATCATGCTCGTACTACCACCTCTATCTATCTCTGACCTTTCAGATTTCTACTACTCATCGCCTTCGCGAACATTTTTATTCTCATCTCACAAATCCGAACTTTTCGCGTTCTACGTGCTGAGAAGTTACTTCCGGTTGATCAACGTCAAACCAATGATGACATCTTACGACACATGGCCGGAGGCAAGATGACAAGAATATTGAACAGAGTATTCAAATTCATTGATCGACCGTGGAAAATGTATCCTCTGGGATTCCTCTTTGGACTCGGCTTTGACACTAGCACAGAAGTTGCTCTACTCGGCATTGCCAGTGTGGAAGCAACCAAGGGAACTTCGTTCTGGTTATTGCTCATATTCCCTCTCATTTTCACTTGTGGCATGTGTTTAGTAGGTACTCTCGTTATTTTACTGTGTAATGACAATAGACACCATGGATGGAGCGTTGATGACTTTGTTATACCTTTCACCAAATTCGCCAAACATGATGTCAAGGCCTAGTTTGACAAGGCTATTTCATTCGATACTGTTAACTTCTCTCTCTATCGGGATCGCGGTCACCATCGGCATAATTCAATTATTGACCTTAATATATAATATCTCTAGTCCTTCCGGGCGATTCTGGGACGGCGTAAATTATCTGGGGGATCATTACGATGTAATTGGTGGTATCATTTGTGCGGCATTTTTTGTAATTGGGATCACAGGAGTCGTTATAGGCTATGTCGTTCGAAGCCGACATCGGCGCCGTCATCAAGAAGAAGCATAACTGTGTTCACCAAATATCTCACTAGCATTCGTACCATAACTTTTATCCAATATCAAGAACTGCACCCTCTATGCACATCTGAGCGTGAAATGCCCAGAACCAAACTTCCCTGAAATTTAAAAGATATAGTGCATACAAACGACCGTTTTGGCCTTAAAAGATAAAGTCACTTTATTTAGAAAGGTTTAAGGAATAGCGTATTCCGTCGATCTCAAAGGTCAAATATGGTCAGATTGGATTCGAGGGAGTCCCGGATTAACAGTGTCAACTGTGATCATCTCGCGGACTTGTCTCTCATGACCGACACTTCGATCAAGAATTACAGAAAGCCAACTGCTTATGCTCATTCCCTTTGCAATTGTTGTGTATACAAAGTAAACTTCGGTTTGAGTGCGATTTGAAGTTTTGTGATTGATCGGCGGCAAGGACGAATTGAGTGCGATAGCCGTTGAGCTTCATGTTCCTCAAACTCTCCTGAATGTTGCGCAGTAACAATTATCCCGCGCTCCAGGAGTTATTCAACGCTTCGCATCCCTCGATTCCCTTTTTCGTTGCAGCTTTGGTTGGCCTGCTTCTTATTCTACTTCCGGCCATGCTTCGGCGCGAGAACAAGTTCCCTGTGAAGGGTCGTGTGCTTTTCTCTTCCACCGCATAGTTCTAATGTTGAAGTTAGTTTTGATTACAGGAGGAAGTCAAGGACTGGGAGAATCCATGGCTATATGCCTTGCCAAGAAAGGAGCTGATGTTGTCATTGTCTCCCGAAGTGAAGAGAAACTGAAAATCGCACTGGAGAAAGTAGAGGTACCTAGCTCGCCGGGAATAGGCTCATGACAGGCTGCGCGCATCCTCCCAGAGCAGAAATTTTCGTTTACTAGCGCCGATTTGACCAACCCGGAAGAAGCCAAAAAGGCAATTACTTCCTGTTCACGAGTTCCCGATATTGTTATATGTTGTGCAGGTCAATTCCTCCTCGTTCGTTTACTGATTGTCTCAGGTGCAGCGTTGCCAGGATTCTTCGCCGACCAAAGTATCGAACACCTAGATTTTATGATCAAGGCAGTATATATGACTGCATTATATACAGCTCATGTAATGGAACCATTGGCGTTTTCTGACACCGAATAGGCTACTATAAACGCCATGATTCGATCTCCGCAGCCCGTTGGAAGTCCCAACAGAAAGATCGTATTTACAGCATCACTGCTGTCTTTCAGTGCAATACTCGGCTACGCATCTTATGCACCAGCGAAAGCTGCTATACGTCAACTTGCTGATACACTTCGCGAAGAATGCATCTTATATGACATCGACATTCACTGCAGTTTCCCTGCGAATATTTTATCTCCAGGTTTTCAAGAGGAAGAAAAAACAAAGCCTGATATAACGAGAAACATGGAAGGAACTGCAGGAGCAGAGACACCAGAAGTGGTTGCTGAAAGGATCATCACACGGTTGGAACGCGGACATAAGAGCATTACATACGAGTTTACGGGGACAATGCTAAAGGCACGCCTCTTCCGGTTTCGAAACTAATCTAGAACATGATGCCAGGCATGACAGAACGTGACCAGCCGATCTATGACTGGCTTACTGGCGTCATCGGGTCAATTGCATGGCCCTTTGTGAGGTTCCAGTGGAGGCAAATGATTCGGGGATATAAAGAAGAGCATCTCAAGAGGGAACTTCCCCCGTGGCCATAAATTTGAGTGTCGATTCTGAAATTCTACTGTAATGTAATGGCAACCTAATAGTCATTAAACTCTCAGAAGCGGAGCTTTCTTCGCCAGTTAGTAGACGTAATGATCGGGAGAATCACAGGATCAACGAATATTTGAAAAGGAACCTTATTTTTCACTAGAGTATTATTCATTCGCCATGGCTATCCCAGCTATCTCGCCAAAGTGACGCCTCGTTCTTCCAGAAGAGCAACTCTCGCGTCTTCCTCTCTGATTTTGTTCGCAATTCGCTTGAAGTGGTTATCCGCCCTTGCAACATCCCCCTGGTTTTTCGTCTCCTTCCCAATGTTGATGACTACCTGCAAAGCATCTAAAGCGAATTCATAGTTTTGACGTTCCTGCGGTAAGTTCAGCAACAAAATCGGGGTACCTCATAGAGTAATCCAAGAGAGTTGCAACCGTAGCTCAATACTTCCAAACACCGTTCTTGTTCTTCTTCCTTCTTCTGTAGTGGTCTTGCCGTTCGAGCTATTTTTACGGCACGATCAGTCCATTGAAAACTTTCTTCGAGGTGACCTAGTGTGTACATAAGTTCACCTATATGGAGTTGTGTCTGAGCCTGACCACATAGATCTCTTTTGGGATAAGGAGTATTCGCGTATGCATGCTCGATTGACAATAAAGTCGAGAGGGCTTCTTTAGTCGATTTGATACCATTTCGAATTTGGAAAACGGTGTATTCCTCTAAGGTTCGAAGTAGCAATGCGTTCCCTTGGAAATTTGTGGGAAGTATTATAGGGTCTTTCGAACTTGCTGGCAGCTCGAACCCTGTGTCAGATGTAGCATAGGAAATTGCCCTCTGATAAACATTCGATGCGGCGTCCACTCCTTGCACCTTCTCCGTTGGAATAGCAGCTAATCGTAGGATCTCACTCCGATGAGCCATATTTGCGGGAGTCTCGTCCGCATACACAACCGAAGCTTCCTTCATCAGAGATAGAGCACGATCCCAGTGTTCTAGTGCCACTTCCCACTTTATCAATCTCTGTATAACCAACGATGTAGGTATATCTAATGAAGTCCTTTCTCCATCAGGAACTTGTTCTGGCTCCACAATCCATCGATAACCAGCCTCAACCAGAGCTCTCTGCAGGGCCCAGACTGCAAGTTGAGTTTCGCCTTCCTTCTTATGATGTAGCGCGACAATATAGTAATCCCTTGCTTTATTTGGCCAATTGGAAGGAGCTGGGTTATTTCTTTCGAGCCCCTGTAATTCCATTCTGGCTCTTAAGGGAAGTGCAATATACAAGACTCCCAAAAATAGACAAGAGATAGCAAATGCCGTTGGAAGCTGGGCCAGCCAAACCCACGGACGTCTCATTTGCCATGGTATATGAGGTAGGGGTGGAGGTATAGCCCCCTCTGGAGCGTAATTGCGATGTGGTGCTACCATTGGCATGACCATTGATTCCTGGAATGGATGTAAATGGGTATGATCGTACAGTTTCTCGCCTCGAACATAGTCGTGTTGAAGGCGAACAAAATCTTCAGCGAGTAGGCGGCGTTGGTCTTGTCGTGGTAAAGCACGAAATTCAGCTTCAGAAAGGGGCAAATTTTTGTTTAATGGGACTGGGCCGTCCGAATCGAGCCAATCTCGTGGTTTTTCCGGCGGAATGCTTGATTCGAACTGATGCCAGTCTTCTGAGGTGATCAGGGACCAAGAACCGGACGACTGTTTCGAGTCTGTAGATGAATAAGCTTGTGGAGAAGATGACGCTGCTGGCGATGTAGAATCTGTGTTTTCATTACTTGGCGGACGGGGCTTATTTTGAGCATTGGAATTAGGCGAAATGGATGTTGTCTGTGTTTTGCTGTCGTTCAATCGTTGCGGAAGAGAACCAAATTGACGAAGTGCTCCATTTCGTATCATGGGTTGAGAGTATGGAGCAACACAACGAGAACTCCGGGGACAGCGAAGGCATCGTAGAGCCAAATGAGACAGTGGCTTCATTGAGCCCAGTCCGATCGCCTGGGAGACCTTGGTCGGTTCACTCAGTTCACTCGATGTTCGAAAACCACACAGTCGAGACCAAAGCTGGAACCTAACCCACAGGACGTAAATCCCATAGCATTGTACCCCGGATTTTGTAAAAGTGTGGCTGAGAACGTTAAAGACACGTTCTATCGAGTAGCTATATCTGAAATACGGAGACAGAGACACTGAGAAATGAATGGCGGACAGTTGCAATAGAGATACTTATTCTGGACTAGTCTTGTCGTCGTAGCACTTATGACGGACTGAGATGCGAGGATGGAGCGTAGTTGTAGATTATTTATCTTCCCTTGAATTTCCCCTTTTTGCTTTATTTAATATTTAACTCGCATGAGGTTGGCAGCAGCGGCCAGCCAACCAAACGCTCCACGCCCTTCAAAGATTTGCAAGGCCAATGTCGTCCACAAAAAAAAAAAAACAGAAAATTCAATCACCGTCAGTACATACTGTAATACGTAGAAAGCCAGCAAAGGGCCTTTCAATTCTCTGTGTTTTAAAAGGCAGCCATTCCAACGAAGTCACCTGTTTCCTTCTTGTCTCTGTGTTCGTCATCCTTCGCGCCTTCTCGCTTGGTTTCCAATCAATTATGCCTGGTTTTAACTCATTATAAATCCCCTCCGCCTCTTCCACGACTTTTGTGTAACGCGGAGCAGATTCTCTTCAGCTTCCTCTTTTCCACCCTGTCGGTTTTGTCTGTCCCAACCAGCAACCGGATATGGCTCGGTCGAAACATTTACAACCTGACCTTGCCTCTTCCTCTCCAGCGATCTCGATCGATCCGGAACCACGGGATCGGAGCCCATCAGATATCTCCAGTAGTCTAAGTTCAAATGATTCGTCAGTTTGTGAATCAGGCTCTCTTGCTTCTTCAATGACTAGCGACGAAGATCATGACGTAGAGCAACGCCTGCATCCCTCCCCCAGAGGTCATTCGCGAACATATCTACATCACGAGAAGACGATAGCAGAGGACCCAGAGGAGGATGGTGAGGTGCACCAAAAATCCTCCAAGGAAGTCACTGAGCCCCAGGATCTCGTCTCAAAACCTGCTCAGGAATCTCAGAAAGTCGAAAGAGATAGTTCACAGACGATTAAAACCCGCCAAAGCACACGCCTTGAACGTCATGATGATGATTATCAGAACGCCAGTCTCAATATTCCCGAGCCGCGTACCACTATTCCGCCGAAGAAAGAGAAAGGAATCTTGCATATCTTAGAGAAAGTGCACCATTCGATGTCTAATCCAAATTTAACCACGGAAAAGTCAGAGAAGCCCTCTCTCAAGGATTCCATCAAGCACATCTTCGCAAGCGCCAACCACTCCTCCAACAATTCTGCTTCTCAAACCCCATCCAACAGTCGGCCTACCTCGGCTCCAACCACTCCCAAACTCGCTGCCCAACAACCAAACGACGCTCCCGGTCAAATCGCCACTCTATCCTCGCGAATTCCTCGTTCTTCCCCTGACTTGCGACATCTAGACCATGCTACCAAAGAGATTGGTCGTGCGAGGACTTTGAAAGATTGCGGAATCAAGTCTCGGGGAAAACACGCGGGTAAAGGTGCTACGGCAGAAGTCACTCGCACTGAGTCCAAACATGACGGTCGGATAGTTGCTCTCAAGTCTTTCAAAAAGTTTGAGAATATTACGGACGAAGAATTTCTGCGTCGAATCAACACTGAGTTTGAGATTGCCCACAAACTACATCATCCGAATGTTGTTGAAACAATGAACTTGATTTACGATCACGAAAGGCACCGTTGGGTCGAAATAATGGAATGGTGTGATGGGGGAGATCTATTCACGATCATCACCAGTCGAATCATGACCAAGGTAGAGCAAAATTGTTGCTTCAAACAGCTCATCCGGGGAGTTGCTTACTTACACTCTGTGGGGATTGTGCATAGAGACATTAAGCCGGAGAATCTTTTGATGACCCCGCAAGGCGAACTTAAAATTTCTGATTTTGGAACCAGTATCGACATAAGCGGAGAGGAAGAGTGGGAATATATCATGTGTCATGGGGTATGCGGAAGTCAGCCGTACATGGCGCCGGAAGTTCGTGAAAGAGACGGTATATTCTCGTCACTTACGAACCACTAATTTATAGAATATGATGGCTTTCTTGTGGATGTATGGGCCTGTGGAGTTGTTTATATCTGCTTGCTCTTTGGAGGCACCATGTGGGCCAAAGCCGTAAAAGGGGATAAAGGTTACGATCTTTATCTCACTTCCCTCGAGCAATTTGAGCACAAAAAACTTCTTCGAGAATCTAATGCCGCCAAGGATACAACCCGTGACGAGTCTCCCAGAGCGCTGGAGCCTGAGAAGTCTTCCGGGTCGAATACGGGGCCTTCCATTCCATCAGAAACGGATAAAGACTCACCAAAATTTGGGACACCAGAGACAGACGGCCCCAGATCTAGGAGTTCTTCGATCCTGTCCATGAAGTTTGACAATTCAATTCCCGTCAAGGCAAACGGAGCTGGGTCGCAATCGCGGGACAGGTCTCTTGACAACTGCACTAAGACTCAGGACCAGACATCCAGTACTTCAACAAAACCGGCTAGAATCTACAAACCTGGCCCAGTCATCAAGCCCGACGATATTGTTCAATCGCCGCAACCTATCGCAAAGGCAGCAAGTGCCGTCGATGGTCCGCGGCATCTCTCCCCGCACTTCTTGTTTTTCAAGAGCCTAGATGTACCACAGCGTCATCTTCTCTATCGCCTTCTGGATCCACATCCAGAAACACGAATTAAGGCATATGAGATCAAGAAGGATGCGTACTACAAAGACATCGAATGTTGTGTGCTTGAGCCCGATGAATTGACAAGGGTACAGAGTGGCATATTTGACGCTAGCAAAATGTCTGGCAAACCGATGCCTGTGAAACATAAACATCCTCATCATGTTATTCCAAAGCGGAAAAGTTAGCGTGATAGATCTTCTATCGGTCCCGGCATGTTTAATGGTTTAACGGAAATAATAAGGGAATGGTATGAAGCATATAGTTGGGCAGTTTGGGACTTTCTTGGAATAATAGGCTACTCTTGTCCTTGTGAATGTTTAATTATGTCCGTTCTTCTCCGTTCGATTACCTATAGTGCTCCGTGAAGTAAAACACGCGATTGTCGCGCATTACCGCTGTAGTTAATAGAGTTCACCATCGATTGAAGAATTGAATATGTGTGCCTGCTGTGCATATGCACGAGTCATATATATGCGGGCTACGCAAAGAAAACAGTCATGGACTTCAACAGAAGGTCGCTTTTCGCGCAATTCAAATAAAGTTTTCCAATCACAGAATGTTGTGGTAAATTGCTTTTGATTGCCAGAAGCGCAATCCAAGGGAATCTATCCACTTATTAATTCAATTCGTGGCTCCGTGGGTCTTTCTAGAAATTGATCACGAAACCCTCTGCGTACTGCGTGGCCCACCCTCAATTAGCAATCAGTACTATTCATCAATTCCATTACTAAACCAGGGGAACAGGATAAAAGGCTATCGAGTCGCTTCTGTTGCTAGCAAGGTCCTTTCACAGGTCTCTCATCTTGAAGCTTTGGACCTCTCAGTGCCGCCGAAACATGTTCCACTTTAATCCTTACGATCCCCATACAACAATGTATGCAACTTATACTTCTACGACAACTGTTCCTACATACATCTTACGACAGAACTTGATGTCGTTGGCAGATCAAGAGTCTCGGTTACATGCACAAAGGGAACAGCTTGAAGAAGAAGAACGTCGAATCCGGGGCCTTCGCGCAGCCACTCTACGCCGGATTCGAGCTCAGCAGCTTCGTGAGGCGATCGAAGAAGCGGAAATCCAAGACATCATCGAACAGATTCTGGAAAAAGAACGCATTGGAGAGCGAGTTATGAGAGATGCTGTCATGTATTTACCCTTTGTTACTTTGCTGTCCCGAAAGATGGCTGATCAGGCCGCTAGGGAGATATTGAGCGAAAACGAGCAGCAGTCGGCTGAGGGACTATCGGAAGGAAGGGGGCTTCCGAGGCTACTCAAAA
>Ga0335073_10006683_pt1 | contig 16210 bp, 11 predicted proteins | sample Lox_Sample_22_FD_207093 | JGI IMG/M metagenome (GOLD analysis project Ga0335073, IMG submission 207093) | Soil microbial communities from Loxahatchee National Wildlife Refuge, Florida, United States - Lox_Sample_2.2 | ecosystem: Environmental > Terrestrial > Soil > Wetlands | place: USA... | reverse complement strand
GGCCACGACCCGGACATCGAGCGGTTCTGGGTCGCCGAAGTCGATGGCGAGCGCGCCGGGTGCGTGTTTGTCGCTCGCAACGAGCACCAGCCGCGCTGGGCGCAGCTGCGCTGCCTGCTGGTCGAGCCCGCCGCCCGCGGCCTGGGGCTCGGCAGGCGGCTGGTCGATGAGTGCATCGCGTTCGCGAGGTCGGCGGGCTATGAAAAAATGATCCTCTGGACCAACGACGTGCTCGCGGCCGCGCGGCGCATCTACGTGGCGGCGGGCTTCAGCTTGATCGAGGAGTCGGCGCACCACAGCTTCGGCAAGGATCTCGTCGGGCAGACCTGGAGGCGCGATCTTTGAGGGAGGCAAGGTCTTGAGGCCGCTGTTCAAGACGCTGTCGCGCGCGCCCCTGTGGGCGCTGTACGCTCTCTCCGGCGTGCTCTACTTGCTCGCGTACTACGTGGCGCGGCACCGCCATCGGGTGATCCGCGCGCAGCTCGCCAGGGTGTTCCCGGCGCTCTCGGAGCGCGAGCGAGCCGCCATCCACCGGCGCTTCCTCAAGAACTTCTGCGACGTGCTGGTCGAGCTGGTCAAGTCGATGTCGATCGCCGCCGAGGACATGCGCGCGCGCGTGCGCGTCGAGAACCTCGAGTCGGCGCGCGCCCTGCTCGACGGCGGGCGCTCGGTGATGTTCGTGACCTCGCACCTGGGAAACTGGGAGTGGCTCCTGCAGGGGATGACGCTGCAGCTCGGCTATCCGGTCGATGCGGCTTACAAGCCGCTGCACGATGCCTGGGCGGAGCGACTCGTGCTCGAGGTGCGCTCGCGCTTCGGTGCGCGGCTGATTCCGGCCAAGGAGCTGCTTGCGGACTTTCTGCGCCGCCGCGGGGTGGTGCGCGCGCTCGCGATGAACGCCGACCAGGCGCCGGTCTCGACCGACAAGCGCTACTGGACACGGTTTCTGGGCCAGGAAACCGCGTTCTACGTCGGCGCGGAGCAAATCGCGCGGGCCATGCGCCTGCCGGTCCTGTATCTGCTCATGCGGCGCGTGCGCCGCGGACATTACCAGGTCGAGATACGACCGCTGTGGGACGGACGCGAAGTGCTCGAGCCGAACGCGGTGACCGAGCGCTATGCGCGTGCCTGCGAGTCGGACGTGCTCGCGCACCCGGCGGACTGGCTCTGGTCCTACCGGCGCTGGAAGCTCAAGAAGCCGCTGTACGGCGCCGAGTGAGCGCCCGCCGGGGCGCCGCCGCCTCAGCCCGCCGCCTTGCTCAGCTTGCCCTCGAGGTGCTTCGCCAGCTCGGCGATGGTGGGATGATCGAACAGCTCGGTGAGATCGATGAGTCCGGGATAGTCGCGGTCGATGTGCTCGTGAATCTCGATGAGCTTGAGCGAGCTCGCGCCGATCTCGAACAGGTTCTCGTTCACCTCGATGCGCTTGCCCGGCAGGGCCGCCTCGGCGATCGCCTGCAGGCGCGCCTCGAGCTGCGACCCGGACACGTGAGGTCCGGGGTGCGCCTCGCGCAGCGCATCGAGGGCCCGCAGATCGGCGTCGAATTCGCCATCGATGTAGGCCTGCTCGAGCAGGTGGCGCTGCACCTTGCCGCTCGTGGTCTTCGGAATGCGCTTCACCGGGATGACGTGACCCACCTCGATGCCGGTGTGCTCGTTGATCAGGCGGTTGACGGCCGCGACGGTGGGCGGAAACTCCTCGAGGCTGCCTCGATGCAGCACGAACAGCACGAGCTCCTCGCCCTGCGCGCCGGGCTTGGCGATGCCCGCGGCCACCACCTTGTTCAGATCGAGCCCGGGCGCACGCTGCGCGATGTTCTCGAGGTCGTAGGGATAGTAATTCTGCCCGTTGACGAAGATGATCTCCTTGCTGCGGCCGGCGATGTACAAGCCGCCCTCGTGCATCACCCCGAGGTCCCCGGTGTCCAGCCAGCCGTCCGCGTCGAGCGCGGCGGCGGTCGCCTGCGGATCCGCGAAGTAGCCCTGGGTGACGTTCGGGCCGCGGATCAGGATGTGGCCCACGCGGCCGTCGGCGAGCGCCGCGCGCGCATCGTCCGCGATGCGCACCTCCATGTTCGGCAGCGCCTTGCCCACGCACATCAACTCGATGACGTCGCGCGCGTCGGCCGGGTTGACCTCGATCTGCGAGCCGCTGCCGAGCTTGTGCCGGTTGGCGCGGATCCAGCGGTAGTCCGAGCCTTGCTCCGGGAACGAGACGGCGAGACAAGCCTCCGCCAGCCCGTACACCGGATACATCGCGCGTCGCTTCAGACCGGTGTAGGCGAGCGCCTGCATGAACTCGTTCACCAGCTGCACGGAGATCGGCTCCGCGCCGTTGTAGATACCGCGCAGGCACGAGAGGTCCACGTTCTCCAGGTGCCGATCGCCGAGCGCCTTCAGGAAATGCCGGTAGCCGAAATTCGGCGAGGAGGTGAGCGTCGCGCGCTTCCTCGATGCGAGCTGCAGCCACAGGAGCGGGCGCCGCACGAACAGCTCCGTCGGCATCAGGTTGATGTGCGAGCGGCTCGCGAACAGGATCAGGTAGAAGCCGATCAGGCCCATGTCGTGCGTGAGCGGCATCCAGCTGAAGCCGACGTCGGACTCGACGTACTTGTCGACCGCGGCCGCGCCGGCGATGTTCGCGATCAGGTTGCCGTGCGTCAGCATCACGCCCTTGGGCTCGCTGGTCGATCCGGAGGAGAACTGGATGAAGGCGAGATCGGCGGGCTGCGCCCGATGGAGCTTCGCCTGGCGCGAGATGTCGCTGATCGACTCGACCAGGTAGCAGCGCGACTTGAGCTCGGCCATGAGCTCGGACTCGCCCACCTGGACGGCGAAGGCGGCGAGGCGCTCGAGGCTCTTCGCATCGGTGTACAGGAGTGGCTTGCCGAGCTTGCGGGCGACGCGCAGGAGCTTGTGCCGATGCTCCTCGCTGATGCCCACCGCGAGCGGCACCGGCACGATTCCGCCGGCGATCGCCGCCCAGAAGCCGTCCAGGAATTGCTCGTTGTTGCTCAGAAAGATGATCAACTTGTCGCCGCGCTGCGCCCCCATCGCCTGCAGGTGATGCAGGATGCCGAGGGCGCGGGCGTGCACCTCGCGGAAGCTCACCCTGCGCTCCGCACTCTCCCCTTCGATGTAGGTCACCACGCGATCGACCTCGCGGTTGCCCTCGAGCATGTCCGTAAGCGTGGCGTGCTTCATCGTACCTCTACCGTCATCATGAGATTGGAGCGCGGGCGCAGATTGATCTGTGCCTCGAGCTCGATGGGATCGTCGTCCACGCGCCTCAATCGAAAGCGCCGGGCCATGCGGTTCACGTGCACCAGCATCTCGAACATCGCCATGTTCTCGCCGATGCAGTGCCGCGGGCCCACGGAGAACGGAATGTAGGCGAAGCGGTGCCGCTCCTTGGCGTCGATCCCGGCGAAGCGCTGCGGGCGAAACTCCTGCGGCGCGCTCCAGAACTCGGGGTGCCGGTGCAGGGTGTACGGGCTGATGAACACATCGGTGCGCGCCGCCAGCGGATAGCCGCCGAGCTCGTCCGCATCGATCGTGCGGCGCGTGAACAGCCAGCCCGGCGGATACAGCCGCAAGGCCTCCTGCGCCACCTGATGCGCGAAGGTGAGCGACTCGGCGGATTCGAGGCTCAGCACGCCGTCCGGAGTGCGGTCCGCCTCGGCCGCGAGCTCGTCCGCGGCCTCGGGGTGGCGCGTGAGCAGATACCAGGTCCAGGTGAGCGCCGCGGCGGTGGTCTCGTGGCCGGCGACGATCAGGGTCATCACCTCGTCGATGAGCTCCTTGTCGCTCATCGCCTGCCCGTTCTCACGGTCACGCGCCGCCATCAGCATGCTGAGGAAATCGCAGCGCTCCTCGGGCTCGCGCCGCCGGCGCTCGATGAGCCCGCCGACGAGCTTGGCGAGGGAGCGGAAACGGAAGGCGAACTTCAGGTCGCGATTCTGTTCCTTGGCGACCACCTCGAAGGGGTTCGCGCCGAGCTGACGCTGCATGCGCTCGAGGTCGTCGCCGAAGATCGACTGCAGCACGATCTCGAGCGTGAGCTCGCTGCTGTCGTCGGTGAGGTTGACGGGCTCGCCGCGGGCGGCCTGCGCGGCCCATCGCTCGGCGAATCTCTCGTTCACCTCGTGGATCAGGCGGCCGAAGCGCTCGATGACCCGTCGATGAAAATCGGGCTGCATCATGCGCCGCTGGCGGCGCCAGAAGTCGCCCTCGCTGGTCATGATGCCGTTGCCGAGCAGGATCTTCACCCGATCCATGCCCTGGCCCTTGGTGTAGTTGCGGTGATTCGACAACAGCACGTGCTTGATGTCGTCGGGATGATTGATCACGTAGTTGTACACGCCGCGGCTCGGGGCGAACACGCGATAAAGATCGCCGTAGCGCGCGAAGTAATCGCACAGCCGCGGCAACGTCTCGTCGCTCCCGCCGAGGTCGAAGCCCTCGTCGGGACCGGGAGGCAGAGCGCTGGTTTGCATGCGCATATTGTAGCCTGCGCTTGCGCGCCCGATCACGGTTCCCGACAATGCGGCGGTGGAGAAGAAACCCGCCGGCGGCCTGCGCAACAGTCTCTACGATCAGCAGACGCGCTCGGCGCGGCGCCTGACCCGCACGCGCCGCGCGCTCTATGCGCTGCTCGTGCCGCTCGCCGTCTTCATCGGACGCAGCCTCTGGGCGTGGTGCCGCTCGGTGCGCATCGTCGGCGCAGAGCACATCAGCGGGGCGCTCGAGCGCGCGCCCTCGTTCATCCCGGTGTACTGGCACCAGCACCAGCTGATGTGCGTCAAGCCGCTGCTCGAGATGCGCGGCGCCGGGGTCAAGCTCGGCTTCCTCATCTCGCCCTCGGTGGACGGGGAGATCGGCGCGATGATCGTGCGCCGGGTCGGCGCCGAGGTGATCCGCGGCTCCTCCTCGCACACCGGAGCGCGCGCGCTGCGCGATTACTATCAAGCGCTCACTCAAGAGGGGATATCGCCCGCGATCACGCCCGACGGTCCGCGCGGTCCGCCGTGGCAGTTCAAGCCGGGCGCCATCCTGCTCGCGCAGATGTCGCAGCGCCCGATGATCCCCATGGCCTACGCCGCCTCGCGAGCCTGGATGATCCATTGGGACCGGTTCGTGATCCCCAAGCCGCTGGCACGGATCGCCGTCGTCATCGGGCCGCCGGTCTACGTCGCGAAGGGGCTCGACGCGGACCGGTTGGCGCGCACGCAGGCCGACATGGAGCAACAGCTCCATGCCCTGTACGTCCAAGCCCAAGCGCTCATTACGTGAAATTGACCCCAAGCCCTACCAATACAAGCGCTTATCTTGTATTCCTGATAACCTGTGCGAGAATCATGGTGTATCTACCGGTCTGCGGCGATTGGGAAAGTGTGTGACGCATTCGCATTTCCGTTCGATTCGAGTGGCAAACTGTTGATCGGCAAATGGTATTAGGGGACCAGCGCAGGCGCATGGCGATAGCACCCACCGATCCCCGACATCCCGACCTCACGGCCTCGGATGTTCTGTCACCTCACGCCTGGCCGCGGCGCGGCATCCGGCCGACGGTCGGCCTCGATGTGATCTGCACCAAGATCGCGGTCGACTTCCAGACCATGACCTCTCAGAGCGCCGCCGAGTGCATCCTCTCCAATCTGGAGCTGCTGCGCGAGTCGACGCGCGCCGATGCGGCTTTTCACGCGACGCTCGACACGGAGGGCGCGGCATTCGTCGACGTCCAGGTGGCGCGCGGCATGCTCGCCACGGGCAACCCGGAACAGCTGCGCGGTCAGAGCCTTCAGGCGCTGCCATGGCTCAAGTCGCGGCTCGCCCCGCTGCGGGTCTCGGAGCTTCGCGACACGGGCTGTCCGCGGCCCGACCAGGCGGACGACGGAGCCCTGTGGGCGAATCTCGGCATCGGCTCGATCCTGGTCATCGGCTACTTCATCGAGGGGCGCCCCGCGGGTCTGCTGGCGCTCGCCGGGGCGCGGCCGCGCGATCACTGGGAGGTGCAGCTGCACCTGCTCATGAAGCTGCTCGGCTCGAGCATCGCCACCGGGCTCGAGCGCATCGAGATCCAGGCGCATCTGCGCGATCTGGAAGAGCGCAACGAGCTCGCGCTGTACAGCGCCAATGACGGCCTGTGGGATTTCGACACCCTCAACAACCGCGTGTACCTCTCGCCGCGCTGGAAGGCGATGCTGGGCTATGACGAGGCGGACGTCGGCCAGGCGCCGGACTGGCGTACCCTGGTCCATTCCGACGACATGTCGCGCGTGCAGGCCGCCATTCGCGATCATGTCGCCGGCAAGACGCCGATCTTCGAGAGCCTGCACCGCATGCGCCATGCCACGGGCGAATGGCGCTGGGTCATCAGCCGCGCCAAGGCCAAGGTCGACGACAAGGGCCGGCTGCTGCGCCTGGTCGGCGTCGAGCTCGACATCACGGAGCGCAAGCTGTACGAGGAGGCGCTGTTCCGCGAAAAGGAGAGCGCCCAGATCACGCTGCAGAGCATCGGCGATGGGGTGATCACCACCGACGCCAAGGGCGTGATCGACTACTTGAACCCGGTGGCCGAATCGCTCACCGGCTGGCGGCTCGAGGACAGCCAGGGCCGGGCGATCGAGGAGATCTTCCGCGCCTTTCACGAGGAAACCTGCGAGCCGCTGGAGAACCCGCTGGCGGTGGCCATCCGCCGTACCCGCTCGATCAAGTCCGTGCGGCCCATGCTGCTCATCCGCCGCGACGGCAACGAGATCTACGTGGAGAGCACCGCATCGCCGATTCGCGACGGCTCGGGCGCGGTCTCCGGCGGCGTGCTGGTGTTCCATGACGTGAGCGAGGCGCGCGAGCTCAATCGCCGCCTCTCTTACCACGCGAGTCACGACGTGCTCACCGGCCTGGTCAACCGGCGGGAATTCGAGAACCGCATGGAGCGGGCGCTGAAGAGCGCCAAGGCGCGCGAGACCTCCTATGCGCTCTGCTGCCTCGACCTCGACCAGTTCAAGATCGTGAACGACACCTGCGGACACAGCGCGGGCGATGCGCTGCTCGGACAGGTGGGGGCGCTGCTCAAATCGAAGGTTCGCTGGCGCGACACGCTGGCGCGGCTCGGCGGCGATGAGTTCGGCATCTTGCTCGAGAGCTGCTCGCTCGACGAGGCCATGCGCACCGCCGAGGCGCTGCGCGAGGCGGTGCGCAATTTCAAGTTCACCTGGGAGGAGCGCACCTTCAGGCTCGGCGCGAGCATCGGAGTGGTGCCGATCTCGGCCGAGAACGTCGACGTCGCCTCGGTGCTCTCCGCCGCCGACAGCGCCTGCCAGGCGGCCAAGGAAGCCGGCCGCAACCGGGTGCACAGCTTCGAGGAGAACGACATCGATCTCATGCGCCGGCGCCGTGAGATGCAGTGGGCCGCGCGCATCAACAATGCGCTCGAGGAGGGCCGCTTCGAGCTGTTCCGCCAGACCATCCTGCCGCTGCAGCACAGCGAGGAGGGCGCGCACTACGAGCTGCTGCTGCGCATGCGCGATGAGACCGGCAAGATCGTCGCGCCCGACAATTTCATCACCGCCGCCGAGCGCTACGGCATCACCCCGAGCATCGACCGATGGGTCATCGAGAATGCCTTCCGCTGGCTGGTCTCGGAAGCGGACGAAAGAGCGCGACTGTCGATGTGCTCGATCAATCTGTCCGGTCAGAGCCTCGGCGACGACAAGTTCCTGCCCTACGTGATCGAGCAGTTTCACCGCAGCGGCCTGGATGCCACCAAGATCTGCTTCGAGATCACCGAGACCTCGGCGATCGCGAGCTTCTCCCAGGCGAACCGCTTCATCCAGGCTCTGAAGGAGCTCGGCTGCAAGTTCGCCCTGGACGACTTCGGCACCGGCCTCTCCTCGTTCGGCTACCTGAAGCACTTCCCGGTCGATTTCCTGAAGATCGACGGCAGCTTCGTCAAGGAGATCCTGCACGACCCGATCGATCGCGAGATGGTGCGCTCCATCAACGAGATCGGCCATCTCACCGGCAAGCAGACCATCGCCGAGTTCGCCGAGAACGTCGAGATCATCAACATGCTGCGCAGCTTGGGCGTCGACTATGCGCAGGGCTACGGGGTGTCCCAGCCGCAGCGGGTCTTGAAGGCGGCCAACATCGCCTGAAGCGCGCGCCGGCGCGCACCGTCCCGGCCGCCTCGCGTCGCGCCAGGCGGCCGCCCGCGGCGCTAGCGCAATCTGACGATGGCCGCCTCGCCCTCGCGCTCCACCACCAGGGCGGGGTCGCGAGCCAGCACTTGCAGGAGCGAATCGGCATCATCGGCGTCGAACACGCCGGAGTAGACCCGTTCGGACACGGCGCTCCCTTCCAGCCGGATGGGATGCACGCGGTAGCGATTGAATTCATCGATGATCTGCTCGAGCGTTTGATCCCGGAAAATCAACCGGCGCTCGCGCCAGGCCACCGTATCGCTCACGTTGTTCACCTCGCGAATGCTGACCGACCCCCCGCGGCTCACTTGCGCCTCCTGGCTCGCGCCGAGGCTGCGAACGGCGGCCGCCCTGGGCGCCCTGCGGCCCGCAACCGGCGCTGCCGCGCTGCCGCTCGCCGCGGCAGCCGGCGCGGTCGTGGTCACGTCGACCCGGCCTTCGAGCACCGCCACGACCGTGCCGTCGTCGCGCCGATACACGTCGAACTGCGTGCCCACGGCCTGAACCACGGCATCGTCGGTCGAGACGAGGAACGGGCGGCTCGGATCGTGAGCCACGTGAAACAGGGCTTCGCCGCGCAGCAGGCGCACCTCGCGTGCATGCGCGCTCAACCGCACCGCGACCCGGGAATGCGTGTTCAGCGACACCACCGATCCGTCCTCGAGCTCGAACGTGCGTTGTTCGCCCGTCGCCGTCTCGAAATCACGAAACCCGGGATGCGCGTACCAGAAGAGCGCGCCGACCGCCGCAACGAGAACGCCGGCGGCGAGCGCGGCCCATCGCAGGCGCCGCGATCGCGCGGCGCCGGCCGCCGCCGCGCTCGCCGGGCGCAGCCTCAGCGGCGTCACGCGCCGATCGACCCTCGCGATCAGCGCCTCGATGCTGTGCAGACGTTCGGCGTCGAGCTTCTCGAGCGCGCAGTCGAGCGACAGCATGAGGAGAAAATCGCGCACGTTGCGCGGCGACTCCTTGAGCCAGGCGACGAAGCGCATCTCATCGCCGGGGCTCGCGCGGCGCATGGTCTCCACCCAGCCCGACGCCTCGACGGCGTGCAGCGCTTCGAGCTCGCGCGTGTTGGAATCCAGGCCGGCCATTCAGGGCGTCTCCGCCAGCAGCATGCGCAGGCGCGCGCGCGCCTCGACCACGTACTTCTCGATCGTATGCACGGACAGTCCCGAGGCGCTCGCCGCTTCCGCGTAAGAGAGGCCGTCGCGCTTGACCAGCAGGAGCACCAGCTGATGCGCCGGGGGCAGTTGGCCCAATGCGCGGTCGAGCCGCTGGCGCAGCTCGATCTGCTCGGCCATGCACGGCATCGCCGTCTCCTCCGCGTGCTCGCACAGATCCTCGGCGAGGTCCGAATCATAGAGCACCCGCTCGTGCCGCTTGCGCTGGCGGAACTCGCGCACCACGTGGGTCGCGATCCCGAGAAGGTAGGAGAGCGGATTGCGCACCAGGTCGGCATCGCGCACGCGCAGCAGCCGCGCGAACACCTCCTGCGCGAGATCGTCGGCGTCCTGCGCGTGCGCCACCCGGCGGGCGAGGAAACGCTGCAGATCCCCGGCATGGTCGCGAAAGGCCGTGCCGGCGAGCGTCGAGGCCGATTCGGGGCGTTCTGAGATCATCCCATTCTACTAGTGTGGTTCTCGCCAAAAAGCCGGTAGTGAAATTCAACTACCGGGTTTCCGTCCCCCGACCACACATATGTTACAAGGCCATCGCATGGGGGTCACGGGCCGCCATCGCATGGGAGTCACGGGCCACAGTCCGCGCCAAGAGGGGGATTTCATGACGACTCGAACGCCGCCGCTCCTCGCGGTGGGCGCCGCCATGCTGTGGGCCAGCGCGGCGGCGCAGAGCCCGTCAGCGGCGAACGTCAAGAACCTGAGCATCCCCGCCGAGCCGCTGGCCAATGCGCTCAATGACTTGGCGCAGCAGTCCGGGCTCCAGGTGATGTTCGCCTCGGATCTCGTGGCGCGTCTCGAGAGCCCCGAGGTCAAGGGAGCGTTGACGGCGACCGAAGCGCTGCAGCGGCTGCTCACCAATACGGGCCTGCGCTACGAGTTCGTGAATCCGCACACGATCACCATCATCGGTCCCGGGCCCAGGCCGGCCGCGCCGGCCGCCGGGACCAAGCCGCCGCCCGCGGGCAACGAGGGCGTGCACAAGCCCCAGGCGAACCCGAATCATCAAACCGCCGATGCGGCGGCCACCAGAGGAGAAAAGTCCATGCCTCGTCGAAGCTTCTTCGCGCAACTTCTGGGTCTGTCGGCCGCCTGCGGCGCAGCGCTCCACGGCGGCACGGCCTGCGCGCAGGATACCGCCGCCGCGGCGACTGCCGCGGAGGCGACGACGCTCGATACCGTGATCGTGACGGCGCGAAAGCGCGACGAGTCCCTGGCGCAGGTGCCGGTGAGCATCACCGCATTCACGTCGCAGAACCTCGAGAATTACAACATCCAGTCGTTCAACGACTATGCCACCAAGACGCCCAACATCTCCTTCGCCTACGGCGGGGGTCCCACCGGCATCGCGGATGCGCGCACGATCGCGATTCGCGGCATCACCGGACAGAACCTGTTCGGTACGGCGGGCGCGACCGGCTTCTACATCGACGACACTCCGGTGCCCGGGTCGGTGGATCCTCGAGTGCTCGACATCGACAACATCGAGGTGCTCAAGGGACCGCAGGGTACGCTGTACGGCGAGAGCTCGCTCGGCGGCAACGTGCGCCTGGTGACCAAGAAGCCCAACCTCTCCGAGGATACGATCGGCTACATGGTGGAGGGGGGAGCCACCTCGGGCGGCGGCAGCCCGGACGCGGGCACCAGCGTCATCGGCAACCTCGTGCTCAGCCCCGACGTGCTGGCGCTGCGCGTGGTCGCGTTCGGCAATCATGATGCCGGCTATCTCACGCGCACGTTCCCCAATCCGCCGCAGGGCGGCACCATCGGCGACATCGTCACGCTGCCGTTCGCGACCGTTCCGCGCACCAGCGTCGGCAATCAGGGGGCGGATACCAGCTACGGCGGCTCGCTCGCGCTGCTGCTCAAGGTGACCGACGATCTCGAGGGGCGGCTGCGCGTCCTGTACCAGAACACCGAGGATCACGGCTTCCCCGCCACCTTCGCGCCGCTTCCCTATCCGAACGAGGCTCACAGCCCACCGTACTCGGAGTACACTCCCCAGTACACGGTCAACCGCGACTTCAACGTGCAGCCCGATACCATCGATCGATGGGCGCTGCCGTCGCTCGACCTGACCTACAAGGGCAGCGGCTTCAACGTCGTATCCTCGACCAGCTACTTCTACCGCCACACGCACGATCTCGAGGACTCGAGCTACGGTACCCAGCAGTTCTTCTACTACTACGGCTACGGTGCCAACGCCGTGGCCAACCAGCCCTATACCTGGGACGGCGAGCACTACCACAACCAGATCACCGAGGAGGCGCGCGTATCGTTCGATCCGATCCACAACCTGTCCGGCACCGCGGGCGTGTTCCTCTCGCACACCAACGCGCGCTTCTACATTCCGGACACCTACGCGCAGGGCCTCACCGCCGCCACCGGCTGGCCGAACGATCTGATCTGGACGCAGAACAACCCGGCCACGGAGGATGATCGCTCGATCTTCGGGGAGCTCTACTACAAGTTTTTCGAGCGCTTCAACCTGACCGTCGGCGCGCGGCGCTACTGGCTGAAGCAGACGGCCGATTACACGGCCGACGGCTTCATCAACCTCGGCCAGACGCCGAGCAGCCCGCAGCAGAATCATGAGCAGGGCGTCGACCCCAAGGTGGGTCTGTCCTACCAGGCGACCGATGCCCTGATGGTCTACACCTCGGCCACCAAGGGCTTTCGCGCCGGCGGCGCGCAGTTCAACTTCCCCGCCTGCGCGCTTCCCGGGCTGCCCCTCGCGGACATCGAGCACATCAAGTCCGACACGCTCTGGAGCTACGAAGGCGGCATCAAGTGGCAGGCGCCGCAGACCGGACTCCTCATCACGGGTGCGGGCTTTCACATCAACTGGGACAACCTGCAGCAGCAGGTGGCGCTGCCCTGCGGCTTCTACCTGCAGCTCAACGGCGGCTCGGCCTCGATCAACGGCGGCGAGATCGAGCTCGCGGGTCATCTCACGCCCGAGCTCGAGCTGCGCCTCGGGGCCGGCTACGAGAGCACCGAGATCGTCAACCCCGGCGCGCTCTCCCATGCCGGCATCACGGCGGGCACGCCGATCCCGGACGTGCCCGACTGGACGGCGACGCTCGGCGCGGTGTACACGCGGGCCATCACGGCGGCGCTCGACGGCTTCGTGTCCGCCGACTACAGCTACACCGGCAACAGCATCTCGCTCTTGAACGGCGGCCTCACCGCGGACGGCCACGGCCTGTTCGGCAGCCGCGCGCCGTACTCGCTCGCCAATCTGCGCATGGGCGTGCGACACGAGAAGCAGGAACTGTCGCTCAACTTCCACAATCTCGGCAACGCCAAGCCGAACCTCGGGGACATCGGCTACGTCGGCTACGCGCAGTTCGAGCCCGACTACAAGACGCCGATTCCGCAGGTGGCGACGCTGCAGCCCTTCACCGTTATGATTCAATACAAGAACAACTTCTAGCAGATCCGACGCAGGCCGTCGCGCGCCGCCCGGGGGGTGCGCGGCGGCCGGCGCGGCCGGGACGTCCCAGTGTCGCATCGATTCATCGAACAGCACTCGATCGATTACGTACCGATCGCCGAGCGCCATGGCAAGGTCTGGCACCTCTGGCCGGTGTGGTTTTCGGGCGATGCGCATCTCGCCACCATTGCGACCGGAGTGGTCGGCGTCGCGCTCGGCGGCAACTTCGCGTGGATGGCGCTCGCCGTGGTGCTGGGATGCGCGTTCGGCACCTTCTTCATGGCCTTTCACTCGACCCAGGGCCCGCAGCTCGGATTGCCGCAGATGATCCAGTCGCGCCCGCAGTTCGGCTACGTGGGCGCCTTGCTGGTGTGGGGCGTGGCCTTGATCGCATACATCGGCTTCAACGCATTCAACCAGATCCTCGCCGCTCAGACCGTGCACGCGCTGTTCGGTCTCGGCAATCGCCCGACCATGGTGGTCTTCACCGTGCTGTCGCTCGCCTTCGCGGTGGTGGGCTACGACCTCATTCATCTTGCGCAGCGCTGGGTCGCCTACGTGCTGATCGTGGCGCTGCTGGTGTTCTCGGCGGTCGTCGCCGCCAAGGCGCCGCTTTCCCCGCTACCCGTGTGGCGCGATTTTCGCGCCGTGTCCTTCGTCGCGCAGTTCTTCGCGGCGGCGTCCTACCAGATATCCTGGTCCATCTACGTGTCCGACTATTCACGCTATCTGCCGCGCAACGTCGGGGTGAGCGCCTCGTTCTGGTGGACCTATCTCGGTGCCTTCGTGGGCGGCTCGTGGACCATGCTGGTCGGGACCATCGCCGCCGCGCTCTATCCCACCCAGGAGGTCGCGGTGGCGCTGCAGGCCGCGGCCGACGCCCTCTTGCCGGGCCTCGGCAGGCCGCTGCTGCTGTGCTCGCTGCTGGGGCTGGTCACCATCACCTCGCTCAATTTCTACGGCGCCTCGCTCACGCTCATGAGCGTGCTCGATTCGCTGCGCCCGAGCCGTCCGAGCGTGGCGAAGCGCATGCTGACGCTGCTCGTCTCGGCGATCGCGGCGAGCGCCCTCGCCTGGTCATCGAAGCATGATTTCGTGGCCCGCTTCGAGGCCTTCCTGTCCGTGCTGCTGTACCTGTTCACCCCCTGGACGGCGATCAACCTGGTGGACTTTTACTGGGTGCGCAAGGGACATTACTCGGTGCGCGAGATCTTCAATCCGCGCGGCATGTACGGGCGCTGGAACTGGCGCGGGCTGCTTGCCTATGCGGTGGGGTTCGTGGCCATGATCCCCTTCTTCAGCACATCGATCTACACCGGCCCCGTCGCGGCGCGCCTCGACGGGGCGGATCTTGCCATGCTCGTGGGGCTGCCGGTGTCGGCGCTCGTCTACCTCGCGGCCTGCCGCTCGCTCGACGTGGCGGCGGACCGCCGGCGCGCCGAGCTCGCCGACCAAGGGCTCGATCCGGCGCCCTGAAGCTACAGCTGCCAGTCGAAGCGCATGGACAGATCGACCGCGTGCACGTGCTTGGTGATGCTGCCGACCGAGATGAAGTCCACGCCGGTGTCGGCGACCTTGCGGATCGTCTCGAGCGTGACCCCGCCGGACGCCTCGATCTTGAGCGGCCGGGCGGCGCCGCGGTTGAGGGCGACCGCCTCGGCCATGTCCTCGAGCGAGAAGTCATCGAGCATCGCAATGTCGGCGCCGGCGGCGATCGCCTGCTCGAGCTCATCGAGGCTCTCCACTTCGACCTCCACCGGCACCTTGGTGCCGGTGCATTTGGCGGCGGCCACCGCGCGCGCGATCGAGCCCGCCGCCACGATGTGGTTCTCCTTGATCAGGATGCCGTCGAACAGGCCCATGCGGTGGTTGTGGCCTCCGCCGACGCGCACCGCGTATTTCTGGGCCGAGCGCAGGCCGGGAATGGTCTTGCGCGTGTCGAGCAGCCGGCACGCAGTACCCTTGAGGCGCTCCATGTAGGCGTGCGCCGCGGTGGCGGTGCCGGAGAGCAGCTGCAGGAAATTGAGCGCGGTACGCTCCCCGGTCAGCAGCGAGCGCGCCAGGCCTTGAATCTCGCACAGCGTCTGGTTCGCCTCGACCGGCGCCCCCTCGGCTATCTTCCAGTGAATGCGCGTGCGGGCATCGATCTTGGCGAACGTGGCGTCGACGTAGGGGATCCCGCAGATGATGGCGCTTTCCCGCGTGATGACCGCCGCCCAGCCGTTGGCCGATGCCGGCACCAGGGCCGCGGTCAAGTCCCCGCTCCCGATGTCCTCCGCGAGCGCCCGCTCGACCTGCTGGGCAAGATCGGCGGGAATCGGCGTGGAAGTCATCGAATTGACCATCCTTCGATCTTCCTGGGGGGCAAAAGGGTGGAAGAATAGGTAACCCGCCCCAATAGATCAACGATGAGCGACCCGCCCCCCGTATCGCCCTGTATCCAGGTGTGCGTTCTGGACCCTTACGGGTATTGCACGGGTTGTTATCGTACAATCACGGAAATAGCCGGCTGGAGGAGCATGAGCGCCTCCGAGCAGCGGGCCGTGCTCGAGCAACTGCCGGGCCGCGCCAGGGTGCGCGGAGCGGATGGAACGGGTCATTTTGGAGACTGCACATGAATGCGATTGAACGGATCAAGAGTCAGCTGGCTTCCGCCCCCGTGGTGCTGTACATGAAGGGCACGCCGGACTTCCCCCAGTGCGGCTTCTCGGCACAGACGGTGGGCGCCCTGCGTGCCTGCAAGGCCGAGTTTGCTCACGTGAACATCTTCGAGGATCCGGAGGTGCGCGAGGCCCTCAAGACCTACTCCAACTGGCCCACCTTCCCGCAGCTGTATGTCAACGGCGAGCTCGTCGGGGGGTGCGACATCACGATCGAAATGTACAAGAGCGGCGAGCTGCAGCAGCTGCTCGCGCAGGCCGGCGCGCTCGCCGCCTGATATCAAACGGGCCCGCTCGGGCCGGGGTCCGCGGGCGGCTCCGCGGCGCTCTCGGAGGCGGGCTCGACCTCGAGCGGACCCATGGAGGCGAGCCGGCGCCGGCTCGCCTCGAATACCCCTTGGAACTGGTTGCAGACCGCGCAGAACAGGTCCGCGGAGCGCTCCGCGTCGTACGCAGCCGAGTGCGCCGAGCTCGTATCCCACTCCAGTCCCGCCGCGAGCGTGGCACGCATCAGCACGGTTTGCCCGTAGGCAACCCCTCCCAGGGTGGCGGTGTCGAAACAGGAAAACGGGTGGAAGGGGTTGCGCTTGATCTGCGCGCGCGCCACGGCGGCATTCAAGAAGTTGAGGTCGAACGAGGCGTTATGGCCCACCAGCACGGCCCGTGTGCACTCGGCGTTGCGGATCGCGGCGCGCACCTCGCGGAATATCCTCTGCAGGGCGTCCTCCT
>Ga0335073_10006682_pt1 | contig 16211 bp, 13 predicted proteins | sample Lox_Sample_22_FD_207093 | JGI IMG/M metagenome (GOLD analysis project Ga0335073, IMG submission 207093) | Soil microbial communities from Loxahatchee National Wildlife Refuge, Florida, United States - Lox_Sample_2.2 | ecosystem: Environmental > Terrestrial > Soil > Wetlands | place: USA... | reverse complement strand
GACATGGCTGGCATGCTGCGCATCCTGGGTTTCGCGTTCACCATGATCGCCGGCGGGAACGACACCGTCACCGGCCTGCTCGGCGGGGCCGCCGAACTGCTCACCACCCACCCGGACCAGCGGCGGCTGCTGCTGCACCGGCCAGATCTGCTGCCCACGGCCATCGAGGAACTGCTCCGGCTGACCTCGCCGGTGCAGTGCCTGGCCCGCACCCTGACCAGCGACACCACCGTGTACGGGCGCACGATCCCGGCCGGCCGCAAGGTGCTGCTGCTGTACGGCTCGGCCAACCGCGATCCCCGGGCGTTCGGCCGCGACGCCGATGAGTTCGACATCCTGCGCGGGTCGCCGGGCGGCCTGGCGGGCGGGTTGCCGGGTGCCTCGGCGGGCAGTGCGCCGGGCGGGGCTCGTCACCTGGCCTTCGCCGTTGGTGCGCACCACTGCCTCGGCGCCGCCGCCACCCGGCTGCAGGCCCGCATCGTCCTGCAGGAACTGCTCGCCCGCTTCCCCCGCTTCGCCGTTGACCCGGCGGCCGGCACCTTCGCCCTCGGGCATTACACCCGGCGCTACGCCACCCTCCCCTTCAGGACCGAAGCGGCTTAAGAGGACGGCACGGCGCTCCGGATCCACCCGGTGCGCCACGACCGGGTTCACGGCGCTCGCGGGCCGGTACCCGGCGCCATTGCGCCGCGGCGGGCACGGCCGAGCGGGCCGCCGCGTCGACGTCGTCGGCACCGCCATCGGGGACCGCCGCGATGGCCTGCTCGGTCACCGGGCTCTCGTCGGCGTAATACCGCCCCGACCGGGCCGCCGCCGGATGGCCGCCGATCAGCAGAGTCCACGCCCGGTCGGCCGTGGGCGGGCCGGCACCGTGGCTGGCTAGACATGGTGCGCGCGGGCCCGGTGCCGCCAGAGCCAGCCGGCCAGGGCGATGAGCACGCCTGCCCGCAGCCAGATATCGGCCAGGTTGAAGGTCGGGCCGTAGAACCAGACATGCAGCCAGTCCACGACACCGCCGTGCAGCACGGCTGGCGGCCGGATCAAGCGGTCAATGAGGTTGCCCGCCGCGCCTGCTGCGGCAAGCGCGGCGCCGAACCTTTCGGCACGGTCGGCGGCCCGCACCGCCCAGGTTCCGAGCAAGACAATGCCAGCCAACGCCACCGCGGCGAGGAGTGGCTCGTAGCCTGCGCCCAGCCCGAACGAGGCGCCGTGGTTGATCACGAGCTGCAGCCGTATCAGGCCCCCGGCTACGGTGAGATCGCGTCCGCCGGAAAGCCGGGACAGTGCCCATGCCTTGGTCGCGATGTCCGCCCCGACTGCGAGCGCTGCCACCGTGGCGCACCACAGGAGTGGTCTGATCTCCACCTGCACCCATCGGGCGCGGACGCGCGCTGCCGTCCGCGCCGGGGCTGTCCTGCACGTCACGTAACCAGCCTGCCTCTCGAAACTGCCGCCCGGCAGTCACTTGGCTTCTCACGCTATGTTCCGACGGCGGGGGCGGGCGTAGCATCCCGACCGTGGCCGAAATGTGGCGCGTCGCGGTCGTTCTGGGCGACACGGCGGGCGCTGGGCGGTCTGAACTGCGGCGCTGCAAGCGTGACATCGCCCGCGAGATACAGGACCGCGCCGGCGGAGCTGTAGTCGTAGCCGGGGCGCCGGCTCCTGGGTGGATTGCCGGGTTGGGCACCTGGCTCACCTCGGGCGAGTCGCCCGTTTCCGCATACACGGACAACCGCGCGGCCGCCGAGGCGGCGGCGCAGGCTGCCCGGGAGGTGACGGGCCAGCACGGGCTGACCGCTCGCGTCTCGGTCGAGTGCTGGCATCCGGCGAAAGGGCGGTGGGAGGACGCGTCAGCCGCATCGGATCGCGACCTGGCCGAAGAACACGATCGACAGCAACGGGAAGACCGCCGCCGGTCGGCAGAAACTGGGATTGCCCAGTGGCGGGTTCGCGTCGAACTGCGCAACCATCGGGACACTGTGGCCCTGGCCCAGCGGCTGTCAGGTGAGGGGCATCAAGCCGACCAGGCCTGGAAGTCCGTGGTGGCCGATGCCGAGAGTGAAGATGACGCGCACCGGCTGGCGGAAGAGATCCGGCAGTACGCGCCCTCCGGCGCTGAGGTCCACGCCGAACGGGCGGACACCCCCCTCTACACCGGGGAGGATTCGGCGGCCGGCCCGCTGGATTTTCCAACCTGGTGACGGCCAGTTCACGGCCAAACGATCAAAAGGGCTTGACCGCCGTTCCGGCGATCAGGCCTCTGACCTGCACCTACTTGGTAGCGGGTGGGATTTGAACCCGCATACATCCCGAGAGCGAATCCACGAACGCTCCCCGAACGCTTCCCCAGTCATGATGGTCTCACCACGATCGATGGAAGGGGGGACGATGGGCATCACCGATCTGACCGATGTGCTGCTCGGCGCGTCTACGGGTCAAGTGCTGAAATTAGCGCCGCCCGCTTACTGCCAATCGAACCTGAGGCCAGCTAGGCGTCGATCAACGCACGGGACATCGGCTGGCCGTGAGAACTAGTCGTATCAACTCTGTCGGCCGGCGGCACCTGACGCACACGGTGGCGTCAGCGGTGAACCCTGCGGTTCTGGTCCTCGCGCTGTGCATTGCCGAAGCGGGCTGCGGCGGCGTGAGTTTCCCGCAGGTGCCACAGCAGTCGCCGGAGCTACCCGAAGTGGCTTTCGTGCGACCGGGTTGTTTCCTGGACGATGGAATCTCCCCCTACGGTTGCCAGGCCGGCTCCAGCCTCAACGCTGGCGGTCCACGGCAGGTCGCCCTGGAGAACATCGTTTTCTACGCCAAAGCGCAGGACAAGAAATGGGGTATCGCCTCAATACGCATCGAGGTGTATGCCGAGTTTCACTGCACTGCGCCTCCGAATCTTAGCGCCAACGAGACGATGTCCCGCACGATCAGGCAGGATCCCGCCAACGGCCAGCCGGACAACCGCCCGGCCACTCTGCTCCCACGCGCTAGATTGCTGCGCGGCGAACTCGTCGTGGCGGACTTCGAAAAGCATTGCAAGGACACCTACGGAGCCAATTGGTCCACTGCCACGATGCTCATTTCAGTCTCAGCTATTGCCGGAAATGGTGATGCACAGTACCAGCAATATGGGCCAGCCAAATACAGTTACCGGGCGACGTGATCTTTCGGTGAACTGTGACGTGGCCGCGAAGGGAGAGCCGTGAACTGCAGCTTGACCAAAACGTATGCACTCATAGCCGCCGCTATAGCGATGCTGGGCGCCGCCATGGCCCTCGCCTATTTTTTCTTGAATTGGGTTGTACTTCTTGTAGCTATCGGACTAGCCGCCTCAGTCGACTATGTAATGATTCCCGAAATTCTTAGCTCCATTCGGGCTTATGCGATATGTCGTGGCCCAAGCCAACGATGCAGCATTGATCTCACCATCAGCACGCTCGGTCAAGCGGCAGCGCTGATTTCCATTACCTCGTGGGTGGTCGCCGTCGCCCTCGAGATATCCGCTATTGCGGCATTTCTCTCTTTCTTCTTCTCTTGGCTAGGCATTCCAATGGCGGCCACCGCTGCCGCTTTGCGGATTACGGGAATCGTTGGCGCTGGAGCTTGTATTGGTGTGCTACTTGGCGTACTGACCAACGTCCGGAACTATGAGGCCTGCAGGGATACTGAGAAAAATGGCGGAGGGCCGCCGATAGGCTAAGGAGACAAAGTCTGCAGACAGATATATCCAATAGCACCGGCGGCCAGGCGCCAAGCGGGTCGGGCCACTGATGCCCTTACCACTAGGAGATCCTTATGGCCACGAAGAAGACGCCAGGCGGCCGCCCCGCTGGCTCACGTCCATCACGTGGGGGTTCCAGGCCGCCAGCCCAGCAGCAGTCATCCCCGTCCACGTCCCGGGACCAAGCGATCGAGCGAATGGGACCGCACCTGCGGGCCGAGTTCGAGCAGCTCGCACGGTCCGAGTCCAAGATTGTGAAGGCACTGACGCAGCCGGAAGTAGCCAGCGCGTTTGCCGCCGATCCAGTTGCCGCTCTCGAGGAAATCGGCGTTACTGTCCCGCCCATCATCAAGCAGCGGCTGAAGACGGCAGCGAGCGCCGGGGCCGGCAATTCGCCTCTAGCGCCCGTCACCTTCCGGATGCCTGATGGCGGGGTCATCACGCCAAAAGTCACCATCCGGTTCACCAAGGGTCTGAAGGGAGGGTGAGCGGCCATGGCTGGTCAAGCGACGCACGGTTACGATCTTGTCCTCGAATTCGCCGAGCAAGCCTACCAAGAGCTGCTGGAAATCGCCTTCGACACCGGCGACTTCCTGCTCGGCAAGGTCCTGGGTGGTCTCGGCATCCCGTTCGACCCGGGCGAGGGCTTCTCGGTCACGGTGTCCTTTGACCGTCCTGGCGGTCTCCCGGCGGCGGCCACCGACGTCATCGACATACAGGTCCTGCTGGGCGAGAATGGGTCGGCCGGGCGTTTGCGAATTGTCGCCAGCGTCGATGTCGTCAATGCCGACGCTCTGAACATCGAGACTGACCTCATACGAATCAACCTGCGGGACAAGCTCTGGCTCACCGAGATCGATGTTCTCGGCATCGCTATCCCCGGACTCAACGGACTGTTCGCCACGTTCCTGCGCGACTCGGTGCAGCTCATCGCGCTCCTGCCGGTGGTGGTGGACCGGGCCACCACGTCGAACGTGACGATGAAGGCCGCGGACGTCCGCATCATCGACGACAGCTCGCCCGCCGATAAGGATGCCTCGGCGGCCGTCATCACATTCGGCAACGGCGCGGCAGGCAATCGCAACGCGTTCACCCAGAGCTTCATCTCGGCCGGTGGCAACGGCGGGATCGCAGTCAGCTTCGCGTGGATGTGCCGCGTTATCAGCCCAATGATCGACAGTTCCCTCCAGCTAGGCGGGGCATTCACCAACTGTCGGCTAACCCGCACCGTCCGCATCGACCAAGGCAACGAAGTCGACCTGGTTGGGCTGACGATAACGCCGGCCAACGGCTTCATCGACGTTCAGGCCAAAGTGAGCAAGAGCGGGTTCTGTTACGACGCGACGGGGACGGTGGGAGCCAGGATCAAGATCACAGTGACCGGCGGGAACCTGATCGTCCAGGCGCAGGTGGACCCCCCGAACATCGACGTCGACATCCCCTGGTACTGCTGGCTGGCTGGCGCCGTGATCGGGGCGCTGCTCGGTGGCGTCCTGTTCGGCGTCGTCGGGGCGATCGTCGGGGGGGTGCTGATCCCTCTCATCACCTACATCGCCCAGGAGGTCATCGAGGGAACCATCAACGCCGTTGCGCAACACATCACCGATGCCCTGAACTCCATCGCGCCCACTGTCGAGGTGCCCGCGGTCGGGTTCAATCTGATCTTCTCGGATGCCTTCATCGACGACGTGTTCATCGCCTGCAAGGTACAGCCGATCGATACCGCCCCGGTGCGCGCCACTGGGACGATCATCTTGCGGAATGGCACGGCCGCCGATCTCGATAGCGGCCAGACCGGCCCGCTCGACATGCCTGGAGCAGACCTGGCTCTGCTGGGCTCGGGACTCGACCGGCTGATGGAGGCCGTGTGCGGCGCACGCCTGGCGCGTACCGGGTTGAGGTCGCTCGACGGCTTGGCCCGCTCGGCCCTGTATGGCTTCAGCTATGACGCTCCCAATCCGATCCCGCTCGCCGAACTGGCGCGGCTCGATCCGCTGGGCGGGATCTTCGGAGACCCCTTCGATGAATCCCTGCTCGTCTACGGCGTACACACCAATGAGAATCGCTGGGCCGCGGTCCAGGCGATCGAGGTCACCTGGGACCTGATTCGCCTGAGGTACATCACCTGGGAGAAGCCCATGCCGTCGGTGACGATCACGGGCGGGTTCTCTTGCCCGGCCGTCGGGGTCGCCTCCTTCGGGACGCTGGCCGATCCGGGTACCGCGACGTTCGTGCCGTCGGCGGCCCTGACCGCAATTCCGGCGGGCACGGCGGCCAGCGCCTCAGGGATAGGGACAGCCGAACCGGACCCCTGTGTCAGCCTCCGCCGGGCCATCGCGGCCATGGTTCCCGCCGCCACGGAGGGTCCGGCCGACCCGGTCGGTCAAGCCGTCTCCGCGCTGCCGTTGGCGGAGCGCCGGATCGGTCGATGGCAAGGCCCCGAAGTGACGCCGGCCCGACCGGTAGGCCGTTTTGACGCCGTCACGTCTGGCCTGGGGCCCGACCTGACCGCGCACTGGCAGGTAAACGGCAGGGCCCTAAAGGGCAGCGACGGCAACATCAACCTGAGCGCCGCCGCCCGGGCCCACTACGTCCTGGCAGGCACGAGCCTGGTTCTCTCGGTCACCTCCAAGCAGCCGGTCGAGATGTTGCTGTCGGTGACCGTGACCGACAGCAACGGCAACTCGGCAACGGCAAAGCGCTGCGTACGCTACGAGCCAACCTGTGCTCGCCTGGTCCGCTACACGCCGACCTTCGCCGAGTACAAATCGGCCTGGCTAACGCACTTCGGCATCGTTGAGGTGCCGGCCCCGGCCGTGGCTGATGACCACGCGCGGCAGGCTGCCGCGCCGCCGGGGTAGGGCCTGCGGCGGGCCCACAGCCCCAGCCCACTGGGTGTCGCCCTGCCCGGTGGCCTGGGGCTGGCCTCTGCCGGGAGCCCATGGCACCCCGTACATTTTCGCGAGCCCGCCGGAAACGCCCCAGGTCTTCATCATCACTTCGAGTGCCCACCTGAGCTCGTACTCCGGCTCCGGAACCCGGTCGCGCGTGGCTCCCGGTAGCGGGGCTGCTGCCCTACCTACCGTGAGCATGGCCGCCACGGCCTGGCGCACCTCCCGATGGTTGCGCAGCCAGAAGTCCGGCGGCTGAAGCAGCGTCTTTATGGCCAGCTCCGGCGACAGGCCCTGGTGGGACGGCACCACGCCGGCCAGGATTCCGCCGCATCGGTCAGCGAAGTCCCGGTCGGCCAGTGCCTGTTCAGCGATCATCCTGAGGAGCAGTAGCCACAAGGGCAGCAGTGCCCGGTTCTTCACCACGGTGACCATCAGGTCCGACGTCCGCAGGTCGAGGTCGAGGGCAGCCCGCCAGCGACGCTCATACGCGCGCAGCGAACTAGCGGACAGATCGTCTGCTGCCAGCGCCTCACTGGCCACGGCCACCGCCAAGCGGGCGGTCTCCAGCGCGGTGTGAATGCCCTCGCCGTTGACCGGATCGACGAAATACCCGGCGTCCCCCACCGCCAGCACGCGCTTGGCGTAGTTGCTGTGGGACCCACGGTAGGTGGACAGCGGCCACCCTACGATCCGGCCGTCCCGGCGGGCACCTTTGAGCATCTGCCGGAGCCCGGGGTCCTCGGCGAGCCAATGGACGAAGCGCTCCCGCACGTTGATCCCATAGCGCCGGGAGACGTCCATCACCATGCCCATGCCGACATTCGCACGGCCGCCGCCGACCGGGAACATCCACGCGTATCCCGGGAAATAAGCTTCGTCGAAGAAGATCGCGGCAGTGCCAGGGTCACCGGCGACACCGTCGTAGTAGACACGGAGCGCGAACAGGTCGGGCCGGCTATCGCGGCCCGGCACCAGGCCGAGAGAAGAGGCCAGTCGGGACCGGGCGCCGTCCGCGATGATTACCAGACGGCTGGCGAAGCTCCTGGGACGGCCAGCGCTCTGGCCCGAGATCGCGACGCCGTGGGCGTCCACCGATACCTGTTCCACCTCAAACCGCTCGACGGTCTTCGCTCCGGCCTGCTCGGCCCGGCGGAAGAGGATCTCGTCGAAGACCATCCGCGGGACGACGAGGCCATAGCCGGGCAGGCCGGCTATGGCCGGCATGGCACCGGCGCTGATCGGCTCTCCGTTGAGATGGACGACCGACCGCTGGATCGAATGCGGCTGCGCCAGCCGCACAGCGTCCCAGCAACCGAACTGGTCAAGGGCGGTCAGGGAACGGGGACTCAGGAAGTCGCCGCAGACCTTGTCGCGGGGGAACGTGGCCTTGTCGACGAGCAGGACGCGCCAGCCGGACAGCGCCATCCCAATGGCCGCCGCGCTCCCAGCGGGTCCTGCGCCCACCACCACCACGTCGTATTGTGTCCGCCTGCTCCGTGCCCGCGGCCGCTCCTGTCGGCGTACCATCGTCGTCTCCTTGGTGTCTGACTGAGCGAATTCGGCCGCATGCCGTGGTGGCTATGGAGGTGTCCGCCGGCCTTGGCCGGGAATGGTCATCCGCAGGCCACCCCGGGCCCGCGGCGGGAGTGGCGACCGGCCATCGGCTGCGCGACGTGGCGCGAGCGGCCGAAGCTGACCACGCAGCAGCGCTCCCAGATCGAGCGATGGAACCCGGGCCGCCGCGGGGCGCCCGGTCAGCAAGAGCGGCCACAGGTCGAGGCTGGTGGCGCTGGCCGGGCTGCGGCCGGCGCCCCCTGGCTGGGCGGAGACCCCAGCCGGTGGGCGGACGCTGGTGGAGATAGCGTCGTGCCTGGCCGCAAGGAGCAGGCCCGCTGTGGCCAACTCCGACTCCGCCCCGGCCTGGCTGAGCGCACCCATCGCCGTCGCGCTCAGTGGCGGCAGGGCTAGTGGGGTGGGCTGGTCCGGCCGGCCAGCTATGCCGAGCAGGGCGCTCAGCGTGGAGAGGTCGGGTGCGGGCGCCAACTGGGTGGCGGCGTCCCCACCGGGAGCGATGGGCTGGGGTGGCGGGACGTTGAAGGCCGCGTCCAGGCCGGCGCTCACGTCGGTATCGAGATACTGCTTCGCCCACGCGATGAGCTCGCCAAACGGCGGATCGGGGAGCGGGTTGACGTTCTGCAGCTCCCATTCCATATAGACGGGTTCGCTGTCCTCCTCAGACCAGTAGACCATCCGGGGCTGCCCCTGCTCGGTGATCTCGATGGCCCAGACAATGTGCTGCCACCAGGCCGTTGTCCCGCTGCTCAGGTAGCGGGTCTTGAGCGCGAACAGGTTTCGGTACACCGGGATGCCGAAGAGTTCGTCGTCCCGCCAGGGATTGAAGCGCTCGAAGAACGGGATCCATGGCCGACACTGCGGGTTGTGGGTGTGGCCGATGCAGAGCATGACCGAGAAGTTGAGCGGCGAGAGCGGCCCGGAGCGCATCAGGTAGCCCATCAGGGCGGCGAAGGTTTCGGAGAAGATGATGGAGTCTTTGGTCAGGTTGTCGGAGTACAGGCGGTTCTCGATCTGCTCAGCCCACTCCCGGGCCACGTCCTCCGGTGGCCAGTTGTTCCACGGATCGAGCGGCGTGAGGACGTCCCAGAACTTGATGAGCGGGTGGCCGAGGTAGTCGATTCCGTAATAGTCGTAGATCACGTTGTCCAACGCGTCCGGTGGGACCGCGACCGCGTTGGTGATGAATTTCCCGAGCCTGTTGTGCTCGTCGCAATTCCAGAAGTCGAACTGATGGCCGTGCATCGTCAGCATGTCGGCCCGCGTGTGGTAATTGTCGGGATTGAGGCCAAGGTGCGGCTGCAGGATGTCATCCATGGTCTTGCACTGGGGGATGATGAACCCGCCGTGGACGGCTGGGAATGGGTTGGCGGCCCGCCAGGCGACGATCGCCGGATCTTCCCAGAGGTACGAATCATGGTTGCCGATGCACCGGTAGTAACGCCCTCTCGCTCCGAGGTCGGCTAGCTTGGCGTAGACCGCCGCGTGCAGTTGAACGATGTCAATGAGCCGGTCCAACTTCGGCTGGCGCTGGGCGGGATCGAAGGTTGGGACGTACCAGAGTTCCTCACAGTCGCCGTGCTCGAGCACGGTATAACCGTTGTCGTCGCACCATTCCAGCGCCCGCAGGAACATGTCCTGATTGTCGGAAAAGTGCCCTATCCGGAACGTGAGATCCTGGGGGGCATCGCGGTGGACATCAGAGAAGATCATGTATTTCACCGGCTGGTGGTGGACCATCGTGCCGGGCTCGTGTAGCTGGTGGATGTCCTCCGGGCGGTTGGCCATTGGGCTGCGCGGGAGGTTGTGGATGTCCGCGCCTATCCAGCTCAGGACCTCCATCGGATCGAGCAGTTCCTGCACCAGCAGCCCGGCCAGGACGAGGACGTTCAGGCCGGGCACACGGCTCAGGGGCAGGATGGTGTTCTCAAACTCGTCGTCTGTGGCCTGGCCAAGCATCGTCAGGAAAGACCGCTCGTGAGCGAGAGCCACCACCGTCTCAGGGCGGAACAGGCCGGCGTGATCAAACGGCAGCGCCCCGAGCGCCCGGTCCAGGTAGGGATAGTCGTGCGCAAAGCGCCGCTTGGTCCCGGCCGCGAGCAGGAACGCTTCCCGCGGCACGACGAACAGGTCCGGGTGCAGCCCGGGGCCGGTCGGCCCGGCCCGGACGCCTGGTCCTGGCGCACGGTCGGCCAAGGCGAGCAGTGGGCGGTAGCCACGGTCCCTGATCACGGCCGTCGCGGCGGCGGCCGCGCTGTCAGCGTGCACTGGATCATCACATCGCGCCAGCGCCCAGTCGAGCAGAGCGGCCTCACTATGGCCACCGCGTAGCGCGCCACGGGCCAGCCCTTCGACGCGATCAGGAGATTCGAGGCTCACCCTGGTGAGCTGCTCGGCAAGGGGTTCGGGACCAGTCGGCACGATCGGCGTGGGTGGGCTTGGCGGCCCGGGGGCGGCGGCCGTCTTGAGCAAGGTAGCAATCTGGCCGAACTGATCGGCCCAGTCCCGGCCGCCGAGGAGGCGGTCTCGCAGCGCTTGCGACAGCGGCATCATGGCACCTGCCCATTCGACGACAGTCGTTCAGAAATTCCGTGATAGCCAATGGGATGGACCTTCAGGCGATTGGCCGTTCGCTCTTTCCTCCGGCGCCTGCCTGGTGAGCGGTATCCGGCGAGGATGGCGGGAAAAGACGGGCACCGGACGGCTCCGCAAACGTAATAGAGCAGCGCATCGTGAAACCTGGCGATGTCGTCTATCCGCCCCCGGAGCAGGATGGCGTCACTGAGGATGGCGTCCTCGATGGTCGAACGCCCCTCCAGCAGGTCAATGATGGTGGACCGACTGGCCGAGGCATGAACATCGGGCTGGATACCCACCTGGCCACCATGTGGCCCCGGAGCCGGACCCTCGACTGGAACGATGCGGATAAGCCCGGGACAGAACGCGAGCGAGGCCGGATCCCCGTCGAGACTAAGAGCGACGGTCAGGGGCGCCAGGCAGTCGCATATCCGCTGGTAGGCCTGCGGGCACTCCAGGCGCAAGGTATCCAGTGACAATCTCAGGCAGGCGGCAAGATGCATGCTCTCAGGTGAGAAACTCATAGATCCCCTCGCCTGCCCATGCGACCTCATGGCCCTTGACGTCACCGTAGACAGTCGCCCGGCCACGAACCTCGTTGATGACCATGGTCCCCAGGTCGGTCTCATGCGGCACGAGAATTTGCGCCAGGTCGTACGCCTCGAACGTCATGCGTAGTCTGTCGCTGCTCGAGACCGCATTCACGACGAGACGCTGGGGAAGATCAGTGGTCCGCTCTGGCGCCACGAGTCCCAGCACCCGCGGCAGCTTAAGAAGCGGGCGAACCGGCACCAACCCAGCCGACTGCATTTCGATTTCGTGCTGGTGGAACAGCCGGTACAAGTCGGGGCCGCGCCACAACGCCATGATCTGCTCCGTGACCCGGTTGCGGCTCCGGTCTCTCATCTGCTGGAAGACAACCGCCCACTGACCATCGTCGCTGGGCAGTGCGAAACCCCACTGCCAGGTAAAGTCCTGCCCCCACTGCCAGTGCCCCCAGTTGTGATCGTGGTAGGCGGGCGCGCCGGCCAGCTGGTAGGTCCGGCGGCCGGCCACGACGGTGCCGGTTGCCGTCAGCCGTGGCACCATCAGCCAGCTGATTCGCCCTTCTCCGATGACGGCGTTGCTCCGGGCCAGCAACGGCAGCGTTCGCGGATACAGAGTGAGCCGGGCGGTCAGCGGGCATTCGGCTAGCGCCACGGATAGCTGATAGCCACCGGTGCCGTAGCCGAGCATGTTGCCGCCGATGTGCATGCCGACGTCGCCAGCACGCGCCTGCACGTCGCGCGCAGGAAAGGTGTCCACGTCGCCTTCCCAGCCGTGGCCACGTTCTCTCAGCAGGAGCACGACGCGGCCCAGCTGGCTGCCGGAGCGGGCCGCAGGACGGAGGTCGGTGGCCAGGCTGAAGTTCACGATCACGTCCACGTCGGGGCCGAGGATGCAGAAGTGATACCACTCCTTACGGTCGGCGACGCCGCCGCGCGCCACACCCCCGCGGAGGTAGTCGTGCTGGCCGACTAGGCCGCGCATCTGAGCCATCGCCGGAATCAGCGCAACAGTCCGCGCGGCAGCTCACTGGCTGGCGGCTCGGCGAGAGGTGGCATGGCACCGTCCGCGGCGTGCAGGCGATCCAGCAAGCCGACAGCCACCGAGACGACGCCGAGGACGAGGTGCATGAACGCGTCGTGATCCTCGAGGCCACTGTGCTGGCTATGCAGGCTCGGCGAGGCTGGTTGCATGGCCGCCTCCTTCGCGTAGACGTCGGTTGAGCAGAGCCTCAAGGTCGGTCCTGACCAGTGCGTAGGCCACCTGGGCGAGCCAGTCCGAGACGCTGGCGCCGCTCTCATCCGTGTCGGCGACCAGCTCATCAAGCCCGCCCACGTACCACAGCAGGCGCCCGCGCCTGACCAGTTCGGAGGCGGCGAGTGCGGAACACCAGCGCTTGCCTTCGTCGGTAGCGGCGAATCGGCGGCCCTCGACAACGAGTGCGCTCGCCATGATCTTTGCCGCCGCCGGATATCGCTCAAGCAAACGCTGCGCGAGTTCGATCAGCCCTTCGAGCGTTTGGGGCTCGCGCAGGACCAGCCGCGGCTGGCCAACCCTCTCATCGGCCAGCATCGTCGGCCTCCGCTGCGGCGCCGCCCGCCCCAGCCTTGCCCCTCGGCTTGCCAGCCCGGGATGGCGCCGCCGAACGGCTGGTCCGCCGCGCGCGCCTGGGGGCACTGGCGTCGGGAGCTGGATTCGGACCGGGGGGTGCCGCGGACCGCTCCGTCGGCTTGTAGGCCAGCGCATGGACCACGAGTTCCAGGTCCTGCCCACGCACCATGACTGTCCCGCGATAGAGCTTGCCGGGGATGAAGAGTTCGGCGAGCAGGGGCAACCGGATGGTCACCTCGGCTTCCTCTTCCGGGCGGAGCGCCAGCCGCGGCGGATCGATGCTCAGCGGCGGACGGAACGGCTCCTGTCCGGACATGTCCACGAACTCGGACACCAGGAAGGTGATTTCCTCCGGGCGCGTCTGCGCGTTCTCGACCACGAATACGGCGCTCGCCTCGCCGCCTAGGGGACCAGTGAGCGCTAGCTCGGCCTGATGCCCGGCGGCAGCAGCGGACATCTGCCCGCCATGACCCGGGCCGATGAGCAGCTGGTCGAGAAGGCGATCACCGTATGAGCGGTTAAGGTCCCGCAACGCTTGGCGATGGTCGTCACCGACAGTCTTGAGGCCGTCCAGGTAGCCGCGGCCAGATTCCTTGGCGAACGTAAGCAGTTCCTGGCCGAGGGAGGCCAGGTCAAGCTGGCCATCGGAGACCCGGCGCAGCAGTTCGTTCACCCGGTTGGCGGACCGGCGCTGCTGGTTATCGGATCCTGCGTCAAAGATCGGGGCTGTGTTTGCATCATCATCGGACATTTCAGTCGCCTCTGACAGCTGCTCATCTTTCTCGGGTGATGATGTAGTCGGGCAAGGCCTGCAGAAAATCCCGGTGGACCGACGGCGGCATGAAGCGGGCGGCATTGTTGAGAGCCTGGCGAGCTCGGTCGGCAAGCTGTTCGCCAAGGGCGCGAGCACGGTCGACACCGCCGTAGCGCTCGATGAGCGCGAGCAGCATGTCGATGTCAGCGGCGGTCTTATTGCGACGCCGCTTGCTCAAGATGCGCTCGGCCGCCGCCCGCTCCACTGGAGTCGCGCAGCGCATCGCGTGCAGCAGCATGAGGGTGTGCTTCCCCTCCCATAGGTCACCGGCGGTTTCTTTCCCGTAAGGCTGCTCGTCCCCGACGAGATTGAGGACGTCGTCGCGAATCTGGAACGCGACACCCATGTACCGGCCGAACCTTTGCAGCTCCCTTTGCTCCGCCGCCGAGGCGCCAGTGACTACCGCTCCGGCCTGGATGGGTGCGATGAACGTGTACCAGCCGGTCTTCTTGTATGTCATCAGGCAGTACTCCCGGTCACTCGCCGTCCACTGCCCGCGGCGTATCCAGTCCAACTCGATCGCTTGGCCTTCGACTGACTCTCGTGCCATGCGGGCGACAATCTGGAGGATCCGCAACGTCTTGCCGAGACCGAGCCGCTCAGAGTTGTCCAGCAACGGTTCTAGGCACATGGCGTACATGCCGTCGCCGACATTGATGGCTATTGGGACACCGTACTCACGCTGCAGCGTCGGTAGGCCCCGGCGCAGAAGCGACTCGTCCTCTACGTCATCGTGGACCAGAAATGCGTTATGGAACAGTTCGAGTACTGCCGAAGTACGTAGCACATCATGCAGCCGACCGCCGAGCGCACGGCAGGTGGCAATGCAGAGGGCCGGTCGCAGTGCCTTGCCCTCGCGCAAGAGATAGTCAAACATCAGGTCGTACAGGATCGGTCCGTACCGATTGTCAGGAATTATCTGACGTAGCTCTTCGAGCACAAGGGCGCGGGACTCACTGAGGTAACCGGCCATTACCCCAGTTGACTCGCTTGTCTCCACGGTGAGCGGATCGGTGGCATTCATCTGAACGACGATCCAATCGGTGCCCCGGAGCATCGGCTGCGGGCGACTGGTATGATCTCTGATAACTTGAATTGATTCGACGAGGTTGAGATCCGCAGGGTCGCCTCTGCAGCAAATGACCCAGTAATCCTCATATTCCTATCCCCCCGGGGAATATGTGGCAACAGACAATGCGGTTCATGATCCCGCGACGCGCGCAGCGCCAAGTCGCAACTGGCCCCCATGGCGGGCAGTCCGGTAATGGCTCAGTCCCTTGTGGCTGAACTAGATCCCTGTTAAGCCTCTCACCGACCCTCGAAATAGTCAATGCCATGCAAAGCAAAAGTAAAGCCCATCCGATGGCCGCTTGCCCGGCATGCGTACCTGGCAGGCCTTGGCCCCTGGGCACAGCCTCGCCTGGGAAACCTCGCGGTCAGGAAGCCAGGGCGTCACCGAGTCCGGAAGACGCCTCCAGCGCATCGGTCAGCAATGCGACCAGCGCCTCGAGCTGCACGTCGGCCGAGGAGGAGATTTCCTCGTCTGACCCGTCCAGCGCCCGGGCGGCCAGCCCCGCCTTGCTGTCGATCAGCCCGGCGATCCGGGCGTCGATCGTCTGCGCGGCGATGATGCGCCATGCGGTCACCGGTTCGGCCTGCCCGATGCGGTGGGTGCGGTCGATGGCCTGAGACTGCTCCGCGTCGGTCCAGGACATCTCGGCCAGCACAATGTTCGAGGCGACCTGCAGATTCAGGCCCACGCCAGCCGCGGTTAGCGAGCACACCGCGACCGCGACGTCCGGGTCGTTCACGAAGGCTTCGACGTTCGCCTGCCGCACGGTGGGCGTCTGGCCGCCACGGATCGACGAGAAGCGCACCCCCTGCCGGGCGAAGACCTCTTCGGCGGCGTCCATCACGTCGACGTGCTTGGCGAAGAAGACGACCTTGCCGGCGCTGCGGGCCAGTTGAGCCGCGTAGTCCGCGGCCAGTTCGGCCTTGGCCTGGCCGATGCGCCGCATCATGGTGAACACGTTCTCGCCGGACTGGGCGGTCGCCGCCTCCTTCAGCTCCGACCGGGCCACCAGGCGGACGAGGTCATGATCGATGCCCCCGGCGCCCACGTCAGAGGGCCGGTTCGCGGCCGCGGTCCGGTACCGCGCCACCATCCGGTCGGCGAGGTCCCGTTCTGCCGCCCGGATCGACCGGCCGACCCGGTCGTCCAGCTCAACGGGGAGGTCGGCGATACGGCGGGCGGGGAGGTCAGCGGCCACGTCGAGCTTGCGCCGGCGCACGATGCCCAGGTCGATCACGCACTGGCGCGCCGCGGCGTAGAAGCCTCGATCGGCGGGCGTCAGGCCGGTGTCCTCAAGCACGTCCATGAGCTGGTCGAGGGGCTTGCTGTCGTCGATCCAGCCGAGGAACTGCCAGATCGCCCGGAAGTCCTCAATGTCGTTGATCAGCGGGGTGCCGGTCAGCG
>Ga0335073_10006681_pt1 | contig 16212 bp, 8 predicted proteins | sample Lox_Sample_22_FD_207093 | JGI IMG/M metagenome (GOLD analysis project Ga0335073, IMG submission 207093) | Soil microbial communities from Loxahatchee National Wildlife Refuge, Florida, United States - Lox_Sample_2.2 | ecosystem: Environmental > Terrestrial > Soil > Wetlands | place: USA: Florida... | reverse complement strand
AAAAACTATCCTGAAGAAATCTGGGGCATTGAAGATCCACGCATCACCTTCGTCCCCGAATTACAGCAATACGTGGTCACCTACACGTCCTATTCGCGCGGTGGCCCCGGAGTGTCACTGGCGCTGACCAAAGACTTCCGCACCTTCGAACGATACGGCGTGATTATGCCGCCGGACGACAAAGACTCTGCACTCCTGCCTCGCAGAATCGACGGATGCTGGGCATTGATCCATCGTCCAATGACGACTCTGGGGTCCCACATGTGGATCTCGTACTCTCCAGATCTGCGCTATTGGGGCAGGCACAGGCTCATGCTGGAAGCCCGCCGCGGTGCCTGGTGGGACGCCAACAAAATCGGCTTGTCACCGCCACCCATCGAGACATCCCGCGGATGGCTCGTGCTCTACCACGGAGTGCGGCACACGCCTTCGGGGTGTTTGTATCGATTGGGATTGGCTCTCTTCGATCTCGAGATTCCGGAAAAATGCCTGCTGCGGGGAGATTCGTGGATCTTTGGGCCGGAAGCGGAATACGAGCGTCAGGGCGATGTGCATGATGTCGTGTTCCCCTGCGGGTACACGATGGGTGCCGATGGCGATACGATCAACATCTACTACGGAGCTGCTGATTGCTCGATCGCCCTGGCCCACGCCAGCGTTCGCTCACTACTCGACTGGCTCGATACCAATGGAAGCATCGAGCGCCGCCAGCGATCGCAGGATTTATGAAGACGTTGCTGGATGTGTTCCGCTTTGTTTTCGGCTGCCGGCACCGTCATCTCAGTCGTGTCTTCACGATCCAGAATCGCACGTACAAGGTCTGCTTCGACTGTGGACGCGAATTCGACTTGCCAAACCCGCAGGAGCCAGAGAGCACCAACTCGGGTGCGCGCTTGGCCACGAAGACTCAACATGCGCGCTGAGACCCGTTGGCTTTGATTCGTTCGCGTTTTCTCTACCCCAGTGTTTTGAGTAAATACAGCATGCCGATCTCTGACAATAAGCTTCACTCTGAGCAGAGACCACTGTGGAGCACATGGCAAGAGAAAAGTCGACGCGCCGATCGGTTGATCGAAAAGCGTGTGGCGATTATGGTTCTGGCTGTGGCGTGATCCTGCTTGGTTGTATTTTGTACTACGCCCTTCGAGCTAAGGCATCGTTTGACCCTGACCATTTACAACGTGGCTTAGTCCATGCATACAGTTCAAGCCGCATTGCCGAAAAACAGGCTTTAGGGAGCCACCCGTATCGCGTAGCTTCAGTTAGTTAAACCAAATGGGGTGCTGTCACCGGCCGCCGGCGCACACCCAATTATTCTTCCGCGCCAAGCACACCTACCTTTACAGGCTACGGCATGAGGTATCGTTCTCGTTTCTCGTAGAACGCCTGCCTCTCGCGCAGGAAGCCGCGGGTTCGTAAGAGCCTTGTAAAAAAACAACTGAATGAAAAACTTGCCATTTTCGCCTTTTTCGGCATTCACGCCTGTCGTGGAATCAACAAGTTACGTGGAATGAGTCCCCCACTGGGGAACAAATCCACCCCCGCAACCAAATCCCTCCGTAGTTCCCTTCTGCAAGTCTCCGGATTGTTAAAGTTGCGAGTCGAACCGTGTACATGGCTCTTCTAGTTTGCGGCCGCGTTCCAATTCCATGTTCCAGAATTTGGATCATCTCAGAACGGATCGATAAACTCGGCCTGCTCCAGCGGGAGCGATAAGCTTCGCTCCCCGCGCAAAGCGCGCTTGCTTTCCTTGAGGAAAGCAGCTATACAGTTCCGGTCCTTTTTGCTCCCCCCAACAGCGTCGAGTTTGTTTCCTCGGAGGTGATTCCCATGCAGGTTCAGCCTTGCGCTGCCCTACCCATGGCCCGGTTCCCGCGTATTGCTTCGGTGCTGGCCATCTTTCCCGTGGCCCTTGCAATTGCTACAGCTCAAGTTTCCGTCCTTACGCACCACAACGATAACTCGCGGACTGGCCAAAATGTCAGTGAGCCCTACCTTGCGCCGTCCAATGTGAATAAGAGCCAATTCGGAGTGCTGTTTACGCAACCGGTCGATGGAATGGTAGTGGCAGAACCGCTCTACGTGCCGAACCTTCAAATCAATGGAACGCAGCACAATGTAGTTTTTGTGGTTACGCTACATGACGGCGTTTATGCCTTCGACGCGGACAACAGCACTGGAGCCAACGTATCGCCTTTGTGGTACACGAGCCTGATCAATCCTCCGGCTGTCACAACTGTACCGATTGCATCCCAAGGCTGCTTGCAAACCGGGTTCACGGAAATGGGAATCCTTGGCACACCGGTGATTAATCCGACGACAAACACGATGTATCTAGTCGCCAAGACGCTGGAGAGTGGAAAATATGTCTTTCGCTTGCATGCATTGAATATCCTGACGGGGCAAGAATCTCTTGGCGGTCCGGTTGAGATCCAAGCTTCTTACACTGTCGACGGCAAGCACGTTTCTTTCGCCCAGCGCCATCGGATGCAACGACCAGCCCTTCTGCTCGCAAATGGTGTGGTCTACATTGCGTTCGGGACCATGGGATGCAGGACTGATCCGCCTTCTACGGGGTGGGTAATGGCTTACAACGCCAGCACGCTCCAGCAATTAGCGACTCTTGATGTGGGTCCGAGCCAGACGGCAGTTCCGGGAATCTGGATGAGCGGAGACGGTCCTTCGGTCGACAGCCAAGGGAACGTGTATCTCGCTACCGGCGACGGAGCGTTTGATTACAACGTGGGCGGACTCGATTTTGGCGACACGCTGATGAAACTCAGCTTGCAGAGTGGAAGCTTCGACGTGGCGGATTACTTCACGCCATACAATCAAGCTGATCTTGATCAGAACGACTTGGACTTAGGTTCGGGCGGATTGGTTTTGCTACCAACGCAGCCCGGTCCTTTCCCGAATCTTGGAATTATCGTAGGGAAAGGCACGACCCTATATCTCGTCAATCTGGACAATCTTGGTCAGTACAACCCTCTGGTTGATCAAGTCGTTCAGGAGGTGCCATTTGAATCCAGTACTCCGACAGAGATTCTGGGAGGCGTAACCTACTGGAACCAGCTCGTGTACTTGAGCGGCGGCCACAACGCGATCGAAGCATTTTCGGTCACTAACGGACTTCTGTCGGCCACGCCGGTGCTGAAGACTTCACAAAACTACAACTTCCCAAGTCTGTTTTCGCTGTCGGCCAACGGACAACAGAACGGGATTCTCTGGGGCACGGAACAGGTGTTCAATGGAGCGACTGACCTCGCTTCCGTTCTCGGAGCATTCAAGGCCTCGAACTTGCAACCGCTCTATGGTTCACCCTCCTCTGGCACGCATACGGTTGCGCCCGGAACAAGCTTGAATTTCCCGATGGTAGTGAACGGAAAGGTGTATCTGGGAACGCAGGTGAACGTTACGGTTTTTGGATTGTTCGCCAAGATCAAAACCTTCAGTGGCAGCAATCAGAAAGGTGCCCCCGGAACAAAGCTACCGCAGCCACTGCGCGCCAGAGTCACCGACGCATATACGGGGAATGCCAGTGTCGGGGTCTCGGTCAGTTTCAGTGATGCTGGAAGTGGAGGGACCTTCAGCAATCCCACTGCGGTCACGAATAGCAATGGCGTGGCCTCGACCGCGTACACACTGCCAAACAAGGCGGGCGTTTACAGCATCACCGCAACTGGCACAGCTGTGACGACGACGACCTTCACTGAAACGGCTACTGCCGCCCAAGAGAATTGAGCGGCAGTAGTGGAATCAATCGAGTTCGAGGCTAGTTGGTTTCGAACATTATCGGAATCACGCCGACTGTGGTTGATTGTCCCGACGATATGGGAATAGTCTTGCCACCATAGGTGCCATTGAACTCCCGATAATCCACGTACTGAGAACCGGGAGTGTACTGACTATTTCCATCTGTATTCCAGACAATCAGCGCGCTCTTGCCATTTTCTTTAAGGGTGCAAGTATAGACCGCGCCGCTGTTCGTGCAAGATCCGGTGAACCTTGCGCCATTCATCCATTGCATCATCGTATAGAAATACGTGTCGTAGTGTCCGGAAGTAACGCTCGGCCAATCGAACCAACCTACGTTGACTGCCCCGCCCGGACCGCCGTCAAGTGCAAACTGCAAAACGAACCAGCGGACCAGCATCCCATCGCACTGTTGTGTGGTGTAAGTGGTAGGACACGTGTATACGTAAGGCTGAAAACTCGTCTCAGTATTCATCCAGGGCACTGAATTCCAGCCATTCTGATTCTTCGTGGTCACCATACGGGCGACCATATTGATTCGCTTCTCCGGCGTATAGCTATCCAAATAGACATGAAAACCGTAATAGTCAGATAGCCGGCCGTTCGTATTTTCCAAAGCCAGCCACGCTGCCATCCACTCCGTTTTACCGCTTACAACCGGAGGAGTGGATACTGCCACTTTGGGAATGTTGCTACGGACAATAGATACTGCAGGTTTGAACATTGCGTAGAGCTGGGTCGGAGTACCCGTCCAAAAGCCGACCAGGTTGGCCTCGTTCCACATCTCGAAAACTTTGATGTAGTCCTTCACGCAATGGCCAGCCGGAGAGCAATGTCGCGTCAACTGCGTGACGAAGTTGTTGAATGCCTGGCTACCATTCTGGCTGAGATCGCTCGGCGGGCTTGGGGACCAAAGCGCACTCCACCCCGTCCCGTTACACTGCGCGCTTGCAATCCAGCAAGGTGAGTTTCCGAACGTGTAAATTACCGTCGTGGGCTCATGTTGCGCGATTAGATCCAGCCACAGATCCAGGTTTGCCCAGTCGTAGGAATTCTCGGATGGCTCGAGCTGGTACCAAGCCGTTCCGGCGCCCCATAGTCGTACCGTGCCTGGCTGAGACTGCGTATTGATCCACGTGTGACCACCAGACCCGTTTACACCGCACTCGCTGTCATACTCGCACTGAAAGCTCCAACTCCTAGGCACGATGGAGTGGTACCCGGAGGCGGGTGTATTTTGCGTGTTTTGTGCGACGACGGTGGCACCAATCGCGCACACGAGGATGCAGCAAGAGATTGCGAAAAACCTTCGCATGGGGGATCTCCTGTCGGGACCGTGAAGTCAGCATCCAGCTGGTCGTGCAACTCGGAGCTGACCTCGAGATTTTTGTGAAACTGCAGGCTTATTCTGCTAGCCCGAGTATGCCGGGCACTGGGAACACACGCTAGGTCACGGAGGTTCACCGTCTGCTCTCCAATCGAACAAGTTGTGATGTGACCCGGTTAACCGGGAATCTTACGGCTTTCGTGTGTTACTAAAGAAACGGAGCATCGCCGCCTGTGCAACCTCTAACTCTGGGGCGGAATGCGGCAACAGATGCCCAGTTCAGCGCATTATCGTCGAAAGTCGAATTTCTGTCGACTACGCAGATTTTTGCAACTTTCAACAATTGACGTGCACAGGCTTTTGCAGTTTTCGAGAGTTTCATTTTGGGAGACAAGCCTCTGTTCCGAGCGCGGACTGGGCAAGCCTTCGGACTTGGAAATCTCTTGACAAGCAGACAATCGGGATAGAAAATTTCAAACCACGGTGTACTTCTAAGAAATCCCCCCACCGCAGTAGCAACCTGTTCCAAGCCCAGGATTGGGGAAACCAAAACCGTCTAACTCTACGCCCTTGACACAACGGCGAAGCACCATGTTCACGTTACGGAGTGTGTGATGAAGAGACTTTTCTGTGCGCAGTTCTTAGTGTTGCTGGCCACAATTCAAATTTTCACGGGGAATGCATCAGCTGCCCCGCTCCAGCCCGCTAGCCTGAGCCCTTTGGGAGGTCCGCCCGCAACGCCTGTCATCCTCACTCCCACCAGCCTGACGTTCGCCGCCCAGCTCATCACCACCCCCAGTGCCGCACAGAAGATCACACTGAAGAATAATCAAACCGTAACACTGACGATCTCAAGCATTACGACCTCAACAAATTATTCGGAGACATCGACTTGTCCAATTTCGCCGGCGACGTTGGCTGCTGGCGCTACCTGCACAATATCGGTGACATTTACTCCGACCGCGCTCGGCACGATTAATGGGACTCTTTCGGTAAGCGACAATGCCGCCGGAAGCCCACAGACTGCGAGCCTCACGGGCACGGGCACCCTGGACGGAGTTGCTTACATTGGAATTACCCCCAGTGTCCCGTCTGCACCGTCGGGAACTCAGCTGCAGCTTTCTGCGACTGGCCAGAATGCCGCTGGACAATTAGCGGACATCACCCAGTACGCTACCTGGTCTAGTTCTGATGCGTCAGTTGCGCAGGTGAGTTCGACAGGGTTAGTGCAAGCGCTCTCCCAGGGTGTGGCGACGATCACCGCGTCTTTGGATTCAATCAGTCAAACGGCTAAGTTTACGGTGACGGCCCCCTCCTTGAGTTCCATCACTGTCAACCCTGCGAATCCCTCGGTTGCTTTCGGCGCGAACCAACAATTCACAGCAATGATGAAGTTTAGCGACGGCAGCACGAAGGATGCGACTTCAGTTGTGACTTGGTCTTCTTCCAATACGAGCGCTGCGACCATCAGCAGTTCCGGCCTAGCTACAGTTGCGGCTCCGGGAAAAACAACAACGATCAACGCGACGCTGCAATCCGTAAGCGGCAATACCCTTCTAACTACCACGAAGGCGGCTTGTGCGGCGCCGCCGGCAGGACTTGTGGGATGGTGGAGCGGTGATGGCAATACGGTCGACCTGGCAGGAACCAACTCAGGAGTATTGCAAAATGGTGTCACTTACAGCCGCGGCGAGGTTGGAAGTGGATTCACCTTCAGCCAAAGCGGTGCCTCGGTGCTGGTAAACGCTCCGGAATACTCGCCCACGGCCGGCACGCTTATGTTCTGGTTCTTGTCTACGGGTGGCGGAGCGATGACTGGCAGCCTTCTGCCGAATGGCAATCGTGGTCCGGGGTTGGCCATCGATCCCAATGGCAATCTGCTTTGGGAACTTGGCAATCTGACGGCTCAATCGTTGGGCCAGGTCAGATCCAACACATGGCATCATCTTGCCCTCACCTATTTCACATCCGGCTCTGCTGTCGATGTGATTCTGTACCTCGATGGCACCCAAGTTACGACGGCAGCTACGGTTCCAAATACCGCTTGGTCACCCCAAGTTCTTTTTGGGGCATACCTCGGAGCTGCGCAGCCATCTTTCATTGGCTCGGTGGATGAAATCACCATCTTCAATAAAGCGTTAAGCGCACAACAAGTCCAGCAGGCGTATCACGAGTTCGGTACTGGAATGTGCAAGCCGTCGCTGCAATCCATCGCCGTAACACCCGGCAATCCTTCGCTCGCTCCAGGCACAACTCAACAGCTAATTGCCACCGGTACATTTAACGACAGTTCCACTCACGACCTTACTTCATCAGCGGTGTGGAGTTCCTCGAGTGGTGCGGCAACCGTGACGGCGACGGGCTTGGCAATCGGCGCTGCACCGGGCACCTCCACCATCAAAGCATTTCTAAACGGCCAACAAGGAACGGTGAGCGTCACAGTCGGCCCGGCTCTCGCCTCAATCCGGGTGAGCCCGGTCACGGCTACGATCGCAGTCGGAACGAGCCAGGCATTTACGGCTACCGGCACCTACAGCGACAACAGTCAGCGTAACGTCACTGCCGGAGTGACATGGAGCTCGAGCTCTGGGGCCGCAACGGTTGGTGCGAACGGTGTCGCACAGGGAGTGTCACCGGGCCAGACCAGCATCACGGCTGCTCTTGGCACAGTTAACAGCTCTGCGAATCTAACCATCACGTCAGCGACCCTGAAATCGATAGCAGTGACTCCAGCCAACCCCGCGATTGCTCCCCAAACAACAGCTCAATTCACGGCAACGGGAAGTTTCAGTGACAACAGCACGCAAGATCTGACGACGCAAGCAACCTGGAGTTCGTCGAATCCAGCAGTTGCAACCATTAGTGCGACTGGGCTCGCGACTGCGTCCGCGTCGCTTGGTTCATCAACAATCAGCGCCTCTCTTGGTTCGATCAGCGGAAAGACGCTTCTGACTGTAAACAAGGTCAACGGCACCTTGCAGTCGATCGTTGTTTCCCCTGGAACTTCATCCCTGAGCGCTGGGTTTACGGAACAACTTAAGGCGCAAGGAAAGCTCAGCGACGGCACCTCATTGGATGTGACTAGCGCAGTACAGTGGAGTTCCTCCGCTACGACAGTAGTCACGATTAGCAATACGAACGGGACGAATGGCCTGGCTAGCGCGAAAAAAGCAGGCAGCGCCAACATTACTGCGACGCTGGGAAGCGTCAGTGGTGGTGCAACCGTCACCGTGAGTAAGGCAAGCCTGGCTTCGATGCAGATCACCCCGACTGGTTCGACGATCCCACCGGGAAGCTCAGCTCAGTTTACGGCGACAGGAACGCTCACGGACGGGACCACATCCAACATCACCACCACAGTGACGTGGGCATCGTCAGCACCTACTGTCGCGGGAATCAGCAATGCCGCTGGGTCCAAAGGGTTGGCCACCAGCGTCGGTTCGGGCACAACCACCGTCTCCGCCAAAATTGGACCTCTGGTCGGGGCTACCAGCCTTGGCGTGCAGGATCAACTGGTTTCAATCAGTGTTGCGCCAGCCAATGCCACCATTTCTCCGACGACCACGAAACAATTCACGGCGACGGGGCTCTTTCTCAGCGGGCTGACCGCGGATCTGACGAAGAGCGTACTCTGGACATCTTCGAATTTGAGTGCCGCCACGATTAATGCCAGCGGTTTAGCGACGGGAATGCCGCTACCAAAAGGGAGTGGGCTCGCGGGACAAACTGTTTTGACCGCCAGCCTGGGGACGGTGAGCAGCACGGCCATGCTGGCAGTGACTCCCATTCAGCACGTCATCATTATGGTTCAGGAAAACCGCAGCACCGACAATCTTTTCCAGGATCCAGTGTTGATTTCTCGGGGAGCCGATATTGCGCAGAGCGGATTGGATAGCAAAGGCAATGTAATTCAGCTCCAACAGATTCCATTGGACACCGGATGGGGAGGGGCCCACGAGTTCTTCACTTTCAATCAGTCCTACGACAACGGCAAGATGGACGGGTTCGATCTGGTTTCGGTGGGTTGCAACCCTGCAAAATGCGACACAGTACCGCCGAATCCCATGTATTCGTACGTCAATCCCGGCGATATTGGGCCTTACTTCCAGATGGCAGAGCAATACGTTTTTGCGGACCGTATGTTCCAAACCAACGAAGGCCCGAGTTGGCCCGCCCACATGTTTGTGTTCAATGGGACCTCTGCGCCAGACGCGACCAGCAATATGTTCGTAGCGGAGAACCCGTATCCCATGGTGGTGCCAATGGGCTGTGGTGGCGCTCCGGGTCAAATCGTCAAGTTGGTCAATCCTCAGGGAGTAGAGTCTTCTTCCACATTCCCTTGCTTCGACCCTCCCGCCTTGGTCGATTGGATGGACCTTTACGGGATCAGTTGGAAATATTACACATCGACCGCGAACTATCTGTTTACCGCACCCAACGGGATCGCGCACCTTTATTACGGTTCTGATTGGGTGAACAATGTGATTCAGCCGAGCAGCGCGATCTTGACGGACATCTCCGCCGGCGATCTGGCGGCCGTGAGTTGGGTGACCCCAACTGGAGCGCAATCAGATCACGCCAATTGGTCCAATGGTACGGGACCCTCTTGGATTGCCTCAGTAGTAAATGCGATCGGCAACAGTCCGTACTGGAACAACACAGCAATAATGGTGACCTGGGACGACTGGGGCGGCTGGTACGATCACGTTCCTCCGCCAAAAGTGATCAGAGATGGAACGAGTTGGGGATCCGGATATCTGTATGGCTTCCGCGTTCCGCTGGTTTTGGTGTCACCTTACGCCAAAGCGGGCCATGTTTCTCATACGGTCTATGATTTCGGCAGCCCGCTAAGACTGATAGAAGAAACCTTCAATCTTCCGTCCATGGGATTCGCGGACGCCCATACGAACGATCTCTCGGATTCTTTTGACTATACCCAGAGCCCAATTCAGTTCAAGAACATCAACGCACCGTTTGGCGCCGACTATTTCTTGAACGACAAATCGGAGCCGACAGATCCAGACGATTACTGATTTTGTGCAGATATCCCCATGTGGTGATGGTGACACATGGAAGTTGGCGCAGCGCTGAATTAGTTTGCCTGTGGTAATAGGGCTATTGAAGAGTATTGTGGGCCTTTCCAGGGAGGAAACATGCCGTTAATTCGTCGTTTCAGCAGTACCGTCGCTGCCGCCACCTTTAGCGTCTTGCTTCTTTCAATAGTCTCGTTCGGCCAAGTTGGCATCACCACCTATCATAACGACAATTACCGTACCGGCTGGAACTCAAGTGAAACCATACTTACTCCGGCGAACGTGAACCCATCTCACTTTGGCTTACTGACCACCGTTCCCGTAGATGATCAGATCGATGCCCAACCCTTGTTTGTCGCAGGCGTAAACATTACCGCAGGAAGCTTCCCGGGGAAGCACAATGTGGTGTATGTCGTCACCGGCAACGATACCGTTTATGCGATCGATGCCAATGCTGGGACCGTGCTGCTCAGCAACCACCTTGGCACGCCGGTTCGCCTGCCGCTCGGTTGCAATAATAATGCTCCAAATGTAGGCATCACGGCCACACCGGTCATCGACATTGCTCGCAACAACCTGTACACGATCGCCTACATTCAAGGAACGAACGGACCGACCTATCAAGTCCATGCCTTAGATTTGGGAAATCTGACCGATAAGTTGACTCCCGTCACGGTGAGCGCATCGCACACCCTAACGGATGGAACTAGCTTCGTTTTCAGCGCAAAGGTCCAGCGGCAACGCCCTGCTCTGCTCGAAGCAAATGGGAATATCTATGCCGGATTTGGTAGTTTTTGCGATGAGGCCGGCAGTACATCTCGTGGCTGGCTACTGGGATGGGATGCAAGAACTTTAACACCACTAGCGGCCAACCAACTCTTCGACACGCAGGCTTCCGATGTAGATAGCTTCTATTTGTCGTCGATCTGGATGTCAGGTTATGGACCCGCAGCGGATGATTCAGGAAATGTTCTTTTCGTCACCGCCAATTCAGACCCGTCTGGAACTACTTACGACGGCATCACGAATATTCAAGAGAGTGTAGTCAAGGTATCTGCAGACCTGACGACAGTCGTGGATCTATTTACGCCTTCGAATTGGAGCAGTCTTGATCAACATGATCTCGACTTCGGTTCTGGCGGAGTGATGGTTCTGCCCGATCAGCCCGGTACCATCCCGCACATGGCGGTGGCTGCCGGAAAGCAAGGAAACCTGTTCTTAATGAATGAAGACGACCTCGGCGGATACTCCTCCACCGGCAACAATGTCCTTGCGACTAAGTTCATTAATCCTTGCTGGTGCGGGCCCTCGTATTTTTCTTACAAGGGAATCGGATTTGTCCTCACGAGCGGTGGCACGGCAATGAAATTGTTCGAGGTCGTTACGTCACCGAGCCCGACGCTCAACCCAATTTCATCGGCTGGCATAAGCAGTGGCCAAGATGGCGGCTTCTTCACAAGCATTTCGTCGAACAAAAATGCGAATTACATCATTTGGGCCCTCTCACGCCCACTCTCGAAGAGTGCACCAGCCATGACGTTATACGCATTCGCTCCGAACACCCAGGGCAAATTGAGCTTGATTTTCAGTGGAATAGCTGGACAATGGCCCAATTTCACAGGAGACTCCAACCAAGTCCCAACGATTGCCAACGGAAAGGTTTACGTTGGCAGCAACCAACAGCTGCAAATCTTTGGGTTGATTTCTACCAAACCTGCGACCAAGAAAAAATAACAGCAGGCATAATGCTTCGGAACAACCGGTGTTGACAGCTGTGGATTGATGTTCCGACCGCAAGTTTTACTAGCCCCGTAGTACTTTGTTTCTTAATACATCTGGCACTTCCCGGAGGAAATATGCCACTGCTTCATCGCTTCTGCGCTATTGCTACCGCCATCCTTAGCGTCTTCTTTCTTTGTACCAGCTCTTTTGCTCAGGTTGGTATCACAACTTCTCATATGGATAATCGCCGCACTGGGTGGAATTCGAATGAAACGATATTGACGCCGGCGAACGTGAACGCCTCGCACTTTGGCCTGCTGACCACGGTTCCGCTCGACGATCAAGTAGATGCCCAGCCTCTCTTTGTAGCAGGTATAAACGTCACCGGCGGGAGCTCTCGAGGAAAGCACAATGTCGTGTATGTCGTCACGGCGAACAATACGGTTTATGCGATCGATGCGAATTCTGGGGCCGTGTTGCTAAGCAATCACCTGGGAGCACCCGTACCGCTGCCGCTCGGCTGCAACAACAATGGCCCGAACGTCGGTATTTCGTCTACGCCGGTAATCGACATCTCTCGCAACAATCTGTACCTAATCGCATACCTGCAAGGAACGAACGGCCCGTCGTATCAAGTTCATGCGCTAGATTTGGGAAATCTGACCGACAAGTTAACGCCTGTCACCGTGACCGCATCCCATACGCTTACGAACGGAACCAGCTTCGTTTTCAATGCGACTGTTCAGCGCCAGCGCCCCGCCTTGCTTGAGGCAAATGGAAATATCTACGCGGGGTTCGGCAGCTTTTGCGATGAGGCGCCAAGCCAATCGCGCGGCTGGCTTCTGGGGTGGGATGTCAGGACACTGACGCCTTTGGCCGCCAATCAACTGTTCGACACCCAGGATACAGACACGGACAGCTTCTTTCTGTCTTCGATTTGGATGTCAGGCGTCGGACTTGCGGCGGATGATTCCGGAAATATCCTTTTCGCTACCGGAAATTCGGATCCATCTGGCACTACTTATGACGGCATTACCAACATTCAAGAGAGCGTGGTCAAAGTATCTCCAGATCTGACCACGGTTGTGGATCTGTTCACTCCATCAAATTGGAGCAATCTCGACCAACACGATCAGGATTTTGGCGCTGGCGGAGTGATGATTTTGCCCGACCAGCCCGGCTCGGTCCCCCACATGGCAGTGGCTGCCGGGAAGGAAGGCAACCTGTTCCTGATGAACGAAGACGACCTCGGTGGGTATTCCTCCACGTCGAACAATGTACTGGACGAGGTGTACATCGGGGGAGCTTGCCTTTGCGGAGAATCCTATTTCTCTTACAAAAACATCGGATTGGTGGTGACCAGCGCGGCCAACGCCCTGAAATTGTTCCGGCTCGTTCTGTCACCAACTCCGTCGCTCACCGTACTTTCGACAGCCACCATAACGACTGGTCCCTACGGTGGTTTTTTCACCGCCGTGACCTCGAACAAAAACGCGAATTACATTATCTGGGCGCTCTCACGACCAGTCTCTAAAACGGCGCCCGCCCAGACTTTGTACGCTTTCGCTCCAAACACGCAGGGCCAAATGACGCAGATTTTCAGCGGAGTGGCTGGCCAATGGCCCAATTACACCGGTAAACCGAACCAGGCGCCACTGATTGCCAACGGAAAGGTTTACGTTGGCAGCTACCAGCAACTGCAAATCTTCGGATTGCTTTCGAAGAAAGCAGCGGCGAAGAAAAGATAGCGGGTGCAAAGATTTTCGGCTGTAAAGGCCCGGCTTTCGCTGGGCCTTTTCTTTTCATCTCAGATCGCTCAATTCACTTCGATGACCTTGCGAATCCTGTCAACGGCCCAGTCGATCTCTTCCCTGCTGATGGTCAGTGGTGGTGCAATACGGATGACACGATCGTGCGTCTCCTTGCAAAGTACGCCCTGCTTTTTGAGCGCTTCGCAGTATGGCCGGGCTGCAGTGTGAAGCTCGATGCCGATCCACAGTCCTTTGCCTCGAATTTCTTTGACGTGGTGATTCTGGATTGCTCGTAGTTGATCGAGGAAATAGCCGCCGAGCGCAGCCGATCTTTGCACCATCTGCTCGTCGATCAGAACTCGCAGCGCGGTTCGGGCAACAGCGCATGCCAGTGGATTGCCGCCGAATGTGCTGCCGTGATCTCCCGGATTAAAGACGCCAAGAATCTCTTTCGAAGCAAGCACGGCAGAGACTGGATAGAATCCGCCGGAGAGCGCCTTGCCGATAATCACAACATCGGGCGCGATCCCTTCGTGCATATATGCGAATAATGCTCCGGTGCGTCCGAGGCCTGACTGGATCTCGTCGCATATCATTAGCACTCGATTGTCTCGGCAGACAGCAACCGCTTCGCGAAGGTAGCCTTGCGGCGGGATGATGATGCCCGCTTCCCCTTGAATCGGTTCGACGAGGAATGCACACGTATTGGGCGTGATGGCCATCCGCAGCGCGTCCGCGTCTCCATAGGGGATGATCTTGAATCCGGGAGTAAACGGTCCGAAGCCGTCGCGATATTGTTCGTCGCTCGAGAAGCTGACAATCGTAACGGTGCGCCCGTGAAAGTTGTTGGCGCATACGATAATTTCTGCTTTGCCGCCAGGAATTCCTTTGACCTTGTATCCCCATTTTCGAGCTGCCTTGACGGCTGTCTCCACCGCCTCTGCGCCGGAATTCATCGGCAGCGTCATATCGAAGCCGGTCAACTCATGCAGGTCTCGATAAAGCAGCGGCAACTGATCGTTGCGAAACGCGCGAGACGTAAGCGTGACTTTGTGAGCCTGTTCGATTAGCGTATTGAGAATTCGCTGGTGACAGTGCCCTTGATTCACTGCTGAATACGACGCCAGGCAATCAAGATAACGATTCCCTTCCACGTCGTAAACCCACACGCCTTCGGCACGATCGATTACGACGTCCAGCGGATGATAGTTGTGGGCGCCAAATTTGTCTTCGAGTTCAATCAACTCCTGAGTTCGCGTCATTTCTATTACAGACATAAGTTCTCCTGAGATATGAATCAGCTAGTTCTTGTCCAACAGCATGGTCAACAGAGCCATGCGCACATAAAGTCCATTTGCGGCCTGGCGGAAATAGAGGGCTCGCGGATCGTTATCGACTGCCTTATCCAGTTCCACGGTGCGAGGCAACGGGTGCATGATCAGCGCGTCCGGCTTCAGGTGGCGGAGCATTTCGCTGCCGATCGCGTAGCGGCGCGCAGAATGGGCTTCGTTCACGCGTTCGGGGCGAATCCGAGTCTGATAAATCACATCCGCTTCCCCGATCACACGTTGTACGTCCGACTCGAGTTCATATTTCACGCCGTGCTCGTCTAGGTATTCAAGGATGTCGGGCCGCATCTGCAGTTCGGGTGGTGCAACAAAGAAAATCCTGACGCGATCGAACTTCGCCAGCAGATACGCCAGAGATCGCGCAGTGCGGCCGCGGTCCAATTCCCCGATGATCGCGACACTTAGCCCAGTCAGTGGACGCTCGCGATAGATTGTGTACAGATCGAGCAGGGCCTGTGTCGGGTGCTGGCCGCCTTCGCCATCTCCCGCGTTGACAACGGGGATGGGGGAAACTTGCGCGGCACGCTCCGCCCCCCCAGACTGCGGATGCCTCACAACAATCACGTCGGAATAATTGGCGATGATGCGAATCGAATCCTCGACCTGTTCGCCGGCGATTTCTGACGAGAACGCAGAGGCCTGCTCGGTCGAAAGAACCTTGCCGCCCAGCCTATACATGGCGGCTTCGAAGCAGAAACGGGTCCGAGTGGAAGGTTGGTAGAAGAGGTTGGCAAGAATCTTGTTCTGATATTCGAGTGTGCCCCCACGCGAGACGATCCGCTCCATGCCGCGCGAGCGCTGAAACAAATCCATCAGTAGCGGCAGGGTGAATTGCTGCGATTCGATGACATGCGCCAGCTTCGAACCCTCGGATCGATAGTCGTGAAGGTGGCGCGGCGCCATCGTCCTCACCGGATTCGCATTTGAACTCATGAACCGCTACCCTCCTATGATGACTTCCCTTTCTTTCGAAACGTCGTCGGGAACTGCGTCCGGAACAATGCGCGTCCCTGCTTTCCCCGCTACGGCATCGGTCAAGTTTACGTACGATGTGATCACGACTTGCTTGCCTCCCGCCTTGAGGAACCTCAGCGCAGACTCTACTTTCGGCCCCATATTCCCTTTCGGAAAATGTCCGGCGCGGTAATGCACCTCAAGTTCAGAAACAGTCAGGTAGTGCAGTGCACGCTGAGTGGGCCGGTTGTAATCGAGGTAAACGAAATCGATGTCGGTAGAAATGGCGAAGATGTCGACACCGAGCTTGGCGGCAAGCAATG
>Ga0335073_10006680_pt1 | contig 16212 bp, 12 predicted proteins | sample Lox_Sample_22_FD_207093 | JGI IMG/M metagenome (GOLD analysis project Ga0335073, IMG submission 207093) | Soil microbial communities from Loxahatchee National Wildlife Refuge, Florida, United States - Lox_Sample_2.2 | ecosystem: Environmental > Terrestrial > Soil > Wetlands | place: USA... | reverse complement strand
ATGGGCGCGCCGGCCATAAGCACCGCGGGGATTTGGGATCCCGGGAACCGGAGAAACTTGAGCACACTGGCGATAGCGACGGCGAGAGAGGTCTTCGATCTGCTGCGGGACGATCTCGTCGCGGTTGAGCAGGAGTTGGGCCGCGACGCCGCATCCAGCGTCAGCGCCATCACCGAAATTGCTGAGTATCTGCGCGAGGGCGGCGGCAAGCGCATCCGCCCGTCGTTGCTGTTGCTGTCGGCGCACGGACTCGGTTACTCCGGCTACTCAGCGATCCGCCTCGGCGCCGTGGTCGAGCTGGTGCACACAGCCACGCTGGTTCACGACGACATCATTGATGGCGCCGACACGCGGCGCGGCCGCCCTTCGGCAAACACCACCTGGGGCAACGAGAAATGCGTGCTGGCCGGCGACTGGCTCTACATGCAGGCCTTTCGCGTGGCCCTCGAAGAGCGCAACTTCCGCGTGCTCGATCTGCTCATCGGCCTCACGCAGCAGATGGTTGAAGGAGAGCTGCTGCAGATTCAAAAGCTGGGCAAGGCAGTCTCCGAGGCCGAGTACTACGACCTGATCTATCGCAAGACCGCGTGCCTCTTCTCGGTGTCGATGCGCCTGGGCTCGGTGCTCGCCACGGCCAGCGATGCGCAGGAGACCAACCTGGCCGCCTACGGCCGCGCCGTGGGCCTGGCATTCCAGATTGTGGACGACGTGCTCGACCTGACAGCAACCGAGGAAGTGCTGGGAAAGCCCGTAGCCAGCGATCTGCGCGAAGGCAAGGCCACGCTGGCCGTGATTCACTCCTTCGAGCACGGCACAGCCGCCGACCGGCAGACCATTCAGCGCGTGTTGGACGACCGCAGCTTCGAGAACGTGTGCCGCACCGAGATTCAGGAGATCCTGGCGCGGAACGGCTCAGTCGAGTACGCCATGGCCGCCGCCGACCGTTATGCCGAGCAGGGCCGCCAGGCGCTGGCTTCGCTGCCCTATTCCGAGTTCAAGCGCGCGCTGCTGTGGGTGCCGGATTTCGTGGTGGCAAGAGAGAAGTAGACCGTGGATCCCACCACGTTAGGATCAGGATGGAATATGTTGACGGATCAACTGTGCTGCGGACAATTGGGGCGAACCGAAGGAAGGGATAGGCAAATATAACGGTTCTGGAGAGGACCCCGCTTTCAGAAGTTGCTTGTCCAAGGATTGCGACGCCTCAACAACGTCGAATTGGCTCTGCGCCCCCTCTGTGTAATGATTGGAGCGAATGGTACGGGTAAGACATCTGTGCTGGATGTGTTTTCCCTTTTGGCGAAAAATATAGGGACTGTTCAAAGCAAAACTATCGAGACACGAAAATGCGAGAACGGGAGATCCTTGCCTTCTCGGTAAGATCACCTGCGTAGCTTCATTCAAATTTTCGAAATCAGATTCAAAGAACAGTTATGAATTCATGTACGGCGCGGTCGCCGTGCGATATATCTAGGCTTTTCCCCCTTTTTTGATCGAAGAAATCCCCCGCCCCGTTGGTTGGCCACCCCATCGCTGTTAAAGACGAGAATAGCCGCGGATGTTGCCCGGGGCTGGAATCTGCCGCTCGATTCATCTCACCCTTTTCCCATCCCGTCAACCCTGTATCTCCGCAACCTTCCCACCAACGACGCCGGCCCGCTCATCGAAAGCCGCACCAGATTCCCCTCATATTCCCTGCTGTGAATCACCGCTCCCGCCTCGATCGCCGCCAGCACCGCTCCCTCCTGTTGCGGAACCCGCAACTCCGCCTCCACGACCGGATCCGACCGCAAAGCAGCATCGATCGCCTTGAGAAGCCCTTCGATTCCCTGCCCCGTGAGGGCCGATACGGCAACCTCACCCCGCGAAGAGATCCCCTCGCGCTCGTGCTCCGCCACCAGGTCGATCTTGTTGAGAACCTCGATGCGCGGTTTGTTCAGCACCTCCAGCTCGCCCAGCACTTTCTCCACTTCGGCGCGCTGCTCGGCGCCGTAAGTCGAGGCGGCGTCGCGGACGTGCAACAGCACCTCGGCCTGCTCCACTTCCTCGAGCGTGGCGCGAAAGCTGGTGACCAGGGTATGCGGCAGGTTGCGGATGAATCCGACCGTGTCCGACAGCAGAACCTTGCGCCGGCTGGGCAGCTCAATCGCGCGCAGCTTGGGATCGAGGGTCGCGAACATCTTTGCGGATGAAAGCACCTGCGCGCCGGTGATGGTGTTGAACAGCGTGCTCTTGCCCGCGTTGGTATAGCCGACCAGCGCTACGGTCGGCACTGGAACTGCCTCGCGCCGCTGCCGCTGTTGCCTGCGCACGCGGCGTACCGTTTCGAGCTCTTCTTTCAGATGATCGATGCGCCGCTGAATCTTGCGCCGGTCCGTCTCCAACTGCGTTTCGCCCGGTCCGCGCGTGCCGATTCCGCCGCCCAGTTGCGACATGGCCTTGCCGCGCCCCGTAAGGCGGGGCAGCATGTATTCAAGCTGCGCCAGCTCCACCTGCAGTTGCCCTTCGCGCGTCCGGGCATGGCGCGCAAAAATATCCAGAATCAGTTGCGTGCGGTCGAGCACCCGGCAAGGCAACGCGGCTTCAAGGTTGCGCAACTGCGTGGGAGACAGGTTGCAGTCGAAAAGCACCAGGTCGGCTGCGGCCGAAGCAGCCACTGCCGCGATCTCTTCCACCTTTCCCTGGCCAACGAGGGTCGCCGGATCGGGGCGCGGACGCCGCTGCATCAGCTCCGCAGCCACTCGGCCGCCGGCGCTCGAAACCAGCTCGCGGAACTCGGCGAGGGACTCTTCGATATTGAGGACGGGAAGCGCATGTGCGCGAGCCTGCTCCGCAGCGGGACCCGCCAAACGCGAAGACTCAATATATCCAGGGAGCTCAAAGGTCTCGCTTTGGGCCTGGGTTTCCGCGGCCCGGGTTTTCGCAAGTGTGACCTCGGCGCTTTCGGGGCGCAACCCCGCGCGGCGCGCACCTTCGGCTCTCGCCCGGCTACCTTCGGCTCGGGCCCGGCTGCCGTGTGCGCTGCCCCCAAAATCCACTCCGACCAGGATCGCGCGTTCCGGCTGGCGCCCCAGTGTGACCTCCCTGGGATGGCCAGCCGTAAACCGGAGGGGATCCGTGCGTGCTATCGCTGCTCCACCGCCGTCGGAGTTGCAGCCGGCACGGCCACTGGAGCCGGACCCATCCCGGTGTGAACCGCAGCCGGACGGTGCTCCGTATGGATCACGCTCCGGTTGCTCACCACGGTGGAAATGGCATGCTTGAAGATCAGTTGCTCCTGGCTGTTGTTCTCCAGCAGCACCGAGTACTTATCGAAAGAACGGATCTTTCCCGTCAGCTTCACTCCGCTGACCAGGTAGATCGTAATGGGGGTCTTGTCCTTGCGGACCGTGTTCAGGAAGGTATCCTGAATATTTTGTGCCGGCTTGTTTTCCATTTGCCGATCTCCTACTTTCTCAATTGATTGGATGCAACCGAAAATCACCTGCACTTACCGACAAATTGGCGGGGACGGCGCCGGCATCCCGAAGCCGCCAAATCCCGCAATGTGACAACATTATAGAAGTTTGCCGATGTTTTCAACCGCGGCCCGGCCGGCGTGGCGATTGCAGGATATCTTGGCCGAGTCTCAAAGCGGAGCGCGGACGTCTCCGTTGCTGCTAACCTGATGTGGTGCCCGATACCGCCGCTCCATCCCGCGCCTCCGCTTTGGGCGCCCAGCAGGTTCCCATGCTCGACCTGAAGCGGCAGTATGATCCGCTCCGCCTGGAACTGCTGAAGGCGGTTGGCCACGTGCTCGAGACGCAGCACCTCATCCTTGGCGAACCGGTGGCGGCATTCGAGAAGGCTGCCGCGCAGCAACTGGGCGTAGCGCATGCGGTCGGATGCTCTTCAGGCACCGATGCCCTCTGGTTGGCGCTTGCGGCTGCCGGCATCGGCCCTGGAACCGCCGTCGTAACCACTCCCTTCAGCTTTTTCGCGTCTGTGAGCTCCATCCTTCGCACCGGAGCCACGGCGGTGCTCGCCGATATTGACCCGGCTACCTTCAACCTTGACCCCTCGGCTGTCGAGACCGCGCTGAATGGTCCGCGGGGCGCCGCCGTCCGCGCCATTGTGCCGGTGCACCTCTACGGCCAGTGTGCGAATTGGACCGAATTTGCGCACATTGCGTCCGACCGCGGCGTCACGTTGATTGAAGACGCCGCCCAGGCCTGGGGCGCGGAATGGCGAGGCGCGAAGGCCGGATCGCTCGGCGAAGCTGCCGCGTTCAGCTTCTATCCCACCAAGAACCTGAGCGCCGCCGGTGATGCCGGCATGGTGACGACCAACGACACCCGCATCGCCGAGCGGCTGCGGATGCTGCGTCAGCACGGCATGCGCCAGCGCTATCTGCATGACGAGATCGGCTGGAATGCGCGGCTGGACAGCCTGCAGGCCTCGATTCTGCAGGTGAAGCTCAGGTACGTCGAGGGCTGGAACCAAGCCCGCCGCACCGTGGCCAAGCGCTATCATGCGCTGTTTCGCGCCGCGGGGCTGGCCGAATGCGGCGTCTATCCCGCCCACGGGATCATTCTTCCGCAAGAGGTGCGGAGCAGCCGCCACGCCTGGCATCAGTACGTCATCCGCACCCGGCGCCGCGACGCGCTGCACGATTTTCTCTCCCTCCGCGGCGTCGGCTCGGCGATCTATTACCCCGTTCCGCTGCATTTGCAGAAGGCGCTCGAGAGCCTGGGCTACAAAGAAGGCGATTTCCCCGAGGCAGAACGCGCCGCCCGCGAAGTTCTCGCGCTGCCGATGTTCCCCGAGTTGAGAGAAGACGAGCAGGAGACCGTCATCCGGGTGATTGCAGACTTCCTGAGCTGAAACGTCTCTCAGAACGTCTTGAAAACTGCCTGCGTAGCCGTTTTTGGGTTGATGATGTCCCGCCCTTTTCTGCAAAAAGGCGCAGAAAAGGATAGAGCGCGGAATATTTGTGTGGCTTTAAAACCCTATGAGACGGAGATCTTCAACAGACTCTCAGGACCTGGCAACCCGGAGTGTGGACAAGCTACTCCGGCCGTACATCACACTGCCGCAATCGATCATTTCAGCCGAACGGTACTCATTTGCAGCATTACCAAATACTTCTCTGCTCGCTATTGACACTGCGATATCTGAAATCTAGGGTTGCCTTATCTCCTAGCAAGTAAGTTAACCATTTGGCTAGACCTAAAGGACTCCCTAATGAGCTTCCATACTCCTGCTTCGCGCCTGCCACAGTGCGGCCGCACGCTCTTTGCTCGCAGCTTGCCCGTTCTTGCTGTTGCAACGCTGTGCCTGGTGAGCCTTGGCACAGCATTGTCTCAGTACTCCACGCGAGAACTGACCAATAGCACTCTCTTCAACTTGGCCTCGCGGAACGGGTTCGGCAAGCCAATCGCGACAGATGGAGTCTACGTGGCTTACTCCACCGGCGTCTCGCTCTGGTCGCAGACCGTTGCCGGCAGCAAGCCGAAGCGTCTCTTCGCCTCCGGCGATCTGCTTCCCAGGAGCGACTCCAAAGCAAAGCTCATCTACCCGCAGGTCTTCGTTACCGACGGAACCGTCGTTTTCCTCGCCACCGACGGCGGCGGAGGCGAGACCGGACTCTTCGGTCTCTACTCCATCAAGGCTGACGGCACGGAGCCGGCCGCCCGCGTCATGGATAGCACCAATGTGGCGACTCCCTACGACTGGTCCGCCGACATGGACCCCGAAGCGTATTCCTGGCCATTTCAGGCTTCGCGCGGTGTCGCCGTGATCGCGCTGGAAGGCGCTCTCTACTCGGCCGATCTCAATGGCGAAAACGTAAAGACGCTTTGGGAGACATCGCCGTCCGGGTTCAAAGGCTGCGAATCCGGTGGCGCGTATAAACAGATCTTTCTCACCAATTCGGCCTATTTCCCCGCCACCAATGGAACCAGCTATGCATTCGCGGGCGGCAGTACGCTCGAGTTCACTGCCCTCTTGCAGGGTCCGGTGTCGGAAAACAACTCATGCGATGAACTGATCAATTCGCAGATCAGTAATGACTTCGATCCTTCGCAGGCATTGAAGACTCTTCCCGGTCAGCCCGCCAAGGCCGGACCCTTTGCGTTCGCCAACACCTTTCAGTCCATTCAGATCGACGGCGGCTACGTGTACTTCGGCGCCTCTGTCACCAACGGCGTCTCGGCCACCGAAAGCTACACCGGCTTCTTCCGGATTCCGCTCAACGGCGGCAAGGCCGAAGCCATCGTCACCAATATCAGCCACCTCCCGGGCATCACCGGTCCGGGAGGCAAGTTCGACCAAGTCGACCTGAAGGGATTTGCCGTCTCTAACGGAAGGTTTGTCTTCCTGGCGCAGGACGCCGTGTCCGGGAGTCCCGTCGCCTCGTTCTATATGGTCGAGGGAACCAAGTTCGTCAGGCTGTTTACGAGCGGTTCGAGTGTCGGCAATGTATGCGCAGGCGGCCTCGACGCGGACTACGCGGCCCCCGGAGCGCTCGACCAGGTCTCGCTCTCTGCCAAGGGCCTGCTGGCATTCGACGCGGAGATTCGCCCGGCAACATTTCCCGATGAGGCCGGTCCCTGCAGTTGGCCGCAGGCGTTTTACATCGATCAGACGAAGGGCTACTTTGTCCTCGATACGACCCACCCGCTCATTCCCAGCGAGACCGAGATCTCGCTCAGCGTCTCACAACCCGTTGTCTACGGCGAAAAGCCATCGGTCAGGATCAAAGTGATGCCCGCCGTAGGCGCCAGGAATCCTAAAGACCTGGTGCCCACCGGCATCGTCAGCGTCTACTACACCAATCCCGAGTACTTCGGCGACCAGCAGCCGACTCCCAACACGGCAAAGCTCGACTCCGATGGCAAAGCGATCATTGCGCTCGGCGCGCAGCAGATCGGCACCTATACCTACGTCGTGACCTACGGCGGCGATACCAACTTCACCTCGAGCACCTCGGCAAACCTGGTCTTCCCGCTGCACGTCACCGCTCCCACCTTTTCCGTTCCCGGCAAGACATATAACTCGGCGCAGTCGGTCTATATAAGCGACTCGACGCCCGGATCGACGATCTACTACACCACCAACGGTCAAACACCCACCACAAAGTCGACGCAGTTCAACGACGTCAACATCTCAGTCACGAAGTCTGAAGCCATCAAGGCGATTGCCGTCGCCAATGGAGATGCGAATTCTGCGGTTGCCACAGCGACCTACACGATCCAATAGCTCGGATCGTGAATTCAACTCCCCGCAGAAACGGTACCCCGTCCTTTCTCTGCCAGGGGGCGCGTGGCCCCGGTCTTGACGGCCTTTCCAAACGACGCTGGGGTGCCCCCGGTCCCTCGCTTGGGGACCGGGGATGGTGGCGCCGCGCGGGTGCCTGTGCGTCGAGTCCATTAAAATACCCCTCAGCATGAAATGCCCCTACTGCGGCTTCGCCCAGGACCGCGTCGTCGACTCGCGCGAAAGCAAGGAGGCCGACTCCATCCGCCGCCGCCGCGAGTGCGAGCGCTGCAACCGCCGCTTTACCACCTACGAGCGCATCGACGAGATTCCCTACATGGTGGTGAAGAAGGACGGCCGCCGCGAGCGCTTCGACCGGCAGAAGGTGCTGAGCGGCCTGCTGCGCGCCTGCGAAAAGCGCCCCGTCTCGTCGGCGCAGCTCGAGTCCATCGTCGACGCCACCGAAAGCTTCCTCGTGGATGCCCCGGAGCGCGAGCGCACCACCGCCGAGATCGGCGAGCTCATCATGGAGCACCTCAAAAAACTCGACACCGTGGCCTACATCCGCTTCGCGTCGGTCTATCGCGATTTCAAAGACGTGCGCGAGTTCAAGGAAGAGCTGGAAGGATTGCTCGCTAACCACGGCAAAGCGAAAGGCAAGAAATAGCCGGGACCGCGACCTGGCTCAACTCCACACACTGTCATCCTGGGCGACGAACGCAGTGAGGAGCCGAAGAATCCGCGGTTGCCTTCTGCGCCGCCTGATTCTCAGAACGAATCCGTCGACTGCATCCTTGAAGCGGCATCGCCCCGGCCTGTCCCGTACCATGAAATTACTGTCCGTCGAGAGACATCCTCCCCGGACAGCAACAAAATTCAAAGGAGAACTGCCAGTGAGCGAATTGACCGCAGAACAAGCGCACTTGTATGTCCACAACGTCGTCCTGGGCATCCTCAAGAACGAAAGCCGCACCACCAAATCGGTCCTCGCCGCTGTTCCTGACGCGAACCTCGAGTACCGTCCCGACCCCTCCGCAAAATCAGCCAACGAGCTCCTTCGCCACATCGCCAGCGCCGACAACTGGTTCATCAAGTCGGTTGTCGACGGAGTCTTTGTGCCCGGAAGTGTGAAGATTCCGGAAGATGTGAAGAGCCCTGAAGAGATTGTCGAGTGGTATGCGAGTGAGCACGCGAAGAATTTCGACGCGGTCACCAGAATGTCGGGAGAACAGTTGATCGAGATCATGGATTTTCGTGGAATGTTCAAGAATCAAGCTTTCACTTTCCTTCAGGCGGGCCTGCTGCACACCATTCACCACCGGGGTCAGCTATCCACTTACCTGCGCCCCATGGGCGGCAAAGTACCGGCGATCTACGGCGAAAGCTACGACTCCGCCCAAGCTAAGAAAGCTGCGCTGGCTACTCCGTGATGGGCATCGCTTCGGACCCGGCGGAGAACGCATGAGGACCAAGGAACCAAGATTGCGAGTTACGCGATGGCTGGGCGATGTACCTGTCGAAGCCGAATGCTCCAGCTGCGCGAATGCCTCATTCAAGGTCTCCGAATGGAACGCGGGAGAACCATTTCATCAGCCGAATCGTCAACGCTATCAGGACATCCTGCAACTCAGATTCGATCAACATTTGGCCAGTGTGCATGGGCAGAAACGCGAGGATAGCCATGACGGAGGAGAAAACTCATAAGGTTACATTAATCCCCGGCGACGGAATCGGCCCCGAAGTCACGCAGGCCGTCGTCCGCATTCTCGAGGCTACCGGCGTCAAGTGGGAGTGGGAGCGCTTTGCCGCCGGCGCGGAGGCCTTCGAGATCTTCGGCGAATACATTCCCGCCGCGCTCTATGAATCGATCGAACGCAACCGCGTCGCGCTCAAGGGCCCGGTAAGCACGCCGGTGGGCGGCGGGTTCAAGAGCATCAACGTCACGCTGCGCAAGAAATTCGATCTCTTTGCCAACTTCAGGCCGGTGAAGAACCTTCCCGGCTTGGAGACAAAGTGGCCGGGCGTGGACCTGATCATTGTCCGCGAAAACACCGAGGGCGAGTACGTGGGCCTGGAGCACGAAGTGGTGCCGGGGGTGGTTGAAGCCATCAAAGTCATCACCGAGAAAGGCTCCACGCGCATTGCCAAATTCGCCTTCGACTACGCGCGCAAGCACGGCCGCAAGAAGATTCACTCCATCCACAAGGCCAACATCATGAAGCTCTCCGACGGCCTGTTTCTGCGCTGCGCCCGCACCGTGGCCGAGGGGTTTCACGACATCGTCTACGGCGAGCACATCATCGACAACACCTGCATGCAACTGGTGATGAATCCCTACCAGTACGACACGCTTCTGCTCGAAAATCTCTACGGCGATATTGTGAGCGACCTGTGCGCGGGCCTGGTGGGCGGCCTCGGGCTCGTTCCCGGCGCCAACCTGGGCGCGGAGTGCGCCATCTTCGAAGCGGTGCACGGCTCGGCGCCGGACATTGCCGGCAAAGACCTTGCCAACCCCACTGCGCTGCTGCAATCGGCGGTATTGATGCTGCATCACCTGGACGAAACGGCCGCGGCGGAGCGAGTACAGAAGGCGGTCGAAAAAGTTTACGCCGAGCGCAAGACGCTCACCCGCGATGTAGGCGGAACAGCCGGCACCAGCCAGTTCGCCGACGCGATTCTGGCCGCGATGGGATGACCATTCAGAGAACCTGTGCCTGAACCGCGTTGTGACAGGCTCGCGCCTTCAGAACTTGGAGACCGGCTCGCGGTACAGCTTGAACAGGTCGTCGGAGGATTGGAACCGGGATATCGGAATCAGTTCGAAAGACAGCGGAATGCGCAGCATCACGTTGCGGCTTTCGATCTCGACTGTGATGTCGCGGTTGTTGTTGACGATGCGCTGCATCGTCCCCGTGGTCATCTGTTCGGTGGCCGGAGTCTCCAGAATCGCCAGCAGCGCGGAGTCGCTCCAGCGGTAGACGGCATCGCTGCTGCGAAGGCTTTGCGTAATGAACGCGGAAACCGCATTCAGGCTGCTGTGGACAGCCTCCACGCCAAAGCGTTCCCCGATGACCCCCAGGCAGCTCAACCGAAAGAGCACGACAAAACCCTTTCCGCCCCGGTCCATCACCCTCTGCAGATGCTGTTGAGCGGCGCTGCCGCCGCGCAAACCGTCGACGTCGTCAATGGCGGCGCGCTCTGACGGATCAGCGTCGTCTGTCGCGCCGCCTTTCCCGCCCGGGTGAAGCAGTTCTTCCAGCATGACCTGATATGCGCGAATCTGGTCGCCCGAGGCGAGAGTTCCGACTTTACCGACCAGAGGAGCCGCGGACCCTGAACTGGGATGGATTCCGAGCGCGCCGAGCAGCTCGCCCAGCAGTGTTCCCGCCAGCGTCCGCCAGCCCGTCAGCTGCTCGCGCAGGGCGCTGTCGGCGCCGTAGCGATAGCTCTCGAACTCGCAGATGATGGCTTTGACAAGGGGCAGCAGTTGGGTCTCCGGCAGCCGGTCGGGGATTTTCTTCACCATCGCGCTGACGGTTTCACGAAACAGCTTGTAGGTCGGAGAATCGATCTCCGGCATATTCAGGGCCGCGCCTTCAACCAGCAGCGCCAAACCCCGGCCGATATTCGGAGCTTCGGCATTCGCTGCCGGACGGGTCTGGGGCTTAGGGGGCGCCTGATTCACGGTCATGGGAAGGGTTCCTCGGAATTGTTATCGGCGGAACCTAGCCGGTTCACGAGAGAGAATCAGCGCCGTCATGGATTCGGGCGCTGGAATGGAGCGTGCTCGCCTCGCGGCCAGGGTCTTCGGCTCCGCAAGGCGCTCGCACATGGGCCCATCCAGAACCCGTCCTCCTGTACACTGGAGCTATTCAGGACGATGCAAACCCGGATTCCAATCGGCATTCTGGGCGCCACCGGCATGGTCGGCCAGCGCTTCATACAACTGCTCGAAAACCATCCGTGGTTCGAGGTCGCATGGCTTGCGGCCAGCGACCGGTCGAGCGGCAAACCCTACGGCGAGGCCGCCAAATGGCGGCTGGACACGCCTCTGCCGGAGCGCATCGCGCGCATGATCGTCTCGCCCGCGGAGCCTAAAGGCGCGCCGCCCGGATCCGTTCCAAGAGTCATATTCGCCGCGCTCGATGCCGCCATCGCCCGCGAAATGGAGCCCCGCTTTGCCGCCGCCGGCTGCGCCATGATCTCCAACTCCAGCGCCTTCCGCATGGATCCCGACGTGCCCCTGGTCATTCCCGAAGTCAATCCCGAGCACCTGACGCTCATCAAGCAACAGTCCTGGCGCCGCGAGTCCGGGGGTTACATGGTCACCAACCCCAACTGTTCGGCGATTGGCCTGGTGCTCGCGCTCAAGCCGATTGAAGAACGTTTCGGCATCGCGCAGATCTTTGTCACCACCATGCAGGCAGTCTCGGGAGCAGGCTATCCCGGAGTGCCGTCGATGGACATCCTCGGCAACGTGGTGCCCTACATTGGCAGCGAAGAAGAAAAGATGGAAGCTGAGACGCTGAAGCTGCTGGGCAAGAGCAAGCTCGAAGCAGGCCACTGGACCATCGCTCCGCTCGCGGCGCGCATGAGCGCGCATTGCAACCGAGTGCCGGTCGAAGACGGCCACACCGAAAGTGTCTCCATCAAGCTTGCGCGCCCGGCCACGCGCGAACAGATTCTCGAAGCCTGGGCCGAGTTCCGCCCGCTGACGGATCTGCATCTTCCCAGCGCGCCTGCCCAGCCCGTCGAATTCGCGCCGCAGGACGACCGCCCGCAGCCACGCCTCGACCGCAATCGCGGCCGTGGGATGACAGTAACCGTGGGCCGCCTGCGTCCTTGCGGCCTGCTCGACTGGAAGTTCACTCTGCTCTCGCATAACACCATTCGCGGCGCGGCGGGCGCGGCCATCCTGAATGCCGAACTGCTTAACAGCTCAGCCGACCTGGTGCCTGGTGCTCGCGAGCGCGTTAGTGCCCATACCAGTTCAGCCGCGGCGCACGCCTGATCGACTATTAGTGAACTTGGTGCCCGTTCATGAGTGCGGGCCGCGAATCCGCACATAATGAGGTTGAGGTACGCATGAGCCTGGTGGTCATGAAGTTTGGCGGCACGTCAGTGGAGGATCCGACGGCCATCTGTCGCACTGCAGCCATCGTGGCCGGCCGTGTCGCCGCAGGCAAGCGCCCCATGGTTGTCGTCAGCGCCATGTCCAAGGTCACCGACCAGTTGCTGCGCGCCGCCGCCGCCGCCGCGCAGGGCGACCGCACCGGCGCGCTGGCCATTGCATCGCGGCTGCGCTCGCGCCATCGCGACACGGCCTTTGCTCTGGTCAAGGATTCGGCCGCGCTGATGAACTCAGTCGAGCAGAAGTTCGACTCGCTCGACGAGATTCTGCGCGGCCTGGCGGCCATTCTCGAGCTTACGCCGCGCATCACGGATCTCATTGTCAGTTACGGCGAAAGACTCTCCAGCCGCATTATTGCCGCGGCCTTTTGCGAACAAGGCATCGACGCGGCGCATGTGGACGCGCGGGAGATCATCGTCACAGATTCGCAATATCAAAGGGCCATCCCCATCGACTCCGCCATCGACAAGCGCTCCGCCGACAAACTGCCTCCGCTGCTCAAAGAGCGCAAAGTGCCGGTGATGGGCGGTTTCATCGGCGCCAACGAGGCCGGCATCACCACCACGCTGGGCCGCGGCGGGTCGGACTTTACAGCGGCCCTGCTCGGCGGCGCGATGGGCGCCGAAGTCATCGAGATCTGGACCGACGTGGACGGCATCATGACCTCCGATCCGCGCGTCTGCCCCGACGCGTTACGCGTCAAAGTCGTCAGCTTCGAAGAAGCGGCCGAGCTGGCTTACTTCGGCGCCAAGGTACTGCATCCGGCAACCATTCTGCCAGCGGTGAAGAAAAACATTCCCGTGCTGGTGCTCAACAGCCGCAACGCAGCCTGCGAAGGCACACGCATTACATCTCTCGCGCCGCACTGCAAGAGCCCCTTCAAATCGATCGCCGTCAAAAAGAAGCTGAGCATCATCGACGTGGTGGCCAGCCGCATGTTGATGACGCACGGCTATCTTCGTGAAATCTTTGAGATCTTCGACCGTCACAAATGCCCCGTCGACATGGTTTCGACCAGCGAAGTCTCGGTTTCGCTCACCGTCGATTCCAACGAGAAACTGCCCGCCGTGGCCGCCGACCTCAGCCGGCTCGCCGATGTAAAGTACGAAGGCCGCAAGGCCCTGGTGTGCATGGTCGGCGAAGACATTCGCGGCAAGAGCGGAATGGCAGCGCAGGTGTTCGGCGCCATCCGCCACATCAACGTGCGCATGATCTCGCAGGGCGCCAGCGAAATCAACATGAGTTTCATGATCGATGAAGACGACGCCGACGAAGCGGTGCGCTCGCTCCACACCGCATTCTTCCAGGATCCCGACCCGGATATCTTCGATGTGGAAGCGAGAAAGCAGATGACAGTTCAGAGTTCGTAGTTCGCAGTTCACAGTTACAACGCTTCCGCCGGCAAGGGCCAACTGAGAACTACGCACTGTGAACTATGAACTCTCTGCTGTAAGCTGTCAGCAGTATGCTTCTCCTGGTTCTCGGCAAAGGCAAAACCGGTTCGCTCGTCGCGGAAGTGGCGCGCGAGCGCGGCCATAGCGTGCGAGTGCTCGACAAGACTGAGAACCATGGCGCCGCCGCGCTCACCGCTCCCGCCGTGGCTGGCGTCGAGGTGTTCATCGACTTCACCACGCCCCAGGCAGCTCTGGAAAACATGCGCGCCATCCTCGCCCTTGGCGGCCGCGTCGTTGTCGGCACCACCGGCTGGTACGACAAGCTCGACGAGATGAAGGCGCTCGCGCAGCGCCGCCACGGCAGCCTGATCTACGGGTCGAACTTCTCGGTCGGCGTGCAGAAATTCTTCCGGCTCACCGAGGTCCTCGCCCAGCTCGATGGCTACACATTCGAAGTCAGCGAGACGCATCACACCTCCAAGATCGACAGCCCCTCGGGCACGGCACTCATCGTGCGCGAGATCATCGAGGCTGCGCGGCCGGGAACGAAGGTTGAGATCAAGTCGCACCGCGTTGGCGACGCCCCGGGAGAGCACGTGGTCAGCGCCAGCTGCGATTACGATACGCTGGTGCTCAAGCACGAGAGCCACAACCGGCGCGGCTTCGCGCTGGGCGCGGTCCGCGCCGCCGAGTGGCTCTACGGCCGATCCGGTGTGTGGGATTTCCGCGAGATTTTCGACCAGCTTTGATCGAACTCGCGGCGCGATTCACATGAGCGGCGCGATTCACATGATTTGTCATCCTGAGCAGCGCGACTCGCGTGCCGCAAGTCACATGTGAAATGACAATCTTCGGCAGCGTTGATTCCATTGAGGTTGCAGATTGTGTCATGAGGAGCGAGGTCGCCATGGCGACCGAGCCGAAGGATCTGCGTTTCCGGTTTTTTCTACCGCTTCCATCAGCCGTTTCTGCAGGAATCTTCGATCCGCTTCCTGTGTTGTCAACTTGAGCGCATCCCTGTATGCCTGGACAGCCAGCCCCCACCGCTCCAGCCTGCGCAGCAGGTCGGCACGCGCGGCAGCCAGAAGATAATAGCCGCGCAGTTCGCCGCGCTGCTCCAGCATGTCGATGAGCTCCAAGCCGGCCTCGTATCCCGAAGCCATGGCCACGGCGGCGGCGCGATTCAGCTCGATCACAGGTGAAGGCTGCAGGCGCAGCAGCACATCATAGAGAGCCACGATCTGCGCCCAATCGGTCTCGCCGGCGCTTGCCGCCTGCGCATGAACCGCGGCGATGGCGGCCTGCACCGAGTACGGTCCCGGCGCCGCGCGCAGCGCCGCCTCGGCCAGCGCGAGGCCTTCGCGAATCTTCGCCGCGTCCCACAAGTGCCGGTCCTGCTCTTCGAGCAGGATCAATTCGCCCTCGCCGCTCCGGCGCGCTTCGCGCCGCGCGTCATGCAGCAGCATCAGCGCCAGCAGGCCCTTCACTTCCGCCTCGCCGGGCAACAATTCGACGAGCAGCCGGCCCAGGCGGATCGCCTCGTCGCTCAGCTCCCGGCCCTTGGCTGCCGCGTTGTACCCCTCGTTGAAGACCAGATACACCACCAGCAGCACGGCCGCAATCCGCTCGGCCAGCTCCGCTCGCGGAGGCGTGCGGTAAGGAATGCCGGCGTCGCGAATCTTTTGCTGCGCGCGCACCAGCCGCTGCGCCATGGTGGGCGTGGGCACCAGGAATCCGCGCGCGATCTGGTCTGTCGTCAATCCGCACAGCGTGCGCAGGGTGAGCGCCACCTGCGCCTCCGTGGCCAGCGCCGGATGGCAGCACGTGAAGATCAGCCGCAATCGATCGTCTTCCAGCAAATCTTCCTCGGCATTGAATGCGGGCCACTGTTCGAGTTTGGCGAGTGTCTCTTCCGGATCGCCGCCATCTTCCCAGCGCGTCTTGCGGCGCAGCGCGTCAATCGCCTTGTGCCGCGCGGTCGAGATCAGCCAGGCGCGCGGATTGGCGGGCACACCCTGCCGCGGCCAATGTTCCACCGCCGCCGCAAACGCCTCCTGCGCCGCCTCTTCGGCCGGCTCGAAGCTGCCGATGAGACGGATCAGCGTGGCCACGATCTGGCCCCACTGTTCGCGATAGATCTGGTCGATTGCTTCCTGCTCGCCCACCGCCCGTCACGCCTCAATCCCAGCGTATCCGGTCGCCGGCTGGTTTGAGAAAACACGGCGCCATTTCCGGCGATGTTCCCTGGTTCCCTTCGTCCCTGATTCCCTGAACTCCAGGTCTCTGACCGCATCAAATTGTTCCTGTTGCGGCGTGGTATCCCAGGTCCCAAAATCGGGACCTGGGGCACCCGAGGACGGTGCAAAATCAAACGGTCAGTGAACCAGGTCCCTTAGTCCTCAGTCCCTCGGTCGAAGCACTGCCGTTGCGAGGTTCTACAACCTCTTCCTG
>Ga0335073_10006678_pt1 | contig 16217 bp, 14 predicted proteins | sample Lox_Sample_22_FD_207093 | JGI IMG/M metagenome (GOLD analysis project Ga0335073, IMG submission 207093) | Soil microbial communities from Loxahatchee National Wildlife Refuge, Florida, United States - Lox_Sample_2.2 | ecosystem: Environmental > Terrestrial > Soil > Wetlands | place: USA... | reverse complement strand
CAAACTTTCCCGGCCAGTCCTCGGGATTGTGCGGCCACGCAAGCCACGTAGCCTCGTGCGGCTCCCATTCGGCGGGCATGCGGTAGCCAAGTTGGCGCGGCGTTTTTTTCTTGGTCTCGGTTGGCATCTCTATCGGCGGTCTTTTTGCGCAAAGTGCGCATCATCGATGAAGCGTTGCGTAATCGGCGCGTAAGCATCCACGCGCCGGTCGCGCAGGAACGGCCAGTTGCGCCGCGTCTCCTCAATCAGCGCGCGATCGATCTCGCCAATTAAGATTTCTTCCGTGTCGTGGCTGGCTTTGGCCACAACGCGGCCAAAAGGATCGGCGAGAAAACTCCCGCCCCAGAACTCGAGCCCCGCTCCCGCGGCGCGATTGCCCAGCACATCGCCGTGCTCATGTCCCACGCGATTCACGCCCGCCACATACACTCCATTCGCAATCGCATGCGCCCGCTGGATGGTCTGCCACGCATCGTACTGCGCCACGCCGAACTCATCCTTCTCTGCCGGATGCCAACCGATCGCCGTTGGATAAATCAGCACCTCAGCGCCTTGCAATGCCGTGAGCCGCGCGCCCTCTGGATACCACTGGTCCCAGCAAACCAGCGTCCCCACGCGCCCCGCGCTCGTGTCCACCGCCTGGAAACCCAAATCGCCCGGCGCAAAATAGTACTTCTCGTAGTAAAGCGGATCGTCGGGAATATGCATCTTGCGATAGATGCCGGCGATTTCCCCATCGGCATTCAGCGTAACCGCCGTGTTGTGGTAAAGCCCAGGCGCCCGCCGCTCAAACAGCGATGCAACAATCGCCACGCCCGCTTCGCGCGCCACTTCGGCGAGCTTCTTTGTCGACGGCCCCGGGATCTCCTCGGCCAGGTCGAAGAGGTTCAAATCTTCGCGCTGGCAAAAATACTGGGTGCGAAAAAGCTCCGGCAGGCACACCACCTGCGCCCCACGCCGCGCCGCTTCGCGAATGTGCCCGAGCGCGGACGCAAAGTTCGCCTCCGGGTCCGGGCCCATGCGCATCTGCACCAGGGCCACAGTAAATTTAGGCGCGGTATTCATGCGCGTCCTCTCATCCTCCGTGATCGAAAGCAGTCAACTCAGACGACAAGGCCAACCCCGCGGAGGCGGAATTGGCCTCAGATTCTTTCCATCAATTGCGCGGAACGGTCTCTACCCTAACCGCAACGCTCTTCCGAAAGTCCGCGGCATGCCATGCCTACTCGTCCAGGATCAGTACCGCGGCGGCGATCGTGGTGGTCCACTTGCCGCGCTTGTCGCCTACGGCCGACTGCGTCACGTTACTGGTGCGCACGATCTTGTTGGAGATGCGGTAAATTTCCTTCTTCTCGTCCCAACTGGTGTCGGGATCGAATTCCACATCGAGCGTGGTGGCCAGCATCTCGGCAGCCAACTCTTCGGCATACTCGCCCGCTTGCTCCTCGGTTTCGCCAAAGCTGTGATGCTCGCTCAGGTAGCCGTAGGTATTGCGGTCGGCCGGAATAGCCACGCCGATGCTCGAAGCCACCAGCCGGTGCGCCTCGCGCGTGGAGTTCTCCGCGATGACCGCGAATACCACTTCGCCGTCGTTCAGATACTTCAGGCCCTCCTTGCGCGCAATCAGTTTGCACTGTGGCGGAAAAATGGAGGAGACGCGCACCAGATTCTGGCTTGCGATTCCTGCATCCCGAAGCGCCAGCTCAAACGAGGTCAACCGTTCCTTGTGTTTGCCGACGCCTTTGGTGAAGAAAAGTTTCTTCGGGACCATGCTTTTTCCCAATTTCTATGTACCCTCCGTGGGGTGAAAGTTGAGGAAGTTTTTGGAACGTTCCCGCATGAGTCTATCGCATCCTGGTGGGCGGGAACAGGGTTTCGCAGCAAATTTATTCGCGGTTCACCGGGAGCCGGAAAATCCGCGCCCCCGGCGGCTTTGCGGCCGGATCTTCACTGCGGCACAATCTCGCGCGAATATCCAGGCGCCCTGGCGTTCATTGAGGCAACTTTTGCCGCTCTCGAGCGTTTAATACTGCATGAAACGAATGCTTCGTTTGCGATCGTCCGTCTTCGCCGCGGCCGCGCTTCTGGCGTCGATCTCCGCCCTGGCGCAAGCGCCGCCTCCCGCTCATGCTCCGTCCGACCCCGCCAATACGCCTGCCAGGGCCGCTACCGACATTGCGCCCGCTATTTTGGAGTGGACGCCGCCCTCGCTCACGCAACTGGGCGCGCAGGCCCTTGCCAAGGAGAGCTTTACGCTCGACCGCAGCATGCTTGCCGCCGCCGCCGGGCTTTTGCCCGACAACGATGACGACGTCAAGCAGGCCGTCGCCAAGCTCGACGGCGTCAGCGTGCACGTGCTGCGCTTTGCCGCCGAAGGCCTTGCCGATCCCGCGCAAATCCAGGCCATTCGCGATGCCTATCACTTGCGCGGATGGAAGCATGTCATGAGCGGAACCAACGTCGGCGGCCCCGCGCATAACGGCATCACCGACGTGTGGCTCGTGCTCGATGGCGTCAACGTCCGCGGCGCTGTGGTGCTTGTGGTCAGTCCCAAAAGCCTCACGCTTGCCACCCTGGCCGGCAACCTCAGTCCCGTCGATCTGTTGCATCTGCGCGGTCACTTCGGCATTCCCCGCTTCGAGAGCGATGGCTTGGAAGGCGACGCCGGCAAATAGCCCTCGCCGTCAGCCGCCGCTGTTCAAGTGTCTGGCAGACCGGGCGGTCGTGGTCATTTCCTGTCCGGCCCCCGATTCCGCCCCCATAAAAAAACCGTGCCCCACCCCCTCACCCGAAGACGGGCAAAAGGGCAGGGCACGGATGCGTTCTTCGTTACCGCATTCTAGTAGTTGCTCGAAACCGAGTTATTCGCCGCGATATAAGTTCCAGAAGTCACGTACTCATAGTCATGCCACCCGGTCGTGTTGGGATTGGCGCCCTTGCTGGAAACTTCCATGCGCAGTGCGTCGTACTCCACGCCCTCCTGGGCATTGCTGCCCACCGTCAGTTCCAGAGTGTCCTGGTTGCCGCTCGCTTCCAGATCCGACGTCGGCCATTCAAACACCACCCACTGGTAGTAGCCCGAGAAGCCGCTGCGCACCATGCAGTCGCTGGGATTGATCGCCGTCCACGTCAGCGCATGCCCGTTCAACGACGCCGTCAGGTTCGATTCCACGCACGGCAATCCGATCGAGATATCCACGTAGCTGCCCTGCGATACCTGTGCCGCTGTCGTCGTGAAGTACACATACCACGGTGGCGTCGGCGTGGTCACGCCGTCGGTTCCCGTCGCGCCCGACAGGCTGGCCACGTAGCTCGGAATCTCGTGCTCATAGTTGTCCGTCGTGTCGTTGCTCGAGTCGTACAGGCCGGGATCGAACGAGTACCACTGCGTATAGTTCCAATCCAGCAGGTTGTTGGTTGCCGCGTGCGAGCCAACCGCCGTGGCGTAGTAAACCACCGAGCCGTCGTTGGCCGAGAAGTCGCTCCAGTAGTTCCAGTTGCCCCAGTACTCGCGGTCGTCGCAATTCGAGCAGGATCCCGCGTTGCCTGAAGTGTTCTTGCCATGCAGGAACTTGTCTGACGAGCGCGTCGGCGTGCCGATCGTCCACACCGCAGAGTCGCCGCTGGGGCTGAAGTTCTCCGGCGTAAACGTCAGGCTCGGGCTGGTCGTTCCGTTGGCCGAAACGCTCACCCCGTCATACCGCAGCTCGCCCCAGTCGCCCAGCACATACGCCGTCAGGCGATACGTCCCGGGCACGACATTCGATATCGTTCCCGCGCCGCTTGAGTTCAAGCTCGTCCAGTACTGGTATCCCTGGTTGGTGTACTGCATATTCGTGCTTTCGTCGCCCAGCACCGCCCACGCCGTGTTGGCCGAGCTCGATCCGCCGCCGCTGATTGTCGGTTTTACCGTGCCGCGCGTGCTGCCCGTCGCAACCCATCCCGCGCTCGTCAACTCGCCATCGCCATCCAGGTTCGTCAACGCCCCGGAGATCGAGCTCACCGCGTCGCTGTACGCCGTCGACGCCGACACGCCTTCCCTGAACTGGTACCCGATCGGCCCGTAGATGCGAATCTTGCCGTTCGTCGTCGGCGTATAGCCGATTTCGTTATCCAGGTGGTTGGAGTTCATCTCGCCCATCAGAATATTGCCCGTAAAGGCCAGGTTCTGCTTCATCGGACCGCCCTGGTTGCTGTCCGTCATGGGAAACACAGAGCACGCCGTGAACTGGCTGCCGTACACGCACTGCGCCTGGTGCAGATACTCATAGGTCGAGTAGTCGTACTTGGTATAAAACTCCCGGCCCCAGCCCGACGAAGGCAGCGAGAATCCGTGCAGGTCCACCGCCGCATTCTGCACCGCGCGTCCCGTATCGCTCGAGTTGATATCCGCATTCGCCGGCAGCGTCAGCGACCAGCCGCCCAGGTTGTTCAGTCCCTCGTTGTATTCGTACGTGTCGTAGAAGTAGGTCCAGCTCACCCGATCCAGCCACTGCACCTGCCCAAAGTTCCCGCTCCCATACGCCGAGTCGTATGTCGTCACATAATACGTCCATACCGTCGGATCGCTCGGGAACAGCACATAGTGCAGGCTGATCGTGAACGGACACCCCGATTCGGCTGCCCACGTAATCCACCAGTCCAAATAGTGCCCGCTGTCCAGGTGGTAGTTTGCCGTGGGCGCGGCCGAGCTGCCGATCCCCGACGACATGCACGTGCCGTCGTTATCCATGTACAGGCCTTTGGGATTGCCATCCCCGCCCGTCTGTGTCGTATCCATCAAATCGTCGCCCGAGTACGCGTTCAGGTAGATATCGTAGATTTCTCCGGCCGCGGGGTTAAAGAGTGCCGTGATCGTGCCGTTCGTCGCGGTCCATTCGGTCGAGCTGTTTTCGGTGAGGCTGAGCTGCGCGCGCGCTTCCATGGCCACCAGGCCAAGCGCCACCGCCAGTCCAGCGGAGACTAGCATCCGATTCATAAAATTACCCCTCCATGTTCTGAAACAATCCCCGGCGCGGCGCCCTCGCCCGCCGGCAGTGGCTTTCTTGCCGCCTGGCTGCCTCTTACCCATCAGCCCGCGGCCACCCGTCAACCGGAACATGGATACGCCGTTAAAAAACGCCGCACCTCGCCGTGACCGGAAGATCAAATCACCCCCCGGCAAAATCCGGCAACGTTTGTAACAGTTTGTTCAGGTACCGATCGATAAGTCCCAAATCCCTAGCTAGTTACAAAGAGCGTTTGCTGGTATCCCGCAAAATTTCCCGCCCTCCGCGCACCCGGTTTTTCAAATGTGGTAAACTTTTTCGATTGAGAAATCAGCCACCTGACCCGAGGCTCGCTCTCTGTAGCGAGCCAGGAGCGATGCCATAGCTTCCCATCCTCCGCGGTGACCGTGGACACGGAAAGGCCCGCTTCGAGCAGGCAAAACAGTAGAGTGGGCTTGGGCAGGAACCACCCAACCCAAGCCGGCCCTCGCCCGGGGACAAGAACCTCCGCCGGGCGCCCGTCCAAGGCACGTTGCGGATGGGATCGAACGAAATTTGGTCTCTGACCGCTGCGTCTTTTGCTTCACCAGGGTGCCTGCTCCACCGGCATCTCCCTACCTTCCCCGATTTCGCACGATTGCAAGCACTGGGGCAATGCGCATATGGCAAGTCCAGCAAGTGCCGCTCGCAATGGCGGGCAGCTTTCCCGTGAACAGTCCTCAGCGGTCCGCCGCCATCTCTCCGAAATCCTCGCCAGCAAAAGCTTCGCTACCTGCCGCCGCGCCCAGGATTTCCTCCGCCTCATCGTCGAGCACGCTCTGGCCGGCGAGTTCGACAGCCTCCGCGAGCGCCAGATCGGCATTGAAATGTTCGGCCGCCCGCCCGGCTACGACACCGCAAACGACGCCGTCGTGCGCGTCAAAGCCACCGAGGTCCGTAAAAAACTCAACCACTTCTACCTCGAAGCCGATCGGCCGTCGCCCGTTCGCATTCAGATTCCCAGCGGCTCCTACATTCCCCGTTTCCTCATGGAGCGCTCCGTAGAAGTCGCTCTAGACCAGGCCGCACCGGTCGCCTCCGCCCTCCAGCCGGCTCCCGCCCCGCCGCCTTCCCCCGCATTGCGCCGCCAGCGCCTCGCCAACCCTCAACAGCCGCAAACCATCGCCGCCAATCGCTCGCTCCGCGCCGGCACGCGCCCCTGGCTCTCCCTGCGCCGCATCTCCGCCGCGGCACTGGCCGCCACAGCCTACGAAATCGCCCTCCTCTATGCCGGCTTCGGCCGCAAAGACAAAGCCTTCACCTGGCTCGCCCTCTCCCTCAAAGCCCAAAGCCGCGCCCTCTCCCATCTCCTCGTCGATCCCTCTCTCGATCCCCTCCGCTCCGACCCGCGCTTCTCCGACCTCCTCCGCCAGCTCAGCCTCGGCTAGCGCCCCGGGCCTCTATTGAGGACTTCAATGGACCTGATCGCGATGACCCGGCGTGGCAGGCAACGCGAACCCATCCCGAAAACCCGCAGGCCCTACTTCGCCCGGCCAAAACGCCAGCGAAAGATCAGGTAGTTGATCCAGCAACTCACCGCCAGGCCAATGCACGGGCGAAAATACTTGGGGTACGCGCTCAGCAGAAAGTGATAATGAATGCCGTTGTCCATCCAACCCACCCCGCTCAACGAGAGCACGGTGAATGTGACTGCCAGTGCATAAAAGCGGCGCTGCCAAACCAGCAGATGCTGCGTCCGCCGCAAGGTCCGCAGCTCCGCTTCTTCGGCCAGCTTCGGCGCTGTCGCGGCCAGATCGAGCGGCTTGAGCAGCGCGTTCCGTTCCACCTCGTCGCGCAGGCTCGCGTCCAGCGACAGATATTGCTCCACAAGGGCCCGCGACGCGGCGCTCGCCTCTCCGCCCGAGTAAAGCGGCAGCAGGTCCAGAATCACCTCCCGCGACACATTCATCGGCACTCCCCGGTTCTCTTCAATCGCCATCTCAGCTTCTCCTCAGATTCATCAGCGCCGCGCGAGCGCGATGCACCTTCACCTTGGCAGAGACCTCAGTCATCTCCAGAATTCGCGCGATCTCTTTGTACGAAAGCCCGTCGATGGTGCGCATCGCCAGCGCAGCACGGTCCATCGGCGGCAGTTTCTCCATGGCTTTCAAAACCGCCTCGGCCTGGTCGCGCTGTTCCAGCCGCAAGTCGGTCGCGGGGGCCGGATCGGCCAGCGTCTCGGGCAACTCGGCCCGCCGCGCACTCTGCTTCAACTGCTTCAGATAAAGATTGCGGGCAATGGTAAACAGCAGCCCCTTTACGGTCTCCGTGCGCACGGCATCGCCCGCCGTCCACACCCGCACAAAGGTCTCTGAGGCAATGTCCTCCGCATCGGCGCGATTGCCGCACAGATACAGCGCGAAACGAAAAACATCCGGCGCGTATCTCTCGTAAAGCAGTGCCAGGTCGTTCATCGTCTCCCTTGCGCCTTCACCGCCGGTTCATTTCAGTAACGTTCTTGCCAGCGCCAGCCCGCCCACCGCATCCTGCACCAGGTGCGCAATCATCCCCGGCCGCAAACTCCTCCGCCACATGGCCAGCAGGCCAAACAGGCATCCATATACCGCGATCGGGAGCATCATGCCCCGGCCCTGATAAGCATGACAGGCGCCGAACACAATGCCCTGCAGCACCAGGCCAATGCCCGCGCTCCTCGTCCACGCCGTGAACTGGCGCTGCAAATATCCGCGATAAATCAATTCCTCGCAGAAGGCCGCCGTAACCGTCAAGCAAAGATAAGCGGCGGTTTCCATCGCCGTACGCGGCAACAGATTGCGCAGTGCGCCGTTCGTTGTGGCTCCAAACCAGCGCCCCAACAGCCCAAGAACCACGTTTGCCGTCACCAGAAAGCCAATCGCCAGGCCGCAGTCTCTCAGGACCGTTCGCCAGCTCGCTGTGAACTCGCCCAGCAAGCTCCACACGCTCTCTCTCCGCATGCGGCAACCCATCAGAATCCAGCCCGTCAGCCCCCACTCGAACGCCGCAGCCACAACATAGTGGACAAGCCGATGACCCTCCCCGCCGTGCGGCCGCACCACGCTCAGCCCCACCAGCGCCGCAAGCGCCCCGAGCACCGCCGCCGTGTGCCACACCGGAAACGGCCGCGCTTTCTCTTCAGCCACCGCAATTGCAGTTTCCATCGCATCTCCTTCCCCACTCACTCTATCTATCCCAGGGCGAGCGAAAAGTTACATCGCCCCACAAAAAAATCGCATTCTGCGAAAGCGGAAAAGCCTGTCCATCCCTCATCCCCAAAACGCCTCCTCCCGTCTCCGCTAACCCGCAGATTACTCTCAGCCACTCCCCAAAACCCCCGCACAGCGGCCGTAAAACCAGGAATCCTGTACCTTCCCGCCAGCACCCGCGATTTCGGTCCCCACCGCCCTTCGCGTTATTCTTCTCGGCAGAATGAAAGATATCTACGTTTCCGATCTCAGTGGCTTTGAAGAGGGAAAACTCTTCGACGGTTTCTTTCTGGTTCTCACCAAACAGCAGCGCACCACCAAACAAAACAAGGCCTATCTCAATCTGGCCCTCTGCGATAAAACCGGACAGATCGAAGCCCGCGTCTGGGAACTGGCCGATCCGCGCATCGCGAAAGATTTCGATCACGGCGACGTCGTCAAAGTGCGCGGCTCGGTCTCGCGCTATGAAGACCGCGCCCAGCTCAAGGTCGATCAGCTGCGCAAGGCTCTCGCCGGCGAGGCCGACAAGCTCGACATGCTGCCCGCCACCACGCGCGACGTGGGCGAACTCTGGGGTCATCTCGAGGCCACCATCGAGAGCATTGCCAATCCCCACCTCAAGCGGTTGCTCACGGCGCTCGTCGCCGACACCAATCTTGCCCAGGCCTATCGTGAAGCGCCCGCGGCGCGCCAGCTGCATCATGCGTGGCTTGGCGGCCTGCTGGAACACGTAGTCAGTTTGCTGGGATTGGCCGAGCGCGTCGCCGCCCACTACCCACTGCTCGATCGCGACCTGCTGGTCACCGGCGTCATCCTGCACGACATCGGAAAGATTCGCGAACTCGAGTGGGAAACCTGCTTCGAGTACACCGTCGAGGGCGTACTGCTCGGACACATCCAGATGGGTGTGGATCTGGTCGAGAAGACCATCGCCTCGCTGCCCGATTTTCCCGATCGCCTGCGCACCCTGGTCCTGCACATGATCCTGTCGCACCACGGCAAGCTCGAATTCGGCTCCCCCAAGCTGCCCATGATTCCCGAGGCGCTGGCGCTGAACTTTGTCGACGACTTCGACGCCAAGATGCAGGCCGTGGCCAGCGAGTTCGAGAAGTCGGCGCGCGAAGGCAAGGCGCCAGACGACCTCACAGGAAAGGTCTGGTCGCTCGATCAGCGGCAGTTGCTGAATACCAAGGCCTGGCTCAATGGCGGAAAGTAGAAGCGCTCGCCACGCGCGGAGTTCTCTGCCTGCTCAGGCCACAAACCAGTCCCACTGCTCCTGAGTGAGCGGGACCACGGAGAGTCGGCCGATCACGACGAGCGGCGAGTTTCTGAAGACCTTCTCGGCTTTGATCGCGGCGAGAGTCTTTGGCTGCTTCAGGCGCTTGCCGGCTTTCACACGCACAACTGGAACCTTCGGGTTGGACGCATCGACGCTGAATACCGTGCCCGTGCCCACAGCGGTGCGCTCGTCGCCCGTGTGGTAGAAGATCCACTTCGTTCCCGGCTTCATCTCGCGCAGATTCTTGACGGCGGTGGGATTCGTTACGCCGTCCCACACAGTCTCGCCGTCGCGCACGAGATCGTCGAACGAGTAGACATCGGGCTCGGATTTGAAGAGGAAGTAGGTCATAACAGGTGTCAGGGGTCAGGTTTCAGAAATCAGTTTACTACTGCCTCACACTGTGTCCCGCGAGCTGATCCCTGATCCCTGACCCCTGTTCTTCTACTCCCTGCCCTTTTTCTTGATCTCGATGTTCAACCGCTTGATCTTCTGGTTGAGCGTCGAGAGCGGGATGCGGAACTGCTCGGCGGCTTCGGTCTGGTTCCAGTTGCAGCGCTCCAGCTTCTCGATGATGATGCGGCGCTCGATGACTTCGAGAATATCGAAGAGCGAGGAGTTGGGATTGTGCTCCAGAAGCGCGTCCTGGAAGCTGCGCCCGGTGATTTGGCCGGGAAGCAAGTCGGGACCAATGACCGGACCGGAGGAAAGCACGACACCGCGCTCGATGGCGTTCTCAAGCTCGCGCACATTGCCCGGCCAATCGTAGTCAATCAGCGCGCGCATGGCGTCGGTCGAGAGCCGCCGCGGCGCAAAGTTGTTCTCCGTGGCGTAGAAATCGAGAAAGTGCTGGGCCAGCAGCGGAATGTCTTCGCGGCGCGCGCGCAGGGGCGGCAGGTCGACGGTGATCACGTTGAGGCGATAGAAGAGATCTTCGCGGAACTTGCCGTCGCGCACGGCCTGGCGCAAATCGACATTGGTGGCGGCAAGAATGCGTACGTCGACTTGGATTTCCTGAATGCCGCCGAGGTGCATGAAGCGCTTGTCCTGCAGGACGCGCAGTATCTTGGCCTGCGTGTCCAGGCCCATGGTCGCAATCTCATCGAGGAAGAGCGTGCCGCCGTTAGCGACTTCGAAGAGACCCTTCTTTGAGGCGACGGCGGATGTGAACGCGCCCTTCACGTGGCCGAAGAGCGTGGATTCGAGCAGTTCCGACGGCATGGCGCCGGTGTTAATGGGAACGAAGGGCTTGTCCTTGCGCGGCGAGTTGGCGTGAAGGGCCTTGGCAATGACCTCTTTGCCGGTGCCGCTCTCGCCTTGAATCAGAACTGTCGACCGGCTGGGCGCTACTTGCGCAACCAGGTCGAAGACCTTCAGCATGGACTCGCTCTTGCCCACGATGTTCGAGAAGCTGTAGCGCTGTTTGAGCGTGCGCTTGAGCTGAAGGTTTTCTTCTTCGGCGCGGCGGCGGGCCACAGCCGAGCGGATGTCGGCCAGCAGCTTCTCATTGTCCCAGGGTTTCTGGACAAAGTTTTCTGCCCCGGCCCGGACCGCTTCCACGACGTTATCCACCGTGCCATAGGCCGTGATCATGATGACGGGCAGCTCGGGCTGGCGCTCTTTGAATTGCGGCAAGAGCTCCAGGCCGCTCTGGCCGGGCAATGCAAGATCCAGCAGGACGAGATCGAAACTTTCGCGGTCGACAAGCTCGAGTCCCTCTTCGCCGTTCACCGCGGTTTTGACCACGTAGTTCTCGAACCCGAGAAGCACTTCCAGCGATTCGCGGATACCGGCCTCGTCATCGACCACCAGGATGGTGGCGGCGGCAGATTGACTGGGATGCGCCGCTGCGGAATCGGATGCGCTCAAGGTTGGTTCTTCCTCGGTATGGGACTCAGGCATGAACAGAATTCCTCAACAGGGGAAACTCCAGATGAAAGGTGGTGCCGGCGCCGATCGCGCTTTCCACATGGATCTTTCCTGCGTGCTCTTGAATGATGCCGTAGCTGACCGCCAGGCCCAGGCCCGTGCCGCGCTTCTCGCCGGGCAGATTCTTGGTGGTGAAGAACGGGTCGTAAATCCGCTTGAGGTTCTCGGGCGCGATGCCCGAGCCGGAGTCGGCAATCACAGCCTCCACGTGGCCGTTGACCAGCGTCGCCACGCGCAGGCGGCCGCCGCCGGGCATGGCCTCTTTGGCGTTCAATAGCAGATTAAGGAAGACCTGCTGCAGCTTGCCCGGGTTGCCGTTGATCGCCGGAAGCTCGCCGGCAAGTTCGAGGTCGATAAAAATCTGCGCGGTCTTGAACTGATGTTCGAGCAGCGAGAGCGTATCGCGAATCACCTGGTTCAGGTCGGTGGAGCGAAATTCAGTGGTTGACGTGCGCGAGAAGTTCAGCAGACCATTGGCGATCTCGGCGGCGCGGAAGCTCTGCTGCGTGATCTTATCGAGCACCGGCCCCAGGCGCGCATCGGCGCGCAGCTGCTTTGACAGCATCTGGGCGTAGGAGGAGATCACGGCCAGCGGAGTGTTGATCTCGTGGGCAACGCCTGCGGCCAACAGGCCGATGGAGCTGAGCTTGTCGGCCTGTGCCAGCTGATTTTCAAGGGCCACGCGCTCGGTGATGTCGTCGACGAGAACGATGCGGCCTACGGGAATAAAATCGCGGGAAAGCAGCGGCGCGACGGCGATGTTGGCCTGCCGCTGCTCTCCTGCCCGCGTAGTGAGCCGGAACTTGTAAAGGTGATGCACGCCGGGGTCGTTGCGGAACTCTTCTAACGCCCCGATGAACTCCGAAGGAAATACCGCGCGAAGCGACTGTCCGATGGCCTCGGCGCGGCTGAGCGCGTACATGGCCTCCATCTGCGCATTCCAGCTCTCAATGCGGTCGTCGAGGTCCAGAGCAAAGATGCCCACGTTGATGGACTCGACGATGTTCTCGTTGAACTCCTTGAGGCGCTCGAACTCGGAGATTTTTTCTTCGAGGCGCGCGTAGAGCGTGGTGTTCTGCAGGGCGATCCCGATGTAGCTGGCAAGGGATTCGAGCAACTCGACGTCTTCGCTCGAAAGAAAGTCGCCGCCCAGGGTGCGGCCGAGGCCGATAACGGCGATGGTGCGGCCGGCGCCTTCCTGTGCATGGATACTCGTCCGAAGCCCGGGGGCGCGGAGCGCCGCCTTGCCGCTGCCATCGCTCGATGGCGACTCGGCCACGCGGCAGGGCAGATAGTAGTTCAGATCGAGGAGGGCCGCGGTGCGCTGCTGGTCCGGCGGCAGATGCAGAACCTGCTGCGCGTTCTCAAAGAAAATGTGCGAGTGATCCGCGGCGCCGTCGAAGTGGAGAAAACCGAGATCGAGGCGCTCCTCGCCCTTGAGGTTTTGGACGAGATACTCAGTCAACCCGTGCGCAGCGGCTAGACGCAGCTCGCCCGATTCACCGGCGAGAAAGATGGCCACGCGGGCCACCAGAAGCGTGCGCGGCAATTGCTCCACGATGGCGCCGAGCAGCGCCTGGAGGTCGGTCTCGGAACCGAGGCCGCGGCCGAACTCCACCAGGGCCTTGCGATAGTCGTAACGATGACGGTCGAAGGCGCGATCGACCCATCCCTGAATGCGCCGCTTGAGAGGATCGAAGACCGCCGCGGTGACCAGGATTGCGATCCCGAGTCCCCACTCGCGCACCGCCTCCGGCAGCTTGATGTGGACCTCGACCGAGATGAGCGCAACCATGCCGAAATAGCCGCCGCCAATCAGCGCTACCGCCAGCGTGTAGGCCACGCCGCGCTTGAAGATCAGATCCGTGTCCATCAGCCGATAGCGGACGATGGCATAGCTGAAGGTGAGCGGCAGAAAGACCAGAAACAGGCCGGCAATATCTTCCACTAGGCTGCTGCGCACATTCGCCAGATAGAGGGCCGCGTACAGCGTGTACGGCACTACGGTGAGCAGCGTTCCGCGCGTGACCCACTTCAGTTGCTGGCGCAACAGCGGAGTCGCGGCGCTGCGGTAGCTGAGCAGGAAGAGCACGGCCGCGCCCAGGTACAACAGCGCGTCGTAGCCCACGGCAACCTGCTCCAGGCGGTCGAGCAGGAGCTTGGTTGCCTCGCGCGTGCCAATGCACCAGATCCACAACCCCAGCAGCCCCGCGGCAGGCGCATATACCACCGGCAAAAGCCAGCGGTGGCCTCGGCCCTTGAGACGCTCCTCGGGAAAACTCAGCGCAAAATGCAGAAACAGCGCCGGCTGCAGAGCCTCGGCAGCGACGTTGGTCCAGAAGACCGTCCAGTTCAGCAGGTCGAACTGTGCGGTGTAGTGAAGCGTGTAGAGCGCGAACGAAACCAGGCAAAAAAGATAAAAATGCGTGGAGCGCGGCGCGCCCCAGCGGCGAAACAGAACATAGAAGCCGATGACGAGATAAATCAGCCCGATGATGCGCAGGCCCAGCTGCAGGCTATGGTCTGCCGGGACGGGAATGACCTGCACCGGATTGTCGAGGGGGATGCCGTCGCGGGTGATGCTGTAGCGCACCGTCACGTAGCTGCCCGCGCGGTAAAGAGCGCGCTCCAGGTCGGCGACAGTCGTCACCGGAGCGTCGTTCACGGCGGTAAGAAGATCGTGAGCCTGGATGAATGCGTGCTGGCCGGGGGATTCGGCGAGCACCCGGTCGGCCACCAGCCCTCCCCGCGCTTCGTGCCACCATACGCCGTCGGTAGGCTGCTGCGACTGCCGTTCTTGCGAAAAGTTGAACAGAGCCAGTACAAACAGAGCCGCCGTCGCAAGCGCCATCAAGGTAACCTGCACGCGACTGAGAAGGCTTTTGTCCATACGAGGGAGACTACACTGTAAGTGCTTGCACGTACGTTGCCACCGGAGAGAGACGCGAACAGAGACGATCGAACGGCTCTCGAGGCCGGTTGCCAATCATTTGAAATTACGCCTGATATGGACTCGAAGTTCCGCGAAAAGTCACAAAAACAAGCGCCGAATCAGGAGGTCGAATGACGGAATTCGGAGTCAGCCTCCTGAGAACGAGATGAACCTATGATAAATGGTAGAACCCTCATCCCCGGTAAGTTATTGCAAGATTGGTGAGAAGAAACCGCGCCAAGGCGATCCGCGAAATGCTCCGCGTGGCCCGGCCCGGCACCCTCATTCTCATTGCTGGCCTTCCACATGCCGAAGTTGCCCTAAACGGCTTGTTCCTCGCTCTGCCGCAAGGCGGCTGCGCGGGAACCTCTTGGCCGCGCCGGCGTCACGCGAATCGCTCCTAGAGCTGGCCGTAGGTAGCCTTGGGGCCATGCTTGCGCAGGTAGTGGTGTTCTTTCACATAGTGCGGAATGCCGGCCTCGGGAGCGCCCAGCAGGACGCTGCGAAAGGCCAGCCGGGCGATGTACTCGAGCACATCGGCATGCTCCACCGCGTCGGCAGCAGTCTTGCCCCAGGTAAATGGCGCGTGGCCGGCGACCAGCACGCCGGGAACGGCGGTGGGATCGAGATTCTGCTGCTTGAAGAGGCGCGCGATGACGGCGCCGGTGTTGCGCACATAGGCCTCTGAAACTTCTTCTGCCGAGAGCGGGGCGGTCACGGGGACCGAGCCATAGAAATAATCGGCGTGCGTGGTGCCCAGGCACGGGATGGCGCGGCCGGCCTGCGCCCATGACGTCGCGAACTCCGAGTGGGTGTGCACGATGCCGCCGATCTGGGGAAATTCGCGATAGAGGAGTGTGTGCGTATCCAGATCGCTCGACGGGCGCAGCGAGCCCTCGACGATGTTGCCGTCGAGATCGGTAATCACCAGATCGGCGGGCTTCATGCTGGCGTAATCGACGCCGCTCGGCTTGATGACGACCAGGGGTTTGGCGCCCGAGCGGTCGACGCCGCTGGCATTGCCAAAGGTGTGGGGCGCAAGCCCGCGGCGGGCAATCTCCCGATTGGCGTGGAGAACTTCTTCGCGAAGGGCTTCGAGCAGCATGGCGGTTCCTTTTTCGTAGTAATCGGGAAAACGTTTAACCCGATAGTTTAACAGCGCGCCCGTCGTACACTCTGAGCATGATGTTTGCCAAGCGGCTGCGGGAAGGTGTCCGGCGCGGCGAAATCACCTGCAGCGTGCGGATTTGGATGCGGCCGAAGATAAAAGCGGGCGGGCGTTACCGTATGGACGAAGGCGAGATCGAAGTGGATTCGATTGAGCCCATCGGTTTTCCCGACATTACATCGGAGTTGGCCCGGGCGTCAGGGTTCCTCGGAGTGCTCGATCTGCTCAAGGTGGCCAAGCACGGCAAAGGCGAGAAGATTTTTCTCATACGGTTCCACTACATTCCGCCGCTGGTCAGGCGCGCAGCCAGTAAGGTTTCGGAACCACAGCGTTCATCGCGGCAAATTCCTCGTCGCTGAGCCGGAAGGCCGCGGCGCTCACGTTCTCTTCGAGGTGTTTCACGTTGCCGGTGCCGGGGATGGGCAGAATCGCCGGCGAGCGGCGCAAGAGCCAGGCCAGAGAAACCACGGCCGTCGATGCCTCGCGCGCGGCGGCGATCCGTTCCACAACTTCATTGGCTTTGCGGCCCTGCGCCATCGGCCCCCAGGGCAGGAAGGCGATGCCGTTCGCCGCGCAATAATCAACCACAAAATCCCACTCGCGATCGGAAAAACTGTAGCGATTCTGCACGCTCACGATGGGCACGATTTTTTGTGCCCTTTGGATATGCTCCAGAGTCACATTCGAGAGCGCAACG
>Ga0335073_10006677_pt1 | contig 16219 bp, 12 predicted proteins | sample Lox_Sample_22_FD_207093 | JGI IMG/M metagenome (GOLD analysis project Ga0335073, IMG submission 207093) | Soil microbial communities from Loxahatchee National Wildlife Refuge, Florida, United States - Lox_Sample_2.2 | ecosystem: Environmental > Terrestrial > Soil > Wetlands | place: USA... | reverse complement strand
GGCGACTGTGACGTGAGCCCGGGGCGCAAGCCCCGGGTGACGAGCGAGAGGAATGCAGAGCCGCGTTAGCGGCGACCCGCAGCGCGTGGTTCGCGGTGGATGAGCGGCCACCCTCGATTGAGGGTCGGCATGTTTTGAATTTCGCAACTGCGCCCTTGAGCGCTCCCGCGATACGTGCAAGAATTCAGCGCCTGTTCGTCCGGCAAAAAGGAGCGCCCATGCCGTCCCGAAATCTGGTTGAACTCTGGGAAGCACACTGCCGCTGCGAGTTCGAGTTGCGCGACGCCGACGCCACCCTAGCAACCATGACGGCGCAGCCGCACCTCAATCACATCCCGGTGATGACCGGCGCCGTGGGCCGCGACGCGGTCAAGCGTTTCTATGCGAATCACTTCATCCCGGTGAATCCGCCGGATTTTCGCCTGACGCCGGTGAGCCGCACCGTCGGCGAAGACATGATCGTCGATGAGTTCGTCGTTCACTTCACCCACACGACGGTGATGGACTGGATGCTGCCCGGCATTGCGCCCACCGGCCGCAAGGTCGAAGTGCCGACCGTCGCTGTCGTCAAGTTCGAAGGCGACAAGCTGGCGTACGAGCACATTTACTGGGACCAGGCCTCGGTGCTGGTGCAGATTGGCGTGCTCGATCCCGGCAAACTGCCGGTCACCGGCGCCGAGCAGGCGCGCAAACTGCTCGATCCTTCGCTGCCGAGCAACACGCTGATGCAGCGCGCCGGCATCGAAGACTAGCCACCTGAGATGCGGTCGAACTACTTGGTCAGAAACACGTCCTTGCGCGGGAACTTGTCGAACGCCGCCGCCTCCTGCGAGAAATTGGTGGCCAGAATGTCCCTGGGATTGCCCGCAATCCACTGCGACAGATCGATCGTCTGATAATGACCGCTGTTGAAGACAATGAGGATTCGCGCCTTCTGCTTGCCGACGTTCTCAATGGAATGGCCGAAGCCTTGCGGGATGTAGCCAACGTCGCCCTGGCGCAGCGTCTCTTCGCGCCAGCGTCCGCGCGAGCCGAACAGCGTCACGTTGAACTCGCCGCTCAGGATGTATTGCCACTCAGCAGCGTTGGGGTGCCAGTGCAGTTCGCGCAGCGCGCCCGCTTCCATCTCCAGCACCACGCCGGTCATGGTTGTGGAGATAGGAAACTGCGATCCGTCGACGCGCCACTCCCGGCCGCCGCTGAAGGTCTCGAACGGCTTCTGCGAAAGCAGGCTGTGCTTGTGGGTGAGCGGCGGAAGTTTCCAGCCTTGCAGCGGCGGTGCGGCGAGCGGCGGAGGAATTTTTCCCTTGGCGAAATACACTTCGTTCTTCGGAAAACTGTCGAAGGTCGACGCGGGCACGCCAAAGTTTTTCGCCAGTAATTCCTTAGGCGCGTGGCCGATCCAGTCGGTGATGCTGAAGGTGCCGAACTCGGAGAAGTAGCCGTTATCGAAGACCAGGATGAAGTGGCAGGGCTCGTTGCCCAGCGTCTCGATGACGTGGCCGTGGCCGCGCGGGAAGTACCAGATGTCGCCCGGCTCGAACTCGTTGGTCTCGGCGCAGCCCTGTGGATCGATGACCGTGGTCCGTACCCGGCCCTCGGTGACGAAAGCCCACTCGGCGGCAGTGGCGTGCCAGTGCAACTCGCGCATCACGCCCGGCTCCATGCGCATGGAGACGCCGGCGATGCCCTTCGAGATCGGCAACTGTTCCACCGTCGCTTCCTTGCCGTAGCTGCCGCCCAGGGTGCGCCCGGCGGATTTCTCCAGCTCGAACTTGAAGGTGGGCAGCTCCTTTTCGGAGGTGACGGGATCGGGTACGTTGTTCTGAAAGCTGGTGTGGCCGCCTTCGGAGCTGATGGGAAATTCCAGTGAAAACACGAAGTCTCCAGTCCGGCGAGAGACGATTTCGCCTTACAGATGTATGGGGATTGGCAACGCGGTAGGACTAAGTTACCTGCAGCCGCGCAATTCGCGCAATCATAATTTCAGCGCGAGTCCGAAGCTTTTGATCCGAATCGCTTTCGTCCGGCTCCCGGCAGCATTTCTAGTTGCCGATTCCGACTTCTTCCTGTATCAGCCTCGACTGCAGGTTGGTTCCGGCATCCCGCCGCTTTTCGGTCATGTAGTACAGCACCGGGACGGCCATGCGCGAGAGCAGCGTGGAAGCGACTTCGCCCGCCATCAGCGAAATCGCCAGCCCCTGGAAGATGGGATCGAAGAGAATCACGCTGGCTCCGACCACCACTGCGGTCGCGGTCAGCAGCATGGGGCGGAAGCGCACCGCGCCGGCATCGACCACGGCGTCTTCCAGCGGCATGCCCTGGGCGCGGCGCAGCTCGATGAAGTCGACCAGGATGATGGAATTGCGCACGATGATTCCTGCACCGGCGATGAATCCGATCATCGAAGTCGCGGTGAAAAACGCGCCCATCAGCGCATGCGCCGGAAGAATGCCGACCAGCGTCAGCGGGATCGGCGCCATGATCACCAGCGGAATGACGAACGAGCGAAACCAGCCGACCACGAGCACGTAGATCAGCACCAGCACCGCCGCGAAGGCCACACCGAGATCGCGGAAGACCTCGAGGGTGATATGCCACTCGCCATCCCACTTCATCGCCAGGCGGCTGGTGTCCGCCGGCAGCGTGGAGTTGTAAATCTTGATGTGGTAACCGCGCGGCCCGCGCAGTTGGTCGATGGCCCGGTTCATCTTCTCGATCGCATAGACCGGACTTTCCTCTGCGCCCGCAACGTCGCCGAGCACATAGACAACCGGCAGAAGGTTCTTGCGATAGAGCGTGGGATCGATGGTCTTCTTTTCCAGGTCCGTCAACTCGCCGAGGGAGACCCCGCTGTGAGTGTTCCATCCTTCCTCGCCTGTGCGGGTGCCCCATCCTCCTTCGCCCGTGCGGGTGCCCCATCCTTCTTCGCCTGCTTTTGGCGAAGAGGGTGGGCTCGAACCTGGTAAGCGCAGTTCCTCGAGCGATCGAATACTGGAGCGGTCGGCGCGGCTCAACTGCACGCGGATGGGAATGTCCTCGCGCGAATCGGGCACGTGCAGCAAACCGGCAGTGGCGCCGTCGACGCCAATTTGCAAGGTGCGCGCCACCTCCGCGGGAGACACTCCATTCAGCGCCGCTTTATCGAGATCGACCTTCAGGTCGTACCTCGTCTCGGGATCTTCCACGTACCAGTCAACATCGACGACACCAGGCGTGGTCTGAAAAACATGCTTGACCTGCTTTGCCAGCGCGATCTGCTGCTGATAATCGGGGCCGTAGATTTCAGCGACGAGCGTCTCCAGCACGGGAGGGCCAGGCGGAACCTCGGCTACCTTGATGCGCGCGCCGTAGCGGTTGCCGATCTCGTCCAGCCCCGGCCGCAATCGCCTGGCGATCTCATGGCTTTGCGCGCTGCGTTCGTGACGGTTCAGCAGGTTGACTTGAATATCCGCCTGATTGGCGCCGTGGCGCAGGAAGTAATGCCGCACCAGTCCGTTGAAGTTATAGGGACCGGAGGTGCCGGAGTAGATCTGGTAATTCAGCACCTCCGGCTGTTGACTAAGATACCGCCCCAGATCCTGCGCCACGCGCGTTGTCTGTTCCAGCGTGGTGCCGTTCGGCATATCGAGGATGACCTGGAATTCGCTTTTGTTGTCGAACGGCAGCATCTTGACCTTGACCAGTTTGAACGCGACCAGCGAACAGGCGAGCAAAAGCAGGAGGACGACACTGCCGAGAAAAATCCAGCGGCGGCGAGCGCTGTGGATCAGCGGGCTCATCACCCGGCGATAAAAGCGCGTGGCCCCGCCCTCGGCTTCGTGCTTGTGTCCGTCATCCGTCGCGTAGTGGCGCAGCAGTCGCAGCGCCGCCCACGGCGAGACCACGAAAGCCACGATCAGCGAAAACAGCATTGCTGCCGACGCGCCGACCGGGATTGGCCGCATATACGGCCCCATCAGGCCGCGCACGAAGGCCATCGGCAGGATGGCGCAGATGACGGCGAAGGTCGCCAGGATCGTGGGATTGCCGACCTCGTCCACGGCTTCGACCGCGATGTCGGACAACGAGCGTGTGGGTGCCCCACCCAAGCTGGTTTTGCCTGGGTGGGAGTTTTCTCGTGGCAGGCGAAAATGCCGCACGACATTCTCGACCACGACAATCGCGTCATCTACCAGAATTCCGATGGAGAAAATCAGCGCGAACAGCGTGACGCGGTTCAGCGTGTAGCCGAAGAAGTAAAAGATAAACAACGTGAGCGCCAGGGTGACCGGAATCGCGATCAGCACCACGCCCGATTCGCGCCAGCCCAGAGCCAGCGCGATCAGCAGCGTGACGGAAAGCGTAGCGATCAGCAGGTGCTCGAGCAGTTCGTTGGACTTGTCTTTCGCGGTCTCGCCGTAGTTGCGCGTGACCGTGACATTCAAGTCCTGCGGCAGCAGATAACCGCGCAGATCCGCAACTTTCTTCAGCGCCTCTTCGCTGATGACCGTGGCATTGGTTCCTTTGCGCTTGGCCAGGGTGATGGTCACCGCGGGAAAATCTCCGCCGAGCGCATCTTTCGATCCGGCGGCATTGGCGTAGAGAACATAATTGTCCGGTTCGGCCGGACCGTCGACAATCTCTGTCGCCACATCGCGCAGATAAACCGGCCTGCCCTGACGAACACCAATAACGATCCGTTTCAGATCGTCTGCACTGCCCAGCAAGCGTCCGGCTTCAACCTCGAACTCCTGATTGTTGTCGGCGAAGCTGCCCGGCGTGCTGCGGACATTCGCCTGCTGCAGTTGGGCGACCACCGCGCCTGCCGTCATGCCGTATGCCGCCAGCCGCTCGGTATCGAGCATCACGCGCACCTGGCGTGGCTGCCCGCCGATGATCTTGGTCTCCGAGACGTTGTCGATCTGCTTGAGCTGGTGCTCCAGTTCGTCGGCGATCTGCCGCAGCCGGTAGCTATCGTAGTGCTCGCCCCACAACGTGAGCGCGAGAATCGGCACGTCGTCGATGGAGCGCACCTTGATGAGCGGCTGCGAAACGCCTTGCGGGATGCGGTCGAAGTTGGAGTACAGCTTGTTGTACGTCTTGACGATCGCGTCCTCTTCTTTGGTGCCGACGTAGAAGCGGACGATGACCATGCTCATGCCGGGTTGCGAAATGGAGTAGACGTACTCCACGCCGGGCACCTCGCGCAGCAGGTGCTCCATCGGAATGGTGGCGCGCTCCTGCACCTCGGCGGGCGATGCCCCGGGCATCTGCACCATGACGTCGAGCATGGGCACGATGATCTGCGGCTCTTCCTCGCGCGGCGTCATCAGGATGGCGAATGCCCCCGCCAGCAGCGCGGCGGCGATGAACAGCGGCGTCAGCTTGGAGTTGATAAACGCGTGCGCCATCCGCCCGGCCAGGCGAAGCCGAAGTTTGTCAGTTTGGGTCACGCCGATGGTCTCCGCGACGCGGCGAGTGCCGCCGGCTGAAGCCGGCTCAGAGAAACGATACGTGCGTTTTCGGCACGACTAAAGTCGTGCCCTGACACGAGGCCCTCGAGAATCGACAGGTTGCGATAAGACATCATCACTGCGCCCCTATGTGCTTGCCGCTGAGCTCGCGGTCCTCGGCCTGGGCGACGATACGCTCGCCGCTATCGAGACCGGAGAGCACCTCGACATCGCTGCCGCTCGGCTTGCCCAGCGCGATGTAGCGCAGGCTGGCGATCTCGTCTTTGCCGACGACATAGATTGCATCGAGTTGTCCGCGATGCAGCAGCGCGGTCTGCGGAACCAGAATCGATTGGCGCTCCCCATGCGGAAAGAACACACGCCCGAAGATCCCGGACCTGATCTCCACCCCATCACGCGCACCGCCGGCGCGCGATGGGGACCCCGGCGCAGGAGTCGCAGGCAAATCGATCTTCACCGTAAATGTATGGCTGGCGGGATCGGCCGCAGGCACGATCTGTGCGACTTTGCCGGTGATCGGCGTGCCGCCAAGTGAATCGAGCACAACCGGCACATCCGCGCCCAGGTGTACGGCGCCGATCTGGCTCTCGTCGACCTCGGCTTCGAGGCGGAAGTGGCTGGGATCCTCGACCACCAGCAGCGGAACTCCGGGTGATGCCATGGCTCCGGCATCGGCGAGCTTGCCAACGACCAGTCCGTCAAAGGGCGCGCGAATTTTGGTGAAGCCGACGGTTGCGCCGGCCTCGGCAACCGCAGCCTCGGCTTGTGCGGTGTTGGCGTGGGCGGCATCGCGACGGGCTTTCGCTAACGCCAGCTTCGCCTTCACCTCGTCGTATTCATGCGGGCTCACCGACTTCTTCTCGTAGAGCATCTGGTAGCGCTGCATGGTCGAGTCGGCCAGCGCATAGTCGGCGTCCGCCGCGGCAATCGCTTCACGCGACGCCTGCAGTCCCGCCGTAGCGCTCTGATAGGCCGCATGCGGCTGCGCTTCGTCGATGGCGATCAGCACCTGCCCGCGACGAACGGCATCGCCCTCGCGCACGCTGACGCGCGTAATCGTCCCCATCACCTGGCTGGCGAGCTGCGCCGATTGCGCTGCGCGTACCGTTCCCGTCGCCTCAAGGTAATCAGGAACCGTGACGCGCTGCGCCGTAATGAGGGCGACACCGCTAACGCTTTCGGGAGCGGCGGTGGTGGCGGGCTTTTCGCCGGAGCAGGCGGTTAGTGAGAGCAGTCCGAGAGCGATGCAGAGTGCGCCGACGGAATGCTTCAAGAGTAGCTTTGTATCAGGGCATGGCTTCAGCCACACAGAAAGGACGCCAAAGTTTGTGGGCTTTAGCCCCTGTATCGCAGCGGCTAAAGCCGTCGCCTTATCCATCAAGCCTGACGGCACGACTGAAAGTCGTGCCCTGATACGAAACCACGGCGCTCGTACAAACTTTGCGAGTGCTCCGCTCAGGATGACAAAGTTTATGAACAATCGTTTCATTGCGTCACCACCGGAGAGCTGGGGCTGATGGTTCCGGCCGCCAGCTCCACGCCGGCATAGCTGGTCTGGACGCGATAAACGGCCTGCCAGTAATCGGCTTTAGCGTGCTGCGCGGCCTCTTGCACGCGCAGCAAGTCGCTGATCGTGGTCAGGCCTCCGTCATAGCGGTTCTGATTGATGCGCAGGCTCTCGTCGGCGTGCGCAATTGCCGTGCGCGCCACCACCACCTGCTGCTGCGCGGCGTCATATTCGTAGTAGGCTTTGCGAACCTGCAGCCGAATCTGGTCGCGAAAACTGTCGCACATCGCGGTCGCCTTTTCCTCGATCGCTTTCTGCATGGCGAGATTCGCGCGCTTGCTGTCGCCATCGAAAAGATCGAACTGCACCTCCGCGCCGGCAATCCAGTTGTTGCCGCCGATCCATCCCGGGGTTGGACTGTCGGTCTCCCACGATCCGAAGACGTTGAGCCGCGGCGCGAAGGCACCTTTGGCGGCCGAAATGCTTTTCTGCTGTCCGCGGAGTTCGGCGTTCACGCGCTTCAGGTCGGGTCGCTTCTCCAGTGCCAGCGCTTCGAGTTCCGCGACCGGCGGCGGCGAGTAGGTGTGGTCGGTGAGAGCGTCCTGCGGCTCAAACAGCGTGTCGGACGAGGCGCCGAGCGCCAGCGCCAGTTGCGTGCGCGCCAGCGACAGCGCGTCCTGCGCGGCGATGAGTTCCTGCTTGCGTGACGCGGTCGCCACCTGCGCGCTGAGCAGGTCCGACTCCACGACCATGCCGCTCTCAACGCGTGTGCGACTGCTGGCCTCGATCGCCTGCGCCGTCTCCAGCCCGGCTTCTGCGACCTGCACCTGCCGCTGCGCCAGCAGCGTGCCGTAGTAAGCCTGGACGGCCTGATAGACCAGTTCCTGATCGCTGCGATCCAGTTGCTGCTCCGCCGCCTGATTCATGTATTTGGCGCGGGTGACTCCATACCAGCTTTGCAGGCCGTCGAACAGATTCCACTGGCCGGAGAAGCGGCTGGAGAAGTTGCTTATGGGCGTGGGCGTGTTGAGCTGGTTGAGCGCGAAGTCGGCGGAGGTAAAGCTCTGCTGGCGCAGTCGCGATCCGAAGACAAACACCGGATCGTTGCCGCGCAGCGCGCTCTCGCTGAAGCTGATCTTCGGCAGCAACGGCACACGAGCTTCGCGAAGGGCCGCAGCCGAGATCCGCGTCTCGGCCATGGCGGCTTTGTGCAGCGGATTGCGGTCCAGCGCCATGGCGACTGCCTGCGGCAGAGTGAGTGGCGTCTGCGCAGCCGAGGCAATGGCGAACACTGCCAAAACCAGAAGGGTTAACCCCATGCGAGCGCGAAAGCGGCCGACCATCCCTATACCCCGGCCAACGCCGCTTCCATCACCGGCACGATTTCGAAGGTGGTATGCAGCTCGGCGCTCTTCTGCACCATCGCGCCCACCGCGCAGTACTTCTCTTCCGAGAGTCGAATCGCATCTTCAACCGCCCGCGGCGAAACATCCACGCCGGTCACGATGTGATGAATGCGAATCGCGGTGAAGACGTTGGGCGGGTTCGGCGCCTGCTCGGCTTCGACCATCACTTCATAACCGGTGACCTGCTGGCGCTTTTTGCGCAGGATGTTGATGACGTCAAATGCGGTGCATCCGGCGAGCGCGATAGCGACGAGCTCGATGGGCTTGGCGCCGGTATTGCCGGCAGCGTCATCGAGGATGAGGTGATGTCCGGTGCCGCTGGTAGCTATGAACTGACGATGAGTGCCTTGCGCCTGGGTAAGAGTAACTGTGGCTGAAATCATGGGTTTCTCCCTGTGGCCGAGGACGGCTCGACAGCCCATTCCATCGACCAACACGAAGAAACGCAGTGAGCGGGCGCAGCGTTACAGGCAAAATCACTCTGATTTCGCGAAAGTTCCAAAGCGGGAAACCCAGCGCGGGAGCGAGCCGTACCCCTTCTGGCGGAATCCCGCTCACTAAAAGTCCAATGCAGTCAATGATTTTCTAAGAAAGTTCTGTTTTTGACATCCCCGGCAGGCTGAACTCGCATCGCTTTAACCAGTTTGTAACATGGGCGCTGACTCGCAGCCGCCTGAAAATCTACCTGCCAGTTTCCACCGCCAAGCGAGCCGCGCCCTGGGGAGGCTGATCATGAAGTTAGCGATCTCAATCTTGGTGCTCACACTGGCGGCAGCGCTGAGCGCCTTTGGCCAGAACCATTCGTCGTACCTGGGGCAGGCCAATCCGGCTGCAACGGGTCCGACCACGCAGATCTCGGGTTGCTTGCAACGCACGCCCAACGACTACCGCCTGCTGGCGGAAAGCGGAAACCCGCACTTGCTGATCGGAGACGAAACCGGCTTGAACACTCATGTGGGCGATCGAGTCACGTTGCAAGGCTATCGGGACAACAATCGCGATGCCAGCGCCAGCAGCGACGAAGGAACCGCGCATGGAATGCGCTTCTTCCAGGTAGAGAGCGTTGCTGCCGACCAGGGTAAATGCAGCTTGAAATAGAATCCCGGCAGCTCAATCGACACGGAGCGAAGGACCCGCGTCCCGCTCCGTGCTCGTTTTTGTGGCGCTAGCACGACTGAAGGAGTGTGGCGCCCAAGATCGTGCGCCCGCCGGCCTAGCAGCGAATCGTGAACACCGGGCACGCCGCGGTTGCTACCAGTTCGTAGGCGAGGCTGGTATGCATGTGCCGCACCAGTTGTGATTCACCCTTCACTCCCATAACAATCAAGCCCGCGGCGTCGGCGCGCACTCGCCGCAGGATTTCTTCTTTCGACGCGCCGTGTTCCAGTTGCTCGCCGGGCGCACACCAGGAACTTTCCGCACCGGGCATCATGCGGCGAATAGCGTCGCAGTAGGTCTCCGCCAGTTTGTGCTGCTCCTGCTTGTTGCCGTGCGATCCGCCGGGAAGAAAATGGCAGATCTGCAGGCGAGCGTGGAAATCGTCGGCGAGTCTCACGGCATAGGGAGCCGCCTTCGCCGATTCCGGGGTGAAATCGGTGATGTAGAAAACGTATTCCGGCGCGAAGTCGGGACTGACGCCTCCGGGCACATGACGGCCCACAGTCAGCGTGGGACACGGAGAGTTCAGCAGCATTTCCTCCGCGTTGGAACCGATCAGCATGTGCGCCAACCCGCGATATACGCCGTGCGTGCCCAGAACAAGCAGATCGGGCGCGAGCGAGCGCGCCTCGGCCAGCAGCCCTTCGGGGACCCAGCCCTCCACCAGCCGCCATTCCGCGTTCACGCCGGCGTTACGCACTCCCGCGGCAAAGGCTTCCAGGCGGATCTCCGAGTGGCGGCGCGAGATACTCGGCCCCTCACGCAGCGCCTCCACCTCAGCCGCAGGTTGATCCATGTGCAGGACATGCACGATGAGCAGTCTGGCGTCGTAATGCCCGGCGAAGGCTACGGCGTAGTCCAGCGCCAGGCGGGAACTCTCCAGAAAATCGGTGGCAAACAGAATTGTCTTGGCGGGCAAATGACGGGCAATAGAAACCATAATTCTCTAGCGTAATCGTTTTTTTTCCTTGCGGACGTAATCCGAAACGATGAGCGAACCGTACTTGAACGCTATCTTAATCTGAAACCCGAGCGAGCGCGTGTTCTACGCGTAGAATCGTTGCGGGTATCTGCAACCGCGGGACCTCGCGAAACACGATGATCAAAAATCTCAGCGTTACTGCAGTGGTTGAAAATACAGCGGGAGTATTTGAAGTCGCCGGCGAGTGGGGGCTCGCTTTATGGATTGAAGCCGATCGCCATCGCATTCTCTATGACACCGGGCAGGGATACACGCTGCGGCCGAATGCGAAGCTGCTGGGACTCGACCTTGCGAGCGCCCATGCGCTGGTGATCAGCCACGGCCATTCCGATCACACCGGCGGCATCGCTGCGCTGATGGGGGCAGGATTCCGCGGAAAGACGTATCTCCATCCGGCCGCACTGAATCCCAAGTACCAGAAGGAGAAAACGCCGCCGCATCGCGCCAAAGGTATTCCGGCGGAGTCGCGGGAGGCGTTGCTGGCGCGAGCCTCCGATCTGGTCGCATCCGCCGGCCCGGTCGAAATCGCGCCCGGAATCGTCGCCACCGGCGCCATCCCCCGCACCAACCGTTACGAAGATGTTCCCGATCCGTTTTTTCTGGACGAAGACTGCACCCAACCCGATCCCATGGTGGACGATCAAGCTCTGTTAGTGGAGACTGCACACGGTTGGGCCGTGATCACCGGCTGCGGGCATTCGGGCCTGATCAACACCGTGCACTACGCGCGGCAGTTGACCGGCGGGCGCATCGCCGCGGTGATGGGTGGCCTGCACCTGTTTCGGGCATCGGCCGAGCGTATCCGGGCGACGACCGAGAACCTGCGCGAATTCGAGGTAGAGTTGATCGCGCCCTGTCATTGCACCGGATTCGACGCCACCGGCGCGTTGCAGCAGGAGTTCGGCAGTCATGTGGTCGCCCTGCGCGCCGGCCTCCAACTGCGAATCTCCGAAGCATGATCGCGCCGAAAAGCAGGAGATTCTTCCTGCTCTCACGCCAAAGGGAGTACGCTTACTTTTCCGTTTTAGCAGCCACTTTGAACTCAGGAGGACGATATGAGTACTGCAACTGTGGGAATGCCGGCCGTACTGCGCATCAATGACACGGCTCCCGATTTCACCGCGGACACGACACAGGGTCCGATCCAATTTCATGAGTGGATCGGGAACGGCTGGGCAATTTTATTTTCTCATCCCAAAGACTTCACCCCGGTATGCACCACCGAGCTCGGCTACATGGCCCGGTTGCAGCCGGAGTTTGCCAAGCGAAACTGCAAGATCATCGGCTTAAGCGTCGATCCTGTCGCCGATCACGGCCGATGGGCGGCCGATATCGAAGAGACCCAGGGCCACCGGGTGAACTATCCCATGATCGGCGATCCGGAGCTGAAGATCGCCCAGCTCTACAACATGCTGCCGGCCTCCAGCGGGAACACATCGCAGGGCAGAACCGCAGCCGACAACGCCACCGTGCGTACGGTTTTTGTGATCGGCCCGGACAAGAAGATCAAACTGCAACTGATCTACCCGATGTCGACCGGGCGCAACTTCGACGAGGTGCTGCGGGTGCTCGACTCGCTGCAACTGACGGCCAAACACCAGGTGGCGACGCCGGTGAACTGGAAGCCGGGCGATGACGTCATCATCAGCAACAGCGTTTCCAACGAAGAGGCGCGGAAGAAGTATCCCGAAGGATGGAAGGAGCCGAAGCCCTACCTGCGGATTGTGGCGCAGCCGAAGTAGTTTCGGCTCGCGTTCTTGCCGGCTGCCACGGGCCACGGCACAGCAATGACGTATGGGCAGGAAACTGGTTGCGATTCGAAACCGGGTCTCGAACGACGCGAGACCCGGGCCACCCCTCTGTTACTTGTGCCGGTTCGGCCCCCCACATGTGACCCTGCTTGTGCCTCCGCCGGGACATGTCACAATCACCTCGGGGTCGTGCTTGCCGGGGCAGCTCCCATTGCAGTACGTGGAGCTATATGTGTAGCAGCCTGTGGCCACAGTAACCTCGTATGGTGTGAAACAGCTGGCTTCCTGGGAAGGCGAGATTGGGCTTCCACCGAAGGTGATGGTGCAGTTCGCGAGCGGATTTGATGTGACCCATTCGATGTAGGTGTCGGTCTGAGAGTTTAAGGTGACGCATACTTTGGGAGGGGTGGCAGAGCTGTCGGCGTTAATTTGCACCTGGCAGATATTCTTCGACATCGTGCAATTTGTAACACCGTCGGTTGTACACGTGTCGGAGCATTGTGCGGGACTCGTAACCGCAGACCCAATCATGACGGCGACGACGGACAGCATGAACTTCCACCCGGTGTAGCGATTCATAACTCCCTCCTGTTGCACATCAGTTGTTGGAACTGCTGGGGTGGGAGCGGATTTGGCCAAGCCATGCTTTGTAACGGGGGTCGGTGTGCAGCGCGCGGAGCTCGGGCTCTTTGTCAATCTCGTCTACGGAATAACCCGCTTTCACCGCATCGGCGACTGCTTTCAACGACTGGTCGCGCTGGCCGGTAAGCTCATACACGATGGCCGCTGTAAACAAGACGTCGCTGTCTTTGGGTGCGACCTCCAACGCTTGCTGGATGTCAGCCTGGGCTTCCTTGGGCTGGCTGAGATGGGCATGGTAAAGCGCGACATAGCTGAGAGTGGTGGGATCTTTGGGATCAAGGTTGAGTTGTTCGGTCGCCAACTGCAGCGCTTTTTGATACGCCTGGAGGGCATCGGCCCTCCGTGATGGAATCTGGTCATAGGCGTCCCCCAGGTTGCGCCACAGCACATTGTTACGTGGGCTAAGCTCAGTGGCCCGCTTCATCGCATCGGCAGCCTCTTCCCACTTGCCGAGATACATGTACGCCGCACCCAGATTGCTCCACTCTGCGGCCCTCGGTTTAATCGCCAGACCCTTTTTCAGGACAGCGATTGCGTTCTCGTACTGGCCAAGGGCAATGTAAGCTGCACCAAGATTGTAGTAGGCGGTTGGCTCATCGGGCGCGAGATCAATGACCGTCCGTAATTGCTCGACCGCCTCATTGAAGCGCCCTGTGGCGTAGTAAAAAGTGCCCAGCTCACCGTATGCCGGCGCGTAAGTTGGGTGACCTGCGATGACGTGCTTAAGAAGATCTTCGGCCTGGCGTAAGTTACCCCTGTTTTTGTAAATCCAGGCCTCATTCAATTCGGCCTCAATGACCGTGGGATCCTGCTCCAGCACGCGCTTGTATTCGGCGAACGCCTTATCCTGGTGCCCGGTCCTCCGGTACACCTGAGCTAAACTCATGCGGGCAGGAATCAGTTTGTCATTCAACTGCACCGCTCGTGCAGCATTAAGCGTAGCCTTTGCAGCGAAGTCGGCATCATTGGTCATCAGATACTTCCCCCCGTAAGCCTCGCCTAGTCCCGCATACGCCAGAGCATAGTTGGGATCGATCGCAATCGCCTTGCTGAACAGATCAATGGCGCGATCCGGGTCCGACTTATTTCCATGCAGATATCCGTTACCCTCCTCGTAAAGACGATATGCGTCGGGATGCGAAGTGCCGCCTTCCGCCAGTTCTTTCGTCACCTCGGCCGGGACCTGCAAATCGAGCATGTCGGCCACTGCCTCCCACACACTTTGCTGCAGGTCATTCAGATTGGAGGAGTCCACATGGACGGAGCGCGAGGCCAGTTGCCGGTGGTCAGCGGCGTTGACCAGGTCAGCGGTGATGTTCACGCCGTCCGGCGTACGTTCCACACTTCCCGTGATCGCCAGGGTCACGTCGAGATCGCGATGCGCCTGGTCCAGACTACTTACCGTGCGCGCGTCCGCCGAGGGCACCACCCAGAAGGATTTCTGAAAGCGCTCCAGTTGCGAGAGCCGGTTGGTGAGGGTTTCGGAGATGCCCTGGGCAAACGCCGCGTCGGTGGGATCGGCGCCGATGTTGAGGAACGGAAGCACCGCGAGATGGCGCTCCTGCGGCTTCGGGTGCAAAGGAGTGGGAATGACTCCCGTGAGCACCAGCGCAACCACGGCCACCAGCGCGCAGGCGATGAGGGTGTAAATCACCGGATGACGTCTGACGCTAAAAGAGAAGCCGCGCGGGACAGATGGTTCGGCGGCGTCTGTCGTGACCGTGCGTATACCGCTGGAATCCTGCTTCAGCTCCTGCAGATCGGTCTTCATCTCGGCGGCGCTCTGGTAGCGCTGCTCGCGATCTTTCTCCAGCGCCTTGCCGATGATCTTCTCCAGCTTCGCGGGCACGGTGGAGTTGAGGTCGTGCGCGGGGATCGGCGCGGCGGTGAGGATGGACTCCTGCAGCACGGCCTGGGTGTCGCCGCTGAAGGCGCGGCGGCCGGTGGTCATCTCGTAGAGAATCAGCCCGAAGGAGAACAGGTCGCTGCGGGCGTCGAGCTTCTCGCCGCGCACCTGCTCGGGTGACATGTAACCGACGGTTCCGAGCGCCACACCCAAACGGGTGAGGGTGGCGTCGGGAGAAGAGCTTTGGGAAAGGCTCTCGGTCTTGCCGTCAGGAAATTGGTCGGGAAGGGCTTCTCCATTGCTATCCTGAGCGGGAACATCAGGTCCCTCGACTTCGCTCGCCGCTGCCGCGACGCGCTCCGCTCGGGATGACAAAGGAAGCGGATCGCCGGACGCAGGCCTAAAGGCCTGCTCGGCCTGCGTGGCCGGTTCCGGCACGGCTGCCTTGGCAATGCCGAAGTCGAGGATCTTGACTTGGCCGGAATCGGTCAGGAAGATGTTGGCCGGTTTGATGTCGCGATGAACGATTCCTTTGCCGTGAGCGGCTTGCAGTCCGGCCGCGATCTGCAGGCCGATGTCGAGCAATTCATCCAGCGGCAGGGTTTGCTGGGCGTGCAGGGCGTGGGCCAGGCGATCGCGCAGCGTCTCGCCCTCCAACAGCTCCATCACGATGAAGGTTTTGTCGTCCTGCTCATCGACCTCGTGGATGGTACAGATGTTGGGATGGTTCAACGAGGAAGCGGTTTTGGCCTCGCGCTCGAAGCGCTGCAGAGCCGCCGGGTTTGTGGCCAGCTCCTCGGGCAGGAACTTCAGCGCGACCTGGCGGCCGAGTTTGAGGTCTTCGGCCTTGTAGACCAGCCCCATGCCGCCGCCGCCGATGATCTCCAGCACGCGGTAGTGGGAAACCCTCCTGCCGAGCAGGCTGGGTTCGGGTTGCAGGCGAAGTGCCGCAGCGACTCCGGTTGCGCTTTCGTCGCTGGACGACTCACCGGTGGTGGTGACGCGTTCCACCGGGATCATCAGGCGATAGCCGCGGCGAGCCAGGGTTTCGATGTACTTAGGTTCGTCGGCAGAATCGCCGAGAGCGCGGCGCAGGTTCTTGATAGCGGCGTTGATGCTGTGATCGAACTCGACGATGGTGTCGTTGGGCCAGAGTTTCTTGCGGATCTCCTCGCGGCTGATCAGCTCGCCATCGGCCTCGACCAGCAGGCGCAGGACTTGCAGGGGCTGCTCGCGCAGCAGCGTGGTCGCCTCGCCGGAGCGCAGCTCTCCCGTCCTCAGATCCAGCTCAAATTCACCCAGTCGAACGCGGACTAGCTGCGCCTGCTTCATCAACACCCTGGCACGGCCAAAGTAAGTGCAGTCTAACCCGCGCGGTGCTCCAGCACTACGGAATTCGCGGCAACTACTCTCCAAATTGTCGGCATTTTGATAACGACGAAACTTCTCCGACGCAGCCGCGGGCGGTAGC
>Ga0335073_10006675_pt1 | contig 16221 bp, 12 predicted proteins | sample Lox_Sample_22_FD_207093 | JGI IMG/M metagenome (GOLD analysis project Ga0335073, IMG submission 207093) | Soil microbial communities from Loxahatchee National Wildlife Refuge, Florida, United States - Lox_Sample_2.2 | ecosystem: Environmental > Terrestrial > Soil > Wetlands | place: USA... | reverse complement strand
TATAGATGCTTCTGAAACGTGATCGGGTTCACTTCGCCGTGATTGCATAGACTACGCTTTCGCGCCCGCTCGAGTCGGTCCTGGTGCCCGCCAACACGCCGCCGATTTTCTCTACAGCCCGCCGCGACCGCATGTTGCTTGGCCCAACCACGAACACTACCCGTTGGACGTACTGGAAGGCATGCCGCAACATCAACTGCTTCATTTCTCCGTTGAATGCTCCGCCCCAATGCGACCGGGCCAGGAACGTCCACCCAATCTCGATCTCGCTTTCCGCCGGCCTGTAATTGGCGAAACGGGTGGAGCCGATCATCCGTCGGTCCTTCGCATCCAAAACCGCGAACGCTCCGCCCGATTCCATCGCGCCGCGAAAAAACTCCCGGAATACACTTTCCCGATACCGGTCGTTCGCCGGATGCTGCTCCCAAATCAGCGGATCGCTGGCCGCCGTGTACAACTCCGCGAAATCTTCCTCCCGCAGCGGCCGCAACTCCAGAATCCGCCCCAGTAACGTAGGCTGAAGATCGAAAGACATAACCAGGCCGTCAGCTCTCGGTCGTCGCGGAAGCCGAGAGCTGATGGCTGAAAGCTGACAACCGATAGCTCACTTACAACGATTTAAACGCGTAATTCAGCGTCTTACTGTCCTTCGCCGCGACCGTGATGCTTTCGTCGTGAGTCAGGTATTTCTCCTGCCAGAACTCCACCGTATAAGTCCCCGGCGGTAGTCCCTTAATGGTGTAACTCCCGTCGTCGCCGGTTACGGCAAAGAACGGGTGCGACACCACGCCGATGTAGGCCTTCATCCAGGGATGAATCTGGCACTTGACAGGAATCATCACTTCCTGTCGCGGGAAGCTCTTCATCTTGTCTTCCGATCCCGGCGCCTGCGATTCGTTCCATTCCTGGTTGACCTGCGGCATCGGATGGATATTGTGGTTGGTTTGGTCGCTGGTTTTGATGTCCAGATTTTGTCCGGCCATTACGCCCAGCACATGCGGCTTATACATGCAGCCGTTTTGATCCAGCAACACCGCGGTGGTCGGAACCTGCCACTGTTTACCCGTGACCGCGTCGCCATCCTTGATCCATACGAACACGTCCTTCAACGCGCCGCCAGCTCCCGCTTCCACTTCTTCCGATTTCTGCGGCGTCGGGTGCGCGCGCACGCAGAACGGATTGGCCGACATATCCAGTGCCTTCATCACCGGCGATGTCCCATCGATGGTGACTTTGCCGGTGACCGTCGCGCCGTTGGCTTCATCCGGCGTCGCCGTTCCGCCCCCCGCCGGAGCTGCCGAAGACGACGCGGTATCCGCTTTCTTCTCCTCGCCTCCGCCTCCGCATCCCGCCAGCGTCAACGCAAACGCCAGCCCCACTCCTATCCAGATTTTCTTCATCGCGATTGCTCTAAGTAGAGCCTCCTTAACTTGATTTATGTGAGGCAGGCTGGCAGCCTGCGGTGGACTGGTAGTCCGCCCTGGTCGCCGATAACATGGTCCTGCCCCTCAATTATTCCCACTCCCCGCGGCTCGCAGTCTCGCCAGCTCTTCCGGAGTGAATTGGAACATATACCTCACCAGTAAGTCTGCGTGATCGCCGGTATAATTATTGAAACTCGCCGGCGTCGGACCCGCGAACACCATCCGCGACCCGTCCTGCCGGAACAGCCCGTTGGGCATCGCCGTCCCTGGAGCCATCATGGATGGCGCCAGGATCCACCGTCGCGTCCAGCCCGGTTTCAGCCGCTCGCGCGCCACCGTGAAATTGGGCGCCGTCGCCTTGGCATCGTGCGCCGGATCGCCCGTCATATGGCACTTCAAACACGGCGCGCCTTCACTGGTGAAAAGCTGCCGCGCCATTGTCCGCTCGGCGTCCGTCAACGGCTCCGTCTTCTCCGCGATGTACGGCTCCGATTGCGAACTCAGCGCCTCGAAGAATCGCACCAGCTTGCGGATCTCGCCGTCCGAGAAGCTGAACGTTGGCATCCGCGCGTGCAGATACTGCCGCACGCCGTCGCGATTCGTATCCGTGTCGCTCAGTGCCGGGTTGTTCAGGAAACGCATCAACCATTCCGGATTGACGCGCGCGCCCTCGCCGATCAGCGTTGGCGGCTTCTGATCTTTCCAGTCCGGATCCTGGTAGCGCGCCATCGTATCGAAGGAGGTCGTCTGCCCGACGTGCACCCTGTGGCAGCCCATGCAATTGTACTTGCGAACCACCCACCAGCCTTCGATGATGTCCTGCCGGCTGTCGGCCGGATTGTAGAAGTACCGCGGCGGAATCGACGGTTCCACCGAGCCTTCCAGGAACGTAGTCAGCGCATCGATATCGGGCTTCGACAGATTGAAATTCGGCATCTTCAATCTATCGTCGGGAGCCTTGATTTTGCCTTCGTCGAACACCGCCGGGTTCTCCAGCTTGTGTTCGAAGAAACCTTTATGCGTATACCAGCCGTCTTCTTCGGCCTTGTGTCCGAGCATCGCGAAATCCAGACGCTCGATCGGCTTGGAGCCTTCTTTCGTCAGCTCCGTTCCGATGCGTTGCTCTTCTTCCAGGCCCGCGATTTCGTGGCATCCCGCGCAGCCATAGAACCGCACGCGCTCCATGCCTCTCTTGGCCAGGGCCGGATCGTCCATGTAGCCGGCGTCGGCGTACTGCGCGTCGCCATGCTTCTTCGTCATCAGGTAGCTGGCGATGTCGCGCGCTTCATCTTCGGTCAGCCGCAGGCTCGGCATGGGCGTCATCTGCTGCACCTGGAGTTCGTGCCCGTCATTCGGGCACTTGGTGTGATCCAGATCGAACACGTACGGCAGATTATGCTTCTTGTAGTCTTCTTCCGTCAGGTCGCGCTTTTCGAACGCGCAGTAAGGCGCCGTGCGCTGCCGCGGATTGTGCACCCACCGGACCAGGTAATCGTAATTGGCCTTCTCGCCCTCCCGGCTCAGGTTCGCGGCGAACGTTCCGCCCTGTTTCTGCGCCCCCTCGCCCATCGAGTGACAGGCCATGCAGCCGCGAGTCTCAAAAGACTCCTTGCCTTTTTCCGGATCCCCCGGCTTCTGCTGCGGAAGCGTTCCCTGCAAACCCGTCTGCCAGATGAACGCCGCAATCGCCTTGCGGTCGTCGTCCGACAGCCGGAACGTCGGCATCTTCGTGCCCTCGCGCCACGCATGCGGATCCTTCAGCCACACCGGAATCCATTCCTTGCGCAGCTTCATCCGCACTTCCTTCAAACTCGGACCCACCTTCTTCATTTCGCGAACTAGGCTCACTGTCCGGTTGTCCAGTTGCTCCACCTTGGCGTCCACGCCGGTGGTCCGCACTCGCAAGTCGTTAGCTTCCTGGTTCAGCTTCTTGGCGTCCGCGTCCGATGTCCGCGGATTGTTGGCCTTGGTCTCGTCGAAACCGGCCTGCCGCAGCCACTCCGCTTTCTGCTGCTCCAGTTGCCGGATGGTCTGCGTCGCGTTGGACATTTCATCGGCTTCGCGGTCGAAACCTTCATACCGGTGGCAGCCCATGCAGCCGCGCAAGCGGAAAATCTCGCGGCCCTGGTTCAAGGTATCGGCCATCTCGGTCACGATTTCCTTGCCGTGACACTGCTGGCATCCCGCTTCGATATTCTCCTTGTGGTGCAGCGGCCACAGCCAGTATTTGTTGTATCCGTGCGCCTTCTCCACGCTCGATAACGCCACTCCATTGCCGCCATGGCACGGCGTACACCCGAACTTCTCCGGATCGTGTATGGTCAGCAGTTCCTTCTTCGGATGGCTCGCGAACACCTCGTCGCCGCCCATGCTCGCCGCCGTGAGTTGCACCGGCTCGCGCGTTCCCAGGTGGCAGCTTTCGCACCGGTCCACCAGGTCGACGTCTTTTATGTGGATCTGCCGGATCTTGATGTCGAACTTGGCGAGCGAATTCTGCACTCCCATCAGCACCTCGTCGCTGGCGCCGGAGATGCGGTCCGTAAGATATTTGTCGCGTTGCGTGCGCAGGTCGTTGGCCGGCTTTGTGAGCGCGGCGCTCTCTTCCAGTTTCTGCGCCTTCAACAGCTTCCAGTCGGCAAGCTGTTTGTCCATGGCGTTGAAGTCCATCACCCGTTCCTCCGATTCGCCGGGTATTCGGACCTTGCGCGTTTCCTTCTTCACCTCCGCGATCTGATTCAGCAGCGACTCGTTGTGCCCCGCCCCTTTCTGCTCGGCTTCGTAGTTCAACGCCCCGACGTGGCCGCGCACTTCCTGAAACGGATCGTTCAATGCCTGGATCTTTGCCGTCAGATCGTCCACTTCTTCTTTGATCTTGCCGACCTGCGGTGCGACGGATCGTTCCGCGGCCTGCATCTCGCGATCCAGCCGCTGGTATTCCGGCTGCGCTTTGATAGCCCGCTCCACGTCCGCTTCCGGACCCAGGTGGTCCTTCACATAACGGCTGTATAACTTCTCGAAGCGGGCTTCATAACTCTTCCACGGACGGATTCCATAGAGCTCGTCATACAGCCCCCACGCCATCGACAACACCAGCAGCGCCGACCAAATGAACAGCGGCTTGCTCAATGACGAACTGACTACCGGGTCTTTTTCTTGATCGGCCATATTATATGTTGAACCAGGGGGTTACCCAAACATACTTAATACGGAATAACTGCCGGGCCAGAATCTTCACCGGCAAAGCCAGCATGATGATGAGAAACGTCTGCATCACCATGTATTGCAGCACGCTCATCCGTTGGTAGATTTTCTTGTTGAAGGGCGTCCAGGTAATCAGCTTGTGTATCAGCATGCCCGCGGCGACGGTGTACAGCCCCACCACCACGCCGCCGAAAATGATCTTGCCGATCCGTCCCGAAATGCCGAATATATCCGGGAGATCACGGTTGGTTTCGAAAATCAGCCGGTTGTGGTCCCACGTCGTTCCCGGCCAGAACCACATCCATCCGGGACCTCGAATCAGAGTGCCGATCACGATCATCGACACCCACAAAACGATAAATCCGAAAATAAACGTCCAGATCGAGAACTTACGCTGCTTATAAGTATAATAGCCGTTGCCCAGGGGATTCGTGTCTATATAGGGAATCGCCATCAGTCCGATAATGATCAGCGACGGCATCACCACGCCCGCCATCCAAGGATCGAAATACACCAGCATTTCCTGCAGTCCCAGGAAGTACCACGGCGCCTTCGACGGATTCATCGTCAGCGTCGGATTCGACGGCTCTTCCAGCGGAGCATTCAGAGTGATCGACCACACCATCAGGATGACCGTCACGATGACCGCCGCCAGAAACTCGATGCGTAGCAGAAACGGCCAGACATGCACTTCTTTCGCCCAGCCCGCCTTGTAAGGCTGGACCTTCCGGTGGTGCGTCTTGGCCATCGCCGGATCGGCTTCCAGTTGCGCGATCAGCCGGTCGTTGGCGAACGCCTGCCGCAGCCCGTACCACGTATAGAACGGCACCACGAACAGCAGCAGCACAATCGGAACATTGTCCGGAGTACTCAGAATCGTCCAAAGCTGGTGTAGATCCATAGATAGCTCTCAGCGATCAGCTTTCAGCCATCAGCTTCTCGTGCACTCCGGCAGGTCCTTGGTTGCCTCGCGGCAAAGCGCCGCGGAAGCCGCACGACACGCGAACCTGGCTGAGGGCTGATGGCTGACGGCTGATAGCATCCTCAAACTTTTTTCACTTCCTTGATTTCCGATTCCAACATCACTGGCGCCGGTCCCGAAATCCCGCCATCCTTGCGAACGCGCCAGAAGTGCACCACCATAAATGCCGACGCGAGAATCGGTATCGCCACGCAGTGCCAGATATAGGCTCTCAGCAGAGCGTTGGAATCCACAATCGACCCGCCCAGCAGCCCGAACCTCACGTCGTTGAATGGCGTCATCCCTAACTGGGGACCGAACGGACCCGCGTGCCCCAGCAGCGGCGTGGCCCGCGCCATGTTCGTTCCTACCGTCACCGCCCAGAATCCCAACTGGTCGTCCGGCAGCAGGTAACCCGTGAAACTCAAAAGCAGGGTCAACACCAGCAGCAACACACCGACTACCCAGTTGAATTCCCGCGGCTTCTTATAAGACCCCGTGAGAAACACGCGGAACATGTGTAACTCCACCATGATCACCATCAGGTGGGCGCCCCAGCGGTGCATATTACGGAGCAACTTGCCGAAAGGCACGTCGCTCTCCAGGTACAGAATGTCGCGGAATGCCACCACTTTCGACGGATGGTAGTAAAACATCAGCAATGTGCCCGTAAAGACCAGGGTGATGTAGACATAGAAGGTCATGCCGCCCATGCCCCAGGTGTAGTTATAAGCCACCGCGTCACGATTGACCTTCGCCGGATGCAGGTGCAGGAAGACGTTGCTCAGCACGCCCAGCGCGCGGCTGCGCGGAGTTTCGTCGTGCTTCACGCGCAGCACGGACTTCCAGACGTCGGTTTTCTCCGGAGCCTTGATGGTCTCCTTGATTTCTTCTACCGCTCGCGCCTGCGTGGCTTTGGCGCTGGCTACCAGCGCCGCGACCTTGCTCCCGCCGCCGTTGGTCCCGTCGCCGTTGCCGCCGGACGCACCATGACCGTTCGTCCCGGCGGTGCCGGCCTCCGGTTTACCGTCGTGTCCATTCGTTTCTGGCATATGGTTTTCTCACACGTGGAGGATGGCTCCACCCTTCCCGCCTGGATCGAGATCGCCGAATTGCGATCGCTCGCCTTTCGGCCACGAATACAGCTTGCTGAGGTCAACCGTGATCTGGCCGTCCGGGTCCAACTCCACATGCGCCCGGTCCATGGGACGGGGCGCCGGACCTTCGAAGTTGATCCCTTCCGGATCGTAGCCGCTGCCGTGGCACGGGCACTTGAACTTGTTCTCGCTCGGCTTCCAGTCGGGTGTGCATCCCAGGTGCGTGCAGATCGCCGAGATCACGAAAATGCCCTCGGTGTTCCTGACCACCCAGATGCGGTACTGGTTCTGAAATTTCGTATCCACTCCAAACCCGAAATCCGTGGGATACCCGATCTTGAATCGCGTCTTCGGTTCATAGAGCGCGCGCGGGAAGAAGAACCTCAGAAACATCATGAAGTTGATTCCCAGCGTGCCCAGAACGGCCGCCATCACGAACTTCCGGCGGCGTGTAATTACTTTCGATTCATCGCTGTCCTGGTCTTTGGAAAATATGGAGCGGATTGCTTGGAAAAGGGACGGTTTCGTCGGCTGCGGTTCCTGCGTCCCGGCAGGACCTGTCGTAGGATTCGCCATCTTGTCCCCAGGGCCGGTTTGCCCGGCCTGTTCTTCTCTGAGTCAAATTACCTGGCCAGGGGCGGTCTCGTGGCGAATAAAAATCCAAAAAAATGACGATCCTTTGAGCCGCTTACCTGGTTGTTAACTCTGGTCAGCATGGATTTATATCACCGCCGCCACGCGTTTGCAACTGGACCCCAATCGGGTCTGAAAACACAAAATACGGAAAATGTTGTATGTCGCTATTGCAAGGCTCGTGGACAGAAAACCTGTGGGGCAGGCTGGCAGCCTGCGGCCAACTGGCAGTCGGCCTGGTCCGCCTCCGCAATCAGCCGCCCGACACGGTGAGATTGCATATGCAGTTCGGGCGCGAACCGTGTTTTCGACACTGCGGGCCGGATGTCAAGGCCCAGACTGACGCAACTCGCCATGCCCTCCGCCAAAATGCCAAATCCCCGTCCCACTTGTAAACTCTGGCCTCGCATCGCAAGCTAAAATCCGATCCACCCCCCGCACTCGTTCTCCCTGTGAAGTGCCAAATCCCAACTCGAGGTTCAGGAAACCGTGAAGAAAGTCAATCCATATCTTGCCGTGGCTCTCGCCTGGCTCATGGCTGCACCCGTTCCCATGCTGTTCGCTGCCAGCCATCGCGAAGCCCCGCTCACAGCCCTGGATCATGCCGCTGACATAACTGACTTCTTTGCCTTCGTCAGTTATGACGATCCAACCAAAGTCACGTTCATTCTATGTGTCGACCCGTTCCTGGAGCCGGCGAATGGTCCAAACTACTTCCCCTTCGATCCTAATGTTCTCTATAGCATCAAGATCGACAACAACTATGACGCCGTTGAGGACATCACCTTCAACTTCCAGTTCACCACTCAGATCCTGGCCCCTGGGCTCTTCACCGGGTTCGTCGGCGCCGGCGGCGGTATCGGCGGCGTAATTCCACCCGCCATCACGTCCCTTACCGGATCGGGCGCGTCCGGTCTCAGCCTGAAACAAACGTACACCGTCAACATGGTGCAGGGCGCCGGTTCGAGCGCCACCACCACCAATCTCACTTCCAGTGTCACGCCCATCGCCGTGCCCTCCAATGTCGGCCCGCGAACCATGCCCAACTACCCCGCGCTGGCCAAACAGGGCATCTTCAACCTCGGCAATGGCATCACCGTATTTGCCGGCACCGTCGCCGACCCGTTCTACATTGATCTCGGCGCCGCCTTCGACTCGCTCAACTTCCGGCCCGGCGCCTACCCGTCCGGCGTGGTTCCCGTCCTCTCACCGCAGGACGATGCCAACAACAGCTACAACACCGCCGCCGACACGCTCTCCGGCTACAACGTCAACTGCATCGCCATCCAGGTGCCCATTTCCATGGTCACCGCCAACGGCAAAGCCACCATCGGAACCTGGGGCGCCACCTATCGTCCCGCCATGACGGTGCGCAGCAATGGACCCGAAACCGCATCCGGCGGATACGTCCAGGTGCAGCGTATGGGCAACCCGCTCATCAACGAGCTCATCATCGGCACCGGCGACAAGGACAACTGGAGCCGCGCCGTCCCCTCGCAGGACTCGCAGTTCGCCCACTATGCGCTCAATCCACTGTTGGCGACGGTGTTCCAGACCGTCTATGGTGTGAATGTTCCGCCCGCGCCGCGCAACGACCTGCTGTTCCTGGTGCAGTATCTCCCCGTTATCACCGGCGATTCCAGCATTCCGCCTGGTCCGGTGGCCGATCTGCTCCGCCTCAACACCAAAGTCGCACCCACATCCGCCGCCGCGCGCAGCCGCCTCGGTGTCCTGGGCGGCGATGTCGCCGGATTCCCCAACGGCCGCCGCGTCTCTGACGATGTCACCGACATCTCCATGCGCGCCGTCGCCGGTGCCCTGGTCGGCAACCCCATCCGTCTGGGCGACGGCGTCAACAGCAAGGACGTCGGCTACCAGGAGACGTTTCCCTACGTGCAATGGGCCAACAGCGGTTACAGCCGCCGCCATATCAATCCTGGCGATCCCGCGTGCTTTAACCTCTCCACCGCCCCCTGCGCGAAGTAGACCTTTGTAGGGCAGGCTGGTAGCCGGCCTGCCCAAGCCCATCTGAAGCATCAAATTAACTGGAGTCTGCCATGAAAAGCCTGGTTCTCGGATTCATTCTGATAAGTGTTCTCTCTGCCGACCATCTGACCCTCCGCGATCAGATGTCCACCGACGACCGCATCGCCGCCGCGCAGCAAGCCATCGCCGCGTCCCCTGACTCCCTTCCCGCACTTGACGATCTGGCCTCTGCGTACCTCCAGAAAATGCGCGAGACCACCGACTTCAGCTACCTCGAACGCGCCGACAAGCTCGTCGCCAAAGCCCTCGCCTCCGACCCCAAAAATCTCGAAAGCCTCGTCCTCCAGAACCAGATCGAGCTCAACCGCCACCACTTCCGCAAGGTCGTCGACAACACTCGCGCCCTCGTCGCCGATCACCCGCGCGATCCGCGCCTTTGGGGCATGATGGCCGATTCCCTCATGGAAATCGGCGATTACGACGCCGCCGAACCGGCTCTCGCCAGCATGCTCGATCTCCAGCCCGGCATCTCCAGTTACAATCGCGTCAGTTGGTTCCGGTTCCTCACCGGCGATGCGCCTGGCGCGATTCAAGCCATGAAGCTCGCAGTCCGCGCCTCCGGCGTCATCCCCGAAAACCTCGCCTGGTGCCTGGTCGACCTCGGTAATCTCTACTTCAAAACCTCCGACCTGGACTATGCCCAGGCAAGTTACACCGCCGCGCTCCAGCTTTTCCCCTCGTCTCACGCCGCCTTCGCCGGATTGGGGCGCGTCGCCGCGGCCCGCCACGATACCGCCGCCGCCATCGCCAACTACAAGCGCGCCCAGTCCATCGTGCCCATGCCCGAGTATGCGCACGAACTGCGCCAGCTTTACGTGAAGGAAGGCAAGACCGCCGACTCCAAACAGGAAGAAGCGCTCCTCGATGTTATCGATCGCCTTGCCCGGGCCAATTTCGAAAACACCGACCGCAACCTCGCCATTGTCTATGCCGACGAAGGCCGTCATTTGGACCGCGCCCTCGAGCTCGCCCACAATGAGCTCGACTTCCGCCGTGACGTTTACACCTACGACGCTCTCGCCTGGGTCGAATTCCGCGCCGGCCACTGCGCCGAAGCCAAAGAAGCTATCGCCAAAGCGCTTTCCTGGCACACCCCCGACCCGCTCTTCTCCCAACACGCCGCCGCCATCGCCACCTGCCGGTAGCCCTGTGATTTATGGTGCGGTTCGGCGGCAAAAAACCCGTGCTTCACATATTTGGCTTCGTTCCGTCAAACCCCGGCGCGCAACCCACACTTGGACTTATCCCTGTGAGTCCGTTGGCCTTCGTGGCCGATCAACCCAAGGCCACGCCCGTCCCCATTGGCTTCGTTTCGTCAACCGCGACTTCTTCTACGCCACCGGCCGCGCCGCGCTCGCCTGTAACCGCGGCGCAACCTCGGCCACAGCCTCCAGCGGCTCTTCCATCGGCATAGCCATGGGACGAAACCGGAACCATTGCGCGATTTCTGCGTCGCTCAGCCGCCGCCGCGCCATGATCGCGCGCCGCCGCGCCAGCGCCCGCGGGATCAGCCGCGCCAGATGCCAGAATGCCGGCAGCGACGAATGCTCCCACAGCAGGCAGCCGCCCAACACCATCAGGTCCCGAAACGTCATCGGCAGCCAATGCCGCAGATACAAACCGCCGGTGACGTTCTTGATGCGCATCAGGAAGCGGTTCTTCACCGAGTGCATGTTGATGATCGCCGGCAGCGAGCGGCGATTGCCCGGAGTCACCGTGCGTACGTGATACGCGGCCGCGGCCGGAGTGTAAATGCATCGCCAGCCCATCAGCAGCGCGCGCCACGCCACATCTGCGTCCTCCCGATAGATGAAGAAATCCGGGTCGAAGAACTCCCCGTCGATCGATACGTCCTCGATCATCTTCCGCCGGTATAACGCCGCCGCCGCCGTCGCTCCAAACACGTACTCCGTCTCATCGAAATGATGCCGCTCCGGCTGCCGCCATCCGCGGTCGAAGTGGCGCATCGCCGGAGTAAAGAAAATGCCCGTCGAATCGATGCGCGGCTCCGGCAGCGGTGTGAACCCCGCGCCGATCGAGAAGAGCTTGCCGCAAACCGTGCCGGCCCGCGGATCGCTCTCCCCGGCGTCCAGTAAGCGGCGGATAAAGCTCGGCCGCAGAAGCACATCCGGGTTCAACGACAGCACCCACGGGGCGTCGCTGGCGTGCATCGCCCGGTTCTGCGCCTCCGCGAAGCCCACGTTTTCGGACAGCCGCAAAACCCGGATGCGGTCGCTGAAGTCGTTTAGAATCTTTAGAGTATCGTCGGTTGAGGCATTGTCGATGACGACTACGTCAAGCCCCACTCCTTTCTGTCTGAGAACGGCTTCCAGACAGCGGCGGATGTACCGCCCGCTATTATAGGTGACAATGGCAACACAGACGGTTCCGTAAGGCACTGGTTTGTTTGCGATCCGTTCCCCTCAAAGACCCCGCAGGCCTCCGATTCAACTACACTGAATCTGCAGCCGGATCGGCCCGAAGTTGTCCAACCTGCGTTAACTTACTGAAAATAAACCGATAATAGTCAATCATGAAGTGTGCGGTTCCGTCCAGATAAATTTTTGCAGTGGCTGTAGTGAAATGTAGGCGATGCGGGTCTTAGTAGTGACTTCGAGGCAATGTCTGTGCTCGCACTAAGCGTACAGCTCGTGGAGGCCTTCCGGTTGGATCGGACAGCAACGGCATTGCAGGAGCGCGTGACCAAACTCTTCGAGGAAACGCGCGACGATGTCTACCGCTACCTCCTCATGCTGGGTTTGCAGCCCGCCCGCGCGCAGGAAGCGGTGCAGGAAGTCTTCCTGCGGTTGTACCAGGCCCTCAAAAAGGGCGAGGACATCCAAAGTCCCCGGGGATGGATTTTCCGCGTGGCGCACAATCATGGCTTAAAGGTGCGCGCCCGCCAGGCCGCGGAAGATCCCTTCGATGCCGGCCTGGAATTGCAACTGGCGTCGCATTCCGATACCCCGGAACGAGAGCTGCTGGAGCGGGAGCGGGTTCTGGAGTTTCATCGCGCGTTCGAAGGCCTTTCCGATCAGCAGAAGCGTTGTCTGACTCTCCGCATGGAAGGTCTGCGCTACAACGAAATCGGCAGCGCGCTGGGAATCAGCGCCTCGGCCGTGGGCGAGTTTCTCCATCGCGCCATGGTCCGCCTGAAAAAGGGTCGCGATGAGCGAAGCGGTAAGGAGAAAAGGTAAGCGGATGAGCGGCTTCCAACATCCCGGCGAAGACCTGCTGCTGCGCTACATCGACGGCGAAATCGCCGGATGGAAGCGCCGCCAGATCCGCCGTCACCTGGAAGCCTGCTGGCAATGCCGTGGCGCCGTCGAAGAGCTCCAGCAAACCGTCGCCGATTGCGTCCGCTACCGCAAGGAAATCCCCGCCTACCTTCCGGCGCCCCCTCGCGCCTGGTCCGATCTGGCCGGCGAATTTGCCCGCGTCGATGCCGCAATGGCCGGCGAACCCTTCTGGAAGCGCTTCGTATTCCCGGTGCTCAAGCCCGCGCTTGCCGGCATGGCCGTCCTCGCGCTTCTCGCCGTCGTCATCTACCAGTTCGAGAAGGCTCCGGCGGTCAAGGCCGCCGTCCTGTTGCAACGCGCCGTGGTAGCTGAATCGGCCCGCGCGGCCGCGCCCCACGCCATCCGCATTCGCACTCGCAACGCCAGCTTTACTCGCGCCACCGCCTCCCACGATCCCATTCCGGCGGAAGCCGAACGCCTGTTCGCCGAAGCCCACTACAACGGCGAAGATCCGCTCAGCGCGCGCTCTTACATGGAGTGGCACAACAGCCTCGAAAGCCAGGATGATCCCGTCGAAACGGTTCCCGATCCGGTCGTTCCGTCCGAATCCTGCTACCGCATTCATACCGTGCCGGCATCCGGTGAAGTCTCCGGAGCCACCCTCCTTCTTTCCACCGCCGACTACCACGCCGTCGACGGAATGCTGGAGTTTCGTGATCGCAATTTTGTGGAATTTACCGAGCTAATGGGCTCTCCGGCCGGCGGCGGCAACGCTGCCGCGCGCGTCGAGAGTCCAGTGCGTCCCTCCGTACCAAGCCGGTCGGACGCAGTCGTGCCTGGGGCTTCGGCCTCGATCTCCGATCAACTTGCGGTGTACTCAGCTCTGCACCAGATCGGGGCCGACCTGGGCGGCTCTATCGAAGTATCTCTCGCTAGCGGAAAAGTGATGGTGGGGGGCGTTGGGGTTGCCTCCGAAGTTCAGCAGCGAGTCCACCATGAGTTGGATTCGCTGCCGAACGTTTCCATCCAGTTCTCCGAACCGCGCGCTATTCCGGCCGCTGCATTGGATAATGCCGAAACCGCACGGGCTGCCTCGGCCGCGCCGCAGACTCGCCTCGAAGACCGTCTCGGCCGCGTCGAGTTTCAACGGTTCCGCGATGCCGTCCTCAAATCCGATGAAACCGTCATGGATCGCGCCTATGCGCTGCGAACCCTGGCGCGAACATTTCCTGTAGAAGTCGAATCGGGGCTCAGTTCCTCCGATCGGCGCATGTTGCGGGACATGCTGCGCGATCACCTGAGCCACCTCTCCAAGCAGGTTTCTGAAGTCCAGTCTCTCCTCCAGCCGTCCCTGTCCGCCATCGGCGCCACGGTCCAAGCCCGCGGCGTTGCGGAAGGAACGGTGTGGCAGTCGTCCGTCGAAGATGTCATTCGAGCCTCTCAACTGGTGGAGGTGCGTTTGTCGGTTCTGCTCGGCGTAACACCCGCGCAGAACAGCACCTCCACTCAATTACCCTCCGACGTCCTTACCGCGCTCGATGACCTCCGTCTTCAGACCGACCATTGCACCTCGCTCATCAGTCAGTAGGCAGGCTCGCAACCCGGTGGACTGGCGGTCCACCTCCCGAGCATCTCACGTCCAAGTAGTCTCCAAACCGCCGCACCACCCGTAAGCCGGTCGTTCTCAGCGCCCGCCGTACGCCGTCTAACCTGTCTGGCGGTCCGCTTCCCGACGCCCAAACCGATTCCAGATCCTTCCCGGAACGTTTGCTTCTTCACCTTAATTTGACCAGGGTGTGCTCCCAAAGATACATCCCAAAGGTGTACGGTAGAGGGAATGGTCCCGGGCAGGGTACGGGTGATGGCTGCGATCGCTTTTTTGGCGGTCCCGGTTTGGGCACAGCGATCGGCGAGTTTGGCTGGACGGATTCTCGACGTCACCGGCGGCGGCGTCGCTGGCGCCATCATCGCCGCCACCAACGAGGATACCGGACTCCGACGCACTGTTGAATCCGAGCCCGGCGGCGCCTACGAAATCACCTCTCTCGACCCCGGCCTTTACACCGTCAAGATCAGCAAGGACCAATTCAACCCCTACGCCGAATACCACGTCCCGCTGCGCGAACAGGCCATCACCGTCCGCCGCTTCGTGCTCGAAGTCGGCTCGGTGGCCAATCCGGAAGTGGTCGTTCAAGGCTCGACCCAACCGATCGAACGCACCGACGCCACCGTCGTCGGCCAGTTCGAGCACGATGAGATGAGCCGCCTGCCGGTCAACGGCGCCAAAATTCTCGAGTACCTCAGCATCGTGCCCGGCACCACCATCACCCCCGCCACCCGCGGCGAGCCCGGCCAGTTCACCACCAACGGACAACGGCCCAACGCCAACTCCTTCACCATCGATGGTGTCAGCGCCAATACCGGCGTCACCGCCGGCGGTCTCCCCGCGCAGTCCACCGGCGGCACCCTGCCCGGCGTCAGCGCCTTCGGCAGTTTCGACGCGCTGGTCTCGCTCGAATCCGTGCAGGAACTCCAGGTTCGCACCTCGTCATCGGTCGCCGAATTCGGCAGGTTTCCCGGCGCCACCGTCTCCCTCACCACGCAATCCGGAACCAACGGATTCCACGGGGCCACGCTGTTCCGACTCCGCAACGAGCTCGGAAGCGCCGCCAACTGGTACGCCGATCGCGACGGATTCGGCAAACTGCCGCAGCGGCTGCTCGACCTCACCCAGACCTTCGGCGGTCCCTTGAAGCGCAACCACACCTTCTTCTTTCTCTCGTATGAACGAGTCCAACTGCGGGAAACCTACGTCTGGGAACAGCCCACCCCATCCAGCGCCCAGCGCGTCAACGCCGCCTACTGGGCCCAGTTGCCCCTCAGCCTCTTCCCGTTGCCCAACACCGGGCCGCCGACCAGCGGCACCGGCGAGTGGGTGGGCGCCAGCGCCCTGCCGGCGGGTCTCACCAACGGCGCTGGCCGTATCGATCAGGCTCTGGGATCGCGCGCCAGTTTCTTCGGCCGCTACAGCGACTCGCCTTCCTACAACCAGTTCGGCAACGTCACCATCAACCACCTCGCCCTCCGCATGCAAAGTCTGACTCTGGGATTGAATCTCCGGCCCACTCCCAACCTCGCCTTCGATGCGCGCGTCAATGAGGCTCAGGCGACCACCAACTCCTCCTGGTTCGGCAGCGTGACGCCTCCGGTGCCTCCACCGCCCGGAGCGCCGTCCCCGCCTCCTCCCTTTTCCGACGACCCGAATTGCTACCTCGAGCCTGCTGTCTCCGTCCTTCTGAATTCGCTCTCGCCTTGCAGCTATCTCGTTCGCTTGACCATCGACGGCGTCGGCCAGTTGGTATCCGGTCCGGAAGGCCAGCGGCGTCAGCGCCAGTTTCACGCCGTCGAGTCCGGCTCCTGGCAGCACAATCGCCATCAATTGGGTTTCGGCGTGGACTATCGTTCCATCACCGCCATTCGCGAAGACGCCGCGAAGACGCTCGGCATCATCGCCGACTCTCCCGCCGACCTCAACGACGTCCGCAACCTTTGGACATACACCACGCTCAATACCACTCCCCTGACGCAATCGGTTGAGGTGCGCGAGCTTTCCTTATGGG
>Ga0335073_10006674_pt1 | contig 16221 bp, 17 predicted proteins | sample Lox_Sample_22_FD_207093 | JGI IMG/M metagenome (GOLD analysis project Ga0335073, IMG submission 207093) | Soil microbial communities from Loxahatchee National Wildlife Refuge, Florida, United States - Lox_Sample_2.2 | ecosystem: Environmental > Terrestrial > Soil > Wetlands | place: USA... | reverse complement strand
ACATACGAGTCGGTGGTGAAGGCGAGGGTTGCGCCGTCAAGCGTGATCGTCGCGGCGTCGGCAAGCTCGTTCAAGGCTTCCGATCCGAACGCCGGCGCAAGCAGCCCCTCGATCAGACCCTGGGTCGCCTTCCCGCCGGCCCCGTGGGCCATGTTGATCCGCTCGTCGCGGAACTTCGCCCGCTTCCCGCGCGCGGTCTCGATGATCCCGAGGATCTTCTGCTCGCGCTCAGAGATGACGGCGGGATCGCTCACGGGGGTCAGACCACTTCCCGCTCCCGCGCGAAGCGGCCAAAGTTGTAGTACGCCGCACACGCGCCCTCGGAGGAGACCATGCACGTGCCGATCGGCCGCTCGGGCGTGCATGCGGTTCCGAACACCTTGCACTCCCACGGCTTGATGACCCCCTTGAGCACCTCGCCGCACTGGCACGCCTTCGGGTCGGCGACGCGCACGCCGGGGACGCTGAAGCGGACCTCGGCGTCGAGATCGGCGTAGGCGTCCGACAGTTTCAGCCCGCTATGGGAGATGAACCCCAGCCCCCGCCACTCGAAGTGGGGGCGTAGCTCGAACACCTCGGCCATCACCTCCAGCGCGCGCAGATTGCCCTCGTACGGAACGACGCGCTTGTACTGGTTCTCGACCTCGCAGCGTCCGTCGGACAGCTGGCGCAGGATCATCGCGATCGCCTGGAGGATGTCGAGCGGCTCGAACCCGGCGATCACGACGGGCTTCCCGTAGTCAGCCGGGATGAACTGGAACGGTCGCCCGCCGACGACGGTCGAGACATGGCCGGGTCCGATGAATCCATCGAGCCGGAGGTCGGGCGACTCGAGCAGTGCCTTGAGCGGCGGCACGATCGTCACGTGGGAGCACATGACGCTGAAGTTGGCGACGTTCTCCGCCCGCGCCCGCTTCAGCGTCAGCGCCGTCGAGGGCGCGGTCGTCTCGAACCCGATCGCGAAGAACACCACCTCGCGGTCGGGATTCTGCTTGGCGATCCGCAGCGCATCGAGCGGCGAGTAGACCATCCGGATGTCGGCGCCGGCGGCCTTGGCGTCGAGCAGGCTGCCGTTCGAGCCCGGGACGCGCATCATGTCGCCAAAGCAGGTGAAGATCACGCCGTCGTTGTGGGCGACCGCGATTCCATCGTCGACCCGCCCCATCGGGATCACGCACACGGGGCAGCCCGGGCCGTGGACGAGCTCGACGTTGGCCGGCAGCAGGTCGTCGATCCCGTACTTGTAGATCGAGTGCGTGTGACCGCCACACACCTCCATCAGCTTGTAGTGCCGGCCGGGCTCGACCATCGCGAGGATCTCCATCGCGACGGCGCGGCCGATCTCGGCGTCGCGGAACTCGTCGACGAACTTCATGCGACGTGCTCCAGGACCGTCAACGCTGTCCCCGCGTGCACGAGCAAGACGTCAGCGGGGGCAATGGCGCCGACCAGCGCGATCTCGACCGAGGCGCGCGCGCCGTCATCGCCTTCGCAGAGGGCCAGCCCGCGTGCCTCGTCGACGAGCACGACCGACATCGGCACCCCATCGTCGCCGCACGTGATGCAGTGGTGCGATCCGCAGGTGTCGGCGTCGGTCACTCGATCACGCTGGCCTTAAGCTCCTCGAGTTCCTGCTCGTAGTCGGCACCCATCCGGACGAGCAGATCGCGTGTCGCGCGGGCCTCCTCCTCGTCGACCTTCGAGATCGCGAAGCCGACGTGGATCAGCACCCAGTCCCCGGGGCTCACCCCGCCGTCTTCGGTGTCGAGGAGTCCCACGTTGACGTTGCGGCGTACTCCTGCGACGTCGACTTTGGCCAGCCTATTCAGGTCGTCGACGATTTCGACGACCTGGCCAGGGATCGCCAGGCACACGACCGGTGTTCTATCACTCGATCGAGCGCATTTGTGAAGGCGGGTAAGCGGGGTTACCAACCAACATGGGACCTGGTGCGCGGCACGATCTCGCGGGCATAGACTGGCCCTGACGTCGGGAGGTCTACAGACCAGAGAGGTCGTGCTGTGTCCGCTGAAGACCCACGGGTAGCCCAGAAGGGACCCCTGCGATGGCCCCGCCATCCGCAGCTGGCGGGAGATCGGCCGGAGTCGTTCGCGCTCTTCACGTATCTGCTCGACGCGGACGGAGAGCTCGCCGAGGAGTTCGACATCCGCGCGCGCATAGCGGCGCGTCAACTCGCGACGGCGAGGGTCATCCAGGTCGGCGTCGGGGCGTGTGACTTCGCGCCGTGGTTTGAGGTCGCGGGACGCGGACTCGGACTCCTGATCCTCGACGGTCTGCTCGCGCTTGAGATCCGGGTCGGGGGGCGTACCTCGGTCGAACTGGTCGGACCCGGGGATCTGTTGCAGCCGCTCGGCCCGGCGTCCGATCAGTTAGTCGTCCGCACGTGCGGCTGGCGCGCGCTCCGCCCGACCAGGCTCGCGGTGCTCGACGCCGACTTCGCCGACCGGGTCAGGCCGTTTCCCCAGGTCGTGCGCATCCTCGCGCGCCGCGCTTGCCGACGACCGCTCGAGCTCGACGTGCTCAGGGCGATCACCTCCCAGCCACGGCTCGACGTCCGTCTCGTACTGCTGCTGTGGCACCTCGCCGCGCGATGGGGACGGGTTGAGCCGACGGGCGTCCGGCTGTCGCTGCCCCTGACGCACCGCCTGCTCGGCCAGCTCGTGGCGGCGGAGCGGCCGTCGATCTCGCACGCGCTCAAGCGGCTCGGCCAGGCCGGCCTCGTGACCGGCGCGACCGACGATCTCCACCTGCACGGGAGTCTCGAGGACCAGCTCGAGGCCCTGTCCGAGCGCGAGCCGCCGGTGACCGATCGACCGGCTGTGCATCCGCGAAGGGCTCGACGACCGATCGCCTAGCCGGATGGTCGCTACGGACCGCCACCCCGTGAACGTGCTCTGGCTCACCAGCGGGCTCGGCTGCGACGGGGACTCGGTCGCGATGACGGCGGCAACCAATCCCAGCTTCGAGGATCTGATCCGAGGCTGCTTCCCCGGGGCGCCACCACTGGTCATCTACAACCCGCTGCTCGCGTATGAGACCGGCGAGGAGTTCATGGGCGCGTGGTTCGACGCCGCCGCGGGGAAGCTCGAGCCGTTCATCCTCGTGCTCGAGGGCTCGGTCCCGAACGAGGAGATCAGCGGCGAGGGGTACTGGGCGACGCTGGGCGTCGACCCCGTCACGGGCGAGCCGATCTCCACGTGTACGTGGATCGATCGGCTCGCGCCGCGCGCGGCCGCCGTGCTCGCGCTCGGCACATGCGCGGCCTTCGGCGGCATCCCCGCGATGCGCGGCAACCCCACCGGCGCGATGGGGCTGCGCGACTACCTCGGCTGGAGCTGGACGTCCCGTCTCGACGTTCCGATCATCAACGTGCCGGGCTGCCCGGCGCAGCCCGACAACATCACCGAGACGCTGCTGCATCTGGCGCTGCACGTCGCCGGGGCCGGGCCGATGATCGACGTGGACGGCCACGGGCGACCCCGATGGCTGTTCGGCCGGACGGTGCAGCAGGGGTGCGGCCGCGCCGGCTTCGCCGAGCAGGGCGAGTTCGCGCGGACGCCGGCCGACCACCGCGGATGCCTGGTCAAGCTCGGCTGCAAGGGGCCGGTGGCGAGCTGCAACGTTCCTCTCCGTGGCTGGGTCGGCGGCGTCGGCGGGTGTCCGAACGTGGGGGGGATCTGCACCGCGTGCACGATGCCGGGCTTTCCCGACAAGTTCATGCCGTTCATGGAAGCCAACCCGCTCGGCCTGCTGTCCGCCCGGGCGGCAGGTTTTTCGTATGGGCCGGTACTCCGCAGGCTCCGCGCGCACGCGATCCGGGGTCGCTATGACCGCGAGCCGAGCTGGCGGACGCCGGGGGATAAGCTCACGAGTGGCTACGAGCCACGGTGGTGAGTGTCTGAGATGCCGGTGTCGGTCATATTCGAGTGTGAGATCTGTGGGGCGCGGCCCGATCCCGAGACACAGGTCGCGCTCGAGCGACAGTTGCTCGACCTGCGCCACGGCGAGTACGTCGACGCTGACCCCGGACGCTGGCTGACCTGGCACGGACGTGGCATGTACGGGCCCCAGCGCTACGCTTGCGGAGCGCACCGCGGCGAGCTGAAGGCGGTCGTGCGCGAGCACTACGGCACGCTCGGCTGGCATCCGTGGGCGCGGGGGCCGCACCCGTGGGCGGGCAGGCGCGGGACCGATCGCGCGCGGATGCTCGCACGCAGGCTTCGCTCGACGTTCGGCGCTCCAGGAGGATGAGAGGATCCCGACGCCATGACGATCTCACCAGATGTCCCACCGGTAGCGGTTGACGATGTCGTCGAGGCCGCCGAGGCACTTCGCGAGTCTGGGCTTCGGCTGTCGACGCCACGGCGATTGATTCTCGAGGCACTGTTCGCGGCGGACGGTCCAGTCGCCGCAAGTGACCTGGCCCGCGAACTGTCGATCGACGAATCGTCCGTATACCGCAACCTCGAGGTGCTCGAGCACCACGGCCTGGTTCGCCACGTTCATCTTGGTCATTCGGCGGGGCTGTACACGCTTGTCAGCGAGAACGAGGTCGAATACCTCTACTGCGAGCGCTGCGCCAGGGTCACGACCGTCTCGCCGTCCCGGCTGGATCCGGTGCGAAAGCGCATCAAGGCGGAGTTCGGATTCACCGCCCGGTTCGGGCACTTCCCGATCGTCGGCGTCTGCGAGGAATGCACCGCAGAGAGGTGATCGTAATTACCAGCGGCTTGCAATAGGCGGGCCGCCGGGAGTACCTTGATCCAAATCCGCACGGTCCCCGTATATGCGGTCAGCGCTCGTCCGAGCGGGGACCGACGAAGGAGGACACGATGGAAGCAGCGACCGTTGGCATGCGCCGGCGACGGAAAGGTCTCCGAGCCTTCTGGGCGTCGCTGACTGGGGGTCAGAAGCGGACGCTGCTGTTGATGGCGGCGGTCGTGGGCGGACTGCATGTGGTTGGGTTCGTGTCGTTGATCTGGTTGGTGGCGCCCCGGCACTATCGGCTGGGTACGGCGGGGGCGTTCACGATCGGGATCGGGGTGACCGCGTACACGCTGGGTCTGCGGCATGCGTTCGATGCCGATCACATCGCGGCGATCGACAACACGACGCGGAAGCTGATGGGCGAGGGGAAGCGGCCGTTGAGCGTGGGGTTCTGGTTCTCGCTGGGGCATTCGACGATCGTGTTCGCGCTCGCGTTTCTGCTCTCGATCGGCGTGCGGGCGCTCGCGGGCCCGGTGAAGAACGACCATTCGGGGTTGCATCAGGTGACGGGGTGGATCGGGACGCTGGTCTCGGGCACGTTCCTGTATGCGATCGCCGCGATCAACGTGGTGATCCTGTTCGGGATCATCAAGGTGTTCCGAGAGATGCGGACCGGTCGTTACGACGAGCGGGAGCTCGAGGAGCAGCTGAACAAGCGCGGTCTGATGAACCGCTTCCTGGGGCGGCTGACGAAGACCGTGACCGAGCCGGTCCAGATGTATCCCATCGGGGTGCTGTTCGGGCTCGGGTTCGACACCGCGACCGAGGTCGCGTTATTGGTTCTGGCCGGTGGGGCGGCGGGGGCGGGGCTGCCGTGGTACGCGATCCTGTGCCTGCCGGTCCTGTTCGCCGCGGGCATGTCGCTGATGGACTCGATCGACGGGTCGTTCATGAACTTCGCCTACGGCTGGGCGTTCTCAAAGCCCGTGCGCAAGGTGTTCTACAACCTCACCATCACCGGCCTGTCCGTTGCGGTCGCGCTCGTGATCGGCACGATCGAGCTCGGCGGGCTGATCGCCGCCCAGCTGAACCTGTCCGGATCGTTCTGGACCTGGTTCGAGAACATCAACATCAACCTCCTCGGGTTCGTGATCGTCGGGATGTTCGTCCTCACCTGGGCGATCGCGCTGACGGTGTGGCGCTACGGGCGGATCGAGGAGCGCTGGGGCGCGTCGATCGACCGGCTCTAGCGCGCAGCGCTCATCGCCACCAGGGACGTCTGCGCAGGTTCGCGACCGCGACACCCGGCTTGACGAGGTCGACCGTATGTTGGCTCAGGTGGTCGAGGTGTTCGCACAACCACACGCCGTAGTACGAGCCGGAGGTCTCGTCCACGACGCCCGCGGCGGCCAGCGATGGCGGCTCGAGCTCGGACACGGCCCTGTGATTCGGCCTGCCGACCTGCTCGGCGAGTCCGTCGTACCAGGACGCGAGCGTCGTGGTCCGGCGCTCGAGCACGGCGCGAGCCTCGTCCAGGCCGGCGGCATCTCCCGGCATCTCGGAGACCGCGTGCGCGGTCAGGCGTAGCCGGAGCGATCCGCCGACGAGGCGCCACAGATCCTGCTTGGCGATGCGCTTGCTTCCCTGCTCGGCGAGGAAGCCGCGCAGGCCCTCGTCGAGGCGGACCCCGGCGGTCCCCGCCGGCACCGCGGTATCGGGGGTCTCGGCGCGCGCGCCTGTTGCCCACTGCACCGCCTGAGTCAGGTACGACGCTCCCGTGCGGAACGCGTCGGCGAGGTCGTCGCCGACGACGGACGACACCCCGCGTGGCCAGAACAGCGTCCCGATCACCGCACTGACGAGGCAGCCGAGCGCGACGTCCTCGATGCGGACGACGCCGACCGTCCATCCGACCGGGACGATCAGGTTGAACAGGATCGCGATCAGCACGGTAAACGCGGCCTGGCCGACGGCGAACGGCGCGGTCCCGGGCGAGTAGGCGGCCACGAGCACGGCGAACGGGAACACGATCCAGAGCGCGGTCCCGTCGCCACCGATCGCGACCACGAGCGCGCCGCCGATCACGAACCCGATCGCGGTCCCCGCGATCGCCCGGAGCGCGGTGGCGCCGGTGGCCGACGCGTTCGTGCGAAGGACCGACAGGGTCCCGAGCACCACCCAGAAGCCGTGCTGGACGGTGGTCACATCGGCGACAGCGACCGCGACGGCGAGCGCCACCGCGCCGCGGAGGCTGTTGACGAACCAGACCGAGCGAAGGCTCGCGTGGGTATAGGCGGCGGTGGCCACGCTCGACACTCGATGCACCGTTCGTGCCGCGGCGTTCGATCCGGCGTACCAGCGGGCGCGCCTGGCTTCGAGCCACTCGGGGTCCGCCAGCCGCGACGCGATCATCGTCTCGTAGGCGACGCCGACGACCGCGACCGCGACCGCGTTGGCGTGGAACGAGATCTGGGCGGACTGTCGGAACTGACCGCGCGGGGGTGTCGACTGCTCGATCTGGTGTAGGACCGCCGCCCGGCAGCGCTCGAGCCCGTCGACGTCGGGTCGTGCGTCGCCGCCCGCGAGGAGTGACGCCGCGTCTCTCAGCACTGAGCTCGACATGGTGATGAGCTCGAGGTCGGGCTTCGGAGCTTCTTTCAAGTTGTGCTGCTCCTCGACCGCGTCAGCGATCAGTGCCTCGCTCCACTCGAGCAACTCAACGCAGTTCGCGAGCGCCTGGTCGGTCGCAGCCAGCCCGGTGGGGCGGTACGGCGTCGAAGTGAATTGCGAGATCAAGTCGTGCTTCGCGTTGACCATCGCCGCAAGATCGTCTTTGGTGAGTCCGCCACTTGCGGCTGCGTCGAGCACGTCGGCGAGCTTGCCCGCGAGCGCCGACGCCGCGGCGTTCAGCCGATTGCCTCCGCTCGATCGCGGCGAGAACAGCAGCACGAGGGCGGTGCCGCACACCGATGCCATCCACCAGCCGATCAAGCGGTCGGGGACCATGCTGATCGTGCCGGCCGACGCCGCCGGCAGGACCCACGCAAGCAACGCGCCCGTGACTCCGGACGCCGCGTTGGGGCCGGTGACACCCGCGAAGAACACCGCGAACGTCGCGGGCACGGTCACGAGCGCGACCAACACCGTCGAGGAACTGACGATCGTGGCGATCGTGATCAGCACGGTCCCGGTGAGCGCGAGCGCGAGGTGAGCCAGGAGCTTGTCCCGCCACGTCCCGGCAAACGACGCCAGCACGAGCGTCGCGAAGCTGCCGAACGCGGCGAAGGTGGCGATCTGCGGGTTCCCGAGCACCTTGTCGGTGAACGCGAACAGCCCGCAGACGCAAACCATCGCGCGGATCGCGCGCATCGCAGCCGGGACCGACCACTTCGGGACGAAGTCGGACAGCTTCATCTCGCGCTCAGCGAACCCGGAGTCGAGACATCAGCGAGCGATTATTCAGCCTGCTCATGATCTCGGGTACTCCGTGCTGCAGCGCTCGGGGGCGGTCGGATTCCAAAGAACCTGCATAACACGACAATCGAGTCGATCGTGGCGGACCGCGGCGTACTACGCATGTGGGCATGCACCACACGTCACGGTCACGTCCGACTGCGTCGAATGTCGAGTCATGCAGGTCTGAGGCCGCTCCGCGCGTCGGTCTTCGCGGGCCGCCTGGTATTGCTGGGCCTCCGCAATCACGGGCCGGAAAGGAGACGGGCCGACGAGGTGTTTGGGATGAAACTCGGGATAGGTCCGAGTTTCATCCCAACCCCCGCGGGTGCCGGTCCTACGCCGGCGCCGGCGCGCCGGCCGCCCGCTCGCGGAGCTCGGCCAGGCCGGACTGGATGCCGGCCGTCAACACGTCGATGTCACCCGCGTGGTCGCGGTCGCCGGTGACGCCGAAGTACAGGGTGCCGTCGTAGGAGAAGATCGCCACCACGATCCTGATCGTGCCGACGATCGGAACGTAGGGGTAGGACTCGAGCAGCCGGTGGCCGAGGGCGTGGACGGGGCGCTGCGGACCGGGCACGTTCGTGGTGGCGGTGTCCATGTTGAGGCGAGCCGAGCGGGTCGCGGCCCGGCTGCCGAGAGCGAGCAGCAGCGGTGGCGCGAATCCCGACAGCTGCGCGAGGACATCGCCGGCGACCGCCTGTCCGGACGACTTGATCTCGTCCATCTGGTCGCGGATGAGCGCGAGTCGCTCGGCGGGATCGTCGACCCCGACCGGGAGCCGGGCGAACACCGCCGAGACCCGGTTGTTGTAGACGCCGCGTTCGTCCGGGGCGCGGACCGAGACCGGAACCATCGTGCGGACGACACGCCCCGGCCGCACCTCCTCGCCGCGCTCGGCGAGCAGCTCCCGGAAGCCGTTCGTGACGATCGCGAGCACCACATCGTTGACCGTGCCACCGAGCGCGGAGCGGACCTCTTTGACGTCGGCAAGCGACACGTTCGCCCAGCTCCACACGCGGTGCGGGCCGATCGGGCCGGTCAGCGAGGACGTCGCCGGACGTAGCGTCGGCGCCGCCGCGGCCATCGCCCGCATCAGCCGGACCGTCCCGCGGAGCAACTCCGAACGCGCGCGGACGGCCGCGCTCGCCTGGCCGGCCGGACTGAGCAGCCGGTGCGATGCCCCGCGGACGAACACCTCCGCGGTGGACGGCTCGGGTCCCGGATTCCACGCGCCGGCCGGCGGTGGCGGCTCGGCGTCGTCGCCGAACATGACCGACATCAGATCGGTGGCGGCGACGCCGTCGACCATGCAGTGGTGGACCTTGGAAAGCAGCGCCCAGCGCCCGTGCTCGAGGCCCTCGACCATCCAGATCTCCCACAGCGGACGGGCGCGATCGAGGTGCTGCGAAAAGACCCGCGCGGCCATCGTCCGCAGCTGCGCTCCCGTGCCCGGCGCGGGCACGGCGGTGTGCCGAAGGTGGTACGCGACGTCGAAGTACGGATCATCGACCCACATCGGCTCGCTCACGCCGAGCGGCACGAACCGCACCTTCTGGCGGTAGCGAGGCGTGTGGTGGAGCTTGCCGTCGACCATGTTCGAGAGCTCGTCGAACGACGGCGGCGGGCCCTCGAAGATGCTGACGCCACCGATGTGCATCGGTGTGACGTCGTTCTCGACGTGCAGGAACGTCGCGTCCTGCGCGCTCATCGACTGCAAAGGCTCTCCTCGGCGCGCGCTAGCAACCGCTCGAGCTCGCGGTAAACGTCGGCGTTGACCGCCATCCCGCAGTGACTGCCGTCGATCTCGACCCACTCCGAGGACGGATCGAGGCAAGCGCGCCAGTCGACGATCGCGTCGCTGCGCGAATAGACCGCCATCGCCGGCGCGTCGCCGCGGAGCGGCGCCCTGAGCAGCGTGCGGAACTCCGCGCAACAGTCGCCGTTCCGGCACTCGTTTGTGAACAGCCCCCGGATCCCGAGGTCGCCGAGCCAGGCCACCGAGCGGACCGTGCGGAGCACCGACGGCGAGATCGCGAGTTGGTCGAGCACGGGGGAGCCGAGCGTCATCACGGCGGCGACCCTGTCTGGGTGTTTCGCCGCGAGCGCGCGGGCGAGCGTGCCGCCGCGGCTCTGGCCGATGACGACGGCGGGTTCGCCGAAGGCGTCGAGCACCGCGCCCAGGCGCTCGAGCTCGCGGCCGGCGCAACCGACGTTCAGGCGGATGCCGCTGGTACGCACGTCGTGTCCGCGGCGACGGAGCCAGCCGGCGAGCACGGTCAAGGAAGCGTCGCCGGCCATGAACCCGGGGATCAGCAGCACCGGCCGCCGTCGGTCGCCTTCCTCGAGCAAGCCGGCGGCGGCGCGGGCGGGCGCCCAGAAAACAGCGTCGGTGAGCAGTCGCCCGAACTCCGGCCAGAAGCGAAGCTCGTATCCGAGCGGCGCGCTCACGACTCCGCCTTGTCGATCTGGAGGATCAACTTGCCCGTGTTCTCGCCCCGGAACAGCATCAGGAACACCTCGGGGAACGACTCGATGCCGGCGCGGACGATGTCCTCACGCGACTGGAGCTCGCCGGCGTTCAACCACGCCGCGAGCTGGGCGACCGCCTCGGGGTAGCGCTCGGCGAAGTCGAACACCAGGAACCCGGTCATCGACGCGCGCATGACGAGCAGCTGCATGTAGTTCGCCGGCCCCTTCGGGGGCTGCTCGGCGTTGTACTGGGAGATTGCGCCGCAGATGACGACCCGCGCGCCGCGCGCCAGGCGCCGCAGCACCTCGTCGAGCATGTCTCCGCCGACGTTGTCGAAGTACACATTCACCCCGTCGGGAGTCGCGTCGCGGAGCTGCGCCCGGAGATCGTCGCGCTTGTAGTCGATCGCGGCGTCGAACCCGAGCTCGTCGGTCAGCCACTCGCACTTCTCGGGGCCACCGGCGATTCCGACGACTCGGCATCCCTTGATCCGGGCGATCTGGCCGACCACGCTTCCGACGGCGCCGGCGGCGCCGGACACGACCACGGTCTGTCCGGGCTCGGGGCGCCCGATGTCGAGCAATCCGAAATAGGCGGTCAGCCCGGTCATGCCGAGCGCGCCGAGATGGACCGGTGCCGGCGCCAGCGCCGTGTCGACGAGATGCACGCCCCGGCCGTCGGAGAGCGCGTAGCGCTGGATGCCGAACTGGCCGAAGATCAGGTCGCCGACGTCGTAGTCGGAGCTACGCGACTCGACGACGCGTCCGATCCCGCCGGCGCGCATGACCTCGCCGATGCCCACGGGCGGCACGTACGACCGGACGTCGTTCATCCATCCACGCATCGCCGGATCGAGCGACAGGTACTCGAGCTCGACACGGAACTGCCCGTCGGCCGGCTCGGGCGCGGGTTCCTGCACAAACTCCCAGTCCGACGGCTTGGGAAGCCCGACCGGTCGCGCCGCCAGGCGCCACTGCGCGTTCGTCGTCGTCATCGGAGGAGCCTACTCGACGGGCTGGCCGGTATCCGCTGCCATCCGTCGCCGCTTCAGTCGCTTGACGGCGTAAGCGACCGCGACCGCGAGCACGACGAGCGCCACGATCGCGAACGATCCGTTCCGCGCGATCGCGACCGCCTCGTCGAGTGAGTTCCAGAACACGTATCCGAGGATCGAGCATGCGGCCGCCCACACGCCGGCGGCGGCAATCGTCGCCGGCAGGAAGCGCCGGGCCGGCATCCCCGAGGCGCCGGCGACGAACGGGGCGAGCGACCTGACCGCGCCGATGAACCGTCCGAACACAATCGTCTTGCCGCCGTGTTTGGCGAAGTAGCGCTCGACCTGCTCGAGCCGGGCGGGTGTGAGCTTGATGTGGTGCCCGTGCGCGAGCAGGAAGCCGCGACCGAGTCGGCGGCCGAGCACGAACGACAGGGCGTCGCCGGCCGCGGCGCATACCCACACGAGCGCGATCAGCGGCACGAGCTCGATCTCGCCCTGGCCGGCGGCGACTCCGCCGAGGATGACCGCGAATTCGCCCGGGGCGATCAGCCCGACGCCGGCGCCGGTCTCGAGGAACGCCAGCGCGCCGACCAGCGCGTAGGTATACGGACCGAGCGTGGAGCCGGCGCGGCGGAGAGCACCCTCGATATCGGGGAACCCGCCCAGGATCACGACGAGCGCGGCCGCCACCGCGGCCAGCCCGGCGAGGAGCACCCACGTCGGTGGCTTTCTCACGACGGCTCCTTCTCGGGGTGCGAAGCGCGCAGCGATCCGGCGTGGGCGCGAAGCCGCGGCTCGCGGTGCACCCTTATCAGGCTCGCGAGCATCGTGACCGAAAGCACCACCACGATGACGCCGAGCGACACCCCGGTCGAGATCTCGGGGATCGAGTCGACGTGGAGGTGCCCGAAATGGAGCACGAGCTTCACGCCGATGAAGACCAGAATCAGCGACAGCCCCGTCGACAGGTACACGAGACGATCGAGCAGTCCCGCCACGAGGAAGAACAGCGGGCGCAGCCCCAGCAGGGCGAACACATTCGCGGCTAGTACGAGATACGCGTTGGTGGTGATTCCATAGACCGCGGGGATGGAGTCGAGCGCGAATAGGAAGTCCGTGACGCCGATTGCGAGCAGCACGATGAACAGGGGAGTGAGCATCCGTCGTCCGTCCACGCGCGTGACGATCCGCCCCCCCTCGTAGCGGTCGGTCACCGGCAGCCGGCGGCGTGCAAGCGCGACCACCGCGTTGTCGCTCACGGACGGGTCCTCGTCGCGGTGGCGGAACAGCTGGACGGCGGTGGCGATCAGCGCGATCCCGAAGACCAGGAACATGAACGAGAACGCCGAGAGCAGGACGGAGCCGGCGGCGATGAAGATCGCTCGTAGCACGAGCGCCAGCGCGATCCCGATGCCGAGCGCGCGGCCCTGGTACTCGCGCGGCACCGCGAACGTGCTCATGATGATCACGAACACGAACAGGTTGTCGATCGAAAGGCTGCGCTCGACGATGTAGCCCGCGAGGAACTGCGTTCCGATGTTCCAGTCGGCGATCAGGCCGAGCCCGGCTCCGAAGGCCAGCGCCACAGCAAGGTAGATCAGCGACCACACGGCCGCCGCACGAAAGCTCATGATCTCTCCCCTAGGGCTCGACGAGCCCGTGCCGGATCGCGTAGCGGGTCAGTTCGACCCGATCGTGCATGCCGAGCTTCTCGAGGACGTTCGTCCGGTGACGATCGACGGTCTTCTCGCTGATCACGAGCGCCTCCGCGATCTCCCTCGTGCTGTAGCTCTCTGCGATCAGCTTGACGATCTCGGTCTCGCGCGGGGTCAGCGGGTCCTCGCGGACGGGCGCGTCGTTCCGCGCGCCGTTCAGCAGGTCCCGGATCAGCGGCGTCATCGCGCCGGGGTACAGGAACTGCTCGCCGCGCATCGCCGCGCGGCACGCCTCGACGAGGTCGCGGTCGGCGACGGTCTTCAGCACATAGCCAGAGGCGCCGGCCTTGAGCGCCTCATACAGGTACCGCTCGTTCTGATGCATCGACAGCATCAGGATGCGGAGGTCAGGACGGCGACGGTGGAGCTCGCGCGCCGCCTGCAGTCCGGTCATCCTCGGCATCGAGATGTCGAGGATCGCGAGGTCGACCTCGGGCTCGAGCGCCCGCTGGACGGCCTCGGCCCCGTCGCCCGTCTCGGCCACGACCTCCAGGTCAGGCTCGGCGTCGAGCACCAGCCGCAACCCACGCCGGACCAGCGCGTGGTCGTCGGCGAGCAGGACTCGGGTCTTCAGCGGGGTCATCGCCCGTTCTCCATCGGGACCGCGAGTCGCACGCGGCAGCCGTGACCCGCGGGGTTGCCGTCGATCGTCAGGGTCGCTCCGATCAGCGTGGCGCGCTCTCGCATGCCGCGGATTCCGGCGCCGGCGGTGTGGCCGGCGGGGAGTCCGTCGCCGTCGTCGATCACGGTCAGCGCGAGTGCGCCGTTTTCGCGCGCGAGCGTGAGGTCGGCCTCGTGGGCGCGGGAGTGGCGCGCGACGTTCGTCAGCGCCTCCTGCGCCACCCGATACACGACCAGCTCCTCGTCGCGGGACAGGTCGGGAAGACGGTCAGCGACCTGCTGTCGGACCGCCAGGCCGGAGCGCTCGGCGAACCGCTCGCACAGAACGGCGAGCGCGCTCTCGAGTCCGAGGTCGTCGAGCGCTTCGGGTCGCAACTCGATCGCGATGCGCCGGACATCCTCGAGACTGCCGCGCACCGCACCCTGGATCTCGGCGACGTCGGCGCGCAGGTCGACAGGGACCCGGGCCTCGATCCGCGCCAATCCGAGCAGGACCGCGGTGAGCTCCTGCCCGACCTGGTCGTGTAGCTCCTGAGCGATCCGCAGGCGCTCGGCCTCCTGGCCGGCGAGGACCCGGCCGGTCGAATCCCGGCGCTCGGTCTCGAGGCGCGCGAGCATCTCGTTGAACGTCGAGGCCAGCTCGCCGGCCTCCGAAGCCGGGTTCGACACCGGCATCCGCTCGCCGTGATCGGCGAGGTCGACTCGCCTGGCCAGCTCCGTCAAGTCCTGGACGGGGCTGACCACGCGCCGCACGAGGTACACGTTGACGGCCACGGCCAACAGCAGCGCGACTATCAGCGCGGCCCCCTCACCCTCGACGCGGAACGAGGACTCCCGGCCGGGTTCGAGCACGAGGATCGTCACCGCGACCGTCGCCGCCAGCAGCAGCGCGTTCACGCCCGCCACGCGGTAGAGGAGAGGGATGTACCGCTGGCGCCCCGGGCGGTGAGGCACTGACGAGTTGCCGTTCATCGGACTCAACTGAAGTGAATCAGTAAGCAACAGGGACCTCAGCACCCGGGGGCCCGGCGACGCCTGATCCGTGGGGTCGTCGTGGCCGTGCCGACGGGATCGGGCCGGAGTCCCTCGAGCTTGTGGAGCATCGCCCAGCGGCGCGAGTCGAGGCCGCGCGCGGAGATGCCGAGCGTGGCGGCGATCTCGGACGGCTCGATCCCCGCCAGCAGCATCCCGAAGATCGCCTGTTCCTCCGCGCCGAGGCGGCGGCGCATGGCGCCGGCCAGCGCCGGCGGGACCATCGGGAGCCGCGAGTGTCCGCGGGCCACCGCGCGGACGGCATGGCACAGCTCCGATCCGACCCCGCCCTTGCTGATGAGCCCGTCGGCGCCCGCCACCACGCACGCCGCCGCCAGCGGGCCGTCGCAGTACGCGGAGTAGATCACCACACTTGGCGCCGGTTCGAGGCGCTTCAACATGCGGGTCAGCCACAGCCCGCTGCGTGAGCCCAGCTGATAATCGACCACGGCGACGTCGATCGCATCGTGTTCGGCGAGCGATCGTGCCTGCTCGGCCGACGACGCGACTTCAACCACCACGAGGTCGGGCTGGTCGTCGAGCAACTGCGACAGCCCGAGGCGAATCGCGGGGTGATCGTCGACGACGAGCACGCGGAGACGCGAGAGGTCGGCGTCGGCATGACCGTGCTCGGGCTCGGTGGTGGGTTCGAATTTTCCATTGACCGTGACCATCTGACTGCTCCTAGATCTGATTGCCCTATCAAGATCGCGCACACGGCCCACGATCAGAATGGGGGCGATCCCCCATCCGCGTTGGCATCCTTGGAACGGGCACGTACTGAGTGCGTGCCCGTTTTCCGGGGCGAGGGCGGCCTCAGCTGGAGGCCGACTGGAGCGCCGTCACGACCCCGTAGATCGCAAACCCGCTCGCGATCGCGCTGATCGCGCACGCCGGCCAGATCTGCAGCCCGCGCTTGCGCGCAAACAGCGGAAAGGCCGCGAACACGATCAGCTGGCTGACCCACAGCGCGATCAGCGATGGCTTAAGCAGCGTGTTGTAGAAGCCCTCGGGGTCGATCAGCGTGAACGGTGCCGCCAGCATAACGCCGGCGCCGATCACGGCCGCGATCGGTCGCATGCGCCAACGGGTGATCGCGTGGACGAGGCGCGTGAGCGCCAGGTACTCCCACACGATCACGCCGGCCGTGCTGACCGCCACGCCGATACCGATCGCCCGCGCGAGACCGAGGCCCGAGAACT
>Ga0335073_10006673_pt1 | contig 16222 bp, 11 predicted proteins | sample Lox_Sample_22_FD_207093 | JGI IMG/M metagenome (GOLD analysis project Ga0335073, IMG submission 207093) | Soil microbial communities from Loxahatchee National Wildlife Refuge, Florida, United States - Lox_Sample_2.2 | ecosystem: Environmental > Terrestrial > Soil > Wetlands | place: USA... | reverse complement strand
TCGTCGACATTCAGGAAGCAGGTCCCTCGCTCGCCTGGCCCATCTTCGATGGGGCCCCACGGCGCTCGCTTCGGGATGACAGGGTGAAAAATTGTGCGCTGGATTTTTCTTTCGTCGACATTCAGGAAAGCAGGTCCCTCGCTCGCCTACCCCATTTGCGATAGGGCCCCAGGGCGCTCGCTTCGGGATGACAGGGTGAAAAATTGTGCGCTGGATTTTCGTTTTCGTCGACATTCAGGAAAGCAGGTCTCTCGCTCGCCTGCCCCATCTGCGATGGGGCCCCAGGGCGCTCGCTTCGGGATGACAGGGTGAAAAATTGTGCGCTGGATTTTTCTTTTTCGTCGACATTCAGGAAAGCAGGTCCCTCGCTCGCCTGCCCCATCTGCGATGGGGCCCCAAAGCGCTCGCTTCGGGATGACAGGGTCAGGGATCAGAGGAGAGGAAAAGCAGCGTGAGTGTTGGGGTGAGTGAGGCGACAGCCGGGCAGCAGGTCTCCTTCGAAGAGAAGCATGCGTGGCTCGCTCTGGCGCTGACGCCGGGGATCGGGCCGCGGCGGTTGCTGCGCGCGGTGGAGCGGTGCGGGAGTGCGGCGCGGGTGCTGCATCTGCCGCTGACGGAGCTGGAGTCGCTGCAACTGCCGGCCGAGTCGGCGCAGTTTATCTCGGGGGGGGAGGCGGCGCATGCGGCCGATCAGGAACTGGAAAAGCTTGCCAGTACGGGTGCGGCGATCCTGACGTGGCATGATGAGGGCTATCCGCTGCGGCTGCGGGAAATCTACGATCCGCCGGCGCTGCTGTGGGTGCGCGGGGATGCGGCGCTGCTGTTGAAGCCGAGTCTGGCGGTGGTGGGGACGCGGCACCCGACGCCGTATGGGACGGGGATGGCGGAGAAGCTGTCGCGAGAGCTGGCGATGCGGGGGCTAATTATTCTGAGCGGCATGGCGCGGGGAGTGGACACGGCGGCGCACAAGGGCGCCGTTGAGGCGAAGCGGCCGACGATTGCGGTGTGGGGAACCGGCGTGGACGTGATCTATCCGAAGGAGAACAAATCGTTGGCGGAGCAGATTGTGCAGGGCGGGGGAGCGATCGTGTCGGAGCTGCCGCTGGGAACGTTTCCGGCTCCGCAGAATTTTCCTCGCCGGAACCGGATTCTGAGCGGGATGAGTGTCGGCGTGCTGGTGATCGAGGCGGCGGAGAACTCGGGGACGCGGGTGACGGCGCGGTGTGCGCTGGAGCAGAACCGGGAGGTGTTCGCGGTTCCGGGGAATGTGACGAACAAGTACTCATGGGGACCTAACTTACTGATAAAACAGGGTGCAAAGCTCACGACGGGCTGGGAAGACGTCTGGGAGGAGCTGCCCACACAAATAAGGATGGAGCTGGAGCAGAGCGAGGGATTTGCATCCACCGAAGCATCTGATGCATCGTTATTCGAGGAATCGCCACTGCCGCCCTCCGAGGCGCGCGTGCTTGGCGTGCTTCGCCAGGACGAAGCACTGCAGATGGATGAAATCCTCGAAAAGCTGGAGCAGGAACTGAGCTCCTCGGAGGTTTTCACAGCGCTGTTCGAGCTGGAACTGGCCGGGCGCATACGACAACTTCCTGGAAAGAATTACGTCAGGAGCTTGTGAAGATTTGGCGAGCCCGGTTGCACGGTCGGGTACGCAGTGTGCCGCGGATGTGTAGATTCAAAGCGGCAAGACGTGGTAGGTTCCGGAAGGAAGAAGCCAGAAGAGCTTTGCGGCGTGCCTGTGCGACGTGCATGGGGTTGTCGCAGTCTAAGGGAAACGATGAGTAAATCACTGGTCATCGTCGAGTCGCCGGCCAAGGCGAAGACGATTAATAAGTATCTGGGCAGGGACTACGAGGTGGAAGCTTCCTTCGGCCACATCATGGATCTGCCGAAGCGGGACATTGGAGTGGAACTGGAGCGGAGGACGTTTGAGCCGACGCTGATTGTGTCTCCGGACAAGGAGAAGGTAGTTGCGAAGCTGCGGAAGATGGCGCAGAAGGCGGATGCGGTGTATCTGGCGCCTGACCCGGATCGCGAGGGGGAGGCGATTGCGGCCCATTTGTCGCTGCAGCTGCTGCCTGTGGTGAAGGACAAGCGGCGGATCCGGCGGGTGACGTTCAACGAGATCACGCAGAAGGCGGTGCGGGCGGCGTTCGAGCATGCGCGGGATGTGGATGAGAACCTGGTGGACGCGCAGCAGACGCGGAGGGTGCTGGACCGGATTGTGGGGTATCAGATTTCGCCGCTGTTATGGGATAAGGTGCGGCGCGGGCTTTCGGCAGGACGTGTGCAGACGGTGGCGGTGCGGCTGATCGTGGAACGCGAGCGGCAGATTCAGGAATTCAAGCCGGTTGAGTACTGGACCATCGACGCGATTCTCGAAGTGGGCGCGGCGAAGGCCGGGGAGCTGATCACGGCGCGGTTTGTGGGGATCGATGGCGAGCGCGCGAAGGTGGAAGGCGTGAGCGCGCCGGCGGTGGGCAGCGAGAAGGAAGCGCGGGAGATTATCGACGCAACGACGAAGGCTGCCTGGAGTGTGGCGTCGGTCGATAAGAAGGAGCGCCGGAGCAATCCGTATCCGCCGTTCATCACCAGTACGCTGCAGCAGGGAGCAGCGGCGCGGCTGGGGTTCAGCGTGAAGCGGACGATGGGGGTGGCGCAGCGGTTGTATGAAGGCGTGGACCTTGGGCCGGATGGCTCGATCGGCCTGATCACGTATATGCGTACCGATTCGACGCGCATTGCGCCGGAGGCGATCACGGCGGTGCGGGAATATATCGGCAAGAAGGTCGGCGAGCGGTATCTGCCGGCGCAGCCGAATGCGTATCGGTCGAAGAAGGATGCGCAGGACGCGCACGAGGCGATTCGTCCGACGGATCCGGGACTGCATCCGAACAAGATACGGAAGTATCTGAGCGACGAGCAATACAAGCTGTACAAGCTGGTGTGGGAGCGTTTTGTCGCATCGCAGATGGTGCCGGCGGTCTACGACGTGACGACGGTCGAGATCGAGGCGAAGAATCAGAAGACGTATAACTTCCGGGTGTCGGGGTCGGTGCTGAAGTTCGATGGGTATCTGAAGATCTACGATCCTGAAGAGGACGACGAGGACGAACTGCCGGAGATCCCGATGGGCGCGAAGCTGGCGCTGGCGACTCCGGATCACCTGTCGGGGATTGCGGCGCAGGAGCGGGCGACGAAGCTGGCGCATGCGCGGCGGAGGTACGACTCCGAGGTTGCGCGGATTCAGGCTCGCAATGAGGAAGCCGGCGAAGGCGAGAAGACCGAGGAGATTCCTGCGTTCGCAGAGCCGGAGATTGAGGTGGCTTCGCGGCCCTCGGCGGTACACGCGCAGGGCAAGGCGACCGAGCCTCCGGCGCGTTACAACGAAGCATCGCTGGTGAAGGAACTGGAGGAGCGGGGCATCGGGCGGCCATCGACGTACGCGTCGATTATCACGACGATTCAGGATCGCGAGTATGTCACGAAGGTTCCGCCGACGGGGCGCGGAGGGAGATTCTTCCCGACGGAGATAGGGACGGTGGTGACAGATCTGCTCGTCGCGAATTTCCCGTACATCTTCGACACACAGTACACGGCGAAGCTGGAAGAAGAGCTGGACGAGATTGAAGACGGCAAGGAGAAGTGGACCGATCTGCTGAAGGGCTTCTACGGGCACTTTGAGGAAGAGCTGAAGCATGCCGAGAAGCACATGCAGAACATCAAGCGGATGGAGAAGCCCACGGACGAGAAGTGCGATCTGTGCGGCTCGCCGCTGATCCTGAAGTGGGGCAAGTTTGGCAGCTTCTACGCGTGCAGCGCTTACGCGAAAGAGAAGCCGGTGCCGATTACGGCGACGGGATGGAAGAAGGAGCCGAAGAAGGTACTGTCGCGGGTCGAGACGAAGCTGAAGTATCCGATGCTGGTGAAGACGACGGAGAACGACGAGTCGACGACCGTCGAGGTGAAGGATAAGGCGGAACTGAAGGCGGCGCTCGAGAATGCAGTGGGGACTGGGCGAAAGGTGAGCGTGGAGCAGGTGAGCTGCGGGTTTACGAAGGAGCACTTCGAGGCGAAACCCGATCTGCAGAATGGCGAGGCGCAGGCTCCCGCTGAGGAGTATTGCGAGAACTGCGGCAAAGTGATGGTGCTGCGGCGGGGTCCGTTTGGGGCGTACATGGCGTGCCCGGACTACAACGCCGATCCGCCGTGCAAGACGGTGCGGAGGCTAAGCCAGAAGCAGCAGCAGAAGCCGGCGGTGCCGCTGGACGAGAAGTGTCCGAAGTGCGGCAAACAGCTGGTGCTGCGGTCGGGGACGTATGGGGAGTTTGTCTCGTGCTCGGGCTATCCGAAGTGCAAATACATTAAGCAGAATTTGATTGAAGGGCTGAAGTGCCCGAAGTGCGGCGAGGGCGATGTTGCCGAGCGCAAGGCGCGGACGGGGAATGTCTTCTGGGGTTGCACGCGGTATCCGAAGTGCGACTTCACATCGAACCTGAAGCCGGTGGCGCAGAGTTGCCCGCAGTGCGGGTCGCCGTATGTGGTGGAGCGCGTCGTGGATGGCGGGCTGTATCTGGTATGCCCTAATAACAAGGAGATGATGCCAAGGCGGCGTCCGCGGAAGGGGCAGAAGGCGGAGGATACGCAGAACGCGATCGAGTGCCGGTTCAGCGAGCGGATTGGGGATGCGCCGGTTGCAGAGAAGGCGCCGATGCCGACGGTGGCGACGCATGGGCCGGTGGTGGAGGAAGAGCAGCCGGTGGGTTGAGCGGCGGGGATGATTGAAATGCTTCGCAACGCGGGTCTGCGCTGAGGTTGTTCGCGCCTGAATGCAGCGGCCTGGGATTAGCGAGACGTTCCGGCTGACACGGTCTGGCGCACTGGTTCCACTAACAACTTGAGGCCATCGACGCCACGAACGCGCACGTTCTCTCCGGGTGCGATGGGATCCGCGGGCGATTCGGCAAGCCAGAGTTCACCGTGAACCAGGATTTGGCCTCTGGGCGCGAGCTGTTCCTGCGCGACGCCGAGGGAGCCGACGAGCGCATCGGGCCCGATCATGACTTTGTTTTGTCGTGCGCGCCAGGCGATGCGGACGAGGAATGTAGTGATGAGGCCGAAGGCGACGCCGGTGGCGATGGCAGTGGCCAGCTGGACGCGCATCTCGGGGATGGGGCCGGCGACGAGGGTGAGCGTACCGAGGATCAGGGCGATGGTTCCGGTGGCGGCGAGGATGCCGTGGCTGGGGAATTTGGCCTCGAGCACCATGAGAACGAGGGCGCCGATGATGAGCGCGAGAGAGGTGTAGCGCACGGGCAGCAGATTGAGGGAGAAGAGGGCCAGGAGGACGAGCAGGGTTCCGAGGGCGCCGGGGATGATGGTTCCCGGCGTGTTGAATTCCATGTAGATGAGCAGAGCGCCGGCGAGCAGGATGAGGACGGCGAGGTTGGGATCCATGAGGCGATCCATGATCTGCTCTCGCAGGGTGGGATCGACCGCAACCAGGTTGGCGCTGCGGGTGTGCAGTGTCTGGGTCATGCCGTTGAAGCGCTTCACCGGGCGGCCGTCGAGGGTGTCGAGCAGGGAGCGGTCGTCGGGAGAGACGGCGTCGATGAGGTGGAGTTGCTGGGCCTCCTGATCGGTGTAGGACTTTGAGTTCTGGACGGCGTCCTGGGCCGCGTCGACGTTGCGTCCGCGCTTGGCGACGTAGGAGCGCAGGAAGGCGAGGGTGTCGTTGAGGATCTTCTGCTTCATGGTGTCGTCGATTTTGCCCATTTCGACGACGGGGTGGGCGGCGCCGGCGTTGGTGCCGGGGGCCATGGCGGCGATGTCGGCGGCTTCCATGAGGAAGAACCCAGCAGATCCGGCGCGGCTGCCGGCGGGGGAGACATAGAAGATGACCGGCGAGGGAGAGTTGAGGATGTCGCCAACCATGCTCCGCGTGGAATCGAGCAGGCCGCCGGGGGTGTTCAGTTCCACGAGCAGAGCCTGGGCGTGAATTTCGGCGGCGCGATTGATGCCGCGCTTCAGATAGTCGGCGCTGATGGGCTGGATGGTGTCGTCGAGGTGGAGAACGACGACCTGGGGAGTTTGGGCGGCGGCGACGCGCGCGGTGCAGGGACCGAGCACGCAGAACAGAAACAGCAGGAGCAGCATCAGCAGGAAGAGGATTCCGTGGCCTGGGTGACGTTCGTGGTGGTGGGCCGCCAGTCTCATGGCAATGTCTGACCTCGCCGTTCCAGCGCCAGCTTCATGCCCTTCGCGCTTGCGCTCTCCGGATCGATGTGGAGAGCCTGGGTTACGTCGCCCGCGGCGGAGCTGAGCTGATTCGCCTGCAGATCGAGCCGCGCCAGAACGAGCCACGCGTCCACGTTGGGCGCGAGCTGGATGGACGCATGCGCCTCCTGCCGTGCAGCCTCGGCCTCACCGTCGCGCTCTTTCACCGCGGCCAGGCCTGCATGAGCGGGCGAGGACTGCGCATCCGTCTTTAGTGCCTCACGATACTCCCGTTCCGCCTCGAGGACCAGCCCTCTTTGGAAGAACTGATCGCCGTCTTTCACCAGCTGCGTGGCGCGCTCTGACGGGGACAGAGAGGCGAGGCGTGTCTGCTGGAGCTGTTCCAGTTCGAAGGCGGCCTGGCGGAAACCGGCTTCGCTGTAGCCTCGCTTGATGCGGGTCAGGGGGAACTGGGTGTCGGCGACAGCGTGTCCTGGGTCGGGATTGGGACCGGCGGCGGGATTCTTCAACTGATCGGCAAATGACTGCGCCTCGGTGTCTCCGGGGCGCAGGGTCAGGACTTCCTGCAGTTCTTTCAGCGCGCCTGGGGTGTCGTTGCGATGCGCGAGCGCGACGGCGAGGTTGAAGTGATAATCAGGATCGCGGGGATCGGACGCAATCGCCTGCTGAAAGAGCGCTCCGCTGTCCTTATTACGGCGGCTTGCCGCAACACCCTGGTTGTTCACGACTTCAGGCAGGGGCAGGCGGGTGCTCACGAAGGCGAAGGCATCTTCTGCGTCGCGGTAGTTGCCGGTATAGAAGAAGGCGAGGCCGCGGTAGAAATCTGCTCCGAGGGCATCGGGGTCGTCGGCGGGGAGGTGGCCCAGGGTGGTGGCTGCGTCTTCATAGCTCTCGTCGGCAAAGTAAGCGCGGCCCAGGGCCAGCCATGCCGCCGCAAAGTCGGGATCGAGCTTGACGGCATCGCGCAAATCGGCGACGCCCACTTTTGGATCGTCGGCGAGCACGCCCTGGATGTATTCACGAAAGGCGTCGGTGTGGAGATTTCTGTCGGCCGCGATGAAGGTCTGCTCATCCACTCCGAGGGAGGGGTCGAGCTGGCGCGCCAGCTTCCAGGCAAGGCTGTTGAGCATTTGCAGCAGGTGCTCGGGCTCGCCCTGCTGTTGAATGGGATCGTCGAGGCGCAGGCCGGAGACATCGAGGACGGAAGCCTCGGCGGTGAGCTGGCTCGCATCGGATCCTTTTGCAAAGTGCCCGAACACCACATAGTCAGCGTCAAGCAACTGCGCGATGCGAATGGCGGTGGCGCGCGTGGGTTCCAGATCGATGGGAAGGCCGAGGTGGTCGTAGGCGTAGATGCGATCGGCGCGGCTGATGGTGAGGAAACCGGCCGAACCGAGACGGCGATTGAGCACGTCGGGGAAAGCGGCGCCCATCCAGTCGAGGGTTTTGTCGCTGGTGCGGTTTTCAAAGGGCAGGACGAGAACGAGGCGACCGTGCGGCTCGCCGGATTCGGCGGGTTTGGTGTCGGCCGGTTCCTGGGCGCGGGCGATGCCCATGGGGGCGAAGATCGCCAGGAGAAGGCAAGCGGCGAGGGAACGGAATCTTACAGGTGCCTGCACCACTGGTGATTATAGAGTCGGCTATCTGGTTCCGAAACGGGAGCGGGTGGAGCGGGGCGGGATGTTGGGGGGGCTGAGTTGGTTCGGGGAAAGGCTGAGCTGGTTCGGAAACGGGAAGGGGTGGGTACTTTGGGCTGGAGTGGCTGGCGATTCGGGTTGACGGGGGAATTGGCGGAGCCGAAGCTTCTTGCTGTGGGGTGAACCTGGCTCTGAGCCAGACGGGGAGAGGTTGAAGCTGTTCCGAAGCGGGAATGGCTGCGTACTTTGGGCTGGAGGAAAGCGCTGTTTGGGTTGATTCGTTGACTGCGAGGGCCGAAGCTTCTTGCTGTGGGGTGAACCTGGCTCTCAGCCGGACGGGGAGAGGCTGAGCTGGTTCCGAAAACGGGAATGGTTGGGTACTTTGGGCTGGAGGAAAGCGCTTTTCGGGTTGATTCGTTGACTGCGAGGGCCGAAGCTTCTTGCTGTGGGGTGAACCTGGCTCTCAGCCGGACGGGGAGAGGTTGAGCTGGTTCCGAAACGGGAATGGTTGGGTACTTTGGGCTGGAGCGGCTGGCGATTCGGGTTGACGCGCGCATTGGCGGAGCCGAAGCTTCTTGCTGTGGGGTGAACCTGGCTCTCGGCCGGACGGGGAGGGGCTGAGCTGGTTCGGAAACGGGAAGGGGTGGGTACTTTGGGCCGGAGCGGCTGGCGATTCGGGTTGACGGGGGAATTGGCGGAGCCGAAGCTTCTTGCTGTGGGGTGAACCTGGCTCTCGGCCAGACGGGGGAGGACTGAGCTGTTCCGAAACGGGAGCGGCTGGGTACTTTTGTCAGCAGCTACGGGCGCGTTTGTTACGTCAGCTTCCACGGCTCGCGGTAGGGGCGTGTCAGGAGTGCGCTGGCGCCGGGGTCATTGCGGATGGTTTCCGTTTTCGGGTCCCATTCGATCTTCCGTCCAACGAGCATCGAGATGAGTCCGAGGTGTCCTGGGATCGTGGAGTGATGCGCGGTTTCAACCGGGGTGATGGTGGGCTGGCGGGACTTGACGCTGTCGAGGAAGTTGCGGCGATGCTCCTGGGAGACGATGAGCGGAATTTTGCGTTCGCTGTCGGGCAGCGAATCCTCCTTCACCCATTCCGGATTTGAAGCATCGAAGCCGCTGCGATCGACCCAGACCCAGCCGTCTTTACCGATCCATTTTGTGCCCATTGCTATGGCCGGCGAACCGCCGGCGATGGTCATGGTGACGTCGGTGGGATAGCCGGTGACTTCTTTTTTGTAGAGGCACTCGATCGTGAATTTTGTTGCTGTGTTCCAGATGGCGTTCTGAGGCGGAAACTCGCCGTGGCCTTCGACGACCGTCGGGCCGGTACGATCGAAGCCCAGGCCCCAGTGGGCGATGTCGCCGTGATGGCCGATCCAGTCCATGAGCTGGCCGCCGCCGGTGTTGTAGTTCCAGCGCCAGTTCTGGAAGACGCGCACGGCGATGTAGGGCTCTTTTTTTGAAGGCCCGAGCCATGTGTCGTAATCGAAGTCCGGTGGCGGGTCGGAGACGGCGAGGTCCCAGGCGGGGGTGCCGGGGACGATCTGTGCGGGGTCCTGCGGCTTGTTGGGCAGGGAGGCGAGCTTCTCCAGGAGTGGCGGCAGGGTGTGGGGAAAATCGTGATGGCCGCCCGGCAGGCCGACTTCGACGTGCGTCACGTCGCCGATCATTCCGTTGCGAACGATCTCTGCCGCTTTGTGGAATGTGGGAAGGGAGCGCTGCCATGAGCCGGTCTGCCAGATGACATTGTTTTGCTGGACGGCGCGAACGATGGCCTGCTGTTCGAAGACGGTGCGGGCGAGCGGCTTCTCGCCGTAGATGTGTTTCTTCGCGCGAGCGGCTTCGGTGGCCATGATGGCGTGCGACTGGTCGGGGACGGCGATCATGACGGCGTCGATGTCGGTGCGCGCGAGAACTTCGCGATAGTCGCGATAGCCCTTGCAGTCCTGATTGCCGTAGTGGCCGTTGATGGTGTCGAGCGCGGTCTGCAGGTGCGCCTTGTCGAGGTCGCAGGCGGCCACGACCTGGCAGTCGTTCATGGTGAGGAAGGCTTTGGTGTTGGTGGGGCCGATCATGCCCCAGCCGATGACGCCGATGGTGATGCGGTTCGAGGCGGGGACGAAGGCGGCGCGCGCCCAGTTGGTGCGGGTTGCAAGTGCGGCGGCCCCGGCGGTGTGAAGAAATCGCCTGCGGGAGATAAATGTTGAACCAGCTGAACGATTCTTCATGAGAGCCTCCGGACAGATTTAGTGCGGGACTGACGCCTCGCTCGATTGCCGGTGGAAGTCTAGCACCGAAGCGAGCGCGCAGTTTGTGGCTTGTGCGGGTCGCACGGAAGGAACGGCAGCTCACGACGACCGCGAGCGGGCTTTGCAGCCGGCTAGAAATCTCGTTCTTGCCCAGAAACAGAAAAGCGGATCCCTCGCTCGCCTACTCTATCTTCGATGGGGCCCCACAGCGCTCGCTTTGGGATGACGGGTAAAGGAAGTTTTGGAAACACGACACCAGCGGGCCTGGGCTCAGTGGCTCGACCAGGTTTTGTCGGGCGCGTTGCAGAGCGTTTCCAGCGTGCAGTCGACGCATTTGGGTTTACGTGCGATGCAAACCTGGCGGCCGTGGTGGATCATTTCGTGCGAGAACGAAATCCAGCGGTCGCGGGGGATGATGCGCATCAGGTCTTCTTCGACTCGCTTTGGGTCTTCGGCGCGGGTGAGCCCGAGGCGGTGGGAGAGGCGCAGGACGTGGGTGTCGACGACGACGCCCTCGGTCTTGCCGAAGGCGACGCCGAGGACGACATTGCCGGTTTTGCGCGCGACGCCGGGGAGCGTGAGCAGTTCGGCCATCGTCTCGGGGACCTTACCGCCGAAATCGCTGATGAGCTTCTTCGCGGCGCCGGAAATGGATTTTGCCTTGTTGTGGTAGAAGCCGGTGGAGCGAATTTCCTCTTCGATGGCGGGCAGGGAGGCTTCGGCAAAGGCCTTCGGGGTGGGGAATTTGCGGAAGAGCGCAGGCGTGACCATGTTGACGCGCGCGTCGGTGCACTGGGCGGAGAGGATGGTGGCGACGAGAAGTTCCCAGGCGTTGCTGTGATGCAGCGCGCACTCTGCGTCAGGGTAGGCGGCCTGGAGGCGGCGAAGAAGTTCTTCGATGCGCTTTGGGTCGAGTTCGAGGGCTTTGTCTTTCTTCATGGCAGCGGCGCTGCGTGGCGGCTTCTTCGGCTGAGTTTTTGCCGGTGTTCGCTTCGCTGATTTTTTCGAAGGCTTCTTCGCAGCTTTCTTTGCGGCCATGGCGGTCATTGTATCGAGAGGCGAGGGGCTGGAGATTTGGCTTTAACTCTGGGAGGCGCGGAAGCCGGCAACCACGTCGAGATAGGCTCGCGCTGTCTCGGTGACCTTTTCCGGTTTGCCTTCTTCGATGGCTTTCGGATTGACGAGGTCGGTTCCGACGCCGAGGGCGCGCGCTCCTGCTTTGAGGAAGTCGGCAGCGGTTTGGAGGGTGACGCCGCCGGTCGGGATCAGCTGCAGATCAGGAAACGGAGCTAACAGCGCCTTCAGGTAGGGTGCGCCGCCAACCGCCGAGCAGGGAAAGATCTTTACATAGTCGGCGCCGGCACCCCATGCTGTGATGACTTCAGTGGGTGTGAGCGCTCCGGGGATGGAGACTTTGCCGAGCTGTTTGGTCTTTGCTATGACATCGGGGTGAAGGCTGGGGCTGACGACGAACTCGGCGCCGGAGTCGATGGTTTCTTCCGCCTGCGCCGCGTCAGTGACGGTACCGGAACCGAGCAGAAGCTTGTCGCCGTGCTCCTTCCTTAGCTCGCGAAGGAGGCCGATGGCGCCGGGGACGGTCATAGTTACCTCCATCACCGTGATGCCGCCTGCGATTAGGGCTTCGACCAGCGCGTGGCCTTCCTTTGCAGAGCGCGCCCGCAGGACCGGCATGATGCCGAGCTGTTCGATCCACTGCTTTGTTTCCTCTGATTGCATCCCCGCTCCTGACCGATTGCCGGCTAGCGCGCAATGCGCGCCGAGCCGCCCTTCATCACGCGCTCCACTTCAGAGAGCGTTGCCATACTGGTGTCGCCGGGGGTGGTCATGGCGAGGGCTCCGTGAGCGACACCGCAGCGGAGGGCCCACTCCAGCGGCTTGTTGTTAAGGAATCCGTAGATGAGACCGGAGGCGAACGAGTCGCCGCCGCCGACGCGGTCGAGAATCTCGATGTCGGTTTGCGGGATGTGGGCGATTTTTCCCTCGGCCAGCGCCATCGCGCCCCAGGCATTGCGCGTTGCTGTGTGGGCGGTACGCAGGGTCGTCGCGACGACTTTGAGGTTGGGATAGGCTTCGGATACATCGCGCAGCATCTGCTCGTAACTGGCAACCGGCAATTCGGCAAAGTCTTCGGTGACGCCCTTGAGGGTGATGCCCAGCATGGCGGAGAAATCTTCTTCGTTGCCGAGCAGGACGTCGACTTTGCGCACGAGCTCGCGATTCACCTCCTGCGCTTTCGCTTTTCCTCCGATGCCCTTCCAAAGTGAGTCGCGGTAGTTCAGATCGTAAGAAATCGGGGTGCCGAATTTTTGCGCGGCGTCCATCGCGGCATCGGCAACGGCGGGGGTGGACTCGGACAGCGCGGCGAAGATGCCGCCGGTGTGGAACCAGCGAGCGCCATTGGGCGGACCGAAGATCACTTCCCAGTTCCAGGTTTCGCGCGTTGCATGGGCGATGGCCGTGTGGCCGCGGTCGGAGCATCCTGCGGCCGCGCGCACGCCAAAGCCCCGCTCGGTAAAGTTGAGCCCGTTGCGGACGCTGCGGCCGATGCCGTCATAGGGCGTCCATGAAAGCAGGGAAGTGTCGACGCCGCCCTGCAGCATGAGGTCTTCGACCAGGCGGCCGACTGGATTGTCGGCGAGGGCGGTGACGACGGCGGTCTTCAGCCCGAAGCAGCGGCGCAGGCCGCGGGCCACGTTGTATTCGCCGCCGCCCTCCCACACGCTGAAGGCGCGGGTAGTGTGGATGCGGCCTTCGCCTGGGTCGAGCCGGAGCATGACCTCGCCGAGGCTAACCTCATCCCAGCGTGCCGGGCCCTGGCGCAGTTGCAGAGGTTCCATGCGTCTCATTTTCATGGCGCGGAGTGCGGCCTTGTACCGAGTTGCGGGACCCTGCGGCCAGGGCGACGGCGGGGTTCCCGGAACACGGAACGCTGAGTTTCTGAACGCTGTTACCGTGCACCCTGTACCCTGTTGCCATCATGAAAATCGGAGTCTTTACCCCGTTGCTGTCGCAGCTTCCGCTGCCGGCGGTGCTGGATAAGCTGAAGGCGCTGCATATCGACACGGTGGAATTCGGCACAGGCAATTATCCGGGCGATGCGCACTGCAAACTCACGATGCTGGACGATGCGGGGGCGCTGGGGGAGTTTCGCAGGATCCTCGCCGATCATGGCATCGCGATCAGCGCGCTCAGCTGTCACGGCAACGCGCTGCATCCGGACCCGGCGATTGGTGCGCAGCATCGCGGAGTGAGCCGGAAGACCGTGCTGCTGGCGGAGAAGCTTGGAGTTCCTGTGGTGGTGGATTTTTCCGGGTGTCCGGGCGACTCGCCCAAGGCGAAGGCGCCGAACTGGGTGACGTGTCCGTGGCCGCCGGACTATCTCGATGTGCTGCAGTGGCAGTGGGACGAAGTGGTGACGCCCTATTGGAAGGAGCACGGCAGATTCGCCGCCGATCACGGTGTGCGGATGGCGATCGAGATGCACCCGGGATTTGTGGTGTACTCGCCGGAGACGATGCTGCGGTTGCGCGAGATTGCTGGTCCTGCGGTTGGGGCGAATCTCGACCCGAGCCATTTGTTCTGGCAGAACATCGATCCGATTGCGGCGGTGCGACGGCTGGGCGATGCGATTTTCTACGTGCACGCCAAAGATACGCAGTTGTATGCGGCGAATCTTTCGCTGACGGGGGTGCTCGATACGAAACCGTACACAGACGAGCGCCATCGGAGCTGGATTTTTCGGACGTGCGGGTATGGGCACGGAGCGGAGTGGTGGAAGGAGTTTGTGTCGACGCTGCGAATGTATGGGTATGACAACGTGCTGTCGATTGAGCACGAAGATTCGCTGCTCTCGGCTGAAGAGGGACTGAGGAAGGCAGCAGTCTTTTTGAATGAGCTGGTGGTGCGTGAGCAGCCTGGCGCGGCGTGGTGGGTGTAGGACAGCGATGAGCGTTCGGGGATGAGAGATCAGGGATGAGCGTTCGGGGAGAGGCAGAGCAACGATGACGAAGCGGGTGAGAGCGGCGGTCATTGGGACTGGTTTCATGGGGCGTGTTCATCTTGAGGCGCTGCGGCGTACCGAGAATGTCGAGGTGGCTGCGATCGGGGGCCGCAACGCGGAGGCGGCAGAGAAGCTGGGGTCGGCGTTTGGCGTTCCGCAGCTGGCTCCGGAAGTCATCCTGGGCGATGCGACGATCGAGGCCGTGCACATCTGTACGCCCAATGCGCAGCATTTTCCGATGGCGCAGGCGGCGCTGGTCGCCGGGAAGCACGTGTTATGCGAGAAGCCGCTGGCGGTCACGGTGGAGGAGGCCGGGGAGCTGGCGGCGCTGGCTGCACAAAAGGGATTACGTAACTGCGTCTGTCACAATCTGCGCTACTATCCGATGGTTCAGCAGATGCGCGCGATGCGCGAGGCCGGGGAACTGGGCGAGATTCTGGTTGCGCAGGGCACTTATTCGCAGGACTGGCTGCTCTACGACACAGACTGGAACTGGCGGGTGGATTCGAAAGCCGGGGGGCAGTTGCGGTGCATGGCCGACATCGGCTCGCACTGGTTCGATATGGCCGAACACCTGACCGGGCTGCGGGTTTCCTCGCTCTGCTCGGACCTGAACACGGTTCATAAGACGCGGAAGCGGCCGAAGGGGAGTGTCGAGACGTTCGCGAACAAGATGCTTTCCGCCGGTGACGTGATGGAGACGGCCGTCGATACGGAGGATTTTGGCGCTGTGATTTTCAGGCTTGGCGATCGGGCGCGGGGAGCGATGACCGCGAGCCAGGTTTCCGCCGGGCGCAAGAACGGTCTGCGGGTGGAGATCTACGGCACGAAAGCGGGTGTTGCGTGGGACCAGGAGCGGCCCGACGAGCTGTGGATCGGCCATCGCGACAGCGCGAATTGTGTGATCGTGAAGGATCCTTCGCTGCTGAAGCCAGCGGCGCGCGGCTTTGCGGATTTGCCGGGAGGTCACAGTGAGGGTTACGACGATACGTTCAAGCAGGTGTTCCGGCGGTTTTATGGGTCCATCGCTGACCGGAGTGTGACGCTCGAGTATCCGCAGTTCATCGACGGCTTGCGGCAGATGGTGATTCTCGACAGGGAACTGGAGAGCCATCGCACACGCAGCTGGGTGGATGTGCCTGCGATGTGAAGCTACGGCCGGGCTGTTGCGGACCCGGAAGGCGGAGGAAGCTGTCTTGCTGATTTTCGCTGCGGTGGTTGCGATTTTTGTCTACGGCATGACGGCTGCCATGCTGGGGACGATTTTGCCGGAGTTGTCCAGCCGGTTTCGGCTCACGCCGCGCCAGAACGGCACGATCGCCTTCGCACAGGCGCTGGGGCTGATGGTGGCGTCGCTGGGGGTTGGGCCGCTGCTGGATGATTTCGGCAAGAAGGCGGGACTGATCATCGGTCTCGGTCTCATTGGACTGAGCCTGAACCTGCTGCCAAAGGTTGCGGGCTATCGCAGCGTCGTGTTCCTGCTGTTCCTGCTGGGATGCGGGGGAGGCGTTGTGGTGACGGGGGCCAACGCGCTGACCAGCGACGTGGTGGAGGCGCATCGCGCGACTGCTTTGAACCTGGTGAACATTTTCTTTGGGCTGGGCGGGCTGGCGACGCCGCTCCTTGCGGCGAATCTGCTTAAACGCGACTGGGCGCGGCTTTGTTACAGCGTTGCGGGACTGACGCTGGTGGCGCTGGTCGTACAGGTTGTGGCGCATATGCCGCCCGCGACGGGCACGGGGCGATTCATCTTTGCGGACGCGGGGCCGGTGCTGGGAAGACCGATGCTGGTTCTGCTGGGCTTCCTGCTGTTTCTCTATGTCGGCTGCGAGGTCGACGTGTGGAACTGGCTGGTGCGACACCTGGTGGAGCAGGGCGTGCCTGAATCGCGGGCGCTGAACATCCTGTCGCTGGGATTTGCGCTTGGATTGCTGATCGGGCGTGCGGTGGTGTCGCCAATTCTGATCAGCGTGCCGCCGATTTACGTGACGCTGTGCGCATCTGTAGCCATGACGGTTACGACATTTTTCATGCTGCGGACGAGCAGAACCGGAACGGCGGCG
>Ga0335073_10006671_pt1 | contig 16223 bp, 9 predicted proteins | sample Lox_Sample_22_FD_207093 | JGI IMG/M metagenome (GOLD analysis project Ga0335073, IMG submission 207093) | Soil microbial communities from Loxahatchee National Wildlife Refuge, Florida, United States - Lox_Sample_2.2 | ecosystem: Environmental > Terrestrial > Soil > Wetlands | place: USA: Florida... | reverse complement strand
ACACCAGACGGGACATAGAATTAGACTATTACTAGCTAATGTTTGGATTATCCAAAGACATCCAACCGCTCAATGTCAAAAGTTTCCATTAATACGGTTCATGGTTACTCGCGATTTGTTATGGAACGATCTTAGAAGCGCTGTTTGTGCGAACGACTCTCTCATTCGCCATGTACCCAATGGGGATCTTGCTACGAGGAACGAACTGTCCATAGCGATCTGTATAGAGGCAGTTGCTCCGGTAGTAGATAATGAGAGTTCTATTCTTCCAAGTGAGATTCCAATAGAAAAGTGAAGCTGCGTTTCGGGAAAGGTACCCTTTTTGGACTCCTGCTTGTTATACCTTCACCTTTCGGCCTCCTATATTATTACGAACGATATATCTACAATGCCTAACTTCTGTAGGCGAATTTCAAGATGTCAGTAGAACTATACAGTCCCAGCATAACCATGAGCGAAGCCAAAAATACACTCGCCAGGTTAGCTTCCATCCTTCCCGATCCACCCTTCTTACTCGTGCTTGTCGCGCCCGGCCCTGCCGTCCCAACACCACCAGACGGACTCATAACCGTCAAACTTGCCAAGTCCAACGTAGAAGTCGTGGTCATGGTCGCTGGGATAGCAGAATACGGTACACTCGAACTTTTCCCATTACCAATTACCAACAACCCACTAGTTCCAGCGCTCACAATTTCGCCATCCGGTAGCGTTACCTGCGCACCACCCAGCGTCAGCGTTTGACCGCCAATGACCACAATTGTACTGCCCTGCGCATTCACAGACTCAACTGCCGTAAACACAGAAGATCCGATCGTGAAAATTGCGCCCGTGACGTCTGAACCTGATCGTGGAGGGCCAGCCACCACGAGCCCTGCTGAGACGGCAGAGAGAACAACACCGTCTGTTGTCAAAGCCGTGCCGTCCACTGTTAGTGTTGTGTTGCCAAAGGCGATCACGGGTTTGCCGTTGGCGGCGGTCATGCTCGTCGCGGTAACGACTTCGCCGTCGTCGAGAGTGAAGACCGCAATGATAGGGTTCGGATTGATAAGAGGGACGGTTGTTGTTTGGCCATTCTGTGCTACAACAACAGCGTTGCCACCCGGCGCCACGTAAAGAGTCTGACCGCCGATGGTTGCGGTCTGTCCCTGTGGAAGGGTTGTGCCATCTATGAGAACGCCGCCGTTATCGCCCTGAATTGCAGTGACAACCTCACCTCCTAGCGTTAGGATTGCCGCGGGCGGAAGAGTGACTTGCGCCTGGGCAGCGAATCCGCTACCAGCAATTTGGCTCAATGCTATGGTCGTAAGGTCATCAGGGCTCACGACAACGATGGAACCTCCAGGCGCAGCAGAGATCAAGTCTTCCCCTATCGTGGCTGGTGGGTCGCCAAGTTGGATGGTCTGCCCAGCTACGACTATTCCCCAATTGCCGTCTTCCGATGCCGTGATTGTTGTGCTACCATGACCGAGAGTTAGTATCGCTCCTATTACAGAGGAATCATCGGGATTAGTATCTTCGGGAGCTGGCACTCCGCCACCGGAACCAGAGACATCATTACTGTTTCCATTCGAACCCGTTCCGCTAAGCCAAGAAGCTATCTCTGTAGAGAAAGAAATTGACTCTAATCCTTGATTTCTGTTTGATCCAGGACCCCCCGGGTCTCCCCCCGGGTCCGATCCTGAACCCGACGCCGAGTTTCCTGCGGGATCCCCAGATCCTCCTGGAGAGCTATTCGAGCTCTCAGGTAGCTGCAAAAATGGGATAGTAGTCAGCACAGCGGTAATAAGAGGGAGAGTTGGGCCAGGATCTGCGGGCGTGGTAGAGGCGGGACCGGAGACAGTAGGCGGGGTTAGGAATCCCGCAGTAGCAAGCGCGGTAGGAGGATCGAAGATGCCGTTGAGGTCAAAGACGCAGCTCGCGAAAGCAGGATCTAAGTCCAGAAACTGTGTAGGGTAGACCAAAAATGGTTCGTAGGCGTCATCGACAATAGTCGTACACCAGGGCCAAGGTTCCATTGTATCTGGATAAAATACGAGATCAAACGAATTCACGAGATCAAGAAAACAGAGTTGCGAGCCTTCATAGGCGAGGACGGGAACAGGATTTGGTGGAAGGTCCGCAAAGTTAAAAGAGTAGACGCTTCCAAAATAGCCGGCCATACCGCGATAGGATTGGAGTTCGGTAGACGGAACCGTAAGAACACCACCTGGAAGTGTAGTGTAGCTATAAAGGTCGTCTACCATCATATTCTCATATTCAGTAACGGTTCCAGCGGCCAATGTATATGTTTTGCCTTCAATGGTTTCGGTTGTAGCAGACCACGTGAGTGTCGTGGTACCAGAAATATAGGTACTAAAGCCTGCCGGAAAGGCGGCGATGACAGAAGGGTAGGATAGGTAGCAATTCTCATTTGAAATAAATGTTCGTCCGTAGGCAACTGCTGTAGGTATAAGAGTATTATTGGGAGCTGCCGTAATATCGATCGGGAAGGGATAATGGCAGAGGTCTTGCGATGCTAGGGTTACCGGCCAGCTAGAGTTTAAGGTTAGCCAGATTTTCGACACGAGAGTAGTGTAGGATTACTAGAGTAATTTTACCGCAGGGATACTGATGTAACATGGACCTGAGGGAGGAACTGGATCAATGGGCTCGCAGTAAAGAGCAGGAACGGCAGTAGTGTTGATCGCGCCTCCGGTGAATATAGCATTACTGGACTGAGCCATTAGCCAGGCACAGTCACTCGGTGAAATCCGACATGTCGGAGAAGGAGGGAAAGTGATATTGCCAATCCAAATACTCGGATCGTAACGTAGAGTGGATGTGATAGTGGTGATCACGGTCTCATAAATCCTGGTGGGGATGGGGGTTGGTGGGATAAGATTCTGTTGGATGATTTCGGTCTCAAGCAAGAATGTCGACCCATTTGGGATAGAAAAGACTGAATAAAGGTATGAGATGCTGGCCGTGCCGCTCGCACTCGCGCGAGGGATACCATCGCAAAGTGTATAGAGGGAGTACTCCGAGAAAGTAGTCGTGTGGGTAGCGGTGAATTCAACCGCATGTAAAAATTCTTCCGAGTTTTGAAGATCTGAGCTCGCTTGAAAGTAGACGGCCCATTCTGAAACACAGCTCCAGAGGGAAGCGCTGACACTATCGTCGCTTATTGTGGACTGAGCACTGGTATTGGTAGCAGTGGCGTCCCAGTATCCGGTTGTAGTAATCGTAGAAAAAGGTGTAACCGAAGAGATATTCCCAACAGGAGTCGTGTATGTCGCATTTTGGGCGTCACTGCTCGCGACGGGGGAACTTGTCGACGATTCTGAGTAGTTGAGATATGGCCTGAAAGAACTCGACGCATTGAAAGCGGACGGATTGGTCAATGAAGATGAAGTACTATCCGTCGTAGAATTCGTTGGAGCTAATTTCCGTCAGTGTCAATCTTCAAGGCTACGTAGGAAATGGGACATGCACTGAGCATCGGCGTACCAAGCCGCCGCTATATACAGGAGTAAGGTCGTAGGTAGCAAGAATGATGGCATGTTTGGAAACAATTTGCTTCATCACGTTTGTGTGTACGAAACATCCATAAACGATACCGATGAAAGGACCAGTTGGAACAGCACTTGGATTTCGTTTGGAGTCATATCTCAACAACCACGCGTATTCCCTCCTAAAGAGGAATATCCTCTTGAGATGGCCAACATGTATGCCGAAGATTAAGAGCTGCAAGCCAGGCGTCCTAAGTACGCTTAAATTAGAGGCAGGTCACATTAGCGATGTTGGACAAGCGTTAGGCGCATGGCCCGGATGAGCCGATGCTTACCGTATTCACCCTAACCGATGGCTGTACTCTACGACTATCTTGACCTCTTAAACTCCATTGGAGTGCACCACCCCCTGCGTAACCGAGGTGCAAGAAGTCGCTTACTTCCTACGATGATTGCCGATGACTTCTGTCCAACCGCAAAGCACCTTGGCAATGTACAGGAGGGTGGAGAAAGTGGATGAGATTTGCCGTTTCAGGGAACGACCGTCCCATTTGGAGTTTTATTTTTTCCCTAGTGCACACGACTTTGCACACAATGGCCAAACGTTTGAAGCACTGTTGGCTGGCTGAGGGATAAATCCGCTACGAAGTCCGCTATTCATCAAGCGTTGCAATCACAGAAATGGCGCAATACGGGGGAATTCCTTTGGCTAGCGATAGACGATTGAACGACCACACCCTCAGGATCAACCTCTTAAAATACGGATTTAAGCGAACGAAACTCGCTCTATCACTAATTACCACGCGATGCCCTGGAGACACATGTCCAGGAACCTGCGTACCTGATGGTTGACGACTTTAGAGATGAATTGAATGAGTACTAAGAGAGTATCGTTAACTTTGAAGATGCAAAAGTAGACTTCGAATTCGAGAAATTCAATCATCTTTCATACAACACCAACGTTTTAAGGTATTTTCCATATGCATCATGGTCAACCATCGACGGATAGATCGTAACTTTCCCCATCCGATCGAGTCGGCTCTTAATACCTTTAGAGGGCCTCTAGGTAGGACGCATTTAAGCTGACAAAAGTAGACCGTCGCCAGCTGAACGATCTGATTCCGTAAGTGGGGACCTCCACAAACTCCGGAACCCTTAAGGTCTTCTACTCCGATGTCCGCATGGCAGATTCAACGCTTTGTCGTGGGCAGCAACGGCCTCATAAACTGTTATCTCAGTGTCGCGGCCTTTCTCCTCGGTTTTGGCAACACTTGTCGACACCCCGACTGACTCTTCTCCCATCCTCACCGCGTTGAAAGTCGACGCAAACTCAACAAGGGGCCCACGAATACTAACGGCCTTTACCCGGTTTCTAGATATCTTGCCGCCTTCTTCTCTTACGCAACCATTGGTATAAATAGATGCATGATTCCACAACCAGGGCTATGCAAAGACCGATAAAAGCGCCTATTAAAAATGGTAGTCCGGTCCAGGGGTCATTTTTAATCCAGCCCATAACTAAACGAAAGAGGAACTATGAAACAAAGACATACACTGATCCACTGAAAGACAAACTGTGTAGTCCTGATATCACCCGACTTTGATCTTGCGACGTCTCGTAGATATATCTTTCCATCTTAAGAAAAAGCCAAACTGCGGCACAGGCCATGACGGCAGCGGCTGCAACAAAGGAAGAGACGCCAAAGAAGTCGTACAGAAGCAGGTGTAAATCGTTTACGCGTGTGGTCATGCTCAAGATCCCGCTTGCGAGTGATAAGGGCAGAAAAATCACTACCAGGATGGTTAGGCCATCAATTCTCTGCGAACTCTTTTCACTGAGTATCTTCAAGTGTAGGCTTTGAGTGCGCTCGTAGCGGTCGACGATGCGCTGAGCTAGTTTTGCGTTGCGGTTCGCCTTAGCTTGTAGGCCTACAATTTCTTCTTGCAAGCCTTTGGAAAAGCGGTCAGATGATCCCAATACACGCATAAGGTAGGCAACTGCATCTTCGACGTCACGAAGATATGCCCGGGCCTGCTCCAGTCCGAGTGATGCAGCCGAGTGTTGTTTCGCTTTTATGATATTAGGCGACTTTAGACGATTGAGGAGCTCCTCCAAGTAGTGTACCGTTTCCGAACTACTGTTTACGAGATATTCTGCCACCAGCAACTTTATGAAGCCTGCTTGCTCTCCATCTGCCAATGCTATGGACGAGATGTGATGCAGCAGGTAGTGGCGTAGACTAACGTCGGATAGTCGCTTGTACAATACTAATTAACAGTCCGCCTTTCAGAACCTTCATCGAGATCGGCATGCTCTTCACCGAATGGCCGATCTTTGTCCATCACTACACATCTAAAACGAGCCTGTTCTCTTCCCTGGATAAGAAGGTTTTCGGGTGTTGCAAATTTCTGTTCCTTGAATACGGAGGCTACAATCCATGCGGACGACAAGCTATCGAGGTGTTGTACTTTCCATTGCGATGAAAGACCATCCACATCGGACACACTGTTCGACATTGCAGCCGGTTTATCCCATGCCGGAAAGACACTCGCAATGTGCCTGATGAGCTCTTTGCGCCGATCATCCGGCAATCTAGGATCAAGATCAAAGATTCTTGCGAAGCCTGCAGGATGCAAGGGAAGTAAATTGAGTTTTTCCTCTAGCTTATCCTCCACGCCCACTGCGCAGATCAAAGCAGGCGGTTTGCCGTTGCCTTGCAACGGTGCCTCAAGAACGACTACTTGTTCTGCTCCTTTGGCTGTGGTTAAGGACATTTTGATTCATATAAGCAAGGTAGCTTCGTTTGAGATTGAAGAGGACGTCGACTTGCACTCTTGATAAACTTTTATGTCGACGTTTGGTGGCCAGCGGGCTTCTCAATGCAAAAAGCAAGCAAAGCCGGCCTCATTCTCAGTCCAGCTTCATCACGTGAAATTGAGAATGGCTGATAATGGCGGATTTTATATCTATATTTAGTGAATTGGAGATTTAAAGTGTGTTATCACTGTTTTATTTGTCCTATTTCGGGGCGCGAAGAAGGCTATGGTGTAGTGAAAGGAATATAACTACTCATAGGTTACGTGGGAAAGCGAGCGCGATCTGAGCCGCTGAAGGCACCGTCAAAAGCCTCCGCATCGGGCGGGCGAAACCGCCACAATCAGCTTTACAGTGTAGTAATAAAAGAAATTTGTAAAGATGGATGGATTCGGAGGCACATACACACAGGATTTAACAACCATTGCATTGTGCCGTCGAGCGGACGTAATGACAGGCTGCCTCTGTTTGAACGTGAGGCGCGAATTCCAATTTCTCTACAATTGCCTTCTCATACGTCCTTGGTGCGTTTCCCGCCCATTACCATTTCGCATAACCACGCCGTAATCCATTAATCCATAACCCATAACCCAGGATTCCCAACCCCGGAAGAACTCCATCCCGTCCCGCTGGTCCCGCTTATTGCACTCCGCCGAGCGAAGCACTTAGCGCAAGGTACCATGTGCGGCTCGCACCGCCATCCAGGTACTGCGGGTCGAAGCTGCTGTCGCTGAACCACTCCCAGCTGGTGACGGGATCGATGAAGGCCAGGTTGGCGTAGAGGATGCCACGCCACCCGCCGGCGATACTGTCGACGCGCCCGTTCGAGAAGTACGTGTCCCATTCCTCCTGGACGAATTCGGCCGCACGTGTGAGGCCGGAGTTTGGTGCTAGCGGCAACATGTGGATGCTTGGATGACGCGTTAACTTGTTCTATGTTTGGAACGTTCGCGGTGTGTATGGACGACAATGCTACGTACCCTTCAATGTACTCAATATTCGTGCCGAAGTATGTCGTGTGGTCGTCTTTCTCCTCGAAGGTGATACCAACGGCTTTGTTCCCTATAAAATTAGCTGGTTCGACAGTGTTGTCGCTCTGCATCAGAATGTAGTTAGTGAAAGACCGTGCCTGGATGGCCAACATTAGATTGCCTCGCGCCTCCATGTTGGCATCACCCGTTACCTTGCCCCACATCTTGATTGCGTAAGATGCAAAGCTGTCTTCGCTGCTGCTTTCTTGATCTGATGTCGAGTATTAGCACCACCTTCTATATAATTTGCGGTACGAAAGCGACTTACTCTTTCCAGCCCCGGATTCGAACACTCCAGCAGCCCAACTGTGGCCGTGATACCAGTCGAACATGCGCGAGAATGGATAGTATGGATCGTTAGTCGATGGATTGGCGAAATCGCGCACGAGCATGTCAATCCACACCTTGTTGGTACCATCTACCAGCCAGTCGGGATCCAGATAGGCAATAACGGCCGCAGTGTACACAAAGTATCCGTAGTGGAAGTGATGATCATTGTATCCAGTGTTCCCAAAGTCGTTATTGATATTAGCGTATCCGTCGTTGGAAACCGCACCCTTCCAGACAGTGTCATAAACGATAGGCGTCTGCTGGGTGTTGCTGATAAAGGTGGCGAGAGCATCCTTTAGCTTGGCAAGGCCAGCTGCTGCAAGACCGGGGTTTTGAGCAAGGTCATTTGCGGTATAGACGATGGCGGCGAACTTGGCTAGGCCTTTGCCGCTGAAGTACAGAGAGTCCAGATCAGTCTGAGACGGCATGTCTTCACTAAGTTCACTCGCGGCGGAAGAGTTAACCAAAGCAATAGCTGCCTCTGGAAGAACAGTAACACTGTTGTACGTCGGGCTCCAAGGAGCAAACGTCATGTTCGTAGGCAAAATCTCGGTCATGTTCCAGCTATCCGCTAACACGGCCGTGGCAATTCCCTTTGTGGTCGTCTGAAGCGTCACGTTGTTGATTGGGGCGTTAATGGTATCGCCGCTGAAGGTTTGGACGTGGTGTGGCAACGCAAACATGATCAATGTTTTCGAGGTGTTACCAGCCTTTGTCCAGGACAGAGAGTAGTCCGCCGCAACGATGCCAGCGCCTGAAAGTATGGAGGGCGTTCCAAGAGAGGCAGCAATGGTACCGCTAATTGCATAAACACCAGCTGATCCATCGTAGGCTGCCTCACCATCGGAGCCACCAGAGAGCTTTGCAATCTGAATAATGCCATTAAATCCTGCTGGCCCGGTGATCGTCGAGCTGCTGGTTAAAGTCACAGTCGGTTCAGATCCATCACCATCTGGAGTAATGTAAACCAGCCAGGTCGTGCCATCGTAAAGCGATACCGAGCACTTCCAAGATGCACCAACTCGAGTGAGCGGCGACAGTTCTCGAAAGAGAACACCAGATTGGATCAAAGGAGTCGCTGAAGTGTATACGCCCGTGACGAAGCCCATTCCTTGGACCAATGGAAGCGCCAAGATCGGAGTGGCGCCGGAAGATGGTGCAAGGTTGACAATGACACTGAATCCTTCGTGAGCGTCGGTTGTAAGAACAGTCCCGGCGCCAAACTCTGAAGCGGAGAGGATCATGGAGTCGATACCGACGGGCGTGACATAGTAAGAAGCAGGTGTTCCCGGACCATATTGGAATTGAGATAACTCGACATGACTCATCGCGATACCCCAGCTCCCAATACTGTCTTGGCCAGCACTCCAACGGAGGGAGTAAGGAAACGTCCAGACACTTGACGTCTGATTGTTCAACATAAGGTTGGCATAAAACTTATTTGTCTCTATCGGCTGGTCATCGCTGCTGCTGATACCAACTTTTGGTATCGGATGATCGCTTCTTGAAGTGATCTGGGCGGGAGGTGGATCAGATGCCATCGGAACGAAGATATTTCCAGCCAGTGCGCTCACTGTAATCGATACAGAGGCAGAGGGAATACTTGTGGGTGATAAAGTCGCCACAGGCGTCGAAATTACACTCGTTGCGAAGGGCACAACTGAGGAAATGCCTGAGGATCCCAGTTGCGTAATTACAGAGCCACTGGTGGAAGGCAAGACGGAAGAACCAACCAGGGAGACCGATATCTCAGACGACGCAATCTGGATCGAAGACGTTGTAAAGACTACAATCGGTGAACTTGCTGAACCCGTGCTAGTAGCAGCGCCGGCGGAGGTTGAGGAGCTAGATCCTTCAGCGAAGAGAGCTCCTGATGGACTGTCATTCGCAGACGAAAAGAATGAAGATGAAGACAGCGGAGTTGAAGACGATGACGATTCGGAGATGGTAGGTTGAGAAGGTGCTACATTAATCTCTTGTGTCGATTCTGTGTGAGAAGACGTGGCCGATGCTTCAGTCGTGGATGTTATCGGTGGGACCGCAATGGTCACTGTTGAAGTAGAGAAGATCGTCGTAGTGGTGTCGAAGGCCGGATATACATCTTCCACTGATGCCGATGCGAAATTCACGTTGTTGGTACCGGAATATCTAGTTTCGGTGAATGAGATGGTGACAGTTGGTACAACAGTCTGTGCACTATTGTAACTTGTAAGTGCCTCGTTTAGTATTGTTGTATCACAGCTCATCTGGTTAATTGGGTGTCCCTCATCGTGATCCTTAGGTCCGCCGAAGGAGTTATCATGGCCGAACGGAGGATCGCGACGTTGAAAGGGGATTGCTCGTACAAAGGTTCCCTGCAAAAGATAGGTAGTTAGCAAAGCATTCACGATTTTTCGAGGGGAAGATGGCCTCGGTGAAGCCATTGCTGAGAAGTCTTTCGAAGATTACACAAATGTTCCGCAGTTTAGACAGCAGAAGTTGAGTTTTCTTCAATCTGTTACAATCCAACCAGAAGTATCATTAAAATATCATCTCAAAAATTGAAGACTTTTGGGTATGTGGTCGCGGATAAGAATATGCAGGTTAACGAAACAAAGTTCGCAACCGTCGATTATTATTGCGTTCACACAAGAGAATATTGGGGAGACTTTGATGTTGTTTTCAGGGGTAAGGTAGAAAATGATAGCTGGTACCAATGATAGTAGTGAGTAACAAGAGTAATTGAGCAACGATCAACTCTCCGAAATGATATACATATACAAGTGGTTCAACACCAGCCGGGAAAACAAGATGCTCCTTTGAGATAGGCGAGTTCTATGGATCAGCCACTAAGGCCTCTTACTGTTTACCTATACTCTGAGGCTAGGTAGCTGATGAACGGTTTGATGAGAGGGCGCACACTATGGAGCGCTAATCTGAGCCAGCCACATAGCGCGTTGCGGCGAACGCATCAAAGCTTGTTTCGATGATCGTTGCTGCGTTGCTAGTCCGTCACGGCTAAGATTATCCTGTATCGTTATTCGCCATAACTGAAGCAGTGATAATTGATAAGAATTCCACGTTTGAGCTGGTAGAAATACGAGACGCGGGAGAGATGTCGATGGAATTGGGAAGGCGATACGTGGGGAGATGAAGCAACAACAAGACCCTGCAGAACCCGCGGCGATAGCGAACCGCGAGCCAGGTACAAGGTTACGGAGCTTTTGGCTTCCCATCTGTCGACGCGGCTCATTCGTCGTCGATCGCGTAGAGCTGCATTGCGCAAGCACGTTCCTGTGGTGCTCCAAGCTTCGAATGCAAACCATCAGCGAGTCGCGCTACTGCGCTTAAATGGTTAGATTATTATTGCGTCTATCAGCAAAAACGAGGGCTCGGCTGCAGTGGTGGGTGGTGGGCCAGAAACGAAGGGTGGCGTTGCGCGATGGCGTTTTTTGAGCCGTGGTTTGTTCCCATGTCGGCAAAATTCTCCGACTCGCGTGGTAACCCCGGCAACAACGCTGTAGTCTACTCTGTTCATGACAACTAAGGTGTGCAATTTTCAAGGTGATGAACGGCCGTTGAAAGATTTGCGGACATGCCGAAACAAATCTTTGCCGGCGGTTTTTTGGCATGGTCGTGATGTTGATGTTCCCAAGGTGGTGGAGATCAGCCGAGCATGGATCAACACGAAGCGTTACGCCTTGCCACGGTTCTGTTTAGTGATGTGCCCAAGGTTCAAGGTTTGACGACCGGAAGCTTAAACTTCACCACCGATGCTGCCATCGAAAATATTAGCGAGAACTCCGCTCACACAAGCCTCAATGTCTGGTTCGAACAGTCCGTATGTCTCTTCGAACGAAGTCATGCTTAGCTGTCCTAGAAACGGTCTGAGAACTCGACTCGCTAGTTCGGCTTTCGGCAAACTACGGAGATCGGAAACATCCACGTCGTCGCCTAAGCCCTGTAATATGGTGTCCAAGAGCGGTCTCCTTCGTCCACCGTGCGCGTTCTCGGCCCCACTGAATTGGTGAGAGTGGGTCGCGCTTGGATTGTTCTCCATCTCGACAGAAGCCAATGCCTCAGCAACGTCGTCGGCCAGAGCGGTTGGTTCCCAAGCGGCAGGCTTGTAGACGGCGTCTATCGTGTCTGTGACGAAAAGCCATTCCTGCAACTGGAAATCATCTGGCTCGAGGGTCACAAGGACATCAAGCAACTTGCATGCGCCCAAAATTGCCGCGTTATTGTACTTGTCATCGTTGTTATTAGCCGGAAGGACCGATAAAATAGCTTTCTGTAGCTCTGAGTTGATGGTGGGCCACATCGGGGCGAGGTGAATGCTTGAAGTCCTTAGCACTATTGCTCGAATGACCGTAAAGACTTCAGCAAGAATTGCCGATGAAGGTGCAGACACGGATTTCGCATTGAACAGTTCTGCAATCTTCTCATGTAGCTTTCCTAGATCCGTGACAAACGTATCGAGGGGGCTTGAAAGTATGATGAGCACAATTCTCCGTAGGTTGGCTTGGGTCTTGCGGTCTGCCTCCATCCGTGCCGAAGTGGCTCCAACGCCAAATACCACACCTGCTGTTGTTGGTGCTGAAAGCCGTGAGACCAGCTCAGGCATGCGTTCTTTGTCGTTCATTGTTAGTTGTCGGAAGATTGGCATCCATCGCTGTCGCACCAGATCTAACTCTGTGTTGAAAAAGCGAGCGTCATTGAGCGCATCCGACACATCTTTACGCCAAAATTTTCCAGCTTGAGAAACTCGCGTCATTTGGTAAAGAACGTTGAGAAATCTAATATCGATGTTCGTTGGAAACACTCTAGCCTTGAACGCTGGAGCGATGACATTGCTGGAGATGCTATTTGCCGCATTCCCGATACGGTCACCATCGGCGAGTACAAGCTGTAGCTTCGGCATGACGGAGGTCAAGATGCCTAGAAAGTCTCCGGCTTGGGCGATCATTACAGCCGACTTATGTGGACTGGTTGGAGTTACGATGGGATCCTGAAGACTTCCTTGCGGCCTTGTAGTGAAAGTTGCGGTTAACATTCGCAAGAAGAGATCCTGTATGGGATATATGTGAGTCTCAAGAACAAATGGCCATTTCCGTAGTAAACTTACACCAAGTTCTCTCCGCATCCTTCGCTGATCCCCGAAGTTAGTGTTTTCGAGTTTCTCTGCCAATAACGTGGTAAACTCTAGCAGCATGGGAAGAATCTGTCTTTGAGGCATGGGATTAGAGAGTATATCCCTCAAGAACGTCATGCAGTCAGTCCAGATCTCGTCCATTGCATCGTCTTCGATGGATGAAATGTACTCTACCAAAAATGCAACCAGCTCCGTCTCAGACAAGTCTGAGGTCAAGCTCGACATTCTTGAAGGATCGAGAGCGGAAGGATTAGTACGGCTGTAAATGGCGTTGAAGATGGCTGGAACTGTACGCTTAGGCCGGGAGCTACTCAGAACATTCAGAAGCCCGATAATGGATTCACATTGAAAGTCTGCCGAAGGTGGACGACTCCAGAGCACAATGAGTGTCTCTAGACATTCTAACGCTTCCGCGGCGAAGAGATGGTCAAGAAGCCGCCGTGCACGATTTCTCATACGTAGAGATGTGTAACTGAATGTTGCTGATGCTGTGACAGCAGGATGATCGGTTCCAGACCCGTAAAGACCCCAGCACCACACTGTAAAACAAGATCGTATCGTATCTTGGAAACACAGAAGGACAGTAAGGCGGCTGTTCGCTGCGGATGACCGCATTTGTTGCTGATTTTCTCCTGCAAAGACTCCTTGAACTACGGAGCCAATGAAACTCTGAGGTAGATCAGGTGACTTTGGATTTGCCGCAGATTTGGTTTCGTCGTTGACCAGTCGCTCATGAGCTTTCGCAAGTATCTGCTCTACGCCATTCATCAAACCGATTAGGGTTGTCTCCGGTGAAGCGTCGGCACCTGCAAATTGGCCACTGAAGATGGATTTCAACTGGCCGAGCACGAAACTGATTTGGTAGCAAAAGCATTCAACAAGGGGTATCATATGCTGGAAAATCGACTCCGTAAGCAATGGTAAAACCTCAACCAAAAACGATACCCAATTCTCTATGATTGGGTGGATGGTGGGTGAAGAAAATCCGGCTTTGAGGCATTCAATGAGGACGGGTGGAGGTGCTTCTCGAGGTGTATTGGCACTATCGCTTTCGGGGTCTTCCTTTGAAAAAGACGTTTTGACGTTCGAACTGCTTCCCTGCCGTGAAGCTCTCCAGGTTGAAGTTCTTGTGTGAAAAGCTGGTGGTGCCGATTGGCCTAGCTTTAATTTGAGAGCAGCCGTTATGGTCTGGAGTAAGGACACTTGCAACATTGGTTCCATAGATCCAACGCTACGATGTAACCTCTGCAAAAGGTCTTCATCGAGATCTAACTCTTTCAAAGGCGCGGAAAATGGGCCACCTATAAGGACGTTCAGGATGTCCATGCTGACATAGTGAAGCTCTTCTACATCGGGCTTTGTTTCCACATATTCTGTCGACAATGCATTTAGGGAGCTCAAGCAGATCTGCGAGATGAGCTTCTGGAGTACTACATCTTTCGACTCTTCTTCACTCTCAGGTAAAATGGCCGAAGCAGTCTCGCTGGCAAGTGTACGCCAGGTATGTTCTGATGCAAATCGTAAAATGTTCAGCAGTAGTTTCAAGTAGTAGACTAGCTCTCGGATGTCGGTGGAGTGCTTTGCTCGGATTGAAGTGTTGGGGGTTGGCTTCTCGCTGCTTAAGCGAAGATTCTGGAAGGTATGTAGTGACGATACGTTCTTTATCAATAGGTCGAAGACTCCATTCAGACCAGGCACCTCTTGAATCCAAGTGCGCGTGAAAAGTGATAGATCGGCACCTTCATCAGCTAGAGATTCTAGTAGAATCAACAACGGTCTAGTCAAAATGATGGTTGGGTCAACAAATGCTGGTGAAGTCGCAACCAGACCGTAAGGTCCACTCCCTCGTCGTAAAATAGACTTTTGGCCCTTCTCCAATGTAAAGGACTTGTCTTGAGTCAAATGTGTCCAAAGTATGCCAAATCTTTGCCCAGCTTCGAATGGAGAGCATTCTGGCGTTTCATTAACTTGTTGACATGATATCTGAATCAATGAAGCAACACAAGCTTCGACTCCACGGTGCTCGGACAAAGAATCCAGGAAGGCTAGGCAGCGAACTGCTTCTACGTGAAATTTTGGTAGTGATGGGCTGAGATGTGGCCAAAGTCTTTTGGCGAGGATCTGTTGGAATCTCGATATTTGAGATGGAAGTAGGGACGTGAAACCAGAGAGTTTGCTCTGTAAGGCTACGAGGATAGCTGTGACAGAGGAGCTGATGGCGAAGTTGCCTTCACTCGGGTCGCTGGGACTGTCAATCATCGACATCAAGAAGGTAATCAGATCTGTAGCCTCCGGCGGTATAGAGTTCGCGCTGAGTTTGCCGATAATGGAGACCAGTACTTTTGTAGAATGATCGATCTGATGAGCAGAATGTGAATTTATGCTAGCTTGGAAAACCGCGCTTGCTTGAGCAAAGATTGCTTGTCCCAGTCTCTGCGAAGCTATTGGAGCGGCTTTGGCTTCCAAACTTCCTTGATTGTCGCCGTAGAAATCTTGTACTTGACGAAGTGCATCCAAGTCATCTTGTTTTCGAGACGCTGTACCGTTTCGTGATTCCGTTTCTTTAGACTGAATCACAAACGCCCTGTCTGGAATGACCTGGATAAGCTTTTCCACAATATTAAAAGCAAGTTCGAGTGTTTCTGATGAGGTTGACTTTGCCCGCGATGATGTGATCATGACCAGGAGCGCCAATGCATTGAGCGGAATATGAATCGTAAGCATTTCTTCCTCACGGATATTGAAGCGGTCAACAATGAAATCGCATAATTCAAGCTTGAGTGCTCCGCCCGAGATCTGAGGAGTCTTTATCAAGGCGTCATTGGCGAGAGCGAAAAATTTCGTCCATATGAGGGCACTTTCAATTCCGTCAAAGAAAATACTGGCACTACGCAACAGTTCATCAGCATCCTCTTTGCTCACCTGACGAGTATAGTTGTATGCGCTTTCCATTGCAGGAACGAATACTTCGGGTATGAGAAGCCCGCCAACCTCCCAGCGGTCCATCAGTGAAAGGCAGATTCTGAATGGTCTGGAACGTTCAGCAGCCGACAGAGCACTTGCATTCGCGATCATCTCCAGAATACTTTCTGAAAGTGCGTGCAATCCATATCGAGCAAAGTACGCGGCTTGTTGAGCCGCTTTCTCAAGAGCAGATGAATGAGTGGCAGTGTCAGGACTCCTTGGTTCGGTATCTGACTCTGCCTTTGGATCTGGACCAAGAAGCCAAGTCCAAAGCCGGCGGTTGAGACTCATATCACGACGAGAAACGACCCCGGCGGCAGCAGCAACAAGCCGTTTAAGATCTGAGGCGGGGACCGAGGTTTGAAGGACGTTTGAGTGAAGAGGTAGGTGGCTAACGAGTAGATCCAGGAAGCCTCGCTGCACCAAAGGTTGTTTATCTGAAAGTCCGACAGCGAGACAGCGTA
>Ga0335073_10006670_pt1 | contig 16223 bp, 11 predicted proteins | sample Lox_Sample_22_FD_207093 | JGI IMG/M metagenome (GOLD analysis project Ga0335073, IMG submission 207093) | Soil microbial communities from Loxahatchee National Wildlife Refuge, Florida, United States - Lox_Sample_2.2 | ecosystem: Environmental > Terrestrial > Soil > Wetlands | place: USA... | reverse complement strand
GATGTCACCATCCGCGCGAAGAAACGTTGGAGTCCGTGAAATAATCCCGTTCGCGGCGTCGCTACGTGGGACAGGCGATCGCCTTTTGCCGCCTCTCGACTCGGGACCGCCCCCTCACCGTCGCGGCTTGAGTCAGCCTCACGAAATGATCCCCTTCCGCACCGCGTACAGGATCAACTCCGGAACGCTGTGCAGCCCCAGCTTTTGCAGGATGTGCGTGCGGTGCGTCTCCACCGTCGTCAGGCTGATGTTCAGGTCGTTGGCGACTTCCTTGTTGGTGCGCCCCTCGGCCACCAGTTGCAGTACCTCGCGCTCGCGGTCGGTGAGCAGGTCGTAGCTGTCCTCCACGCCCCGCATCTCCATCCGGCTGATGTAATCCTCCTGCAGCACGCGCGCGACCTTGCGCGTCAGGAAGCTTCGCCCGTGCGAGACCGCGCGGATGGCGTCCACCACTTCGGTGCGCAGCGAGTCTTTGAGCAAATACCCCTTCGCCCCGGCTTTGAGCGATCCCAGCACGTAGCTCTCGTCCTGGTGCATGCTCAGAATGACCACGCCGCAGCGCGGATTGGCCGCCAGAACGCGCCGCGTGGCTTCCATGCCGTTCATGTTGGGCATGGCGATATCCATCATCACGATATCGGGCGACTGTTCTTCCGCCAGGCGGACACACTCGCGCCCGTCGCTGGCTTCGGCCACCACGGCCATGTCCGGCTGTTTTTCGATCAGTGCGCGGAGGCCGTCGCGGACCACCGTGTGGTCGTCAGCCAGCAGTATGCGTATGGGCATGATCTCCGTTAACTTCGCTTCCGTTTCTTCGCGCCAGGTCGACCAGCGGGAGTTCCGCGGCCACCAGCGTACCGCGGCCGGGATGGGAATCGATGTGCAGTTCGCCGCCCAGGCGTCGGACGCGCTCTTCCATGCCGAGCAGTCCCAGGCCGCGCACGAAGCGGGTGTCGAAACCGGCGCCGTTATCCTGCACCGTGAACCGGACGCACTGGTTTTCACGCCGGACGGCTACTTCGACCGTGCTGGCATTGGCGTGGCGGGCCGCGTTGTTCAGTGATTCCTGCACCAGGCGGTAGATGCAGGTCTTATGCTCCTCCGGAAGATCGTCGGCGCCGTCTTCGGCGGAAACCACCACGTTGAGTCCCGTGCGCTTCGACATCTCCCGCGCCTGCCAGTTCAGCGCCGGCACCAGTCCGAAATCGTCGAGCATGGACGGACGAAGCAGGAGAGCCAGGTCCCGCACTTCGTTGACGGTCTTTTCCGCCATGGTCCGAATGGACGTGAGGTGGCCGCGGATCTCCTGCGGCGTGTTGGCGCACTCTGCATTTTCCGTCTCCATCAGGATGGCCGACAGCGATTGGCCGACCTCGTCGTGCAGTTCGCGCGCCAGGTTGCGCCGCTCGTTCTCCTGGGCGCGCACCAGCCGCGCCGATAACTCGCGCAGATCGGCGTGCGCTTTCGTGTTTTCGGCGAGGCGATGTTGCAGTTCGCGCTCCAGACGCAGGGTGTAGCCGGTGGTGAGTATCGCCAGCACCAGACCGCCGGCCAGTTCGATAACAAACGTTAACATCAGCGACCGGCGGAGGTTGGCCGAGGACTCGGTCATCTGCTCCTCCGCGTGGGCCAGACCCCGCTCGTGCACTGCCGCGATGCGATCGGCGATTTGCAGCATGGCCGTCCGCCGCGGTGTCAATTCGTCGTAGAAGAACGAATAGCGCAGCCGGGTGCGCTCCTCCGGCGTCCACGCAACAGTGCGATCGAGGACGCGCCAGTAGCTCTCAATCTCCGATTGCAAAGCGCGAAACGGTTCCCGCTCTTCGGGTTCGAGCCCCCGCGAATAGGCTTCCAGCGAAGTGCGTGTATCGCGTTCCAGCGCGGACAGGCGCGCCGTCTGCGCGGCGGCGCCCGAGGGGTCCGGCGACAGCAGCAGGTCGCGAACGTAAGTGCCGGAAACCAGGATCTGTGCGCGGATCTGGTCGAGCGCGCTCAGCCGGTCGAGAAAGGCCTTGCGCGTTTGGGCTTCATCGGTGCGAACCCGCCCCAGCACCAGGAACGTCCCAGCGGCTGCCCCGATGATGCACACCAGCAGTCCGCCGAAGCCGAGCGATAAGACCAGCCATGGCGCTTTCGGTGCGCGCACTTCGCCTCCTGGTTTCAGTGTAGTGAATGTGACTGAACGTGGAAATACTGTCCGGACAGGATTGGCCACGGCTATACCCTGAGGCTATGCTGAAATGGACTCCTGCCGCATGTCCAATCATCATTCGCGAAAGCTCAAATCCGCGTCCGCCATGTCCCTTGGCGATTTTACGACCGATTCGCGCGTGGTCACCATCACCGCCCTTGCGCTCGGAATCGGCGTGGTCAGCGCTTTTGTCGCGCTGGCGTTGCTGCGGTTGATCGGTTTTTTCACCAATCTGTTCTTTTACCAACGGATCGGCTCAACCCTGGTATCGCCGGCTCACAACACGCTGGGGTGGCTCGAAATCCTGGTGCCTGTGGGTGGAGCGGTCATCATCGGATTCATGGCGCGCTACGGATCGGATCGCATTCGCGGCCACGGAATCCCCGAGGCCATCGAGGCCATCCTCATCAACGGAAGCAAAATCGAACCCAAGGTCGCCATCCTCAAACCGATTTCGTCGGCCATCTCCATCGGATCGGGCGGACCGTTCGGCGCCGAGGGCCCCATCATCATGACCGGCGGCGCTTTCGGGTCGATGATTGCACAGCTCTTCAAGCTTTCGGCTACTGAACGTAAGACGCTGCTGGTGGCGGGCGCGGCGGCGGGGATGTCCGCGACCTTCAGCGCGCCGCTGGCGGCAGTGTTGCTCGCCGTCGAACTGCTGCTGTTCGAGTGGAAACCGCGCAGCCTGATCCCGGTTGGCCTGTCCAGCGTCGCCGCGGCCGTCACGCGCTATTACATTCTCGGTCCCGGACCGCTGTTTCCCGTGCCGCCGCACTCGTCGTTCGTCGGATGGCAAGGCCTGTTGGCTTGTTGCCTCGCCGGTTTGCTGGCCGGCATTCTCTCCATGCTGGTGACGGGCGCCGTCTACGGCTGCGAGGACGCGTTTCAGCGTTTGCCGATTCACTGGATGTGGTGGCCGGCCATCGGCGGCCTGGCTATCGGCATCGGCGGGCTCGTGTTTCCCCAGGCCCTCGGAGTCGGATATGACACCATCGAGAGCCTCTTGCGCGGTTCCGTGGCCAGCCAGGTGATCCTCGGGATTCTCATCGTGAAATCGGCCATCTGGGCGATCTCCCTGGGCTCCGGAACTTCCGGTGGCGTGCTCGCTCCCCTGCTGATGATGGGCGGCGCCTTGGGCGGCTTGGAAGCCATGTTCCTTCCCAATTACGGAACCGGGTTCTGGCCGCTGGTCAGCATGGGTGCGGTCCTTGCCGGCACCATGCGGGCGCCCATAACCGGCATCGTCTTCGCCCTGGAACTCACCCACGACCTGAACATCGTTTTGCCGCTGATTGCCGCCACGGTCATCGCGCACACTTTTACCGTGCTGATTCTCAAGCGGTCGATCCTTACCGAGAAGGTCGCGCGGCGCGGGTATCATCTTAGCTGTGAATACGCCGTGGACCCGCTCGAGATTCTTCTGGTGCGCGACGTGATGCGCAGCAATATCGCCGCCCTTCCCGATTCGATGACTCAGGCGGAAGTGCGCCACTCGATTCGCATCGACCCCAATCGCACTCACAAGTGGGTGCAGATGCTGTATCCGGTTGTGGATGGAACCAGGCGGATGACCGCGGTCGTGACCCGTCACGCGCTGGAACAGATTGCGGTGGAGAATTGGCCGTCCGAGCGGCGCTCGCTGGCCGACGTGGGCAACGGCCAGCCGACCGTCACCTACCCGGATGAGCCGCTGCGTGTGGTCGCCTACCGCATGGCCGAAACCGGGCTGACGCGGTTCCCCGTCGTGGCGCCGGAAGATCCCACCAAGCTGTTGGGACTGATCTCCCTCTACGACCTGCTGCATGCGCGGACGCGGGCACTGGCTGAAGAGCGGACTCGAGAGAGGATCTTGCGGATTCGTCTGCCGTTCCACGCGCGATGAGCGGCATCCAGTTCCGCCGGAGCACGCGATCGCCGGGACATTATAATCTGACAATGGGGGGGGAGTATTCGGCAGCCGGCCAGCCGTCACTTGCGTGAGTAACTTACAAAAGTCGATGTCCCTCCCTCGGGAAGCTCCGGGAATCGTGGTGGCTTGCTCTCTGATCCTGCTCTTCGGCTGCACCACTGTGTTATCGAAACGCTATCTCGACGCTCGCACAAGCCGCGCCGGGCGGTTCTTCCAGCGCGGCAGGCAACTCGACCAGCAAGGAAAGACAGCGGCGGCACTCGAGGAATTTCGGAATGCCCTGGCGATTTCCCGCGACCAGCGTGAATACCTGATGGCGGTGGCTCTGGGGTTGATGCGGGAAAACCGAAGCAGCGAAGCCGAAACGTATTTTCAGGAATTGCTGCGCGACCGGCCGGGCGACGCCTTATCCAATCTCATGCTGGCGAGAATCGCCTTGCAGCGGCGCGAGACGGATGCGGCTATCGATTACTACAACCGCGCCATTTACGGCCGTTGGCCCGCCGACACGGACGAGTCGCGTCTGCGGACACGGTGGGAACTCGTGGCCACGTTGAAGAAGGCCAATCGCCGCCCGGAACTGGTGGCCGAACTGCTCCAGATATCTTCCGACGAACCCAGCAATAAGGAGGACCGGACCAAGGTGGCGGAAATGCTTTTGGAGGCCGGGGCCGCCGAGCAGGCATCCAACCTGTTCCACGAGTTGTTGCAAGAAGGTATCCGGGGGCGCCAGTTCTATGCCGCTTATGGCGAATCGCTGCTGGAAACCGGAGACTACAACGGCGCGCGCGATGCGCTGGTTAAGGCCGATCCCGGTGATGAGAAGGTGCGCGAGAACCTGGCGTTGGTCAACACCGTGCTTAGCCTCGATCCGCTCGCGCGAAATGTCAGCCGCAACGAGCGTTATGAGCGGAGCGTTGCCCTCCTCAAGCGCGTACTGGCCCTGTTCGACCAGTGCGGCGCCGCCAAACAGGCGGCCGGCGCGCCTGTGCAAATCGCGGCGGCGCGCGACGCTTTGACGGCAAGGCCGGGAAGCCGTAATCTCCAGGAACTCACCGACCAGCGGGTCTCCCTCGCGGAGCAGTTGTGGGATGCGCGGCACGATATTTGCGGGAGTGTGCTTTCCGACGATGAGCCCCTGCGGCTCGCGATGAGGCGGTTGTCACGGTAATGAAGGGGAGAAAAGCGGCCGTCGTTCGTCTGTATCAACGCCTGCAGTGGAGCGGGATCGGCGAAGCCCAGCGCTTCCTGATCCTCTCCCTCTTGATCGGCGTGTTCGCCGGCCTGCTGGTGGTTTGTTTTCACGTTTTGATTGATCTGGTAAGTTGGTCAACCATCGAGACGGCCACCGCGGAACATCCGATCCTGCGCATGTTGTCGCCGGCCATCGGCGGGCTTGCCGCGGCGTTGCTGGTGAAACGATTCTTTCCCGCGGCCGCGGGCAGCGGAGTGAACGACACCAAGGCGGCATTCTATGTGACCGACGGAGTGGTTCCGTTCAACGCCGTGGTGGGCAAGTTTCTCACCTGCGCCTTGTCGATCGGCACGGGAAATTCGTTGGGCCCGGAAGACCCCGCCTTGCACATGGGGTCGGGTGTGGCTTCTTTGCTGGGACGGATGTTCGGCCTCAGCCGGGACCGTGTGCGGTTGATCGCTCCCGTGGGAGCCGCCGCCGGCATTTCCGCCGCGTTCAACACGCCCATCACCGCGGTGCTGTTCGTGGTGGAGGAAATCATCGCCGGCTGGGACGCCGGCGTGCTCGGATCGATCGTGCTCTCATCGGTATCCGCGGCGGTAACACTGCGATGGTTCCTCGGCAATCAGCCGCTGTTTCTCGTTCCCCAGTTCGAATTCAAGAATGTCTCCGAACTCATCGTGTACGCGGTCATCGGCGCCGTCGGCGGGGTGCTTTCGGTCCTGTTCGTGAAGGCCGTGAAGTGGCTCCGCGAGTGGATGGAAGGCATGCCCAAGTGGGTGCATTACGCCAAGTCGGCGGCGGCGGGATTGTTTGTGGGAATTGTGGGCTTGTGGCTGCCCCAGGTGATGGGGGCAGGCTACGGAACCGTGGACAACGCCCTGCACGACCGCTTCGGCTGGGATATTCTCCTGATCCTCGGCCTGGCGAAGGTGCTCGCCACGCTGGCCTGTTTCAGCGCCGGCACTCCCGGAGGTATGTTCGCGCCGACGCTCTTTATCGGCGCCATGGTGGGTGGCGGCATCGGCGGACTGGCGCAGGCCCACTGGCCGTTTCCCACCAGCGCTCCCAGCGCTTACGTGCTCGTGGGGATGGGAACATTTTTCGCCGGCGTGTTCCGCGCTCCCATGACATCCATCTTCATGGTCTTTGAAGTGAGCGCGAGTTATGTGATCATTCTCCCGGTGATGGTGGCGAATACCATCTCCTACCTCGTGTCGCGGCGGCTGCAGGATACGCCGTTCTTCACCATGGTGGCGCAGCAGGAGGGATTGGAACTGCCCTCCGTGGAACAACAGCGGGAATCGTCGCCGCTGAGGGTCGAGAACGCCATGGCGCCGGTAGTGTGCCCTGTCTTGCCCGCCGGCACGTCGGTAAGCGATCCGCGGTTGCACACATCCGGAGACGGTCCCATCATCTTCAGCCAGGGCGACGGGCTGTGGTTCGTGATGACTCTCCAGGAAATGAGATCCGCCCTGCAACGCGCCGGCGGATGCGCTCACACCATCGAGGATATTCTGCCGGTGACGGAGCCGCCGCGGCTTCACCCCGACATGTCGCTCGATGCCGCCATGCGTCTGCTGCCGGGCCATTTTATGCTTCCGGTCTCGAGCCGCGCGCGTCCCTATTCCCTACTGGGCGTTTTGACGATGGAAGACGTGCTGCGAACGTACACCACTTACGCGAATCGGGAGAAGATCGCGGCGGACTGATGCGCCGCAATGCCAAAAAGCTAGGTCTCGCGCTGGCTGGCGGTGCTGTAGGATTCTGAATCCGCTGCATGGCCGCTGGTGCCGTTTTTCCGCGCCACCAGGATCAGCGATAGCCCGCGCCAGGGCATCAACCAATCGAGCCGCCGCAAAATCCACACGCTTTTGTCGAACACTTTCAGAATCAGCTTGCTGATGTTGCGCGAGCCGAACAGGCGGCTGTACGCAAACCACGGGGGAGCGCCGGCGCGGTTGAAATTGTAGCTCCGCTCGACGGTGAAGCCCCTCGCTTCCAGTAGCGAGCGCATCTCCGCCGCGCGGAATCGGCGCTTGTGCCCCAGGCCCCGGTCGAGGCTGCCGAAGAGGCTCGGGCCTTGGGGAACCAGGGCCAGCAGCACTCCGTTCGGCTTCAACGCAGCCGCCAGCGACGCCAGAACGTCCGCCGGCGCCTCCACGTATTCCAGCACGTTCAAACACAACACGGTATCAAAGCAGTTTTCCAGGCCGGCCAGATCCTGCGGAACTTCCGGATCGATGCGCTGCACCATCACATTCGGCGTCCGCAAAAAGCGATTGCGCAGCGCGTGCAGGTGCAGCGGATCCTTCTCCGCGGCGACATACAACAGGCGGCGCGACATCAGGCGGCCCGCCATGTTGCCGATGCCCGCCCCGACCTCCAGCACCGCGTCGCCCACATGCGGGCGGAGTTTCCGCGCCAGCCATGTCAGGTATTGCGGCGTGCCGGTGAGATTGTTCAATACGCCGCGTCCGTATGGCGCCGCGTACAGGTCGTCGATCAGCCAGAAATGGAGAATGGCGCCTAGAGCCTGAAACCCGTCCTTCCAGCCGATTTTCTTGCCTTCCTCGTAGGTGCGGCCGTGGTAGCTGATGGGCACTTCGTAGATGCGCAGCTTCCGCTTGGCGCTCTTCATCACGATTTCGGGCTCAAACCCGAAACGGTCGGTGCGAATCGGAATGCTCTTCAGCAGATCGGTGCGGAAGACCTTGTAGCAGGTCTCCATATCCGTCAGGTTGAGGTTGCAGAACATGTTGCAGATCAACGTGAGGGTCTTGTTGATCACCGAATGCCAGAACGGCAGCACCCGCGTAAACTCGCCGGCCAGGTATCGCGAGCCGAAAACCGCGTCGGCATGGCCGTCCAGCACCGGCCGCAGCAGCCGCGGATACTCCGAGGGATCATATTCCAGGTCGGCGTCCTGAATCAGCGCGAAATCCCCCGTGGCCTTCTCGATCGCCGTGCGCACCGCCGCGCCCTTGCCGCGATTTCTCTCGTGCTTATACAGCTGGATTTGAGGAAAGCTGGCCGCGAGCCGCTCCAGAATCGCCCAGGTGCCGTCGGTCGAACAATCGTCGACGATCACCAGCTCACGCTCCATATTCTCGGGAAGCGGCGCGGTGAGGACGAGCGAAAGACACCGTTCCACCACGGTGCGCTCGTTATAGACTGGCATCAGGATCGACAACTTCACGAAATTACGAGTTTACCAGTTCCAACCGCGGCAACGGTCTTCGACAGTCTTCCGTCACTACCCCTGAATCGCGCCAGCGAGGGCTCTCCCATACAGCCAAATACCCGATGGCGGCGCTGTCGCCCCGCATGGTCCACTAGTATGGAATTGTGAAGATCGTGAAGATCATGTGGGTCCCCGTGCTGCTCACGCTGCTCTATTCCGTCTGGGTGATCTGGCGCCGCAACCAACCGGTCGAGCGGCCGCATCCTCCCGGGCGGCCCGACCCCTACGGCACGGTGCTCAAGATCCAGGGCTTCTATGCCGAAAACGGCGCCCTGGCTCGCGGCGATAAGACCCTGCTCTGTTACGGCGTGGTCCACGCGACCACCGTAAAGATCGATCCGCCGGTGGGCGATGTCTGGCCGTCGCTTTCGCGCTGCATCGAGATCGCGCCCGTGAAAACAACCCGCTACAAGCTCACCGCGGGTGATGGCAAGGATTCGGTCACACAGACCGTGGACGTGATCGTGAAGTAGCTCGATCCGGCGCGCGCTATGCGTTCCGCGCCAGTTCCAGTCGGCTCTGCTTGAGCCAGCGCAAGCGGCTCTGATGCTCCTGGTAAAGCGTCCCGAAGCCGGCCCAATAGTAGCCGAAGACGAACAGCGCCAGGAATGGCAGGGAAAAGAAATTGTAGGTCTGAACCGCGAACACCATCATCCCGACGAAGTACGTGCCGCAGAGGATCTCCGCGTAGGGCAGCCATCCGGACCGCCGCCGGTACTTCTTCGTCTCCAGGTTGACGCGCCGCTCGCCGATGGCGAACTTGGGCGTTCGCACGAAGCTCGTCTGCACCCCGAAAATCGCCTCCAGCACCGCCCGCGTATTGATGATCGTCAGCCCCACTCCCACCGCCATCAGCATCGGCAGCATCAGGATCGACCGCTTCCAATTCCTCGGATACAGCTCGCGATGCGCCACTACATAGAACAATGAAATCGACCAGAAAGACGCGGCGATCAGCGGCAGATCGATAAATACCATCTGCCAGATGCCCATGTAGAAACGCACGATCATCACCGGCAGCATCAGCGCCGAAACCACGATCATCAGCGGATAAGAAATGTTCGGCGTGAGGTGCAGAAATGCTTCCGCCTTCACCCTCGCCGGAATATCGGCCTTGAGAATCGAGGGCAGCAGTTTCTTGGCGACCTGCGTCAAGCCCTTCGCCCAGCGCGATTGCTGCACCTGGAATCCGTGCATCTCCACCGGCAGTTCCGAGGCGCATTCCAGCCCCGGCAGGTAGACGAACCGCCAGCCCTTCAGTTGCGCGCGATAGCTCAGGTCCGAATCTTCCGTCAGCGTGTCGTGCTGCCAGCCGCCCGCGTCGTCGATCATCTTGCGCCGCAGTATTCCCGCCGTCCCGTTGAAGTTGAAGAAGTACCCGGCCCGCGACCGCGCTCCGTGCTCCAGAATGAAATGGCCGTCGAGCAGCATGGCTTCCACTTCCGTCAGGAAGTTGTACTCGCGGTTGGTGTACGCCCACCGCGTCTGCACCACGCCCACGGTCGGGTCGGCGAAGTGGTGCACGGTTCGCATCAGGAAATCGGCCGGCGGCAGAAAGTCGGCGTCGAATATCGCCATCAGCTCGCCGGTCGCCGTTTCCATGCCCTCTTGCAGGGCGCCGGCTTTGAATCCATGCCGGTTCGACCGGTGCTTGTACTCGATCGGAAACCCGAGCGCGTGATACCGCTCCACCAGCGCTTCGGCGAACGCCGCGGTGTCGTCGGTGGAATCGTCCAGCACCTGGATTTGCAGCAGTTCCCGCGGGTACTCGATCTTGATCACTTCTTCGATCAGTTGCTCCACCACGTACCGCTCGTTATATAGCGGCAACTGAATGGTGACTTTCGGAAGCTGCTCGAAGCGCCGCGCCGGCTCGCCGGTAGCCTTCTTGCGATGCTTGAAATAGGTGTGGATGGTGTCGTAGCGGTGCAGCCCGTAAATCGACAGGATCACCAGCACCGAGAAATACGGAATCAGCATCGCCCAGTCGAACCACCCAAGCTGGTGAATACCGGCGAACGTATCGTCGGTAAGCTGGCGAAACAGCTTGCTCGTAGTGCTGGGGGTCGCCAGGAATGCGAAGAATAGGCCAGAAAGCATATAAGGAAACCCCAAGGTCCGAATTTACCGGGAAACCTTCACAATGGTAACAAAAGTTATGCAGATGTGCGACTGTCGCCGCCGGCTTTCTGTGCCGATTTGTCCGCTAACGCTTGATGTTTCCTCACCGCTCGCTACCGCGAAGCGAAGGGAATTACGAATTTTAGAGCCGTGTGCGTCGTCGAAAAGGCCGCGACCTTAACATCTTTTAATCCCGCGGCCCGTCCGGCTTCCAGCACTTCGATTTCGCGGATCGCGGTCCCGCCCTTCGGATAAACCACCCAAATCGCGCCGTCCGGCTGAATCGCCGCGACCAGTTTCGGCAACCGCTTCAAGCCTGACGAGTTCGCGGTGGAGTAGATCACGATCGCGGATTTCGCCTTCGACGCGCCGTCCGTCCACGGTGTGTTTCGGGTGCGCAGTTCGTCCAGAAAGTCGGCGTCGAAATCGCCGATCAGCCGCAGGCTGATTCCGGATTTGACGCCCAGTTTATCCAGCCGCGATGGCGGATGCAGAATTTTCTCCGCCCACTTTTCGGCCGCCTTCCCCAATTCGAGCACGGCTTCGGAGCCATTGAATTTCAACAGGAGTACGCCGTCCTTGGCCGCGACAGATTTCAGGTCGCGAAAAGGAATCTTCAGCCGCTCTTCCCCGCGGAACAAAATGTAGTCCGTCTCCAGGTATGCCTTGCCGGTGAGATTCCTGCGTTGGTAGCGCATCGTGCATTCGATTTCCTGTCCCATCGATCACCTCCTGGCTGTCCGCCTATTTTACCCGGCGCCGTGGCGCAAGCTCTCAGCTTGCCGTGCCGAGACTCATCTCGGCGCTGTATGGCACATGCAGCGAACATCAGGCCAGTCAGGCATCCCGGCCAGAACCATAGGGCAACGGCCGCCCACCCACACTCTCTGAACTCGCCGACCATCTGCGGTCAGGTCAATTTGAGTCGTTGACCTGAGGATGAATCGCGCCCGGAAAGATCGAACCGGCCCCAGCAGGGCTCCAAATTCTCCGCAGCCTCGATCTCACCGTAATACACGGTCCAGAAATCACTCTGACCCCGGGCAGGAGATTCAGCGACGGCCAGTCTGAATTTCGCAGCGACCCGGATATGGCCTCCGGCTTGAAGATCGTGGCCGCAATGTTGCGCTGCCAGCCATGTGTAGTCCCCGCAATAATCGTGGTTTCGTGGCCGATCACTCCTACAACCCGGCCTTAAACTGCGCGGGATCGAAGAGGACTTCGCATACCGTCACGTGCTCGACGGGCTCGACCTCCTGGCTGGTCCCGGCTTGCCCGAATGCTGGCCCCCGCAGGTGCCGCCACCGCGAAGGCGGCAGCCCGGATGTTCATTCGCCTTCATGCTACCGCGATCGCGGAAGACAAAGAAACGTCCGCTTCCCCCTGTAGTAAACTCTCACCTATGATGTCTCGACTCCGCTACGTGCCGGCAACGTTGTTGTGCGCGATCTTGGCCCTCTGTACCCTCCAGGCCCAGACCGCTCCCAAAATCACCCCTCCCAAGGAAGCGCTCGGGTTCAACATCGGCGACGACTACCAGGTCGCCAACTACACCGAGCTCGAAGCCTACTGGAAAAAGCTCGCCTCCGAAAGCAATCGCATGAAGCTCGTCTCCATCGGCAAGACCGAAGAAGGCCGCGACCAATGGATGGCCATCTTCAGCTCGCCCGAGAACATGAAGAACCTCGAGCACTACCGCGATATCTCCGCCCGCCTCGCCCATGCCGAAGGACTCACTGACGAGCAGGCGCATGCCCTCGCCAAGGAAGGCAAAACCGTGGTCTGGATCGATGGCAGTCTGCACGCTTCCGAATCGGTCGGCTCCCAGCAACTCATGGAGTGGGTCTACCAGCTTGCCAGCCGCAACGACGAAGAGACCCTGCGTCTCCTGCGCGACACCATCATCCTCTGCGTGCAGGCCAATCCCGACGGCCAGGAGCTGATCGCCAACTGGTACATGCGCCACTCCGTCAGGCCCGACGCGCCCCTGGTGCCCCCGGAGCAGCGCAGCATGGGCGGCATGCCGACGCAATACAACAAGTACATCGGCCACGACGACAATCGCGACTTCTACATGTCCAACATGAAGGAAACCACCAACATGAACCGCGTCATGTTCCAGGAATGGTTTCCGCAGATCGTCTACAACCACCACCAGACGGGGCCGGCCGGCGCCGTCATCTTCATGCCGCCGTTCCGCGACCCATTCAATTACAACTTCGATCCGCTGGTTCCGCTCGGAATCGAGCTGGTCGGCACGGCCATGCACAGCCGGCTCGTCGCCGAAGGCAAGGGCGGCAGCGCCATGCGCAGCGGCTCCAATTACTCCACCTGGTGGAATGGCGGACTCCGCACCATCACCTACTTCCACAATATGATCGGCATTCTCACCGAAATCATCGGTGAGCCGACGCCCATGAACATCCCGGTCGTCGCCGACAAGCAGTTGCCCAAGGGCGATTGGCCGCTCCCGGTGACGCCCGGACCCTGGCACTATCGCCAGTCCATCGAATATGAAATGAGCAACAACCGGGCCATCTGCGACATTGCCTCGCGCTATCGCGAGACGTTCCTCTACAACTTCTACCGCATGGGTATGAATTCCATCGAGCGCGGCAGCCGCGATAACTGGACCATCACTCCCAAGCGCATCGCGGCTCTGGAAGCCGCGGCCGCTGCAGCCAGCGGACAGAATCAGGCCGCGGAAGCGGCGGCCGGCGGCGGACGGGGCGGACGCGGTGGCGGCGGACGTGGTGGACGCGGCGCCGCCGCCCAGACCGCTGCGGCTCCCGCTGGCGGTGATCTCGCGCCGGGCGGCGACGTGCCTCCCGGATTCGGCGGCGGCGGACGCGGCGGACGCGGCATCCCCATGGATCTCTACAACAGCGTCCTCCACGATCCCAAGCTCCGCGATCCGCGCGAATACATCATTCCTTCCGATCAGCCCGATTTCGCCACGGCCACCGAATTCGTCAACGCTCTTTGGAAGAACGGCATCACCATTCTCCATCCAACCGCTGCGTTCACCGCCAACGGCAAGAACTATCCCGCCGGGTCATACGTCATCAAGACCGCCCAGTCATTCCGGCCGCACATCATGGATATGTTCGAGCCGCAGGACCACCCCAACGATTTCGCCTATCCCGGCGGCCCGCCCAACCGCCCGTACGACATCACCGGATGGACCCTCGCCATGCAGATGGGCGTGCAGTTCGACCGCATCCTCGATGGGTTCGACACCCCGGCAGCCCAATTCCCCAAAGTCACTGGTCTCCTTCCGCCGCCGCCCGCGACCGTGAGCGGTCCTTCGAATCCCGCTGGATATCTGGTGAGCCACCAGATCAACAATTCCTTCATCGTCACCAACCGTCTGCTGAAAGCCAATTGCGATGTCTATTGGCTGAAGAACGAGCAGCCCGGGATGGGCACCGGCGCGATTTGGGTGCCGGCCTCGGCGCAGGCCCGTGCGGTGCTCGAGAAAAGCGCCAAAGACCTGGGTGTGCCCGCGGTCGGACTGGCTCAAAAGCCGGCCGGCGACGCGCTCAAGCTCAAACCCATTCGCATCGGTCTGTACGATGCCTACGGCAGCTCCATGAATACCGGCTGGACCCGCTGGCTGTTCGAACAATATGAAATGCCGTTCGAGACGGTATATCCGCAGAGTTTGGATGCGGGCAACCTGAAGAGCAGGTTCGATGTCCTGGTCTTCACCGCCGGCACAATTCGGGGAGCGGGCGGCTTCGGCGGAGGCCGTGGAGGCGGCGGTGGCGGCGGCGGACGCGGTGGGCGCGGAGGCAACGTGCCCGACGAATATCGCGATCGAACCGGCAGCGTCACCGAAGCCACTACATTGCCGCAGCTCAAAAAGTTCGTCGAGCTCGGCGGCACCATCATTACCATCGGCAGTTCCACCAGCGTCGCTTCCTGGTTCGGCCTGCCGGTTTCGAATTACCTCGTCGAGATGGGCGCCGACGGCCGCGAACGCAACCTTCCGGCCGACAAGTTCTACATTCCCGGATCTCTCCTGCGAATGAACGTCGACAATACCAACCCGCTGGCGTACGGCATGCCGAAACAAGTCGATATCTTTTTCGACAACAGTCCGGTCTTCAAACTTGGCCCGACGGTTGAATTGCAGAAGACCTCGCCCGTGGGCTGGTTCGGCGGATCGCAGGTCCTCGATAGCGGCTGGGCCTGGGGCCAACAGTATCTCGACGGGGGCACCGCTGTGGCCGAAGCCAATGTCGGCGAGGGCAAAGTGGTGTTGCTCGGTCCCGAGGTGAATTTCCGCGACCAGCCGCACGGCACCTACAAACTGCTGTTCAATGGCCTCTACATGGGCAGCACAACCACCGCGCCGTTGCCTTGATTTCTTCGACAAGGCAGGTTTGACTGCTGGGGCCGATTTCCAATCGGTTTTCTAATCGGCCCTTGCGCGGCACTGCGCGGACACCCCTCCCCAGGTGTGCCTTCGTCGCCCGCTCACAACCGTCGTTAATCCGGTTTTCGGTAATTCGGACGCAAAAACCTTTTTCCGCAAGGTGTTTTAGTCGTATAATCTCAACAACAATCCAGGTCAGAAATGCTTTTGGTACCGGCGCTGCTCTCTATAGGAAAGGAACACATGCTCTGCCGCCACTCGCGATCCCTAAGCCTTGAGCCACGTTGCATGGCTGTTCTCACACTCTTCTGCCTGTTGTTGGCCGTCGCTACGCCAGCGCAGGCTCAGTTCTCGATCAACACCATCCCCCTCTGGAATGGCACTTCGTTTATCAGTAGTTTCGGCGTGACCGATACTGCGACGTACGGAGAGACGATCACGGTGCCGGCCGGCGCGAGCCCTCTCAATGCCTTCAGTTTTGAGATCGGAAACTGCGGCGCCAATGTAACGATGCGGGGAGAGGTGTACGCCTGGAACGGCACCATGGCCACCGGGGCCGCTCTCTACGAGAGTGCTCCCTTCACCCTCACGGATAGCGCTGCCTTCCAACTCGTGACGTTCACGCCAGGGAGTCTTACCTTACCCGCGGGCCAATATGTTCTATTCGCCAGCACTTCCAAGGACCAGTCCGGCGCGCAGCACTCCGCATGCCGGTGGGGGGCGTTGACCAATGACACCGGGTACACCGGCGGTGCGTTCGTCTTCATGAACAATACTGCGAACGCCGCTTTGTGGACCACGAATGCCTGGAGCAACATCGCCGAGGACCTGGCATTCCAGGTAACTGGATTGAGCGCTGCGGTCCCTGCGGCATCGACCACCAGTTTGCTGATCGGCGCACTGGCCTTGACCGTGCTAGGCATAGTCCTGCTTTCCCGATCCCGCCTGCGCGCCTGATCCGGGAAGTCCCGCGCCAACCCGCCGCGGTTGGCGCCGTCGTCCTGTTGCCGGCTTGCCCGCTGTTGGTCACCTGGGCCCAGGGTCGATGGTATACACCGCCTCCGGAGAACTGTCCACCATCACCCTCGCACCTCTCATCGAGTCCGGCTGCTGATTGCCAAGGCCGGGAAAATCGTCCCGGCCCATCTGACGCGCGGGCCCGCTGCCGCCGATAAATCC
>Ga0335073_10006669_pt1 | contig 16225 bp, 15 predicted proteins | sample Lox_Sample_22_FD_207093 | JGI IMG/M metagenome (GOLD analysis project Ga0335073, IMG submission 207093) | Soil microbial communities from Loxahatchee National Wildlife Refuge, Florida, United States - Lox_Sample_2.2 | ecosystem: Environmental > Terrestrial > Soil > Wetlands | place: USA... | reverse complement strand
AGCGCGCGTTGAGCAAAAAAGCGTGGTTTTTTGCTCAACGTCCGCCACCTGCGGCGGCGGGGCACATCCCTGTGCCTGGGTACGGGGTCGACACAACGGCCGGCTAATGAGATGACCTCCGAGCGACACCAGCTCCTGCTCGAACTGCTTCAGGCCGGGCTCGCCAGAGTCGAGGGGCGGCGCTGCGTGCGCGAGGCGCTGCTGGCGGGGCCGCCGGCGCCGCGCGGTGCGCCGGTCTTCGCCGCCGCGGTCGGCAAGGCCGCCGCTTCCATGGCGCTTGGCGCCGCCGATGCCTTGGGTCCCACCCTCGAGCGGGTGTTGGTGGTCACGAAGAGCGGACATCTCGCTCCCGAGCTGTTGTCGCTGCCCGGCATCGAGATTCACGAAGGCGCTCATCCGATACCTGACGAGCGCTCGCTCGCCGCGGGGCGGCGGCTTCTCGCATGGGTGGACGAATTGCCGGCGGTGGTGTCGCCGCTCTTTCTGATCTCGGGAGGCGCATCGAGCCTGGTGGAGGTGCTCGAGCCCGGCGTCTCGCCGGCGCAGCTCGCGCAACTCTCGGCCCGCGGGCTTGCCGAGGGTGTTGCGATCGCCGAGCTCAACACCCGGCGCGCCCGTCTGTCGCGGATCAAAGGCGGGCGCCTCGCGGCGCAGCTTGCCGGTCGTGAGGCGCTGGCGCTTTTCATGTCGGACGTACCGGGCGACGACCCCGCAGTCATCGGCTCCGGGCTACTGGGTCCCGCGGCGGCCGGCGTGGACCGCATCGAGCGGCGGGTCATCGCTTCGGTCGATCAGGCGATGGCGGGTGTTGCCGCGGCTGCATTGCAGCGCGGGCTCACGGCGGAATGCGTGCGCCAACGATTTGCGGGAGAGGCGACAGACCTCGCTGCGCGCTTCACCCGCGAGCTCCTCATCGGTAACGCGCAGGTCCGGGTCTGGGGCGGCGAGTCGACGGTGCGTCTGCCGCCGCAGCCGGGTCGTGGAGGGCGCAATCAGCATCTCGCGCTCGCGGCCTCCAAGCTCCTCGCGGATCATCCGGATCTGTCGTTACTCGCCGCGGGCACCGACGGGACCGATGGCCCGACCGAGGCGGCGGGAGGCCTGGTCGACGCCGACACCTGCGGGCGGCTGGCGGTGGCCGGGCTCGATGCCGACGACTGCCTGGCGCGGGCCGATTCCGGCACCGCGCTGGCCGCCGCGGGCGCGCTGGTGAGCACGGGCCCTACCGGAACCAACGTTGCGGATCTGGTGATCGGGCTGAAGCTGCCCCGCGTCGGGACGTGATATAAGTGCCAATGCCCCCACAAACGCCCCCCGGCAATCCCCACGACCCGCGCGCCGTGCCGGAGTCGCAGTGCTTCGGCGGCGCCTTCGTCCGCGGCTACCGGCGCGTGCAGCAGGTCGCTTCGGGCGCGCGGGCCGACATCTTTCTCGCCGAGCGAATCGCGACCGGCTCGCTGGTCGCGCTCAAGGTGGTGCGCGACGAGCCGGAGCACGACGAGGCGTCGGACGCATTTCTCAGATTCCTGCAGGAATACGAGATCGCGCAGCGCATCACCCACCCCGGTATCGTGCGGTTGTTCGATCTCGGTGTCAGCGACCATCACGCCTGGCTGGTGATGGAGTACTTCGCGCGCGGCGACCTGCGCCGGCGCATGAAGTCACCGGTCGCGCCGCGTTGGGCGGTGCGCGTCGCCGCGGCGATCGCGCAGGCACTCGCCGCGCTGCATGCCGGCGGAGTGGTGCATCGCGATCTGAAGCCCGGCAATGTCATGTTGCGCGAAGACGGCGGCATCGCCCTGATCGATTTCGGACTTTCGAAGGATGCCGCCCAGAGGCTGGATCTGACGGAGCGCGGCCTGATCTTCGGCACGCCGCACTACATGAGCCCGGAACAGGGACACGGCGAGCCCACCGACCCGCGAAGCGACCTCTACAGCCTCGGCATCATCCTTTACGAGATGCTGACCGGCGGCAAGCCGTACCGGGCCGAGAGCCCGATGGGGCTCATATACAAACATCGGAAGGAGCCGGTGCCCCAGCTCGCTGCGGGTCTCGATGGCCTGCAGCCCTTGCTCGAGCGGCTGCTCGCGAAGCGGCCGGAGGAGCGTTTCCCGAGCGCACTCGCGGCCGCCGAAGCTCTCGAGCGGCAGCTCGCGCAGTTTCTCCAGCCGGCGTGACGCCATGATCGGCGGCGAGACGCAGATACTGCTGGCGCCGACCCCCGAGGCGTGGGTGCAGGCGGCGGCCGGCCACTGGCGCCAGCTCCTCAACGACCATGCCCAATGCGAGAAGAAAGCCGCCTCGACGGCCCTCGCACTGATGTTCACGTATCCGCAGGACCGCCGCCTCGCGAGCACCCTGTCGCGCCTCGCGCGCGAGGAACTGCGGCACTTCGAGCAGGTCCAGAAGCTGATGATCACGCTCGAGGTACCTTTCGAGCGGCAGCGGCCCGGGCGCTATGCCTCGGGACTGCGCACGGCGCTGCGCACGCGCGACCCGGGACGCAAGCTCGACCTCCTCCTCACAGGGGCGCTGATCGAGGCGCGCTCCTGTGAGCGCTTTCGGCTGCTCGCGCCGCGGCTGCCGGCGGCGGTGAGCGGATTCTATGCGCAGCTCGCGCACTCCGAGGCGCGACACTTCGAGCAGTATGTCGATCTGGCGCAGGAGGCGGCGCCGCAGTGGCGGCAGAGGCTGCAGGAGCTCGCCACGCACGAAGCGCGGCTCGCCACGGCCCCGGATGCCCAGCTTCGCTTCCACTCGGGCCCACCGGCAGCGCAATAACAGTTGTTTACACCCGCCGTGCTCGGCGCCATTATCTTCTAGCTGCCATGGCTGACCGACCCCACCTCCTCATCGTCGATGACGACCGCGAGATCCGCTCGCTGTTGAGTCAATATCTGGAGAAGAACGATTTCCGCACCACGGCCGTCCCCGACGGCCGCGAGATGAGGCGCGTCCTCGATCGCGCGGCGGTCGACCTGATCGTGCTCGATCTGATGCTTCCCGGCGAGGATGGCCTCACCCTCTGTCGGGAGCTGCGCACCCACTCGCAGGTGCCGGTCATCATGCTGACCGCACGCGGCGAGGACGTCGATCGCATCGTCGGGCTCGAGATCGGCGCCGACGACTATCTGCCGAAACCGTTCAATCCTCGGGAGCTCCTGGTGCGGATTCGGGCGGTGCTGCGCCGCGCCGCGCACGCGCCTCGCGATCCGAATCCGCAGTTGGTCCGCGCGTTCACGTTCGGCGGTTGGCGGCTCGACACGACTCGACGCACGCTGACGGATGCGGCCGGCAAGGACGTTTCCCTCAGCGGTGCGGAATACCGCCTGCTTGCCGTGTTGCTTTCCGCCGGCAACCGGGTGCTATCGCGGGCGCAGCTCACGGAGTTGCTGCGCGGCCGCGAGGCCGACCCTTTCGATCGCAGCATCGACGTGCGCGTCAGCCGGCTGCGGCAGATCCTCGGCGACGATGCGCGTGCGCCGCAGATCATCAAGACCATATACGGCGAGGGTTATGTGATCGGCGTACCGGTCGAGACAGCCTGAGCCGGCCCCGGATTGCGCCATGCGCCTGTCATTCTGGCCGCAATCCCTGTTCGGCCGCCTGATTGCAGCTCTGGTGATCGCGGTCGTGCTGGCCGAGGCGGCGAGCCTCTACCTCTTCGCGCGCGACCGCGAGCGCTTCGTCGTCGACAGCAGCGTGCGGGAGTGGTCGCGACGCATCGCTGAGATCACGCTGCTTCTCGAGCAACTTCCAACCGAGCAGCGCGCCGCGACCGTCGCGACGCTCAGGGAGCAACCGGGGAGGCTCGCGCGGCTGAGGCAGCGCGATCGCGCGTCGCGGGATCGCCCCTGGGGCGGACCGCTGCTGCTGCCTCCGGGAGCCTTGCTGCACGCCGAGCCTCCCCGTGCCCCCCCTCATGCCTCCGGGGCGGCCGACGCCATGCCGCTCCCGCCGTTGGGCGACCGCCTCCCGCCGCCGCCCGGCCGGCCTCCGATGGCGCGCGAGCGGCGCCAGCCGGCGCAGAGCTCGTTCTGGCCGCGCATCTTCATCCAGCTCCCATTCGTCTCGGACGTGCCGGGAGCGCTGACGCAGCAACTGCGCGAGGATCTCGGTAAGGGGTACGGCGTTGCGGTGCACCCGGCCGTTGCACCGACGACAAGTGTCATCTCCATTCCGTCGCCATTCTTCGGTCCGGCCACACAGCGTCCCACGGAGTCGTACGACGTGACGGTGCGCCTGCCTGACAGCTCGACGCTCGTCTATCGCGTGACGCGCGTCTCGCCCGGGACACCCTTGCCGCCGACCCTCATGCTCAATCTGATTCTGCTCGTGGCCGTGCTCGTCATTGCGCTGTATGTCGTAGCCCGAGGCATCACGCTCCCGCTGTCGCGGCTTGCGCTGGCGGCGGACAACCTCGGGCGCAGCATCCTGCAGCCGAAGCTGGCAGAAGAGGGTGCGAGGGAGCTGCGTCACGCGGCGCGTGCCTTCAACACCATGCAGGACCGGCTGCACCGATATCTCGACAGCCGCACGCGGGTGCTGGCAGCCATGTCCCATGACCTCAAGACGCCCCTGACGCGGCTGCGGCTTCAGGTCGAGACCCAGATCGACGACCCGGCGCTGCAGGCGCGCTTCGGCAGGGAGCTGGATGAGATGGAGCACATGGTGCACGGCGCGCTCGCGCTCTTTCGCAACCTCAATGACGACGAGGCGCTCGAGCCCGTCGATGTCAATCTGCTGCTCGAGACCGTGTGCGGCGAGTTCACTGAAATGAGCAAGGACGTGACGTTGGCAGGACGCGCGTCCGGGCCGCTGTCGGGCAAGCCGCAGGCGTTGAAGCGCTGCATCACCAACCTCGTGGCCAACGCCGTCAAGTTTGCCACCCGCGCGCACGTGCTGGTGCGGGACGGCGCGCAGCTCGAGATCAGCATCTGCGACGACGGACCGGGAATCCCCCCCGAGGAGCTCGAGAAGGTGTTCGAGCCCTTCTATCGGCTGGAATCCTCACGCAACCGCGACACCGGGGGCACGGGCCTCGGGCTCAGCATCGCACGCGATGTGGCGCAGGCGCACGGCGGCTCCCTGGTCCTCAGGAATCGACCCGAGGGGGGCCTGGAGGCCCGGCTTACCCTGCCGCGCCGCCGCTGAGCCCCATTTCCTGACCCGACTTGACTCTTCCTGACACGGTTTAATGATTGTTTACGGCGTCCCCGGCCGGGCGCGGCTACAGTGTCCGTCAGTGAAGCCCATAGAGGGGTAGGATCGATGATGAGACCCAGTGTCGTTGTCCTGGCTGCGGTGCTTTGCGCCGCCGGGACGGCGTTTGCCCAGGCGCCTCCCTCGCCGTCGCACGCCGACTGGCAGGCCAAGCGCCAGCAGTGGGAGCAGAAATGGAAGGCAAAGCGGGCGGAAATGGAGCAGAAGCGGATGGATCGGTTGGCCGTGCTGCTCGACATGACGCCTGCTCAGAAACAGCAGGTGCAGGCCATCTTCGCCGGCGAGCGCGACCAGATGAGGCAGGCCATGAAACAGGCCATGGAGGCTCGAAAAGCCGCGCATACCGAGGCGCAGACGAAGCTGGGTCAGGTGTTGAGCCCCACCCAGATGAAGAAACTCAAGCTGCTCATGCCGCATCGGCACCGTGGTTTCATGATGCGGGGACGGATGGGCATGCACGGCCCCATGGGCATGCACGGCCCCATGGGCATGGGCGGGCCGATGGGCCCGATGGGCAAGTGGCACGATCACTCCGACCAGCGAATGGGTCCACCACCACCGCCTCCTCCTGGAGGGGGTTCGCAGTAAGCGCTCAGCGGGGTAGCGACCGCAGCTCGTAGCGTCCGTTCTCGTACGCCAGATAGCTGCCCTGCTCGTACCAAGCACCCAGCACGATGCGCTGGACGGGTTCGCCCCCGACCTGCGCATCGTGCACTGCCGGTCGGTGGGTGTGTCCATGAATCATCCTCCTCACTCGCGCGGCCTCGAAGGCCGCAGCCACTGCACCGGCATTGACGTCCATGATCTTGGGAATGGTGCGCGCGGTATGGGCGCGGCTGCCGGCGCGCGCCTCGTTGGCCAGCATTTGCCGGTCCGACAGCGGCAGGCTTAGGAACCGACGTTGCCAGGCGGGTGTCCTGACGATGCTGCGCAACTCCTGATAGGAATGGTCATCGGTGCAGAGCGCATCGCCGTGCGTCAGCAGCACCCTCTCGCCGTCGATCTCGGCCACTACGGGGTCCGGCAATAGCTGACAGCCCGTCTGGCGGCAGAACTCCCCGCCGATGAGGAAATCCCGGTTGCCATGCAGCAGGAAGCAGGCAACGCCGCTTGCCGTCAGCTGCCGCAACGCGGCGAGCACCGCGGTACTTTCACCCTCGGCATCATCGTCCCCCACCCAACTCTCGAATAGATCGCCGAGAATGTAGAGGGCGCGAGCCGCCACCGGAGTTGCGACCTGCGAGCGCAGGAAGTCGAGAAATTGCCGCTGCGCCTCCGGCGCCGCGGCATCGAGATGCACGTCGGAGACGAACAGGTATCGCGCGGACGTCGCGCTCGGAGCCCGCAGCGCCGCGGGGTCCGACACCGGCGTCACCCGCCGTCGGGCTGGTCGGCCTCGCCCGACGGCGACTTCGGCTGCGTGCCCGGAGGCGTTGCTGGCGGCGGGTTGGCCGGCTTCGTGCCTGAGGGGGCCGGGGATGTCGATCCGGGGCTTCCAGGCTGTGCCGCCGGGCTCGCCGGCTGAGAAGGCGACGGAGCTCCCGACGGCGTGGTGCCCGACGGCGTGGTGCCCGAAGGTGACGCGCCAGAGGGTGGTGTTGCCGACGGGGCTGTGGCCGGCGGCGTGCTCACGGGGGGCGTCGTGAGCCCAGGCGGGGTGATGAGCGTGATGCTCTGGATGATCACCGGCTTCAGCGGCGAATCCGCCTTGAAGGGGCCGAAGGCGCCCGTCGGGACGACACCGATGCGGTCGACGACGTCCATTCCCTCCACCACCTGGCCGAAGACCGCGTAGCCCCAACGGGTCGGCAGCGGGTCGAGCTCCGGGTTGTCGACGAGGTTGACGTAAAACTGCGCATTGCCGGTATGCGCGCCGGCAGCGCGCGCCAGGCCGACGGCGCCACGCTTGTTCTGCAGGCCGTTGCCCGACTCATTGTCGACCGGCGGATAAGTGGGCTTCAGGTCGTAGGGCGGGCTCGCATCATGGCCGCCGCCCTGGATGACGAAGTTGGCCACCACCCGGTGGAAGAGGGTGTTGGTGTAGAAGCCCTCGCGCACGTAACGCAGGAAATCCGCCACCGTGAGGGGCGCCCGGTCGGGATACAGCTCGATCACGAAGGAGCCCATGTTCGTCGTGACGCGCACCTCCGGATCGGAGGAGGTCGTGTCGTCCGCGCGCGCTGCGGTGTGCACGAGGATGAGGCACGCGCAGGCGGCCACCAGGGTGAGGGCGAGTCTCAGTGTCAGGGTCCGGTGCCGGGCGCGCATCTGTTCTCCGTCGCATAGCCTCTTTGAGGCGGGAATCTTAGCAGCGCCGGAGCCCGGCGGGCGGGGCGATGTCGCTGCCGCGGCAAACCCCGTACCATTGCCGCATGACCGTAATGGACAGCTCAGCTACCGCAGGGTTCTACCGCGGCGCGGTGACGCGCTTCGCGCCGAGCCCGACAGGCGAATTGCACCTCGGCAACGCGCGCACGGCGCTATTTAACTTTCTGCTGGCGCGGTGCGCCGGGGGGCGCTTCCTGCTGCGCAGCGAGGACACGGACGCACAGCGGAGCCAGGAGTCGCACCTGGCGGTGGTGCTCGAGGACCTGCGCTGGCTCGGCCTGAACTGGGACGCAGGACCGGACCGGGAGGATGACCGCGGACCCTACCGGCAGTCGCAGCGCGGTACGCTCTACGCGCGGTTCTTCGAGGCCCTGGAGCGGCAGGAGATCGCCTACCCCTGCTTCTGCACGCCACTCGAGCTGGAGCTCTCGCGCCGCGCCCAGCTCGGCTCCGGCAGGCCCCCGCGCTACGCCGGCACCTGCCGCGACCTGTCTGCCGAGCAGCGGCGCGCCAAGTGGGCGCAGGGTCTTGCGGCCACCCTGAGATTTCGCGTGCCCGCCGGCCGGCGCATCGAATTCGTCGACCTGGTCCACGGTCCGCAGAGCTTTCTGTCGGACGACATAGGCGACTTCATCGTGCGGCGCGCTGACGGCACGGCGGCCTTCTTTTTCTCCAATGCCGTCGATGACGCCAGCATGGGCGTTACCCATGTCCTTCGTGGCGAGGATCATCTGGCCAACACGCCGCGGCAGCTCCTGATTCTCGAAACCCTCGGTCTGCGCGCCCCGAGCTACGGACACGTGTCGCTCATCCTGGGGCCGGACGGGACGCCGCTCTCCAAGCGTCACGGCGCGACGAGTGTCCGCGAATATCGCGACAACGGCTATCGTGCGGAGGCCCTGGTCAACCATCTCTTCCGCCTCGGCCACTCCAGCGGCGAGCACGGATTGCTCGACCTCGAGGCCATGGCCCGCGCGTTCGATCCCGCTCACCTCGGGCGGGCGCCGGCACATTTCGATGCGCAGCAGCTCCTCGTATGGCAGAAGGAGGTCGCGCACCACCTGGCCGCCGATGAGGCGCGGGCGTGGCTCGCACCGGCGCTGCCTGCCGGGCTCGATGAGTCAGCGGCGCGCGCCTTCGTCGATGCCATTCTGCCCAACGTGGTGTTGCCGCAGGACGCGCAGCCGTGGGTGCGGATCGTGTTCGGTCCGCCACCGGCGCTCGAGCCCGAGGGCGAGCAGATCGTGGCCAAGGCGGGCGAGAGTTACTTCGCGGCCGCGGCGCAGGCCGCCGCGCAGAGCGGCAACGACCTGCCGGCGATCGCCGCAGCCGTCCGGGCGGCGACCGGCAGGAAGGGCGCGGAGCTCTACATGCCGTTGCGCTTCGCGCTCACGGGCCGCGGCCACGGGCCGGAGCTGGCGCCGCTCCTGAAGGCCATGCCGGCGGGTGAGGCGCAGGCGCGGCTCGCACGCTTCGCCTGACAACTCACTGCTCTACCTTTTACGACGCAGACGCCATGATCCGCATCCATAACTCCCTCACCGGAGAGAAGCAGCCGCTCACGCCCATCACGCCGGGCGAGGTCCGGATGTACGTCTGCGGCCTGACCGTGTACGACTTCATGCACATCGGGCACGCGCGCATGATGATCGTGTTTGATGTCGTCTACCGGTATCTGCGGCATCGCGGCTACGGTGTCACTTACGTGCGCAACATCACGGATATCGACGACAAGATCATCAAGCGGGCCGCGGAGAACGCTGAGCCCATCGGCGCTCTCACGGAGCGGTTCATCGCCGCGATGTACGAGGATTGCGACGCGCTCGGTATTGCGCGCCCGGATTTCGAGCCGCGCGCGACCCAATACCTGCCGGCCATCATCGGCATGATCGAGACGCTCGTCGAAGGCGGTTATGCCTACGTCGCGTCGAACGGCGATGTCATGTATGCGGTTGCGAAGTTCGAGGGCTATGGCCGACTCTCCGGCAAGCGGCTGGCGGATCTGCGCGCCGGCGCCCGTGTGGAAGTCGACGAGTCCAAGCGAGATCCGCTCGACTTCGTGCTCTGGAAGCACGCCAAGCCCGGCGAGCCGGCGTGGGACTCGCCCTGGGGCAAAGGGCGACCGGGGTGGCACATCGAGTGCTCCGCCATGTCGGTGGCGCTGCTCGGATCGCATTTCGACATCCACGGCGGCGGTTTGGACCTCAAGTTCCCGCACCACGAGAACGAGATCGCCCAGACCTGCGCGGCCACCGGCGACCGCTTCGCCGAGATCTGGATGCACAACGGCTTCGTCAACATCGACAACGAGAAGATGTCGAAGTCGCTCGGCAACTTCTTCACGGTGCGTGAGGTGCTCGCGAAGGCGGTGCGCCATCCCGAGGTGCTGCGCTACTTCGTGCTCGCGAGCCACTACCGCGGACCCATCAACTACTCGCTCGAGCAGCTCGGGCAGGCGGATGCGGCGCTCGGGCGGATCATGACGGCCCTGCGTGATCTGCCGCAGTCGGCACCGGCTGCGGCGGCGGGCTGCGAATACACAGTCCGCCTTCAGGAGGCGATGGACGACGACTTCAATACCCCGGAAGCGATCGCGGTCCTGCAGACGCTGACCCGCGAGATCAACACCGCGAGGGATGCCGGAGACACTGCGCGCGCCGCGGCTCTAGGGGCGGAGCTGCGCTCCCTGGCCGGCGTGCTCGGCATCACGGTGACGCCCAAGGAGTGGTTCTCGCTGGGCACGAAGCTCGTGTCGCAGGACGGCTCGAAAGCAACGGGCGGCGCCACCCTGACGGATGGCGAGATCAGCGAGCGCATCCAGGCCCGCATCAGCGCGCGCAAGGCGAGGAGCTGGGCGGAGGCGGACCGCATTCGTGACGAGCTCGCCAAGGCCGGCGTGATCCTCGAGGACAAGCCGGACGGCCGGACGGAGTGGCGGCGGGCCTAGGTCCGCACCCGCCGCCCTAGGTCTCTACGCGTAAGTGTTCAGCGTAGGCGTGCTGGTGCTGGCGCTGCCGCCGCTCGACTGATTCTGCTGGAAGATGGACGCCAGCGAGCTCGAGCCGCCGCCACCGCCTTTATGACCGTGGTGCCCGTGATGGGCGCGGCCGGCCGCCGTCGTCTGAGCGGTGGCGTTGGTCGCGGTCGTGTTGGTTGCGGCTGCCGTCGCGGCCGCCTTGCTCAGAGCGGCGCTCAGTGCGTTCGGTATGCTGGATCCGCCCGCAGTGCTCGAGGTGCCTGCTGCAGCACTCGAAGTGCTCGAAGCGCCGGACGGGCTCAAGGTAAACGCGCTCGCGCCGCTATAGGCATTCGAGGCGCTGCTCGCGGCTGGCGTGCCGCTGCTGCCGTAGAGCGGGAAACCGTTCCCGCTGATTCCGCTGATCATGTGCTCTCCTCACGTGGGGGATGTCGCTGACGCGGGGCCGGATTTCCGGCTTTCTGCGCCACTGCGGAGTGTCGGCTAGCTTTCGCCGGGCCGCCATTGCAATTTGCAAGGCCGTGACACGGGACCTTTGAGCGGCAAAACCTTGCCGCCGGCTTGCCGCCGCTAGCGGCTCAGCTCGGCCGCTCGTGCCGGCGATGGAAGGCTTCCAGCGTGTTGTGCATCAGCATTGCGACGGTCATCGGCCCCACGCCCCCCGGCACCGGGGTGATCCAGCCGGCCCGCTCCCGGGCAGCATCGAACTGCACATCGCCCACCAGGTGGCCGTTCTCGAGACGGTTCATGCCGACATCGATCACGACGGCGCCCGGCTTGATCCATTCACCGGGAACGAGCCCAGGCTTGCCGGCCGCGACGACGAGGATATCGGCCTGGCGCACGTAATTTTCGAGGTCAGTCGTGAAGCGATGACAGACCGTCGTCGTAGCACCCATGAGCAGCAGCTCCAGCGACATCGGCCGGCCGACGATGTTGGAAGCGCCGACGACCACGGCGTGCTGTCCCTTGAACGGGGCGCCGATGTTCTCGAGCAACTTGATGACGCCATAGGGCGTGCAGGGTCTCATCACCGGAATGCGCTGTGCGAGGCGTCCGACGTTGTAAGGATGGAAGCCGTCGACATCCTTCATCGGATTGATCCGCTCGATGACTGCCGTCTGCTGGATCTGGTCGGGCAGTGGGAGCTGCACCAGGATGCCGTCGATGTCCGGGTCCTGGTTCAGCTCATCGATGAGGGAGAGCAGCTCGATCTCCGACGTCGACTCCGCCAGATCGTCGGCGACGGAGCGGACGCCGACCTCCTCGCAGGCCTTGCGCTTGTTGCGCACGTAAACCTCGGAGGCAGGGTCGTTGCCCACCTTGACCACGGCGAGGGCCGGCCGCCGGCTGCCGCGCGCGAGCGCCGCCTCGATCTTGCTTCGGACCTGGTTTTTGACCTCCGCCGCCAGCTTGCGGCCGTCGATCAGTTGCGCCGTCATCGCGAGTACCATTCCAGCCCTTTGAGGGGGCGGCATTCTCGCATATGATGTTCGCGACCCCGGAAGCTTCTGCTGCAGCGAAGCTTTCGGATTCCCCGGCCGGGGCATGGCGCAGTTTGGTAGCGCATCTGCTTTGGGAGCAGAGGGTCGCCGGTTCGAGTCCGGCTGCCCCGACCAATCCTCAACCTTTCCCATTCGCTTCAGCCGCCCGCGGCGCGGCCTTGAGGGCGGGCCCCGCGGCCGCACATCGGGTCCTGGCGATACAATATCTGCCGGAGCAATTGAAGCCATTTACAAAGACAGCCTAGGCAAGTATAATTGCGGTCATCTCCCTTGAGGGGGATGCCGAACTCCCATCCGGGAGATTTTCACGGAGAGCGGTCTTGGTGAACATATACGACAGCGACAACTACGAGCCGAATAGGAGTGTGGCTTATCTGGTGGGACAGGCGCGAACGGAGCTGCTGGCGGCGCTGGACCGCGAGCTGACCGCGTGCCGGCAGGTCGCCGATATCGGCGTCACGGCGGCGCAGTTCGTCGTGATATCGCGACTTGCAACGGCGGAGCGCAAGAAGTCCGCTTCCGACCTCTGCAAGGAGATGTCGTACGACGCTGGAGCCATGACCCGCATGATCGACCGTCTCGAGAGCAAGGGTCTCATCCGCCGGGCGCGCTGCCCGCAGGACCGCCGGCTGGTCTACCTCGAGATGACCGAGCAGGGGCGCGCGGTCTACCCGCGGCTGCGCGAGCTCTCGATGTCGATCCAGAACCGCTTCCTGCGCGGGTTCAGCCGCGCCGACGCGCGCCAGCTCGAGAACCTGCTCGGGCGGATGCTGGAGAACGCAGCCTGAAGGACGGCGACCGGTTTTTTTAAACGATAGAAGCCTGCCTAGGCATTTTTCGCCAGGGCAGGAGAGTGGGAGACCTGAGACATGACGACTCGCAACGAAAATGCAAAGCCTTCAGCCTGGAAGAGCCCGAGGGTGCGCTGGCTCACGCTGATCTTCGCGGGCATCCTCGTCCTCGGCACCGCTTGGGGTGTCTATTGGGATCGCGACCTGCGTTACTCCGTCTATACGGATGACGCCTATGTCAGCGGCAACGTGGTGCAGATCACGCCGCAGATCTCGGGCACGGTCGTGGGGATCGGCGCGGACAACACCCAGTTCGTGAAGGCCGGCCAGCCGCTGGTGCGCCTCGATCAGGCGGATGCCAAGGTGGCACTGCAGGAGTCGGAAGCGCAGCTTGCCCGCACCGTGCGTCAGGTGCGCAACCTGTTCTCGACCACCTCGGAGCTGCAGGCGAACGTGCAGGTCAAGCGCACGGATCTCGCCAAGGCGCAGAGTGACTACGCCCGCCGGGCCCGGCTCGCGCGCAGCGGCGCGATCTCGACAGAAGAGCTGCAGCATGCCAGCGACGCGGTGAATGCGGCGCAGGCGGCGTTGGTCGCTGCGCAGCAGCAGCTGGCTGCGAATCGGGCGTGGGTCGACGGTACCACCATCGAGAGCAACCCTGCCGTTCGCGATGCGGCAGCGGGTCTGCATGCGGCATATCTCACATACGTGCGCACGGTCATACCTGCCCCGGTATCCGGCTTCGTCGCCCGGCGCGACGTGCAGCTCGGGGAGCGTGTCAGCACCGGTACGCCGCTGATGTCGGTGGTGCCGCTCAACGAGGTCTGGGTCGACGCCAACTTCAAGGAGTCGCAGCTCGGGACCGTGCGGGTCGGGCAGCCGGTCACGCTGACCTCCGATCTCTACGGCAGCAGCGTCGTGTTCCACGGCCGCGTCGTCGGATTCGGCGCCGGGACGGGCGCTGCCTTCTCACTGCTGCCCGCCCAGAACGCCACCGGCAACTGGATCAAGATCGTGCAACGCGTGCCGGTGCGCGTTGCCCTCGATCCGCGGGAGCTCGCGCAGCACCCGTTGCAGATCGGCCTGTCCATGAAGGCCTATGTCAACGTCCGCGATGACAGCGGGCAGCGGTTGCCTGAAGTTGCCACCAACGACCCTGACTATTCGACTGACGTCTTCCAGTCCGTGGCCGCGCAGGCCGACGAGATGGTGCAGCAGATCATTGCCGCGAACGACCCGGCTGCGGCGCGTCCAGCCGGCGCGCACCGCCTCGCCGCTCGAGTCAGCGATGGGCCCGCTTTGCTTGCCGATCCCGTGGCGCCATCCAACCTGCCCGTCGCGCTGAGCGAATAGCGCGCCAGGCTGGCCGGAGCCGACCGCAGGTCACCGCGACACACCATGAACGCCGTCGTCAAGGAAAAGCAGGAGCCGCTGCCGCAGCTGCGGCCTGCCCCGCCGGCTCCTGCGCCTGCCGCCGCACCGCAGCTCGAGTCCCTCAAAGGCACCGCGCTTGCCCTCGGCACGGTCGCGCTCTCACTCGCGACGTTCATGAACGTGCTCGACACGTCGATCGCCAACGTGGCGATTCCCTCCATCGCGGGCGATCTCGGCGTGTCGCCGGATCAGGGCACGTGGGTGATCACCTCGTTCGCGGTGGCGAATGCCATCTCCATGCCGCTCACCGGCTGGCTCACGCGCCGGATCGGGCAGGTGCGCCTCTTCGCCATCTCGACGCTGCTCTTCGTGGTGGCTTCCTTCCTCTGTGGCCTCGCGCCCTCGATCGGCATGCTGGTCGCATTCCGGGCGCTGCAGGGGCTGGTGGCGGGCCCGATGATCCCGCTGTCGCAATCGCTCCTGCTCGCAAGCTACCCGAAGGCCAAGGCGGCCGCCGCGCTTGCGGTCTGGTCGATGACCACACTGGTGGCGCCGGTGATCGGACCGGTGCTCGGCGGCTGGATCACCGACAACTACACCTGGCCTTGGATCTTCTACATCAACGTGCCGATCGGCATCGCCGCAGTCATGGTGACCTGGGCGATCTACCGGCGCCGCGAGACGCCGACTGCGCGCCTGCCGATCGACATGGTGGGCTTGTCCCTGCTCGTCCTGTGGGTCGGAGCGATGCAGATCCTGCTCGACAAAGGCAAGGATCTCGACTGGTTCAACTCGGGGACCATCGTGACGCTGGCCGTGATCGCGGTAATCGGATTCGTAGTCTTCCTCGTCTGGGAGTTGACCGATGAGCATCCGATCGTCGACCTGAGCCTCTTCCGGCGACGCAACTTCTCGGTGAGCACCGTCGCGATGCTCGTCGGGTACGGCCTGTATTTCGGCAATGTGGTGCTGCTGCCGCTATGGTTGCAGCAGTACATGGGCTACACGGCCACGCTCGCGGGGGTCGTGCTGGCACCGGTCGGGGTGCTTGCGATCCTGCTCACGCCGTTCGTCGGCCGCTACCTCTCGCGCGTCGATCCGCGGTGGATCGTCACCACCTCGTTCCTCGTCTTCGGGCTGGTGATGTTCATGCGCGCGGACTTCGACACGCAGGTGGACATTCGGACCCTGCTGGTGCCGACCGTCATCCAGGGCGCGGCTCTGGCGACATTCTTCGTCCCGCTGCTCACGCTCGGCTTCTCGGGACTCGCCCCGGAGCGCATTCCTTCGGCGTCCGGTCTCATGAACTTCGCGCGCATCAGCGCGGGCTCGTTCGCGACGTCCATCACCACGACCCTCTGGGACCGGCGCGCGACGCTGCACCACGAGCAGTTGGTGGAGCACCTGACCGGCTCAAATGCCGCGATGACGCAGGCCATGGCGCAACTGCACGCCGGCGGCCTCACGAGCCAGCAGGGCTATGCGCTGCTCAACAATCTGGTCGACGTCCAGTCATACATGCTGTCCGCCAACGACATCTTCTACGTGTCGGGATTTCTCTTCGTGGTGCTGGCAGGCCTGGTGTGGCTGGCGCGTCCGGGGAAGGGTGGTGCCGCGAGCAAGGAAGCCGCGGCGGGCGCGCACTAGTTGAAGCGCTGGATCCGGGCGTCCTGCCCGGACCAGCGCGCCGCGGGCAAAAAGCGTGGTTTTTGCCCGCGGCTCCGCCACCTGCGGCGGCGGGGCACCTCCGTGTGCCTGCCACACGCGCTCGCACCGCGCGGCCCGGGGCGGCTTGGCGACTTGCTTTCGCACGTCACAAGTTGCGAAGGATTCGCGGGGTGAGCAACCACGTGAGTACGCCCTGACCGGTGCGCGGCGGCCCTGCGAATTGCAGGCAGGCGATGGCGCTCTTTTTGAGCTCGAATGCCTCACCGCGGGCGTCGCCCCGCAGGGATAGCGCGAGCAACCGGCCGAGGTGGGGCTGGTGGCCGACGACTGCGACACACTCGGCCTTGGCGCCCTGG
>Ga0335073_10006668_pt1 | contig 16225 bp, 15 predicted proteins | sample Lox_Sample_22_FD_207093 | JGI IMG/M metagenome (GOLD analysis project Ga0335073, IMG submission 207093) | Soil microbial communities from Loxahatchee National Wildlife Refuge, Florida, United States - Lox_Sample_2.2 | ecosystem: Environmental > Terrestrial > Soil > Wetlands | place: USA... | reverse complement strand
AGCCGGCATCCCAGTGAGGAGGAGCCGTGCGCCTCAGCGCGTGCGGCCGTCACCTGTCCACGCACGTTTCCACGCACCTGCAACCAAGGAGTATCCCCATGAAGGTTGAGAACCTGAGAGAGTTGTTCATCGACGAGCTGCGCGACCTGTATTCGGCGGAGAACCAGCTGACCAAAGCTCTGCCCAAGGTCGCGAAGGCGGCGAGCGACGGCGAGCTGAAGAAGGCCATCGAGCACCATCTGAAGGAAACCGAAGGCCATGTGCAGCGGCTGGAGCAGATATTTGAGCGCCTGAAACAGAGCCCCAAAGGCAAGACCTGCACAGGGATGGAGGGCCTGATCGCGGAGACGGACGAGCGGATCAGCGAGGGCGGCGATCCTGATGCCATCGACGCGGGGCTGATTGCGGACGCCCAGCGCGTTGAGCACTATGAAATATCGGCCTATGGTTCGGCGCGTACCTTCGCCAACCTGTTGGGCGAGAAGCAGATGGTTCAGCTTCTGGAAGCAACGCTCAAAGAAGAAAAAGCAGCCGACGCGAAACTGAATTCGATTGCGGAAGAGATCAACGTCGAAGCGAAGGCCGCATAGGCGACTTCAGACTCGGAACGATGAGGAAAAGGGAGGCTTCGGCCTCCCCTTTTCTCTTTGTCCCCGTGCCTGCAGGCAGCTGGCTAATGCTGACCCCAGATTTCAGGAGCCGCAGCGGCCCATTCATCGGCCGCGTAGCTCTCCTTTGGATTGACGACGAAGAGGTTGGTCTGGACCGACTCGATGCAGGCAGCGGCGAGTTCCCCCGCGTGCTGCATATTGGCCTCACCCTGGGCGGTATAGAAGGCCTTGTTGTCGGCCATTCCCTGGTCGGCTTCGGCAAGGGAGCGCATGGGGTTGATGCTGACCCAGACGCCGCCGTTGTTTTCCCCCCATTTGCTCTCGAAGAGGGCCCAGTGCGCGTCGGGAATCTTGTTGAAGCCGTCGACGTACATTTTGACCAGCTCGCTCCATTCTTTATCGTGGCCGGGCTTGATGCGGAACGAGGTAAATTCCCAGTAACGCTGATGGGGAACCTCGACGGCCGCGTGGACGCTCATTTCCGGGTGATAGATAAAGGTCTGGCTCTCGTAACGGGTGAGAAGCTCGCCGTCGGTCTGGCTGGCCTGATCGATGGCTTCGGCCAGCACGGGGTTGGCGTTCTGCGCTTCCTGGTCCTTGCCCCAGGCCGCGAGGGAGTCGTAGGCAAATACGAACAGGGCGCGGTTAGGTCCGGACATGGAGTCCATGGCGATGTAATGGGTGGACCACTTGGCGGCCTGCTCGGCACGAACGAAGTTGGCTTCAGAGCGGGCGTGGAGGCTGCCGGCCATGCCGGGCTTGAGGTACTCGCGCTGAATGACGAGGACGTTGGGCGGCGGGGTGGGACCGGCGTCCTGGGCGATGGCGATGGCGGCGGACAGGGCAAGGCTGCTCAGCGCGATTGCGTTGAGGATGCGATATCTCATGGGAAAGAGCCCTCCTCGGGTTGTAGAGAGGCGAACGGTGGCCGCCGAGCGGCGGAGCGTTCGCGGTGCAGCCGCCGGGCGCGGTCGTTCAGGGAAGCACGACGCGGATTATCGAATCCAGCACAGCTTCCCCTGTTTGAGGGGAACAAGGGCCTGGCTTCCGGCAGGAGTGAGGCGGGAAGGTGGGTTTTAAGAGCTGGCTCCTGGAGAGGCTGAGTCATCTTTCGCTTCGCAGGGGGGATTGTCAAGGAAGAGAGGCGAGATCGAGGAGTAGCCGTGGACCGTCATCTCACATCCACTTAATGCCTTTTTCGCCAACCACCGTGAAGACGTCAAGCATGTGGGTGATGCCCAGCAAGTGGCGAATCTGCTTGTTGAGGTGCATCAGCTCGAGGCTGCAGCCCGCTGACTTCGCCGCGACGTAGAGGCGCGCCAGCGTGCCCAGGCCCATGCTGTCGGTGTGTTGCAGGTCGGCGAGATCGAGAACGATGCGGCGGGTGGTGGGTATCAGCTCCCGGACCGGGGTATAGAGGATCTGCGTGGCACCCGCTACCAGGCGGCCGTGGCAGCGGATGGTGACTTCGCTGGCCGAGCAGCGTTCCACTTCGATGGTGAGGACCGGGGCCGCAGATGTTGGAGACATCGGGACTTTTCCTCGTGCTGGAGATTCGATGGTCCGCTGGGTGAGATCGAGCGATTATCGCATGGCGGCCGATCAGGCAGCCGGATCGGCGATCACCGGCAGGGAGGCAGCGTCCCAGGCGGCGAGGCCGCCGGTCATTTCCACCAGGCGGGTAATGCCCTGCTGCTGCAGAAGGCTGGCGGCAATCGAGGAGCGATACCCTCCGGCGCAATGCACCACGATGGGCCGGTCGCGAGGCAGGTCGCTGAAATGGTCGCGCAGGCGGTTCAGGGGAAAATTGCGGCTGCCCTCGATGTGGCGCGCATGCCATTCGCGCGGCGCGCGCACATCGAGAAGAAATGGCGGCGCACCGTTGGCCAGGTCAGCGGCAACCTCCGGAGCCATGACGCGCGAAACGTAAGCAAGAAGGCCGGGGTGGGGGCCGAGAGCGGCCATGCCTCCGTGAAGATAGCCGCGAACGCGATCGAAGCCGATGCGCCCAAGGCGCAGGGCGGCTTCCTGCTCGCGTCCGGGCTCGGCGACCAGGAGGATGGGCTTCGCGGGATCGAGGACGGTGCCGGCCCAGGTGGCGTACTGGCCGTTGAGGCCGATGTTCAGCGCCCCGGACAGGTGGCCGGCGGCGAACTCGTCAGGCTGGCGAACGTCGAGGATCTGCGCGCCTTCGCCGGCGAGGGCGAGGAACTCGGCAAGAGCGAGCGGCTGCAGTTCCTGTTCGAGCGTCGCCTCGAGCGTCGGGCGCTCGCGGGTATTCAGCACTGCGTCCATGGTGAAATAGGGCGGGGCGTCGGGCTGATCCGCGGTGACCAGGGCGGTGAACTGCTCGCGGCTCATGGGGCGCAGAGCGTAGTTGAGGCGGCGCTGTTCGCCCATGGTGGAGACCGTCTCTTTGGAAAGACTCTTGCCACAAAGAGAGCCCGCGCCATGCGCAGGGTAGATGAAGGTTTCGTCGGGCAGCGGAAGAAGCTGGTTGTGGAGCGAATCGTAAAGATGGGCGCCGAGATCGGCAGCGGACCAGCCGAGGGAAGCGCGGAGATCGGGACGCCCGACATCGCCAATGAACAGGGTGTCTCCGGTGAGAACGGCGTACGGACAGCTGGCGTCGCGCTGGACATCGTAGACGAGAAGGCTGATCGACTCGATGGTATGGCCCGGGGTTTCGAGCACTTCGAGACGCAGGCCGGGAAATTCCAGGACAGAGCGATCTTGCATGGGGACGAAAGAGTATTCGGCCTGGGCACGGGCGCCCAGGTGGATGATGGCGCCGCAGCGGTCGCGCAGTTCCAGATGCCCGGCGACGAAGTCCGCGTGAAAGTGGGTGAGGAAGACATGACGGATGGCCAGGCGATGGCCGGCCGCGTCGGCAAGGTATTGCTCGATGTCGCGCTGGGGATCGACGACGATGGCGGTGCCGGTGGCTTCGTCCCCAAGAAGGTAGGAGGCATGCGCCAGGCATCCGAGGTAGTACTGTTTCAGGAGCATCGGGGAAAGCTTCTGCTATTTCGGCGGCGCGGTCAAGCCGCGCCGAGCGACGGGCCCTGGCTAGTTGCGAAGGTCGGCCATCGCGGCTGCCACTTCGGCTTTTTCGTCGCCGTCCAGGGGAAGAAGCGGGATGCGCGGGACACCGCCGTAGTATCCGTTGAGGTCGCAGGCGTGCTTCAGGCCGGGGATGCCGAATCGTCCTGCCACCACGCGGGAGGCGGCGATCAGGCGCTGCTGCTTTTCGGCGGCGATGCGCGGGTCGTTCTCCTTCCAGGCCGTGTAGACCTCCTGGCACGCCTGAGGGGCGGGCGCGGCAAAGGCAAGGATCGCGCCGGAGGCGCCGGCTTCGAGGGCGGACAGGAGGTTCTCGGCGGAGCCGGAAAGAACCTGAAACCCAACTTCCTTTTTGCGCATGGTTTTGACCCTCGGCGCGGCCATCACGGCTGCCTCAGTGGCGCTGCCCCCGCCGAGCATGTCAATGGAAACCAGCTCGGACGCAATGGCAGCACTGGCCTCGGTTTCCGCGATCATCATCCGGTCGGTGTATGCCGCGAAGACGGGGGTGACAAAGACGGTGCGTCGGGGAGCATTGCGCGTGGCGGCGATGAGGGCGCTGAGGCGCTCGAGGCTGCCGGAAGAGTCCTTGATGGCGACGATATTCGGGTGGCGGGCCAGCTCCGTGACCACCTCGACAGGGATCTCGAGATGGGTGAATTTGGGAATGCTGTAGAGGATGACCGGGAGCGGCGACTGATCGGCCAGGGTGCGGTAGTAGGTGAGCAGCTGGGGGGCGCGCATCAGGGGGCCATAGTAGTGCGGGGTGCGGACGAGGACGGCGTCGTACCGTTGGCTGGCGGCATACTCGGCGAGGCGCAGGGTCTCGACGAGGCTCTCCCGGCCGATGCCGGCAACCAGTACCTTGTCCGGAGCGGCGGCTCGGGCGGCGTGGCGAAGAACCTCGCGGGTTTCGTCGTCGCTCAGCATCACGGCCTCGCCGGTAGAGCCCAGCACGACCAGACCGGCGGCGAGCGAGCGCGAGTAGCGCTCGACATTGTGCTCGAGCTTTTTCAGGTAGAGGCGCCCATCGGGGTAAAAGGGCGTAGTCATGGCCGGAAAGATGCCTTCGAGGAGCATAGGTCCATGATAGGGCGGTCCCTCGAAAGGTGCAGGAAAAAGCTGCGCGGGAGGGAAGGGGCGCGATAGTCTGAGGGGGAATGCATTCGAGCCTCCATTCGCGGCCAGCGGAAGCCCTCGGACCCCGGGAAACCCGGGTTCTGTATCAGGCGCTGTGGTTTTTCTTCCACCTCACGGTGAGCCTGGTGGTGTGGGGTCTGGCGCTGCTGACGATCACCATGTTCCATCCGGAATTCGTGGCTCCGGCGGTAACGCTGGCCGTATCATTCGCTGTGCCGCTGGTGATTGCGTATGGGGTGGTTCGGATGTATCCCAGCGAGAGCGCGACCCTGCTGTGGATGATGGGGCTGATCTGGTGGTTCCTGTGGGCGCTGCACGTTCTGGATATGCCGACCGGCCCGCTGGCCTGCTACCACTGCGGCGCTTCAGAGAAGCTGTGGCTCACCTTCTTCAGCCTGGATCACGACAGCGGACTGCTGGATGGTCAGGGACGCTTCATCGCAACGTGGCCCGCGGTCGCCATGATCGGCTATTCGATCGGCGCAAAGCTGGGCCTGCGCAATGCCGATATTCCCTTCGAAAACGAGTAGGAAAAAGAGGGCTTGCGGCAGTCCGCAAGCCCGGTGAGGTAGATGCACCCAATCGCGGATCATGCCGCGACCGGATTTGGATGACGGATGTTCCGGAGCCGGATCAGGCAGAACGCCGTGCGCGCTCCTGCTCCTTGTAGGCGTCGATTTTCTCGTTGGCGCTGTTTTTCGCGTCCTCGACCTTGTTGCTGATGTTGTGACGAGCCTGATCCGCGTTGCGCTCTGCTTCCTTCTCGCGGGTCTTCGAGGCTTCGTGGGCGGCGTCCTTCACATTGCCCCACGTCTCCTGAGCGGCGCCCTTCACCTGATCGGCGACGCCCTGATTGGCGAGCCGATCGTTGCCGGTCGCTTCTCCGGCGCCCTGTTTCACTTTGCCAACCACCTGGTTAGCTTTGCCCTTCATCTGATCTGAATTCATGGACCCTCCCTTGGTGGACTTCCGAATCAATTGCAAGTGCGAGCGAGCTGAGCAGCTAAACTACCGGCCTTCGCCCGCTAATCAGCTGAATAACGAGCACCACGAGCGCCAGGATCAGCAGGATGTGAATGTACCAGGCGACAATGTGGAACCCGATCAGGCCGACGAGCCAGGCAATCAGCAGGATGACAAACAGCGTCCAGAGCATCCGTCGATCTCCTTTCTTGTTCTCTTCAATCTCCAACGGAAGGATAGGAGGCGCGCGGCACGCCATAGGTTGCCGTTGAGATACAAAGGAAGGCGGAGGTCGAATCCAGTGCGTATCGCCATCCAGGGAGAGCCAGGCTCCTTTAGCCACGAAGCCGCGCTAAAAGCCGATCCGGAGGCAACCCTTCTGCCCTGCTCATTGTCGGCAGAGGTATTTGCCGCGCTCATCGACGGAGCGGTGGAAGCGGCGATGATTCCCATCGAGAATTCGCTGGCCGGATCGGTGGTGGAACACTACGATCTGCTGCTCGCTCATCCGGTAGGCGTAGAGAGCGAGTGGCTGCTGCGCATCCGGCACAACCTGATTGGTGTGCCCGGCGCTCGGCTGGACAGGATTCGCCAGGCCTATTCGCACCCGGTGGCTCTGGCGCAGTGCCGGAGGTTTTTCGTGGAGCACCCCGAGATCGAGGCCGCGCCCTTCTATGACACGGCGGGCAGCGTGAAGCAACTCATGGAGCTGCGGGACCCAGGCGTCGCCGGAATCGCCAGCGCCCAGGCTGCGCAGTATTACGGGGCAGAAATTCTCTTGAGTGGAATCGAAGACAATGCGGAGAACTTCACCCGATTTTTCCTGATTCGCAAACGGGAGCAGGTTCAGGCGCAGACGCAGCCGAACAAAGTCAGCCTGGCGTTTGCCGTGGAGAACCGGCCGGGAACGCTGGTGGCGGCGCTTCAGGTCTTTGCCGGGATGGGCACCAATTTGACCCGGCTGGAGTCGCGGCCGGTCCCAGGGCGGCCCTGGGAGTACATTTTTTACGCCGACTATCAGCTGGCCGACCCCGGAGCTGCCGATGAAGCCTTGAAGCGACTGCCGGCGCACTGTTCCATGGTGCGGGAGCTGGGGCGGTATTGGGCCGCGGTTCCTGCCGAATAAGGGGGGGATCTGGCGGGCCGCCTGTGGGGACCGGGGAGTCAGCAAGACCCGTGATCGTCGACCGGAACGGGACTGGAGAGGACTGCGTACTGGTAGTGAAGGAGCATCCAACCCTAAGAAGCGCAGCGATTTGCACCGCAAATGGAGCGGCGCCGGGCAGCTGCGAAGGGAGCCGGACGAGACTTTTTCAGACTTGCTGAATCCAATGAGTAATTATTTGATATAAGGACACTCATGGCTAGCGATTTCATCAGCATCATCCAACCGGGCGATCCCAGCAAGCGAGAAGGGGGCGAGGATCACGTCCTGCCCATTCTGCCGGTGCGGGATACGGTTTTGTTTCCTCACGCGGTCCTGCCACTGACCGTGGGACGGGAGAGTTCAATCCAGCTCATCCAGTCACTCGGCGAAGAGAAAAGCATTGTGGTGGTCGCGCAGCGCGACGCGCGCGTGGACGCTCCCCAGCCCCAGGACCTGCACACCTTCGGCACGCTGGCGACGGTTCATAAGGTCGTCAAAATGCCGAACCAGAGCCTCTTCGTCTTTACCGAAGGCAACGAGAGGGTTCGGCTCGGCGAGTTCTCCAAGATCGAGCCTTTCATGATGGCGTCCGTGGAGACGGTTCCCGAGACCCCGGCTGCGAAGAACCCGGCCGTTGAGGCTCTGCAGCGCAACGTCGTGACGCAGTTCCAGCAGATCGTCACCGCGTCGCCGACCTTGTCGGACGAATTACAGACGATCGCCATGAACATCGACGAGCCGGGGAGGCTGGTCGACTTCATCGCCTCTTCCCTGCCCTTTCTGGCAACCGCGGACAAGCAGGAGTTGCTGGAGACACCGGATGTGACGGCTCGCCTGGAGCGCATTAATAAGCATCTGGCCAAGGAGCTGGAAGTCCAGCAACTGCGCAACAAGATTCAGAGCGAAGTGCAGGATCAGGTGCAGCAGTCGCAGCGCGACTACTATCTGCGCGAGCAGCTCAAGGCCATCCAGAAGGAACTCGGCGAGATGGACGAGGGCCAGAAGGACATCGAGGAGCTGAAGCAGAAGATCGAAGCCGCAGGGATGCCGGAGGAAACGAAGAAAGAGGCTCTGAAGGAGCTGAACCGGCTCTCCCGGATGTCGCCCATGGCCGCGGACTATTCCCTGACACGGAACTACATCGAGTGGCTGGCGGTGCTGCCGTGGTCGAAGTCGTCGGGCTCGGAGGTGGACATCACCAAGGCCCGGGAGATTCTCGACGAGGATCACTACGACCTGAAGAAGGTGAAGGACCGCATCCTCGACTATCTCGCGGTGCGGCGGCTGAAGTCGGACATGAAGGGACCGATCCTTTGCTTCGTTGGACCTCCGGGGGTCGGCAAGACGTCGCTGGGGCGGAGCATCGCGCGCGCGCTGAGCCGCGAATTCCGGCGGATTTCTCTCGGCGGCATGCACGACGAGGCGGAACTGCGTGGGCATCGGCGCACCTACATCGGCGCGCTGCCGGGGCAGATCATCCAGAACCTGCGTCGGGCAGGCGCGAACGATCCGGTCTTCATGCTGGACGAGGTGGACAAGCTGGGGCGCGATTTCCGTGGCGACCCGGCGTCGGCGCTGCTGGAAATTCTGGACCCCGAGCAGAACAACACGTTCCGCGACAACTATCTGGATCAGCCGTTCGATCTGTCGAAGGTTCTGTTCATCTGCACGGCGAACGTACTCGATACCGTGCCGGAGCCGCTGCGCGATCGCATGGAGATCATCGAACTGCAGGGGTACACGGAGGAAGAAAAGAAGCACATTGCTTTCCGGTACCTGATTCCACGGCAGATCAAAGAGAACGGGATTCAGCCGGAGAACATCGAGTTTCCGGAGGACTCCGTCAACTATATCGTCCGGCACTACACGCGCGAGGCGGGGGTGCGCAAGCTCGAGCAGCAGATTGGCACGATCTGCCGCAAGCAGGCGCGTCGCATCGCGGAGGGCAACACGGAAAAGCTGGTCGTCACGCGCGAGGTGGTTCAGGAGTTCCTGGGCGGAATCAAAATCCGGGTGGACACCGAGATCGCCGAGCGGACGAAGCGCGCCGGGGTGGCGGTTGGACTGGCGTGGACGCCGGCGGGCGGTGACGTCCTCTTCATTGAAGCCAATCGGATGAAAGGCAAGGGCGGCTTTACGATGACCGGCCAGATCGGCGAGGTGATGCAGGAATCGATGCAGGCCGCGCTGACCTGGGTTCGGTCCAATGCAAAAGCACTGGGCCTCGAAGAGGACCTGCTGAAGGACACGGATCTGCACATCCACGTGCCCGCGGGTGCGATTCCGAAAGACGGGCCTTCCGCAGGCGTGACAATGGCGACGGCGCTGATGAGCCTGCTCACGGAACGGCGGGTGCATCCCCTGACCGCGATGACCGGTGAGATCACCCTGAGCGGAAACGTGCTGCCGGTAGGCGGAATCAAGGAGAAATTCCTGGCCGCCAAGCGCGCCGGTGTGAAGGACGTGATTCTGCCTGCCGAGAATCGGCTCAACGTGGAAGAGGATCTGATGCCGGAGCAGACTGCCGGCGTCACCATCCACTACGCGAGCCGGATCGAGGACGTGCTGGCGGTGGCTCTGCCGCATTCATCCGCGGAAGAACACGACGACGAGGTAGTGCGCGAAGAGGTGCTGCAGCACACGGCCTGAAAGCAGCTGAAAAGCGGTCAGCTGACAGACGGATACGGGCGTCGGGCTCTGGCTCGGCGCCCGTCTTATTTGCCGGCAAGTCGCCTGCCGGCCGTTTCTCCGCTAACCGGCCTTTAGCTAACCGGATCTTAGCTGCCCGGATTTCAGCTGCCCGCTTCTTAGCCAACCCTCACCAGATGCGCACTCGGTTCTCCGGAGCGAGGTAGAGCTTCTCGCCCGGCTTCACATCGAAGGCCTTGTACCAGGCATCGGAGTTGCGGACGATGTCAGCGCGGAACTGGCCCGGCGAGTGGCTGTCGGTGAGGACCTGGCGGCGCATCGCCGCTTCGCGAGCCTTCGACGCCCAGTTCTGGCCGAAGGCAATATAGAACTGCTGGTCCCCGGTAAAGCCGTCCTGCACGGGCGGCTGCCTGCCATGCAGCGAGGCATGATAGCCGTCATAGGCAGCGGCCACGCCACCCAGATCGGCAATGTTCTCATCGATGGTCTGCCTGCCGTTCACATGAAGGCCGGGGAACGGCTCATAGGCGTCGTACTGCTCGACGAGCTTCTGTGCCTGTTGCTCGAAATGAGCGTGGTCGGCGGGGGTCCACCAGTTGCGGACGCGTCCTTTCGAGTCAAAGGCACTGCCTTCGGCGTCGAAGGTGTGGCTGATTTCGTGCCCGATGACCGTGCCGATGGCGCCGTAGTTGTGCGCGGCCGGTGCTTTGGGATCGAAGAAGGGCGGCTGGAGGATCGCCGCCGGGAAATTGAGCGCATTCTGCAGCGGCAAATTGACCGCGTTGACCGTCTGCGGGGTCATCGACCACTCATGCCGATCAACCGGCTTGCCGATCCGGGCGATCTGGTTGTGGTAATACCAGAGACCGTGGCGCCAGGCATTCCCGAAGGCATCGTCGGGGCGTACCTGATAGCCGGAGTAGTCCTTCCACGTTTCCGGATAGCCGATGCCGACGTACAGCGTATCGAGCTTTGCCTGAGCTTCGGCGCGCGTGGAGGGCGCCAGCCAGGTGATGGCGCTGATCCGCCTGTGGTACGCGGCGATGAGATTCGCCACCATCGCCTGGGCTTCCGCTTTCGCCTCCGGCGAGAAGTATTTCTTCGCGTAAAGCTGGCCGACGGCATCGCCGAGATAGCCGTTCACGGCTCCGACCGCCTGCTGCCAGCGCGGGCGCTGCTGCTGGACCCCGCTGAGGGTTGTGGACATGAAAGCGAAATCCTCATCGGCGATGGGCTTCGCCAGCACCGAGGCGTAGTGCTCGATGAGATGGAAGGTGAGCCAGTCCTTCCAGGTGTCCATCGGCGTGGAGGCCACCAGAGCCGCCTCGCCGGCCACTGCGGTCGGCGTCCACACCATGAATGCCTGCTGCTGCGCGAGACCGGCGCCTTCGAAGTAAGCGTTCCAGTCGAGTCCGGGAGCCTTCGCAGCAAAGTCGCTGCGATGCCAGAGATTGTTGGCTTTGGCGATATCCTCGATATCGGAAAGAGGCACCTGGACCTCGGCGATCGAGTGTTCGAGGGCGACGACGCGAGCGGCACGGGCGTCGGTGTCGTCGAGACCGGCAAACTTCAGCATCGCGGCGACGTGCGTCACGTATTTCGCCTGGATCTCCTTCATGCGGTCGCTGTCATCGAGGTAGTAGCTGCGGCTGGGCATGACGAGTCCGCCCTGCAGCAGATAGGGCATGTAGTGTTCGGAATCGGCAAGCCCCGGGGCTACCCACAATCCAAGGAAATTCTCCGTGGAGAAAACCGCGTTGTTCAGCATGTCCACATCGGCGCGGAGGGTCTTGCCGAGGGCCACCGCGAGGTCATGCCTGTTTTGGATTGCGGCAATGGCGTCGAGATGGGGCTGGAGCGGCTTGATGCCGAGCGCGTCGATCGTCTTCTCGTCCATGTAGGCGTTGTAGACGTCGGCGATCTTCCTCGCATTGGAACCGGCCGGCGGATTGGATTTTGCCGCCTCCCCGATAATGCCGGCGACCTCCTTGTTGCTGCGGTCGAGCAGGGCCGAGAAGACGCTCAGACCGCTGCGGTCCGGCGGAATCTGGGTGCGGGCGATCCAGCCGCCATTGGAGTAGAGATAGAAATTGTCGCCGGGCCTGACCGAGGGGTCCATATTGGCGACGGCGATACCGTGCGTCTGGGACGTTGCGGTCGGGACATTGGATTGTGCAAGGGCGGCTGCGGCGAGGAAAACGAGGCCCGAAGAGAAAAGGACGCTCGCGGAGATCCCGCGCGAGGAAGGGAGATTCATTACCTGGACTCCTTCAGGCTCGCGACTCGGAGCGTTTCAGCGGCTCGCGAGCGAAGGTGGATGATAGCACGCTGCTGCGGCCTGGCGTTTAATCCTTTTGGGCGTGTTCGGAGGTGACTTTGTCGAGCTCGCGATAGATCTGCTCATTGCGCAGAATGGCCTGCACATATTCGCGCGTTTCGGTAAATGGAATCGACTCCACGAACTCGTCCATGCCGTGATAGTTGCCGATGCTCTGCCAGTCGGTGACGCGATCATCGCCGGCGTTGTAAGCGGCGAAGGCATACTCCGGCTGATTGTTGAATTTCTCCAGCATCTGCCGGAGATAGAGCGTGCCAAGGCGGATATTGGTCGCCGGATTCAGCAGCTCGCTGGTTTCGAAATGGCGGATGCCCTCCTCCCGGGCCATGGCGCGACCGACGGACGGCAGCAGTTGCATAAGGCCATAGGCGCTCTTGTTGGAAACGGCGCCAGGGTTAAACTCCGTCTCCTGGCGAATGAGCGAAGCGACCATGTAAGGGTCAAGCCCGTTTTTCTCGGCGTCGGCCTTGATATCGGTCCAGTACGTTTCCGGAAAGAGAATGCGCCAGTAGGCGACAGGAATGGCTTCAATGGGCGCAGAGGTATAGAACGGGATCGCGCGCTTGAGCAGGCGCATGGCCTTCCACGCTTCTCCTCCGGCGGCATAGATGTCAGCCTCGGCGAACGCGGCCCACTCGTCACTGCCATCGGCAGCCTGGATTTCCGGCGCAATGTATTCGTTCAAACCGGCATTGGCGAGCAGCCGTGCCTTGACGACGTGCGGATCGTCTTCCGGCACGTCGTCGCTCAGCTCGGGGATGGGCTCAGGCTGCAGCGCGTCGAGCGCGGCAATGGATTCGGCCGTGACTGAACCCAGCTTGTCCAGGCGGTCCTGCGCCAGCATGGCGTAGTAGTAGTGAGGGTAAACACGGAGGATGGTCTTGTAATAGGCGGCCGCGGTTGAAGGCCGGTGCTCCTGGTCCTCATAGATGCGAGCCCGCCAGTAAAGGGCCGACGGAATCTCTTTGCCACCGGCATAGAAACGAATCTGCTCATCAAAGAGCCGGGCCGCTTCGTTGTACTGGCCAAGCCGGTAGTTGAGCCAGCCGGTGCGCCAGTGCGCGCTGGGCGCATATTTGCTGGTGGGGAATCGCCGCGCTACCTCGCCGTAATAGGTGATGGCGTTCGGGTAGTCCTTCAGGAGCAGAAACATGTTGCCGGTGGAATAGAGCGCTTCATCAAGCCAGGGGCTGGAGGGAAAGCGCGTTTCCATCTGGCTGTCGATCGACTGCACCGTCGCGGTGTCGCCGTCATCGCGCGCCAGTTCCATCAGCAGGTACAGGCGCCGGGCCCCGGCTTCGTCGTTCGTATCGGGGATGCCGTCGAGTTCCCTCTTCGTCAGTCGCCTGAGCTTCCAGTCGCATTCGGCCGCGGCGACGAGCAGTTCGGTCTGGACGTCCGGCGGGACATTGGCTTCACCGGCCAGCGATCGATACTCCACGGCAGCGTCGTTATAGTGGCCGGCCGCGTAGAGAGCATCGGCATGACGGCGGCGCTCGGTGGCAGCGATCGTGTCGAGCACGCCGGAGGAAGCCAGTTGAGCGCGTGCCACGCCGGCTTCGATGCTCAGCGGGTAGCCAAGATACACATGCTCAAAGAGCCGCTGTGCCTCATCGGTCTGGCCCGCGAGTTGTTCCGCCTTCGCCAGGGCCAGCTGAAAGTCGGCATGCTCTGCAATGGGATCGGAACGGTGGCGATCCAGAATCTCGAGCGCCGCCTGCGCGTTGCCCTCCGCGACAAAGAGGTTCGCTTCGAGGATGGGGATGCCGGGCACGAAGATGCTGTCGGGATATTTCCGGACATAGCTGCTGAGGATCTTCTCCGCCTCGGGATACTGGCTGCTCTGCAGGTAGGCCTGGGCCGTGAGATAGTCCGTGTAGTCGGCCAGAGGCCCGTTAGGACTGCTCGCCGTGGCATCGGCCAGGTGGGCGTCGTGCAGCGAGGTCACCGCCTCCGCGTATTGGTGATCGAGCAGATAGGCATGGCCGAGGGCGAGCCAGGCCGCCGCGGAAGCGTCTCCCGTGTGGCGATGGGCAAAGGCAGAAACGCCGGCAAAGGCGGCGGGCGTGGGATTCTGGGCGAGCTGCTGGGCCATCGGACGCAGTTCGGACGACGCGACAAATGCACGCCGGTAACGGCGGCTGCGAGCGATCTCGCGGGCGGTGAGGCGGTGCCGGCGGCGATGGTGGGCAACCGTGCGCGTATGGGTGCGGCGGTGCGTGGTCACGCTGGAGGCGCGATGTGAGGCGTGGGCGTTGCTCGGGACGGTGTGGTGCTTCTTCGTCGCGTGGTGGTGGGTGGTTTTGGACGGAGTCTCATCCTGACCGTGCACTTTCGCCAGGCTCGGCATCGGCGACAGAAAAAGAACGCAGAATGCCAGGGTCATGACGCTCGTCCATGGACCGGTCGAACGACGGCGATGCGATGAGGAGACGGGGGAATGCACGCGACGCTGCACCACGAAAACGATTGGCCTCTCTTGTTACTACTGTAGGACGAAACGGCGCGTCTTTCAGAGAGGAAAACAGCGCCAAAATCGAAAGGTTGTTTACTTATGTACTGCAACTTTCGGGGCAGGGGTCACGATGATGACGCCCGTCATTTTGTCGTGGCCCCGGCCGCAGAGGATGCTGCAATGCATCGGATAGGTGCCGGGCGTCTGGGCCAGGAAGCGCACGATGGCCGGTTTGCTGGGCTGAACGGGTTCATTGATGCCGAGGCCGGGAACCGCGATGCCGTGTTCCACGTCAGTGCTGGAGACGACCAGTTCTACCCGCGCTCCCTGGGGAACGACGATGCGGTCCGGTACGATGGCCCATTTTTTCATGATCACCGAGAGAACCGTGTCGGGCGGGCCGGCGTAGGTTGGAGTCTTTTTGCCGCATCCCGGAATCAAAAGAAGCAAAGGCAATGACAGCAGGAGCCATACCGGGCCTTTTGCGGCCCTGCGGCGTCGCCGGTTACTATGGAGGTTGGGCTCGTTGTCGGCAGCTACCACAATTCTGAAGCCATTCATGTCTTCTTCCATCCAATCACAGGGAACGGCCGAAGTTCATCCTGACGTCCTGCTGGTAGAGCGGGCGCGGCAGGGCGACATGGCTGCATTCGAGAAGCTGGTTCGGCAGTACGACCGCCAGGTCTTCCGGATCGCGAACCATATCGTCCAGAACCGCGAGGACGCCGAGGACGTTGTGCAGGACGCGTTCCTGAAGGCGTACGAAAAGCTCGACCAGTTCCAGGGCAATTCCAAGTTCTACACCTGGCTGGTGCGGATCGCCGTCAACGAGGCTCTGATGCGCCTGCGGAAGCGGCGCACCGGGAAGATGGTCTCGATTGACGAGGACGTGGAAACCGAAGAGGGTTCCATGCCCCGTGATCTGGCAGACTGGAGCCCGGACCCGGAGGCGCTGTACGGCCAATCGGAGATGGGGGATATCCTGCGCAAGACGATTCAGGGTTTGCCGCCGGGTTTCCGAGTGGTGTTCGTGCTCCGGGACGTGGACGGCCTTTCGACGGAAGAGACGGCTGAAACGCTGGGACTGAGCATCCCGGCGGTGAAATCGCGGTTGCTTCGAGCGCGGCTGCAGTTGCGGGAGCGGCTGAGCCGCTACTTTAAGCGCCGCGGACCGAAGCAAGCCCAGGGTGGTGTGAAGTGACGTGCACGGAGTTTTTGGCGCAGCTGGACGAAATGCTCGATCAGGATGCGGCGCTCCCGCTGCGAGCCGATCTCGAGGAACACCTTCGCAGTTGCGAACACTGCGAAATCACGCTGAACACGACGCGGAAGACGATTCAGATCTATCGCAGCCACGAGCTCTACGAGCTGCCCGACGATCTGCGGGAGCGGCTGCATCAGGCCATTCTGGCCAAATGCCGCAAGTGCTGACGGGCCGCGTCCAGGTGTAGTCTCCGGGTTCCCTTACCGAAAGGTGCCATCGGCAGACCCCGTTCCTCTTCGTAGAATGGCGGCAATGGGCGCCGCTCCAATCCAGACCAGGCCGAAGAGCGATTTCGCCGATCTCGCGATCGTAGCGGCGTGCGCTCTGGCGATTGTCTCGACCACGCTCTTCCTGGCAGTTATGACGCTGGACCGTCACCTGGCCGGAGCCCGGGACTTCGTCATCTACTGGGCCACTGGGCAGCAGCTGGTTCACCACGGCAATCCCTACGATCCCACCACGATGCGGGCTCTGGAGCATGGCGCGGGCTTCGCGGGCAAGGCATCGCTGGTGAATTACATGCGCAATCCTCCCTGGGGATTGCCATTGGCGCTGCCCCTGGGCTTCCTGAGCGCGCGCGTCGCGGCCCTGCCAT
>Ga0335073_10006667_pt1 | contig 16226 bp, 4 predicted proteins | sample Lox_Sample_22_FD_207093 | JGI IMG/M metagenome (GOLD analysis project Ga0335073, IMG submission 207093) | Soil microbial communities from Loxahatchee National Wildlife Refuge, Florida, United States - Lox_Sample_2.2 | ecosystem: Environmental > Terrestrial > Soil > Wetlands | place: USA: Florida... | reverse complement strand
ATTCGTCCCGTTCCCCGCTCGGCACGGCGCTCCGTCGCACTGCTGGCCGGGCTGACGCTGGCCCTGGCCGGGTGCAGCAAGGCAGCACCGCAGGCACCGGCGACGAGCGGTTCCTCGTCCAGTTCGGCGGTGCCGACCAGCACCGCGCCCAGCTCGACCGCGCCTGTGGTGGCGCCGACCCTGGGCGGCCGCTGCGACGACCTGCTGCCGGTGTCGGTGGTGAGCCAGTCGCTGGGGCGTCCGGTGATCGGCAGCACCTCGTTCGTGCTCGGGGTGGCCGAGCCGAACATCGGCCGGCTGACGTACCTGAACTGCCGGTACGGCCTCGGCAAGGCGGTGCGCGGCAAGCCCGCGCCGCAGCCGCAGCTGGAGATCGGCGTGAGCCTCTACGACTCGGCCGACCAGGCCCGCCGCCGCGTGCAGGGCACCGTAGACGACTACGTCTCGCACGGTGCCCGGCAGATCAAGGCCAGCGTCGGCGGTCAGCCGGCGACCATCCTGGCCGGGTACGGCATCCCGACCCTGGTGGTGGCAGACGGGCCGCGCACGGTGGCGGTGACCGCCGTGACGCCGCTGATCGCACTGGCACCGGCGGCGAACCTGGAGAAGTTGGCCCAGACCGCGCTGGACGCGACCGCCCACTTCGCCGGGGTGCCGGGGATGACGGCATCGCCGTCCGCCTCCGGCTCGGCCGCCGCGTCGCCGACGGATACGGCCAGCTGATGCTGCGGATCGGGCTGACCGGCGGCATCGGCAGCGGCAAGAGCACGGTCGCGGCCCGGCTGGCCGAGCACGGCGCGGTGGTCATCGACGCGGACGCGATCGCGCGCGAGGTGGTCGCGGTGGGTACGCCGGGGCTGGCCGCGGTGGTGGAACGGTTCGGCACGGGGGTGCTGCTGCCGGACGGCGCGCTGGACCGGTCGAAGCTGGGCCAGCTGGTGTTCGGCGACGAGGCGGCGCTGGCCGACCTGAACGCGATCGTGCACCCGCTGGTCGGCGCGCGCAGCGCGGAGCTGATGGCCGCGGCCGGCCCGGACGCGGTGGTGGTCTACGACGTGCCGCTGCTGGTGGAGAACGGGCTGGAGTCCGGCTTCGACGCGGTGCTGGTGGTCGCGGCGCCGCTGGAGGTGCGCCTGGAACGGCTGGCCGGACGGGGGATGGACGAGGACACCGCCCGGGCCCGGATCGCGCAGCAGGCGAGCGATGAGCGGCGGCGGGCGGTGGCCACCGTGGTGCTGGACAACGCCGGCAGCCGGGCGCAGCTGCGCGACGCGGTCGATGCGGCGTGGCGGCGGCTGGTCGTCGAACGGCCGGCGTCCGGCGGGTGACGGGCCGGGCCACCCCCGGTTTGGAGACCGCGAACGGCATCCGCTAGAGTTCCTTCTCGTTGCCGACGAGGTCCGAGAGGACCCGCGGAGGCTTCGCGGACGTAGCGCAGCTGGTAGCGCACAACCTTGCCAAGGTTGGGGTCGCGGGTTCGAATCCCGTCGTCCGCTCGGTGGAAACGCGTTTGGTGCGCCGGTCGTCCGGAGCGCCAAAGCACTCGGTGGAGTGGCCGAGAGGCGAGGCAACGGCCTGCAAAGCCGTGTACACGGGTTCAAATCCCGTCTCCACCTCAAGGTCCCTGTGCGGTGCACCGCGCGGGACCCAGCAAGGGCGATTAGCTCAGTGGGAGAGCACTACCTTGACACGGTAGGGGTCACTGGTTCAATCCCAGTATCGCCCACCAAATACTTGCAAAACTCAAATGCGCAGTATCGAGTTGTGCATTCGGTCAGCGTGGTCAGATTCGGTCGCGATTCCAAGCTGGTCTGACTTCGGCCGACCCGGCGCCCGCTCAGCCGTGACGAAACATCAATTGCACGACGCCTGGGCCTACCGCGGCCACAAACCCGAAGATGATTCCAACGACCGTTCGATCGTTGATGGTCGAAGCAGGTGTGTCGGCGATGCTCTTGAGCAGGCTGGCCATCGAGTTGAACTCGGTCGGCGTCAGTGATTCGTCGGCTGCCGCGGCTGCCGCCCGATAAATCGATTCTCGGCGTGCGACAGCGACCGTCTTGCTGACCCATAGCTGGGGGAGGACGCCGATCGACAGGGTTCCGATGGCGGCGGCGCCCAAGAATCCGAATTTCACGATGATGATCAGGTCGTTGCTCTGCGGCATCCGGGTGGCCAACCACAGGACTGGATAGGAATACAGCGTCGCGGCGAACGAAGCGACGTAGAAACCCAGCCGGAATATCCGACTCAGCTGCTCGACAGCGGGCGTGCGAGCCGGCATCGTCCACAGCAGCTCAAAATTCTCTGGTCCTGACAGGCTGCGGCCGAGCATGACCCCACGCACCAGCCAGTAGAGTGCGCAGCCGGCGAGGGCTCCCGCCATGCACACCATCACGTATGAGGACGGGCCCAGATACAACACCTTTCGCGCCGAGGTATGCGCCAGGGCTGCTATCGCGAGCGTGGAGCAACCTGCGCCGCCGACTGCGGAGCCCCATTGGTGCCGAAGCGACCCCGATCGCTCCGACCAGGCGAAGTAATGCAGCCAGCCGGTGGGCGTCAGGGACCTCACGGCATCTGGTGTCGCGCTTGCTGCGGATCCGACGGCGTGACGCGCGACCAGAAGAATCGAAATGATGAGCATCGCGTAATAGGCCTGCCAGCAGACGTAGGTCACGCCGGTGGGACTGGACAGGCCCCCTGGCGCTGGCATGGCGATGGCAAGCATCGTCGGCATGGCCAGAAGTGCCATGACCAGGAAGGTCCGCCGGAGGGAGAGTGGCGCCAGGTGACTGTCGACGACCTGGGCCCCGAGAACCCGCAGCAGCAAGATCCGCGACAGGTCACGGTCGACCTGGGCAACGGGATCGAGCACCGGGGCGTGCCGGCGTCTCGCGGGCGGCCGGCGTGGTCTGTTCCGCCTCCCCGCCGGCGGGGATGGGCGACCACGCGAGGCAGGTGCGGCCACGCGGTGTCAACTCCTCTGATTCGATCGGTTCGATCCGAGTATGGGCAACACCTGAATTCGGCCGGGGTGGCCAGGCCCTCTTGTGCCCCGTTTGTTACTGGGCAGCTGGTTCGGTTCGTCGTGGCGGGTGTTGTCGGCCGGGTGCGCCGGCTCGGCTGGAGCCTGGCGGAAGGTCCTCAGGTCGGTCGGCTTCGCCGAGCACCCAGCTCGGCAGCGAATTTCGGCTCGCCATAGCGGTGACGGAGCGTGCTGTAAAGGGTTGCCCGGCCCGCTTTCGGCTGGTTAGAGTCCGGCTCGCCAGTTCGTCCCTGCCTGGCAGAGGAGACTGCTTTGCGATCGGCTCAGCACGTATGCCGGTTTGGCGTGCCCAGGCCCGTGCCAGTCTCCCCGCCGGTCGCCGCCCGCCGCCGTGCAGCCAGCACCTCCAGGTGCGGCCGGCCGGGGCAGCGCCCCACGTCCGCCTGATCGAAAACTCTCAGACCGGAGAGGAATGAAGTTGTCCGCTTCAACCTGCGTCCTGATCGGTGACTCGAGCGTGCTCGCCCGGTGCGGCGAGATCCTGCTGGCGAAGGGCCACCGGATCACCGCGGTGCTGACCGGCGATCCGGCCATCCGTGCCTGGGCGGTCAAGGCGGGCCTGCCGCAGCGGCCGCTCGGTCAGGCCGGCGAGCTCGATCTCGAGTGCGATTTCCTTTTCAGCATCGGCAACTACGCGATCGTGCCGGACTCGGTGCTGGCCCGGGTGCGGCGACTCAGCGTCAACTACCACTACGGCCCGCTGCCCGAGTACGCCGGCCTCAACGCGCCGTCCTGGGCGATCGCCGAGCAGGCAGCCGAGTACGCGATCAGCTGGCACGCGATCGGCGAGCTGGTCGACGGCGGCGACGTGCTGGCCCGCGTCCCGGTGCCGATCAGCGCGGACGACACCGCGCTGACCCTGGGCGTGACGTGCGACGAGGCGGCCGTCGCCAGCTTCGGCGCCCTGGTCGACGATCTCGTCGAGGGCCGGGCGACCGCCACCGCCCAGGATCCCGCCCGCCGCCGTTACTTCTCCCGGCACACTCAGCCCGAGGCCGAGGGCCTGCTCGACTGGGGGAGCAGCGCCGCCGAGCTGGCCGCACAGGTCCGGGCGGCCGACCACGGCCCGTTCGACAGCCCGCTGGTGTGGCCCAAGATGCTGCTCGGCGGCCGGCTGGTCGCGATCCGGGAGGCACACGCCGACGAGGGCCAGGGCACCCCGGGCGAGGTGCTGAGCTGCGACGAGCGGGGCGTCCGGGTCGCCACCGCAGCCGGCGCGCTCACCGTCACCCGGCTCAGCACGCTGACCGGTGACGACCTCGCGCCGAGTGTCGCGCCCGGCACCGTCCTGGTCGCGCCGGACCCCGACATCCGGGAACGGCTCACCGCGCTCGGCGTCCTCGCCTCGAAGTCCGCCGCGCACTGGCGGTCACGGTTGACGGACGAGAGCTTCCCGACCCGGCTGCCGTACCCGGCGCCGGCCGCGCCGGACAGCCGGGAGATCCGCGTCCACCTGGCCGTGGACAGTACGGACGCGCTGGCCGGCGCCGTCGCCACCTTCCTCGGCCGGGCACTCGGCACCGACCGGGTCGGCCTCGCGACGGCCGCCGACCGGGCCGGCCTCGGCGCCGAGTACCGCGACCTGTTCCTCGGCTGGCTGCCGGTGCGCGCGCAGCTCGACGCCGGACGGACCGTCGCGCAGAACCTGGCGGCGGTCGGCCGGGAGTTCGCCGACGCCCGGTCGCGGGCCTGGCTGCGCCGCGACAGCCTCGGCCGCAGCGGGGCGCTGCGCACCGCCGACGTTCCCGAGGTGGCCGTCACCAGCGCTGGGAACCCCCTCGGCGCGGCCCTGGAACTGTGCCGGCACGAGGACGGCACCGTGGAGTTCCGTTACGACCCGCAACGATTCTCCGGCACCGACGTGGCCCGGCTGGCCGAGCAGCTGGCGTCCTGGTGCGAGCGGCTGGCACTCCTGGCGGACCAGCCGCTCGGCGCGACCAGCACCCTGTCCGACGCCGAACATGCCGAACTCATCGAGGGATTCAACGCCACCGCCGACCCGGCGATGCTCGGCCGGCCGCTGCCCCGGCTGGTCGAGGCCGCGGTGGCGGCCCACCCCGAGGATCTTGCCCTGATCTGCGGCGACGCCAGCCTGACCTACCGCCAGCTGAACGCCGAGGCCAACCGGCTCGCCCACCTGCTGCGCGAGCGGGGCATCGGGCGCGGCGAGCTGGTCGGCGTCGCGCTGGACCGTTCCCTCGACCTGGTGATCACCCTGCTGGCGGTGGCCAAGACCGGTGCGGCGTACGTGCCGATCGACCCGGCGTTCCCGGTCGAGCGGATCCGGCAGATGGTCAGCGACGCGGACCCGGCACTGATCGTCACGCCGGCGAGCGTCCCGGCCAACCTCGCCGGCTGGGCGGACCGCTGCCTGAGCCCCGCCGAGGCGGCCGGCCAGCCCGAGGACGATCCCGGGATCGACGTGCGCCCCGACGATCTCGCGTACGTCATCTACACCTCCGGCTCCACCGGCCGGCCCAAGGGTGTCGAGATCACCCATGAATCGCTGGGCAACTTCCTCAGCTCGATGCGGCAGGCGCCCGGCTGCGGCCCGTCCGACCGGCTGCTGGCGGTCACCACGATCTCGTTCGACATCGCGGTGCTGGAACTCTTCCTGCCGCTGAGCTGCGGTGCCGCCACGGTGATCGCCCAGGCCCGCGAGGCGACCGACGCCGCTGCTCTGCTGGAGCTGATGCGCCGCCACGAGGTCACCATGATGCAGGGCACCCCGGCCACCTGGCAGCTGCTGCTGGCGGCCGGTTGGCACGGCGAGCCGCGGCTGGCCACCGTCCTCTGCGGCGGCGAGGCGCTGACCGGCGAGCTGGCCGACCGGCTGCTCGGCTGCGGCGACGCCGTCTGGAACCTGTACGGCCCGACCGAGACCACGGTGTGGTCGAGCGCCTGGCAGGTGCGTCCCGGCGCGGACGTGGTGATCGGCGCGCCGATCGCGAACACCCAGCTGTACGTGCTCTCCGACGACCTGGCCGCGGTGCCGGCCGGCTTCCCGGGCGAGCTGTGCATCGGCGGCGCCGGGGTGGCCGCCGGCTACCGCAACGACCCGGCGCGGACCGCGGCGCGGTTCGTGCCCAACCCGTTCGGCCCGGGCTCCCTGTACCGCACCGGTGACCTGGCGCGGTTCCGCGCGCCCGGCGAGCTGACCGTGCTCGGCCGCGCCGACGGCCAGGTCAAGCTGCGCGGCTACCGGATCGAGCTCGGTGACGTCGAGGCGGCCGTCAGCGCGCACCCGGCGGTGGCCCGGACGGTGGTGGTCGGCCGCAACGAGCAGCTGGTCGCCTACTGCGTGCGGCAGCCCGGCGACGTCAGCCCCGACCACCAGGCCGCGCTCGCCGAGTGGGCCGGCGCCTGGGACAGCGCTTATACCGACGAGGCCTACACCGCCGAGCCCACCGAGGCCCGGTTCAACCTGGCCGGCTGGCGGGACAGCTACGACGGCTCGCCGTTCACCGACGCCGAGATGCGCGAGTGGCAGGCCGCCTCGGTGCGGCGGGTGCTGTCGTACCAGCCGCAACGCGTGTTCGAGATCGGCTCCGGCACCGGGCTGATGCTCTTCGGCATCGCACCGCAGGTGACCGCCTACCACGCGGTGGACGCCTCCGAGCGGGCCGTCGCGCTCACCCGGGCCCAGCTCGGCGACCTGCCGCAGGCCAGCGTCGAGCACCGCGCCGCGCACGAGCTGCCCGAGGTCGCGCCGGGCTCGTACGACACCGTGGTGATCAACTCGGTCGCGCAGTACTTCCCGAGCCTGGACTACCTCACCGAGGTGGTCGGCTGGGCGATCGACGCGGTCGGCACCGGCCGGGTCTACCTCGGCGACGTCCGCGACCTGTCGCTGCTGGAGGTCTTCCACGCCGACCTGGCCGACTTCCGCGCCGGCGGCACGCTGACCGCCGAGGAGCTGGCCGCCCGCGCCGCGCAGGGCGCCCGTTCGGAACGGGAACTCCTCGTCGCGCCCGGGTACTTCGCCGGCCTGTCGAGCCGGGTCGGCCGGGTCGAGGTCCGGCTGCGCGACGGCCGGCACGTCAATGAGATGACCCGTTACCGCTACGACGTGGTCCTGCACGTCGGCTCCGGGACGCCGACCGTGCCGACCGCCGAGCGGGCCTGGTCCGGTGACGCGCGCTTCGACGGTCCGGTCCGGCTGCTCGACGTGCCCAACGGCCGGCTGCGCGAGGTGCACGCTCGGGTCGCCGACGCGCTGGGGGACAGCTGGGCACCGCAGCGCTGGGCCGACCCGCAGGAGCTCGCGGACCGGGCCGCCGAGGCCGGCCTGGAACTCGCCCTGGTGCCGGCCCGGTCCGGCAACCGGTGGTGCCTGGACGCGGTGCTCTGGCACGCCGGCGACACCCCGGACCTCGCCCCGGCCGCCCACCCTGGCGAGCAGGCGAACGTCCCGGTGGCCGGCGCCGCGCCCCGGGCGAGCCTGGGCCAGCTGCTGCGCCCGTGGCTGGCCGAGCGGCTGCCCGGCTACATGGTGCCGGCTTTCTTCGTCGAGATGGATGAGTTTCCCCGGACCCCGAACGGCAAACTCGATCGGGCCGGGCTGCCGGACCCGGTCCGGGGCATCGAGGTCGGTGCGAAGCCCGCCACCGAGCTGGAGCACGACATCCTGGCCGTCTGGTCCGAGGTGCTCGGCCACGACCGGATCGGCATCACCGACAACTTCTTCGAGATCGGCGGCGACTCGCTGCGGGTCGTCCGGGTCGCCACCGAGCTGTCGAAGCGGCTGGGACGGTCGATCTCGCCGGCCCGGCTCTTCGAGCACTTCACCGTCCGGGCGCTGGCGGCCGACCTGGCCGGGGCCTCGCGGACCGCTCCGCAACCGGTGCCGGCCCGCCGCCGGGCCGCCGAGGACGAGGCCATCGCGATCATCGGGATGGCCTGCCGGCTGCCCGGTGGCGTGACCACGCCGGAGGAGTACTGGGAGCTGCTCGAACGCGGCGGCGACGGCATCGTCGAGGTGCCGAAGGAGCGCTGGGACGCCGCCGCCCTCTACGACCCGGACCCGGAGGCGCAGGGCAAGTCGTACTGCAGCAGCGGTGGGTTCGTCACCCCGGTGGATCTCTTCGACGCCGCCTTCTTCGGCATCTCGCCGCGCGAGGCGCGCTCCCTCGACCCGATGCAGCGGATGATCCTGGAGACCAGCTGGGAGGCGTTCGAGCGCGCCGGCTACACCATGGACCAGCTGCGCGGCAGCCTGACCGGCGCCTTCATCGGGGTCGGCAAGAGCTCGGCCTACCACGAGTACGGGCTGACCATGGCCGGTGGCCTGACCGACCTGGACGGCTACGTCGGGCCCGGCTCGGCAGGCGGCACCATGTCGGGCCGGGTGTCCTACGTCTTCGGCCTGGAGGGCCCGACCATCACCCTCGACACCGCCTGCTCGTCGTCGCTGGTGACCACCCACCTGGCCTGCAACGCGCTGCGCAACGGGGAGTGCGACCTGGCCGTCTCCGGCGGCGTCAGCCTGATGCTGTCGCCGGAGCTGCACGTCGAGTTCAGCCGGCTGCGCGGCATGTCGCCGGACGGCCGGTGCCGGTCGTTCTCCGCCGACACCGAGGGCACCGGCTGGAGCGAGGGCTCCGCCGCGGTGATCCTCAAGCGGCTGTCCGACGCCCAGCGCGACGGCGACCCGATCCTGGCCGTGCTGCGCGGCACCGCGGTGAACCACGACGGGCACGCCGCCAGCCTCACCACGCCGAGCGGACCGGCCCAGCAGCGGGTGATCCGGGCGGCGCTGGCCGCGTCGGACCTGCAACCGGCCGACATCGACTACATCGAGGCGCACGGCACCGGCACCAAGCTCGGCGACCCGATCGAGGGCACCGCGCTGGCCGACGTCTTCGGCGGCAGCCACCCCGACCAGCCGCTCTGGATCGGCTCGGTCAAGTCGAACCTCGGCCACACCCAGGCCGCGGCCGGGCTGGCCGGCGTGCTGAAGGTCGTGCTCGCCATGCGGCACGACCGGCTGCCGCGCACCCTGCACGTCACCGAGCCCACCCCCGCGGTGGACTGGGCCGAGGCGAACCTGGCGCTGCTGCAGGAGGAACGGCCCTGGCACCGCACCGGCGCACCGCGCCGGGCCGGGGTCAGCTCGTTCGGCATCGGCGGCACCAACGCGCACGTCGTCGTGGAGGAACCGCCGGCCCCGGTCGGTGCCGCGGCGGAGGCGGTCGCGCCGCTGCCGCCCACCGTGCCGGTCCTGATCTCCGGCAACACCGACGCCGCGCTGCGCAAGCAGGCCGAGACCCTGCACCTGCATATGGGCATGAACATCCAGGACCGGGTCGGCGACGTGGCCCGGTCGCTGGCCACCACCCGCAGCCACTTCCGGCGGCGGCTGGCGCTGCTGGTCAAGGACAAGTCCGAGCTGCTCGACAAGCTCGGTTCGTTCGCGCGCACCGGCGAGCTGCCGGCCGGCGCGGTGCGTACCGGCGACCACGGCGAGCCCCGGCTGGCGATGCTCTTCACCGGCCAGGGCAGCCAGCTGCCCGGCATGGGCCGCGAGGCGTACGAGACCTACCCGGCCTACCGCGCGGCGCTCGACGAGGTGGTCGGGCACTTCACCGAGCTGGACCGGCCGCTGCTGCAGGTGATGTGGGCCGAGCCCGGCAGCGACGACGCGGCGCTGCTGGACCGCACCGACTTCACCCAGCCGGCGCTGTTCGCGGTGCAGGTCGCGCTCTGGCGGCTCTGGCAGAGCTGGGGGGTGGTGCCGGAGTTCGTGCTCGGCCACAGCATCGGCGAGTTCGCCGCCGCCCACGTGGCCGGCATTCTCGACCTGGCCGACGCCTGCCGACTGGTCGCCGCCCGCGGCCGGCTGATGCAGGCGCTGCCCACCGACGGCGAGCACGGCCGCGGCGCGATGGCCTCGGTCGAGGCGAGCGCGGCCGAGACGGCGGCTGCCATCGAGCAGCTCGGCCTGGCCGGCGCGCTGGACGTTGCCGGCCTGAACACCCCGACCCAGACGGTGGTCTCCGGCGACGCCGCGGCCGTCGAGCGGCTGGTGGCGCACGTCGCCGGCCAGGGCCGCAAGGCCAAGCGGCTGACCGTCTCGCACGCCTTCCACTCCCACCACATGGACGGCATGCTGGCGGCGTTCCGGCAGGTCGCCGAGACGGTGACCTTCCACCCGGCCTCGGTCACCGTGGTCAGCAGCCTGACCGGCGAGCTGGCCGGGCCGGGCGAGCTGGCGCGTGCCGACTACTGGGTGCGCCAGGTGCGGCAGGCGGTCCGGTTCGCCGACGGCATGCAGACCCTGCACCGGCAGGGCGTCAACACCTTCCTGGAGCTCGGTCCGCAGCCGGTGCTGTCCGGCCTGGGCGCGGCCTGCCTGGACGGGCAGCGGTCGCCGTCCTGGATTCCCTCGCTGCAGCAGGGCAAGGACGCCGCCGCGGTGCTGCAGCGCAGCCTCGCCGAGCTGCACGTGCTGGACGTGCCGATCGACTGGCGCGGTTACTTCGCGCCGTTCGGCGGTGATCGGGTGGCGCTGCCGACTTACGCCTTCCAGCGGGAGCGGTTCTGGTTCGAGCCACCGCCGGCCCGCGAGATCGGGGCCGGCCTGACCGACACCGGGCACGTGCTGCTCGGCGGCGGCGTCCGGATCGCCGGCACCGAGCTCGCCGTCTACACCAACGTGGTGACCGCGCAGGAGCCCGTCTGGGTGCAGGAGCACCGGGTGATGGACGCGGTCCTGCTGCCGGGCACCGCGTTCTTCGAGGCGATGCGGGCGGCCGGCGACGCGACCGAGGACGGCGACTGGGACCTGGCCGACGTGCTCATCGTCGCGCCGCTGGTGCTCGGCCCCGGCGTCCGGGCCCGGCTGCAGGTGACGGTGGGCCCCGCGTCGGGCGGTGGCCGGCCGGTGCAGGTCTACAGCGCGCCGGAGGGCGAGGACGGCGCCTGGCAGCTGCACGCCGAGGGCCGGATCGTGCCCCGGGCCGAGCACGCCGAGCACCGGGTGAGCCTGCCGCCGCGCGAGGCCCAGCAGATCGACGCCTCGGCGCTCTACGCCGACCTGGCCGCGCTCGGCTACGGCTACGGCCCGACCTTCCAGGGCATCGGGGAGGCCTGGCACGTCGGCGGTGAGGTGTGGGCCCGGGCGGCGCTGCCGGAGAGCGCGGAGCAGACCGCGATCCGGTACGGCCTGCACCCGGCCCTGCTGGACTCGGCGATGCACTCGCTGCTGCTCACCCAGCGGCTGCAGAACCGCACCGGCGACGACCTCTTCGTGCCGTACGAGGCCGAGCGGCTGACCCTGCGGGAGCCGGGGCTGGCCGAGATCTGGGTGCGGGTCGCCGACTTCGAGCTGGGCGACGGCGAATTCTGGGCGTCGCTGGAGATCTACAACTCCGCCGGGGTGAACGTCGGCCGGCTGCACCGGTTGCACGCCCGCCGGATGGACCGGGCGGCGCTGCGCCGGCTGGCCGCGGCCGGGGTGGACCGGTTCCAGTTCGACGTCACCTGGCGCCCGGTCGACATCGAGCACGTCGAGCTGGGCGGTTCCTGGGGCCTGCTCAGCCCGGCCGGCGACGTGCCCTGGGCGAAGGAGGCGCGCACCGCGCTGGCCCGCGCCGGCATCCAGGCGATCCGGGTCACCGAGCTGGACGACGCCGAGGACCTGGACGGCCTGCTCTGCCTGTGGGACGCCGCCGGTGCCGCACCGGCCGAGGCGCACCGCCTCACCGCCCCCGCGCTGGCGCTGCTGCACCAGGCCGCCGAGGCCGGCTTCCAGCCGCCGCTGGTCTTCCTGACCCGGAACGCGGTCGGCACCGGTGCCGACGACGAGGCCACCGGGCTGGGCGGGGCGCCGCTGTGGGGCCTGCTGCGCACCGCGCGCAACGAGCACCCGGAGCTGACCCTGCGGCTGATCGACCTCGGCGGCGACGAGGCCGACCGGGCGCTGCTGGCCCCGGCGGTGATGCTGGCGGCCGAGCCGGAGTGCGCGCTGCGGTACGGCCAGGTGCTGGTGCCGCAGCTGCAGCGGGTCGGCGCCGGCGGCGAGCTGGAGCTGCCCGCCGAGGGTGGCTGGCAGCTCGAGATCGCGGCCAAGGGCCGGCTCGACGAACCGCTGGCGGTGAAGCCGCTGCCGGCCCGGGCGCTGGCCGCGGGCGAGATCCGGGCCCAGGTCAAGGCCACCGGGGTGAACTTCCTCGACGTGCTCAACGCCCTGGGCATGGTCGAGATCCCGGCGTTCGGCCTGGAGTTCGCCGGCGTGGTCACCGAGGTGGGCAGTGCGGTCAAGGACCTGCGGGTCGGCGACCCGGTGCTCGGCCTGGCCCGGGGCTCGTTCGCCGCCGAGGTGGTCGTCGACGCCCGCCTGGTGGTGCGGATGCCGGAGCGGCTGAGCTTCGCCGAGGCCGCGACCGTCCCGATGACCTTCCTCACCGCCTGGTACGGCCTGCACGAGCTCGGCGGGCTGCGGCCGGGCGAGCGGGTGCTGATCCACGCCGCGGCCGGTGGTGTCGGCATGGCGGCGGTGCAGCTGGCCCGGTTGCACGGAGCGGAGGTCTACGGCACGGCCAGCGAGCCGAAGTGGCCGGCGCTGCGCGAGCTCGGCCTGGCCGAGGACCACATCGCCTCGTCCCGCGACCTCGGCTTCGTGCGGCGGTTCGGCGGCGGCTTCGACGTGGTGCTGAACTCGCTCGCGACCGAGTTCATCGACGCCAGCCTGGGCCTGCTGGGCAGCGGCGGCCGGTTCCTGGAGATGGGCAAGATCGACCTGCGCCAGCAGTCCTGGATCGACGAGCACCACCCTGGCGTCACCTACACCGTCTACAACCTGCCCGAGGCGGGGCCCGACCTGACCCACACCATGCTGGTGGCCATCGCCGCACTGTTCGCCGACGGCCGGCTCGACCCGCTGCCGCTGCGCACCTTCGGCATGGCCCAGACCTCCGAGGCACTGCGCTTCATGGCACAGGCCCGGCACGTGGGCAAGGTGGTGCTGGTGCCGTCGGAGCAGCGGGCGTTCGTCCGCACCGACGGGGCGGTGCTGATCACCGGCGGGCTCGGCGACCTCGGCCGCCGGGTCGCGCAGTGGCTGGTCACCGAGCACGGCGTGCAGGACCTGGTGCTGACCTCGCGCCGGGGCCCGCAGGCGCCCGGGGCGGACGCGGCGGTGGCCGAGCTGGCCGCGCTCGGGGCCAAGGCCACCGTGCTGGCCTGTGACTCCTCCGACCGGGACGCGGTCGCCGAGGTGCTGGCCGGGTTCGGTCCCGGCCGCCCGCTGCGCGGGGTGGTGCACGCGGCCGGCGTGCTGGACGACGGGGCGCTCAGCGCGCTGACACCCGAGCGGTGCGCGGCGGTGTTCCGGCCGAAGCTGGACGGTGCCTGGCACCTGCACGAGCTGACCCGGGACGCCGACCTCGACCTGTTCCTGCTGTTCTCCTCGATCGCCAGCGTGCTGGGCGCGCCGGGGCAGGGCAACTACGCCGCCGCCAACGCCTTCCTCGACTCGCTGGCGCACCTGCGCCGGGCCGGCGGGCTGCCCGCGACCTCGGTGGCCTGGGGCCCCTGGGAGGGTGACGGGATGGCGGCCGGGCTGAACGAGTTCGACCGGGCCCGGTTCGCCCAGCTGGGCCTGGACCGGCTGGCGCCGGACGAGGGCCTGGAACTGCTCGAACGGGCGGTGCGCGGCGGCAGGCCGCTCACCATGGCGGCCGCGTTCGACCTCAGCCGGCTGCAGCGCTACTACGAGGACCACGGCGGCATCCCGCCGCTGTTCCGGTCGCTGATGAGCGCCAACGCCGGTGGCCGGGCCCGCGGTGCCGGCGCGGCCGACCTGCGCACGCTGCTCGGCGACACCCCGGCCGAGGAGCAGGAGGCCCTGGTGCTGGCCACCGTCCGCGAGGAGGTGGCCAAGACGCTGGGCTTCGGCTCGCCGGACGACGTGGACGTGCACCTGCCGCTGCAGGACATCGGCATCGACTCGCTCACCGCGGTGCTGATGCGCAACCAGTTGGCCGACCTCACCGGGCTCGCGCTGCCGGCCAAGATCGCCTTCGACCACCCGAACCTGAAGGCGCTCGGCGCGTTCCTGCTGGCGAAGCTGCTGGAGGCCGGGGTCGGCACGCCCGGCCCGGCCGCCCCGGCCGCCCCGGCCGAGCCGGCCCTGGCCGGACCGGCCCCGGCGGTCGCCGCCAGGCCGGACCTGGCGGGGGCGCGCAAGGGCTGCCTGGCTCCCGAGTTGCGGTTCGACAACGCCGCCGGGGCGGCGGCCAGCCCGGAGTCGGTCTTCGTCACCGGCGCCACCGGCTTCGTCGGGGCGTTCCTGCTGCACGAGCTGCTCGGCTCCGGCATCGTCTGCTACTGCCTGGTCCGCGCCGACGACCCGGGCCAGGGGATGCAGCGGCTGGTCTCGGCGCTGGATGCCTACGGCCTGTGGCGGGAGGAGTTCGGGCCGCTGCTCAACCCGGTGGCCGGCGACCTGGCCCAGCCCCGGTTCGGGCTGACCGAGCAGGCGTTCGAGCAGCTGGCCGGGCAGGTCGACGCGATCTGCCACTCCGGCGCGCTGGTCGACTGGATGCGCCCGCTGGCCGACTACCTCGGCCCGAACGTGGTCGGCACCCACGAGGTGCTGCGGCTGGCCGCGCACGGCCGGGGCAAGACCGTCCACCTGGTCTCCACCTTCGCCACGCTGCCCAGGTACCTGGGCTACGAGGTGAGCGAGGACGACCGGGAGTACGGCTACCTCACCTCCAAGTGGATGGCCGAGCAGCTGGTGGCGGCGGCCCGCTGGCGCGGTGCCCGGGCCGCGGTCTACCGGTTGCCGTTCGTGGCGGCCGCGGCCGGCAGCGGGCACTTCCGGCTCGACCGCGGCGACTTCCTGCACAACCTGATCGTCGGCGCCCTGGAGCTGGGCAGCTTCCCGGCGCTGCCGGCCCGGCTCACCGGGGTGCTGCCGGTGGACTACCTGAGCCGGACCATCGCCGAGCTGCTGGCCGGCGGTGGCGATTCCACCGGCCGGGACTGGGATTTCGTCAACGCCCAGGCGCCGACCTTCGAGGAGTTCTTCGCGGTGGTCGGCGCGGTGGGTGGCGGGGCTGAGCTGCTGCCGTTCGCCGAGTGGCGGGACCGGGCACTGGCCCACGCGGCCGCCCACCCGACCGGGGCGCTGGCCCGGATCGCCGCCGTGCTCGACGGCCTGACCGAGCAGAGCGCGGCGTACCTGCTGGAGGGGCTGCCGCCGGGGGCGAACGTGCTCGGCGGCGACCGGTTCCCGGCCCCGCCGGTCGACGAGCGCTTCGTGCGCGGCTACCTCGCCCGCATCGAGGGTGCCGAGGCCGGCGCGGCCGAGCCGGCGCTGGCCTGAGGGATTCCGACACCGTGGCCGGGCCGCCCGCTCGGGCGGCCCGGGACAGAGATCGATGAGGAGAGCAGATCGCCATGACCGACGTGCAGGACGAGACCGTCACCGGCACCTACCAGCAGACCGGCACCTTCCTCCACTCCTCGGCCGGCGCGCACGCCGAGAAGCTGATGCCGGTGCTCGACAACTACACCGTGGACCCGGCCGAGCTGGCGTCCCGGCTGCCGCCGAACCGCGCCCTCAACCCCAGCTGCTTCCGGCCCGAGACCACCCCGACGGTGGTGCAGCGGATGAACCTGGACGACGGCCTGGCCGACAACCTCGCCCGCCAGCTGCGCTGCCAGGCGGCGATCCAGGAGAGCTTCGCGGCGTCCACCATCGGTACGTACTTCCCGCTGTCGACGATGTTCGAGAACTGCGTGCTGTTCATCCCGTCGGCCAAGCGGTTCTACGACCTCAACCAGGAGATCGTGCACGAGCACTTCCCCGAGGTGGAGACGGCGGTGGTGAACGCGTTCGTGGTCACCGCGAACAAGCGCTCCTACGGCACCCACTCGGCCAGCGGCATCGCCCTGCAGATCCCGTCGCTGGTAAAGAAGCAGCTGGGCTTTCCGACCGAGTACCGCAGCTTCCACACCGCGCTGACCCCGACCCCGCTGGACCGGCAGCCGTTCGTGATCTTCGAGGAGGCCGAGGTCGAGGCGCCGAACCTGCAGTACGTCTACGAAAAGATGCTCGACTACGGCCTGGACGCCGAGGAGAAGGCCGCGGTCGACAAGGCGCTCTACCTGTTCCTGGAGGGCAGGCTCTCGGAGCTGGACCTGCCCACCGTGCGGGACTTCCTGATGG